>Ga0153931_100034_pt1 | contig 78312 bp, 42 predicted proteins | sample TSNJ015MetaG_FD_104730 | JGI IMG/M metagenome (GOLD analysis project Ga0153931, IMG submission 104730) | Attine ant fungus gardens microbial communities from New Jersey, USA - TSNJ015 MetaG | ecosystem: Host-associated > Fungi > Mycelium > Unclassified | place: USA: New Jersey, Wharton State... | reverse complement strand
TTAAGGCGAATAAGGGAGCGTTCCGGCAGACCTCTGCAGGCCTCGGAAAGGCGCCGTCCATTTCAAGCGCCACCCGGCACTCAATTTACGAGGGGCGGCAGTCTAAGGCCGACTTGAGGGCTCAGCAACTGAAAAGACAGGCATTTTTTCCCAATTAACCCCCAAAGGCACCAGGACGGGCTTGGCGAATGGTCATCGGAGTGCGTTTATAGCAAGAAATTCAGTGTTGTGGAGCTATATAGAAGACAGACGGTTGAAACTGGCTGGAGAAGGTTCAAATGTGGGAGCGGGCTTGCTCGCGAATGCCGAGTGTCAGTCAATACATCTGGCACTGATACACCGCATTCGCGAGCAAGCCCGCTCCCACATTGGGTTCCGCGCCAAGCCTTAATTCATTTATCGTTTGAGCTTGCGCTTATTGCGGTACTGGTCGATCACCACCGCGATCACGATGATCAGTCCCTTGATGATGTCCTGGATGTACGCGTCCACGCCGACAAAGGTAAACCCGCTGGCCATCACGCCCAGGATCAACGCGCCGATCACGGTGCCAGTGATGCGCCCCACCCCGCCCGCCAGGCTGGTGCCGCCGATCACCGCTGCGGCAATCGCATCCAGCTCATAGGACATGCCCATGCCGGCCTGGCCGGTCGCGGCACGTGCCGAGGCGACGACGCCAGCCAGGCCCGCGAGCAACCCGGCGATGCTGTAGACGATGATCAAATGGCGCTTGACGTTGATCCCCGACGTGCGCGCCGCCTGCATATTGCCGCCGATGGCGTAGGTGTACTTGCCGTACTTGGTGTAGCGCAGCGCGATATGGAAGATCACCGCCACCACCAGAAAGATGATCACCGGCATCGCGCCATGGCCGATCGCCGTGTACGAATCCGACAGCATGCTCACCGGCTGGCCTTCGGTGTAGTAACGCGCCAGGCCGCGGGCCGAGACCATCATGCCCAGGGTCGCGATAAATGGCGGGATCCCCGTGACGGCAATGATGCTGCCGTTGATCGCCCCTGCAAGCAGCCCAACCCCCAAGCCCATCGCCACCGGTATCCACACCGGCAAATCCGTCAGGCTGGGAAACACCGCGCGGGAAAAATCCGAAGTTTGCGCCAGGCTGGCGGCAATCATCGCCGACAGCGCCAGCACCGAGCCTGAGGACAAGTCGATGCCCGTGGTGATGATCACCTGCGTCACGCCAATCGCCAGCAGGCCGATGATCGACACTTGCAGGATCATCAGCACCAGACGCTGGGAGTTCATCAGAAAGCTCTGGTCGCGCACGATCCAACCGAACAGTTCAAACACCAACCCGATGCCGATCAGCACCAGGAAGATGCTCAGCTCGGTGGGCAAGCGCCTGCGGTGCTTGACCGGTGCCGTAGCAGGCTTGTTGTCTGTTATTGCGTTCATAGCCGATCACCTTCTTGTTCTGTGGCACAGGCCAACCGCAGGCCTGCGCTGCTGTTCGTCAGTGGACTACGGTCATACCGGAAGCCAGCTGCATGACTTTTTCCTGCGTCGCCTCCGCACGGTCCAGGGTGCCCATCAGGTCGCCCTCGTGCATCACCATCACCCGGTCGCTCATGCCCAGCACTTCAGGCAGCTCGGAGGAAATCATGATCACCGCCATGCCTTCGCTGGCGAGAAAAGAGATCAAGCGATAAATCTCGGCCTTGGCGCCGACGTCGATGCCACGGGTGGGCTCATCGAGAATCAGCAGGCGCGGGTTGGTCATCAGCCAGCGCGCCAGCAAGGCCTTTTGCTGGTTACCGCCGGACAAGGTGTCGATGCACTGCTCCAGAGACGGGGTTTTCACCCGCAGCTTCTTGCACATGTCTTCACACAACGCGCGCAACGCCTTTTGCTGGATAAAACCGTTGCCCGAGTAATGCGGCAGCACCGCCATTTCCATGTTTTCCAGCACCGACAGGCACGGGAACAGGCCGCTGAGCTTGCGGTCCTCGGTCAACAGCGCAAAGCCTTTCTCGATGGCCATGTGCGGGTCGCTGATGCGCACCGGCTTGCCGTCAAGGGTGATCTGCCCGCCAGAGCTTGGCGTAATGCCGAAAATCGTCTCCGCCACATTGGTGCGGCCCGAGCCCATCAACCCGGCGATACCGAGGATCTCCCCGGCGTGCAGGTCGAATGACACCCCCTTGAACACGCCATCCAGGCGCAAGTCGCGCACCGACAGCAGCAGCTCGCCAATGGGCGTCTCACGCACTGGAAACAACTGGCTCAGTTCACGGCCGACCATCATCGAGATCAGGCTGTCGCTGTTCATGCTGTCGGCGCGCTGCAGGCCGATGTAATGACCGTCGCGAAACACCGCGACTTCATCGGCGATGGCGAACACTTCGTTCATTTTATGCGTGATATAGACGATGCCTTTGCCTTGGGACTTGAGGTCGGCAATGATCGAAAACAGGTGCGCCACTTCCTTTTCGGTAATGGCCGACGTCGGTTCATCCATGATCAGGATGTCGGAGTCGTAGGACACCGCCTTGGCAATCTCGACCATCTGCCGTTCGGCGATACTCAGGTTGCCGACGTGTTCTTCAGGGTCCAGGTTGATGCGCAAACGCGCCAGCAACTCGGCGGTGCAACGGTGCATTTCGCGGTGGTTGACCATGTGCAGGCTGTTGAGCTGCTCGCGGCCAATCCAGATGTTTTCGGCGATGCTCATGTGCGGCATCAGGTTGAGTTCCTGGTGGATCATCGCGATCCCGGCCTTTTGCGCCGCCAGTGGCGTTTCAAACACGATCGGCTTGCCGCGCAGACGTATTTCACCGGCGTCGGGCTGGTAGATGCCGGCGATAATCTTCATCAGCGTCGACTTGCCTGCACCGTTCTCGCCCATCAGCGCCAGCACCGAGCCAGGGCGAACGCGCAGTTGCACATCGGCCAGGGCCACGACGCCGGGAAAGCCTTTGCTGATGTTGAGGATTTCCAGCAGGTAGGGTTCTTCCGGCGCCAGGGGCTGGATACCGGGAGGCTGCGAGACAACCGCTTGAGCAAGCATATCGGGTACTCCATCAGCAGGACGACCGTGGCCGCCCTGCTCGCTTATTGTTGTTATGAAGGGCTACTTGAAGTCTTTGACGTTGTCCGGCGTGATCAGCTTGAACGGAATAATCACGTTCTGCTCGACCGGCTCGTGCCTGGCCATCTTGCGCGCCGCTTCGACCGAGCCGACAGCCTGCCCTTTCGCGTCCTGGAACGCTGACGCGGCCATGTCGCCCTTGGTAATCGCGTTCAAGCCGTCCGGCGTGCCGTCGACCCCGGCGATCAACACGCTGCCCGGTTTGGTGCCCGCCGACTTCAGCGCCATGGAGGCGCCGATGGCCATCTCATCGTTGTTGGCCAGCACCGCATTGAATTCGCGGCCCTGGGTCAGCCAGTCGTTGACCAGCGTCATGCCGCGGTCACGCAGCCAGGTACCGGTCTGTTCCTGTTCGATGGTGATGCCGGGGTACTTGGCCAGGACCTCTTTCACGCCTTTGGTACGGTTGGTGGTGGAGTTGTTGGCCAAGTCGCCCAACAGGATCACGATCTTGCCTTTGCCACCGAGTTTGTCGGCGATGTACTGCATTTGCAGGCGACCGGCCTCGACGTCGTCAGAGGTCACGGCCACCACATCTTTAGGCAAGTCTTTCTGATCGGGCCGGCGGTTGACGAACACCAGCGGAATGCCCGCCTTGGTCGCCGCACTGATGATGTTCTTGGTCGACGCGGTATCCACCGGGTTGACGATGATCGCGTCGACTTTCTGGCTGATGAAGTTTTCGACCTGGCTCAGTTGCTTGACCACGTCGGCGCGGGCGTCTTCAAACTGCAGCTGCACGCCATCGCCCTTGGGGTAGGACTTGGCTTGCTTGTCCATGTCCTCGCGCAGGTAAGTCAGAAAGGTATCGTCGAAGGCGGACATGCTCACGCCTACTTTGATATCGGCAGCCGAGGCAAAACCGCTGGCAAGCAGCACGGACAAGGCCAGCGCGGTGAAACGGATCGGGGTCTTCATGAACGGTCTGTCTCCAATTTCTTGTTGGTTTTGTGGACGTTGCGTTTTTCAGAGCGAGGAAGTCGGCAGCCGCACGATCGGTGCTCCCGGAATGCAGCACACCAGGGCGTCTTTGTTTTCGACGCACAGCACATTGAGGAAGGAGAAATAAAACGGCCGGGCGCGGGGCAGACCGCGTGGCGCTTGCTGGGCAGGGCGTAAAACTCGCAGTACAGCGTTGAAGATTTTCATCTGACGGTACCTGGTTGTTTTTGATCTTGTTTTTGTTGAGTCGCCTGGATCAAGCCCGAAGCGTACTTTTTGCAACCTGGAAAAGACTTTATTGGAAAATAATTTCCATATCAACCTGTTTTAGAATTTTATTCTATTTTTGTTGAAACCACCTGCTGGCGCTCGCTGCTAAGGCGTGCGGCGTCCAATATACGGGTGGTTTCCAGTGCGTCATAGGCGTTGACCGGCAGCGCTCCCTGCCCTTGCACGGCACTGTGCAACTGGCGATAGAACTGCGTCCAGCAGCCTTTCTCCGATGGCACACGCTCGCGTTCCGCGCCTTGCTCAAACCAGCCCCAGCGTCGGTGCTCTTCAGCGCCCCAGTGCTCGCCTTCGGTTTTCGGCGTCTTGCCCGCCATCAGCGCTTCTTCCTGGCCATCAAGCCCGTCCACGGTGTAACACCCCAGGGTGCCGCTGACACGAAAACGCGGGGCCTGGCTGTTCTGCAACGCACTGCCCCACAGGTGGGAAATCACGCCGTTGGCGTGGGTCAGGGAAACGAAAAAACCGTGGTCCAGCGTCGGGTATTCCGCACTGAAGTGTAATTGCGCGAACACCCGATCCACCGGGCCGAGCAGTTGCAGTGCCTGGTCCACCAGGTGGCTGCCGAGGTCACGCAGCCAGCCGCCGCCGCTGGCATTGCCTACCGATTGCGGGTTGTAGCGCTCCACACACGATTCAAACCGGGTGATCTCGCCCAGCGCGCCGGTGTCGATCAGTTTGCGCAAGGTCAGGAAATCCGAATCCCAGCGCCGGTTCTGGTAGACGCTGAGCAACACGCCCTGGCGTTCGGCAGCGGTAATCAGCGCCTGGGCCTGTTCGGCATTGCTGGCGAACGGTTTGTCGCTGACCACGGCGACGCCGTGTTCGATGGCTTCCAATACCAAGGCCGGGCGGCCTTTGAGGGTGGTGGAAATCACCAGGGCATCAACGCCGGCCTCGACGATCTGGCCGATGGAGTCGTAGGCCTTGAGGCCGGGATGGTCAGCCGCCAATTGCTGGCGCCGCTCAGGTGAGCGTGTCACCACGCCGACAAACGTTGCGCCGGGCAGCGTTGCAATCAACGGCGCGTGAAAGAAGCGGCCGCCATGGCCGTAGCCGACTAGTCCGATTCGCATACATACACTCCTTCTGGAACTGGAAACCCAATCAAGTGTGGGAGCTTGCTTGCCTGCCAAAGCAGTGTGTCAGTCAATGAACCCATCACTGAAACACCGCTATCGCAGGCGAGCCAGCTCCCACCTTGGAATGATCGATTTCTTATTGGCACAGCTCGCGGGTCACCCGCTCCAGCATCATCCGGTTGGACTCATCCGGCCGGTCTTCCCAGGCAAACACCGAAACCGTAGCGATGCCGTCGAACTTGATCTCGCGCAAGGTGCCGAAAAACGCCTCCCAGTTGACCTCGCCCTGACCGATGTCCAGGTGCTGATGCACGGTGGCAGTAACGCCCGGCGGGTTGACGATGTAGCGCAGGTTCGACGACGCGCGGTGGTTATAGGTGTCGGCAATGATCAAGTGGCTGAGCTTGGAACCGGCGTACTTGAGCATCGAGGCGATATCGCCTTTGCCGTCGTCATAAAAGAAGGTGTGCGGCGCGGCGTAGAGGTAGTTGATCCAGTCGCGGTCGAGGCCGCGAATGATGTCCACCGATTCGTTGTTGCGCTCACAGAAGTCATACGGATGCGCCTGGATATCCAGCTTGATGCCTTCGCGCTCGAACTCCGGGATCAGCTCATCCATGGAGCGCATGAACTGGTTTTCGCACACCAGCGGGTTGTCGGACTGGCCGGTGAACTCGGTGTTGACCAGCTCGCAGTCCATTTCCACGGCGATCTGGATCGCACGCTTCCAGTTGCGCACGGCGGCGACGCGCAGGCCTTCGTCGGCCGCGGCCCAGTGGTACATCGGTAGCAGGGATGACAAGTGCACACCGGCGTCGCTCAAGGCCTTGCGAAATTCCTTGATGCGCGCACGGTCAACGCGAGCGGCTTTGTAGAACGGCAGGAAGTCTTCGCGGGGCGACAGCTCGATGTGCTGGTAGCCCAGCTCCGCGGCCTTGTCGACCATCTGGCCAAGGGGCAGATGGCGATACATGTAGGGGTCTAAGGCGATGCGCATGTTCAGGTGCTCCCGGATTTGCTTTATGTGGGAGCGGGCTTGCTCGCGAATGCGGTGGGTCAGTCACCTGATTCGCTTACTGATGCACCGCATTCGCGAGCAAGCCCGCTCCCACATTTAATGCATTTCAAATGTAGATTTGGCCTTAGCCGTAAAAATGTGGGCGCTCTGGCAGGCCGACTTTCACGATCTGCTCGCTGCGCTGCGCCTCAATGCACGCATCCGCCGCCACCGCTGCCGCAAACCCATCCCACGCCGACGGCCCACCCACTTGCCCGGCGCGTACGCTGTCGATGAAGGCCTGCAATTCGACGTCGTAGGCGCCGATGAACCGGTCCTTCCAATCCATCAAAATCGCATTCGACAGCTTGGCCTCGCTGCGCAGTTGCACCTGCGAAGGCTCAGGCAGTTTGGCAATACCGGTCTCGCCCACCACTTCGCACTGAATGTCGTAGCCGTACTGGCAGTTCACGAACACTTCCACATCGATGCGCGTGCCCCTGGCGGTTTCCAGCAGTACGATCTGCGGGTCACGCAAGTGGGCCAACGCCTTGCTCGATTTACGCGGGAACACCACTTGCACTGACACGTAGTCGTCGTTGAGCAGCCAACGCAACACGTCCAGTTCATGGATCAAGGTGTCGGTGATCGCCATGTCGGTCTTGTAGTTTTCGCCCACCGTCGGGTTGCGGTGCGCGCAGTGCAGCATCAAAGGCTCGCCGATCTGGCCGCTGTCGATGACCGCCTTGAGGGCGCGATAACCTTCGTCGTACGGGCGCATGAAGCCTACCTGCACCAGGCGCTTGCCGAAGGCGACTTCGGCATCGACGATCTTGCGGCAGCCTTCGGCCGTCACCGCCAGAGGTTTTTCGCAGAACACCGGCTTGCCGGCGGCGATGGCAGCGAGCACGAATTCTTCGTGGCTCGGCCCCCAGGAAGTCACGAGAATTGCCTCGACCTGCGGCGAGTTGATCAACGCATGGCCGTCCGCGTACACCTCGGCGGTCAGCTTCAAATCAGCGACGACCTTGGCGGCTTGCTCAAGGTTGATGTCGGTCACCGCCACCACCTGGCTATTGAGCAAGGTCTGGCTGCACCGACGGATATGGTCCCGGCCAATGGCGCCCGTACCGATAACACCCAACTTCAAAGACATACAAACACTCCTCTTGTTATTAGTACTGCCGGGCCTTGGCCAGGCGTTCATTGAGTTGTTTGGCCACCGCGTCAGTGCGCGCGCTGGTCGAGACCTGCGCCACACCGACCCGCCACCACGACAGGTATTTGTGGATCATGGTCTTGGGCAGAACCTTGATATCGATCAGCGTCGACACCGTTTGCGTACGCGCATCGGCCAACGCCGCCTGCAACTGCTCCACCGTGCTGACCTTGTAGGTCTTGCAGCCGTAGGCCGCCGCACTCATGGCGAAATCCACCGGCACAAAACCGCCGTCGAGCTTGCCCGTCTGCGGGTTGCGAAAGCGGAACTCGGTGCCGAAGCTGTCCATGCCGTGTTCCATCTGCAGGTTGTTGATGCAGCCGAAGGTCATGTTGTCGAGCAGCACCACGTTGATCTTGCGCCGCTCCTGAATCGAGGTGGCCAGCTCCGAGTGCAGCATCATGTAGGAGCCGTCACCCACCAGCGCATACACCTCGCGCGCCGGCTCGGCCAGCTTCACGCCCAGGGCCGCGTTGACCTCGTAGCCCATGCACGAATAGCCATACTCGACGTGGTAGGTGTTCACGCCCTTGCTGCGCCAGCTGCGCTGCAAGTCGCCCGGCAAACTGCCGGCGGCGGCGACGATGATGGCGTCGTCGGCCAGGGTTTCGTTGAGCACGCCGAGCACGCGGCTTTGGGTCAGGCAGGAACCGGTCAGCTCGATAAACTCGCGCAGCACGGCCGGGTCCATGTGGTCGTTGATTTCCGGGACGAAATTGTCCGTCTGGTAGTCGGCCTGGTAGATGCGGTCCACCTCGGCGTCCAGCTGCGCCTTGGCGTCGCGCGGCTGATCCGCCCAGTCGGAACGGTAGTCACCCAAGGCATCCGCCAACGCCTCCAGGCCCACCCTGGCGTCCGCCAGCAGTTGCACGCCGTCCAGTTTCAGGGCATCGCACGGACTGATATTGAGGTTGAGAAACGTCACTTCGGGGTGCTTGAACAGTGACTTCGACGAGGTGGTGAAGTCGGTGTAGCGCGTGCCAATACCGATGATCAGGTCCGCTTCCGGGGCCAGCAGGTTCGCCGCCAGGCAGCCGGTTTCGCCGAGACCGCCCAGGTTCAGCGGATGGCTGGACACCACCGCGCTCTTGCCTGCCTGGGTTTCGGCGAAGGGGATGTCAAAGCGTTCGGCAAACGCTTGCAGCGCGGCATTCGCACCGGCGTATTTGACCCCGCCGCCGCAGATGATCAGCGGTTTGCGCTTGCCTCGAAAGGCAGCCAACGCATCGCCGATCATCGCTTCAGTCGGCGGACGGCGTTCGATACGGTGCACACGTTTTTGCAGGAAGTAGTCGGGATAATCCCAGGCTTCAGCCTGTACATCCTGCGGCAGGGCCAAAGTAACGGCGCCGGTTTGCGCGGGGTCAGTGAGCACGCGCATTGCATGGATCGCAGCGGTCATCAGCTGCTCGGGGCGGTTGATGCGGTCCCAGTATTTACTCACCGAGCGGAAGGCATCGTTGGTGCTGATGCTCAAATCGTGAAACTGCTCGATCTGCTGCAGCACCGGGTCAGGCTGGCGGCTGGCATAGACATCGCCGGGCAACAGCAGCAACGGAATACGGTTGGCCGTGGCGGTCGCGGCGGCGGTAATCATATTTGCCGCGCCCGGCCCCACCGACGAGGTGCACGCGTAAATCTTGCGGCGCAGGTGCTGCTTGGCAAACCCGATGGCGGCGTGGGCCATGCCTTGCTCATTGCGGCCCTGATGCACCACCAGATCGCCGCTGTCCTGCTCCAGCGCCTGGCCCAGCCCCAGCACGTTGCCGTGGCCGAAAATGGTAAAAACCCCGGCGACAAACTTGCTCTGCACACCATCGACTTCGATGTACTGGTTATCCAGAAACTTCACCAGGGCCTGGGCCATGGTCAATCTTGTTGTGGTCATGTTCGCACCTTGTATGAATGCAAATCTGTCGATCAACAGTGAACCAATGTGGGAGCGGGCTTGCTCGCGAATGCGGTGTGTCAGTTACCCAATTCATTTACTGATCCACCGCATTCGCGAGCAAGCTCGCTCCCACAGTTTGGCCCGTGTCAGGTTCGAGGGTTTTGCAGGTGGGCGATGCTTGCCCCGATTGCCTGCTGAATATCCGCCAACGCATGCACGCTTTCCGCAAACGGCTCAAACGACAGGTAACCGCCGTAGCCGGTGCTGAGCAAGGTGTCGATCTGCGCGGCATTGCCGAGAATATCGCCCTCGCCCACCAGCACACGGTGGCCGTCGCGGATCGAATTCAGCGGCGTGTCACGGTCTTCGACGCCGGAGATATGCACCAGGCCGGTCAGTTGCGGGAAGAACTCCTGCTCGCTGGCCAGGTGATGGTGGAAGGTATCGTGCACCAAGCGGAACACATCCAGGCCGCCAATCGCCTGGATCGCATCCACGGCCACACGCTTGCGGCGCAGCGCGCATTCTTCAAAACCCAGTGGCTCGATGAAACCGAGAATCCCGTACTCGCGCAGGATCGGCGCCAACTCGCTCAACGCCGTGCGCAAACCGGCCGCGCGCTGGGCTGCATTGCGGGTATCGCCGCGCTCGTTCAGCGGGCACATCACCAGGCCTTGCGCACCGCATTCACGCGCATAGGTGGCGAGTTTGAGCGCCTGGGCACGGCGCTCGTCATTCCACACGTCAAACGGGTACAGCGCGTTGATCGACAGCACCGTGATGCCTTGCACCGCGCACAGCTCACGCACGCGGCTGGCCGGGGTGCCGTATTCGATTTCATGACCTTTGAGGTCGTTGCGAATCTCGATGGCATCGCACTTGAGGGCCGCCGCCAACTGGATGAAATCCGGCAGGGAAAGGTCGGGCGCGACCATGCGGTTAAGGGCAAAACGTAGCGGCGACTTCATTGTTGTTGTTCTCCGTTCAAACCAGTCAGAGGTCCAGCAGCCAGCTGTGCTGCGGGTCGTTATGGAAATGCCAGGCGCGCTTGGGGCCGGCCATCACGTTCAAGTAATACGACTCGTAGCCATACGGCACACTGACCGGGTGATACCCCTTGGGCACCACCACCAAGTCGCTGTTTTCCACGGCCATGGCCTGGTCGATGCTGCGATCGTCGGTGTACACGCGCTGGAACACGAAGCCCTGGGGCGGGTTGATCTGGTGGTAGTAGGTCTCTTCGAGAAAACTTTGGTGCGGCAGGTCATCGGTGTCGTGCTTGTGCGGCGGGTAGCTGGACGAGTGCCCGGACGGCGTGCGCACTTCCACCACCAGCAGCGAATGGGCCGGCTCGCTGTCGGGCAGGATGTCGCACACATACCGGGTGTTGGCGCCCTTGCCGCGCACGCTGCGCTTGCACTGTTCAGGACGAATCAGGCGCGGTTCAAAACCTGTGGCACCGGGTGCAGCGCACACGGCAATTTGCACATCGCTCAACGCGGTCACCTGCGCATCGGTGCCGGGCGGCAGGTAGGCGGCGAAGGGTGATTTGTCTTCAAAGACCGAGTGACGATCACCGAGGTTCTGCCAGTTGAAACCTTCGCCCTCGATATTCACCCGGCCGCTGAGCAGAACCAGGCATAGCTCTTTATCGCCGGCGGTGACCGGCAGGGTTTCACCCAGGCTCAGGCGGTAGGCGGCAAAGCCTACGTACTCCAGGCGCCCTTCTTCCAGGGCAACCATGGTTTGCCCGCGTTTGCTGCTTTTGACCAACAAGCTCATCACTTAAGTCCTCTCGCTGAGAAGCGTGCGCAACGTGTCGTAGCCCTTTTTCGCGTAGATATAGCTGGGCGCCACGGCCGGGTCCTGCTCGGCTTCCACCACCAGCCAGCCCTCGTACTTGGCCGCCAACAGCACGTCGAGCAACTCGGCAAAGTCGATATCGCCGTCGCCGGGCACGGTGAAGGTGCCGTTGACGATGCAGTCTGGAAAGCTCCACATCTGGTTGCGCGCCAGTTGCACCACCGGTTTGCGCACGTCCTTGAAATGCACGTGGCAGACGCGCTCGATGTGTTTGCGCAGCACCTCGACGGGCTCGCCGCCGCCCATGTAGCAGTGGCCCGAATCGAACAGCAGGCCGACTTCCGGGCCGGTGCGGCGCATCAACTGGTCAATGTCTTCGGGGGATTCGACGTAGGCGCCCATGTGGTGGTGGTAGGCCAGCCGCACGCCTTGGGACAGGGTGAAACGCGCCAGCTCGGTGAGTTTGTCAGCGTAGGCCTGCCAGGCGTGTTCGCTGTGAAAACGCGGACGTTCGATCAGGCGCACCCTGGCGCCCTGAATCGAATCGGCGACTTCGCCGTAGACCAGCACCTTGGCGCCGTTGAGTTTGAGCAGCTCGACGTGGCCGGCGATGGCCTCGATTTCTTCCGCCACCGAACGCCGTGCCAGGCGGCTGGAATACCAGCCGGAGACCAGCGCCAGGTCATAGGGGCGCAGCACGTCGCCGACGCCTTGGGCGTCCTTGGGGAATTTGCCGTTGAGTTCAAAACCTTCGTAGCCGATCTCCTTGCCTTCGCTGAGGGCGGTGCTCAAGGGCGTTTCACCGCCCAGGGCCGGCAGGTCGTCGTTGCTCCAGGAGATCGGGTTGATGCCAATTCGGATTGCGGGCATGGCTGCACCTTTTATTGTTTTCAAAGTTGCATGAGATCTGCTTTATGTGGGAGCTGGCTTGCCTGCGATGGCATCAGCCCGGTGTAGCTGATAGACCGAGTTGTCTGCATCGCAGGCAAGCCCGCTCCCACATTTGACCGTGTTTAACTTCTAGCGCTGCGCCAGGCATTGATGAGCTGTTCGAAGGTGTGTTGCACCTGTTGGATCAGCGTTTCATCATCAATCTCCCCCGCCATCCACGCGCGGCTGGGTTCCTGGAAGATCGTGCGGCCCACCGCGAACCCACGGCAGGTGCTGCTTTGGCTTGCTTGCTGGAAGCCGTCGGCGAGGCATTCGGCCGAAGCGTTCAGGCCCAGCAGCACCACGCCACGGCAGTACGGGTCGCGCTCCTGGATCAGTTCGTCGAGTTTTTTCCAGTCTTCGGCCGACTGCGCCTCGATCTTCCACCACGCCGGGTAGATGCCCAGGTTGTACAGGCGCTTGAGGCTGCGATAGAGCACATCGGGATAGGTGGACGGGTGATCCTTGGGCGGGATGACTTCCAGCAGCAGCTCATGGCCGCTGACCAGCGAAGCCTCGTACACCGCCTTGAGCTGCGCTTCCTGTTCCAGGCGCAGCATCGGCTCATCGTCGGGGTGGTATTGCACCAGGCACTTGATGATTTGCTCCTGGGGCCAGGCAATCAGGTTGCTGCCCACCGAGCGCCCGTGTTCAAACGCCAGCGGCCGCGAGTTCTGCACTTCCACCGGGCGCGCGATCCACCAGCCGCGACCGCTGGCGGCGTTGAGTGCGTCCTGGCCGAAACGCTGGTCGGCCAACAGGCCCACGTCGGCGTCGACGCCCTGCTCGCGCAGTTTGGCTTCGACGCGTTCGATGGCCTGGATAAACAGCTGCTTGATGTCGCTGATGCGGGTTGGGGCCTGGCCGCCTTTTTGCGCCAGGTCCACCAGTTGCCAGCGATGGTCGAAGGCAAACACGAACAGCTGCTTCCAGGCTTTGCGCGGCACCGTGACGCGGTGCAGACGCTGCAAGGTGACGTCTTGATCTGGCCGGGTGATGGGCACCGGGCTGTTGAACAGGTAATCCAGCTCGGCAGGCGTGGGCATGGCCGGCGCGCAGGCGTGGCGGGACACCACCAGGCCGCCACAGGCGTTGGCCAACTGGCTGCAACGCTCGTCGCTGGCATCGTTGATCCAGCCGCTGAGAAAGCCCGACATGAACGCATCACCGGCGCCCAGCACATTGAGCACCTCAACGCGCACGCCGGGGTAGATGGCGCCGTCTTCCAGCCGCGCGGGGATCGCGCCGTGGATCACCGTGCAGCCCTGCGGGCCGAGCTTGACCACCAGGGTGGCCGAGGTCAGTTCACGCACGGTGCGCAGCGCGGTGAGCAAATCTTCACTGCCGCCAGCGATCAGAAACTCCTCTTCGGTGCCGACGATCAGGTCAAAGCGCGGCAAAATTTTCTGTACGTGCTGGCTGACGTTCTGGTCGGCGACAAACCGGGTCTCGCCGTCGGCCTTGCCCGCCAGGCCCCACAGCACCGGACGGTAGTCGATATCGAGCACGCGCTTGACGTTGTGCTTGGCCGCGTAGTCCAGGGCCTGGATGCTGGCCTTGTACACGCCATCGGTGGAGAAATGCGTGCCGGTGATCAACAAGGCTTTGCTGGAGGCAATAAAGGCCTCGCTGATGTCTTCGGCGCGCAAGGCCATGTCGGCGCAGTTTTCGCGGTAGAACACCAGCGGGAAGGTTTCGCGGTCCTTGAGGCCCAGCAGCACCAGCGCGGTGAGGCGTTCCGGGTCGACCTTGATACCGCTGACATCGCAGCCTTCGCGGGCCAGGGATTCCACCAGGAAGCGGCCCATGTGGTCGTCGCCGACCCGGCTCAACATCGCCGATTTAAGCCCCAGCCGCGCGGTGCCAAAGGCGATATTGGCGGAGGACCCGCCGAGGTACTTGGCGAAGCTGGACACGTCCTCAAGTCGCGCACCCACTTGCTGTGCGTAAAGGTCGACGCCCAGGCGTCCGAGGCAAATCAGATCCAATTGACGCCCACTGGCAAAACGAGTCTGGCCCATGCTGGCTCCTGTTATTTTTATCAGCCTGCGTGGTGCCGCCGTGGTGGCGGCACACGCTCTTGGTGAAAGCAGACTAGAACGTCCGGCGGCCGCAATCAATATTTATTCCATAATTATTTTTAGTGGAATATTTTTTCCAATACGCCAGCATAATGGCCTGCCAGCCCTCCTGCATCGTTTCAGCAGGCCACGGCTGCCGTGATGCCGGGGTATTTTTTTGCGCCTACCCTGTAGACTTGCGCCCACCCATCAGCGCATCAGAAGAACACGCCAGAAGGATTGCCCATGTCCCGCACCGATCCCGAGACCACCCTGGAAGAGACTATTGCCAGCCCTCCGATCAATGCCGAGCGCCTGTTGCAGCTGATCACCGACGAATACGAAAGCCTGCCACGCCAGCTCAAACGCATCGCCAGCTACATGAGCCAGCAAAGCGACCGGATCATGGTCGACCGCATCAGCGACATCGCCCGCGAGTGCGAAGTGCACCCCTCGGCCATCGTGCGGTTCTCCCAGCGGTTCGGTTTCAGTGGTTTCAGTGAGATGCAGGCGCTGTTTCGCGAGGCCTACACCCACAAGACCACGCCGGTGCAGAACTACCAGCAACGCATCCGCAGCATGATCGCCAACAAGTCGCAGAAGGCCAGTGGCGGCGACCTGGCGCGCGAATGCGTGAACGCCACCCTCTCCGGCATCGAACGCCTGGGGCTGGAACTTGATGATGTGGCCTTCGAGAAAGCCGTGGACCTGGTGGTCAATGCCGACAATATCTACGTGGTCGGTGTGCGTCGCTCCTTCGCGGTCGCCGATTACCTGGTCTACAACCTGCAGCACACCAACAAGCGCATTCACTTGATTTCCGGTTTGGGCGGCAGTTACCGCGAGCAGATGCGCAGCGTGCGTGCCAATGACCTTGTGATCGCCATCAGCTTTACGCCCTATGGCAAAGAAACTCAGCACTGCCTGCGTATTGCCCAGCATCATCAGGCCAAGACCTTGATCATCACCGACAGCAACCTGTCGCCCCTGGCCAAGCGGGCGAATGCGGTGCTGTTGGTGAATGAGGGGTCGTCGTTTGCGTTTCGCTCGCTGAGCGCCACCTTGTGCCTGTGCCAGGCATTGTTTATTGCGGTGGCGTATCGGTTGGAGTTGAAGGTCGATGAGATTCATGAACAGGTGGGGTTCGACGACTGATCTTCTGGCACTGCAGGTTCCTTGTGGGCGCCGGCTTGTGTGGGAGCGGGCTTGCTCGCGAATACGGCGTGTCAGTATCAGATGGGTTGACTGACGCACCGCTTTCGCGAGCAAGCCCGCTCCCACATAAAGCCAGTTCCTGTCGTTTGGTTAGTGTTTGGCTTTGCAACGGCGCATCAGGTGGTACGCCGCGGGGATGACGAACAGGGAGAGCAACGGCGCGGTGAGCATGCCGCCGATCATTGGCGCGGCGATGCGGCTCATGACTTCGCTGCCAGTGCCGTCGCCCAATAGAATCGGGAGCAAGCCGGCAATGATGACCGCCACGGTCATGGCTTTGGGGCGCACTCGCAGTACGGCGCCTTCGGTGATGGCTGCCAGCAGGTCACCGTCCTTGCGCTCGGCCCAGGCGTTTTTCAAGTAGAGCAGCATGATCACGCCGAACTCCGCCGACACGCCCGCCAACGCGATAAAGCCCACGCCCGTGGCCACCGACAGGTTGAATCCCAGCCCGTACAGCAACCATACGCCGCCGGTGAGTGCGAACGGCAACGTCCCGAGAATCAACAGGGCCTCATCCGTACGACGGAAGGTCAGGTAGAGCAGCACAAAAATGATCAGCACAGTCGCCGGCACGACCAGTTTCAGACGTTGATTGGCGCGTTCAAGAAATTCGAACTGCCCCGAATAACTGAGGCTCATGCCCGGCTGCAACTGCACTTGCCGGTTGATCGCCTCACGCAGATCCTTCACCACCGACGCCAGGTCACGGTCGCGCACGTCGATGTAGACCCAGCCGGAAGGCCGCGCGTTTTCACTTTTGAGCATTGGCGGCCCGTCACTGATCTTGAGCCTGGCCAACGTGCCAAGCGTGATCTGACTGCCTTGCGGCGTGTAGATCGGCAGGGTTTCCAAGGCCGTTACCGAGTCGCGCCATTCCCGCGGATACCGCAGGCTGATGGGGAAACGCGCCAGGCCTTCCACGGTCTCGCCAATGGTTTCGCCGCCAATCGCCCCTGACACGATCGACTGCACATCGGCAATGTTCAGCCCGTACTGCGCGGCGGCGCCACGGTCGATGTCCACGTCGATGTAGCGCCCGCCGGTCAGCCTTTCAGCCAGCGCCGAACTCACCCCCGGCACGCCTTTGGCGACCTTCTCGACAGCCTGGGTCACGGCATCGATCTGCATCAGGCTGGAACCTGCCACCTTCACGCCAATCGGGCTTTTTACCCCGGTGGCAAGCATGTCGATGCGGTTGCGAATCGGCGCAATCCAGATATTGGTCAAGCCTGGCACCTGCACCACGCGGTCCAGCTCTTTCACCAACTGTTGCGGGGTCATGCCGGCGCGCCATTGGTCCCGGGGCTTGAACTCGACAGTGGTCTCGAACATCTCCAGCGGCGCCGGGTCGGTGGCGGTTTCGGCGCGGCCGGCCTTGCCGAACACATGGGCGACTTCCGGCACGCTTTTGATCAGGCGATCGGTGCGTTGCAGCAGTTCGCCCGCCGTCTGCGTCGACAGCCCCGGCAGCGCCGAAGGCATGTAGAGCAAGTCCCCCTCATCCAGCGGCGGCAAAAACTCGCCGCCCAGCTTCGACAGCGGCCACACCACGCTGGCGACCATCAGCAGCGCCACCAGCAAGGTCGCGCGCGGCCAGCGCAGCACCGCTTCGAGGGCCGGTTGATAGAGCTTGATCAACCCGCGATTGAGCGGGTTGCGCTGCTCGTCGGGGATGCGCCCGCGAATCCAGTAGCCCATCAATACCGGGATCAACGTCACCGATAACCCGGCCGCCGCCGCCATGGCGTAGGTCTTGGTGTAGGCCAGCGGGCCGAACAGCCGCCCTTCCTGGGCTTGCAAGGTAAACACCGGGATAAACGACAGGGTGATGATCAGCAGGCAGAAAAACAGCGCCGGCCCGACTTCTACCGCCGCCTGCGTCATCACCGTCCAATGCTCCTCACCTTTGAGATCGCGTCCGGGATTGGCGTGGTGCCAGGCTTCGATTTTCTTGTGGGCGTTTTCGATCATCACCACGGCCGCATCCACCATCGCGCCGATGGCTATCGCGATACCGCCCAGGGACATGATGTTGGCGTTGATCCCTTGGAAGCGCATGACGATAAACGCGATCAACACGCCCACCGGCAACGAGATGATCGCTACCAGCGACGAGCGCAGGTGCCACAGGAATATCCCGCACACCAGCGCCACCACCAGGAATTCCTCGAGCAGTTTGTGGCTGAGGTTATCCACGGCGCGGTCGATCAGTGTGCTGCGGTCGTAGGTGGTGACGATCTCTACGCCAGGCGGCAGGCTGCTTTTCAACTGCTCCAGCTTGGTTTTCACCGCAGCAATGGCCTCACGCGCATTTTTACCGCTGCGCAGGATCACCACGCCGCCGACCGCCTCGCCTTCGCCGTCGAGTTCACTGATACCCCGACGCAGGTCCGGGCCGAGTTGAATCGTGGCCACATCGCCGAGGGTCACCGGCACATTGTTGCGGTCGAGACGCAGTGGAATGGCGCGAAAATCATTGAGCGTTTTCAGGTAACCGGACGCGCGCACCATGTATTCGGATTCACCCAGGTTCAGCACCGAGCCACCGGTTTCCTGGTTGGCCTTGCCGACAGCGTCCGCCACTTGGGCCTGGGTGATGCCGCGACTGGCCATGGCCAGCGGGTCAAGCTGCACCTGGTATTGCTTGACCTGGCCGCCAATGGTCGCCACCTCCGCCACATTCGGCAGGGTCTTGAGCTCGAACTTGAGGAACCAATCCTGCAAGGCGCGCAATTGCGCCAAGTCGTGCTGGCCGGTGCGGTCAACCAGCGCGTATTGGTAGATCCAGCCAACGCCGGTGGCGTCCGGCCCCAGCGACGGCTTGGCCGACGCCGGCAGCCGTGCCTGCAATTGGCTGAGGTATTCCAACACCCGCGACCGCGCCCAATACAGGTCGGTGCCCTCGTCGAACAGCACGTACACGTAGCTGTCGCCAAAGAAAGAAAAGCCACGCACGGTCCTGGCGCCCGGCACCGAGAGCATGGTGGTGGTCATCGGGTAAGTGACCTGGTTTTCCACGATCTGCGGCGCCTGGCCCGGGTACGGCGTGCGGATGATCACCTGCACATCCGAAAGGTCCGGCAACGCGTCGACCGGCGTGTTCTGCAGCGCCCAAACGCCCCATGCGGTGATGAACAGTGTGGCGAGCAACACCAGAAACCGGTTGGCCACCGACCAGCGAATCAAAAGCGCGATCATGGCCGGGCTCCCGGTTGCATGCTCATTTCAGACGTGTCGGACGCTGGCGCTATTAACCCGCGTAAACTGGCTTCAGAGTCCAGCAGAAATTGCCCGGACGCGACCACCTGCTGACCTTCCTGCAAGCCACTGCGGATTACGGTCTGGTCCTGGTTCTCGGCCCCCACCTCGACTTCCAGCGGTCGATAATGCCCGCCCTCCTCGGCCAGCATCACCAGCACACGCTTGCCGGTGCGAATCAGGGCTTCGCTGGGCACCTGCAACACCGCTTGCCCGCTGGTTTGCGCCAGGCGCACCTGGGCGGTCATGCCAGGGCGCAAGCTGCCGTCGCGGTTGGGCAGTTCGACGCGAACCTGCACGGTGCGACTGTCCAGGGCGTTGGCCGGCAAGATCGCACTGAGGGTGCCGTTGATGGCCTCGCCCGGCAAACCGGCAAAGTGCGCCACCACGCGTTGCCCCACGGCTAACGCCGCGCCTTGCGCCTGCGGCACGGCGACCTGCAACCACACCTGCTCCAGGCCATTGACCCGCGCCAGGGTTTGCCCGGCTACCACGGTCATGCCGTCGCGCACCTCCAGGGTCTGCAGCGCGCCGCTCAAGGGCGTGGTGACGGTCATCACTGATTGCACCCGGCCACTGCGCTCCATCTGCGTGATCAGCCCGGCAGGCATGCCACTCAGGCGCAAACGCTGGCGGGCGGCCGCCAACAGGCCACTGTCAGCGCTGCGACGCAGCGCAAGGAACTCTTCCTGGGCGGCGGCCCACTCGGGCACCAGGATGTCTGCCAACGGCGCGCCGGCCTTGAGCACATCACCCGGCGCCCGCGCGTAAACCCGCTCGACGAAACCACCGGCCCGGGCCTGCACCACTGCCACATCACGCTCGTTGAAGGCCAGGATGCCCGACACATCCAGCGAGGACGTCATCACGCCACGGGTGACTGTGGCAAGGCGCACGCCGATGGTCTGAGCCTGGCGCGGATCGATCTGCAGCGTTGGGGTATCCGCTGCGGCACCCTCGGCGTAGCGCGGCACCAATTGCATGTCCATGAAAGGCGACTTGCCGGGCTTGTCGAACTTCTGCTGCGGGTACATCGGGTCGTACCAGTACAACGCGTGCTTGTCGTCGCTGACAGGCGCCAAGGTTGCGGAGTGCAACTGCGCCAATCCGTAGCCCGCACCCAGGCCGAGCAACAACACCGCCGCTGCGATTCGATTATTCATGCGTGGGCTCCCCGTAGGCGAAGTACAGCTGCGCGCCGACCAGGGCACGCTGTTCGATGGCATCGATCTGTTTGAAACGGGCTTGAACCAGTTCCCGGCGGGCGCTGACCACGCTGATCAAATCGCCTTTGCCCGCGCGATAACCGGCCAGGCTCAGGGCGACCTTCTCTTCGGCCAGCGGCACGAGGCTGTCCTGACTGCGTTGCACGGCGCGGTCCAGGCGCTGGTAAACCGCCAGGTCGTCATCCAGCCTCTGGGTATGTTCACGGGTGGCAGCTTCGCGTTCGGCATCCAGTTGATCGAGTTCGGCCAGCCTGGCGGCAATGCCCGGGTTCTGGCGGCGACCGGGGAAGATCGGCAGATCTACGCTCAATTGCAGGCTGACCATGTCGCCGTATTCACGGCCGCGGTGCTGGTAGTCCACTTCCCAACTCCAATCCGACGTTTTCTGCGCCTTGGCTTCCTGCAAGCGCGCTTGGGCTTCGCGCGTGCGCGGCACGAAGGCTTGCAACTCGGGATGCTGATGCAGGTTGTGGCTGTAGCCGCGGTTGTCGATGTGCCAGTTGGGCAATTGCCCGCTGGGTGCTTCGTTGGCGGCTGCGCCGATCCAGCGCTTGAGGGCGGCGCGGGCCTGGGCGCGTTGTTGGGTCAATTCGTCTTCGCGCTCGGCCAGCTCGGCGGCTTCCTGTCGGGGGATCACCGTATCGGCGGCCTGCCCGCGGCCACCGGCCAATTGCGCCCGCACACTGTCTTGCAGCAGGCGATTGTTTTCGTAGAAGTCCGCGAACAAGGCCTGCTTGCGCTCCACCGCGTAGGCGCGAATCCACGCCTGCGCCGTGGCCTGGCGCACGTTGAGGCGCTCGATTTGCCCTTCGGCCGCCGTGCGCTGCACCGTGGCATCCGCCAGCTCAACTCGGGCCTTGCGCTTGTCGCGGCTGGGCACCTGTTGCTGGAGGCCGACCATCTGATCGGTCATGTCGTCGCCATACAAGGTGCCGCGATTGGGCCCGCCGACGGGAAAATTCTGCAGGCCTACCAGCAGTTTCGGGTCGGGCAGTTCACCAGCCGGGATGGCGGCTTGCGTTGCCGCTTGCAGCCTGGCCGATTCGGCGGTCAGGGACGGCGCGTTGTTCTGCGCCAGGCGCAGGGCGTCATCCAGGGTCAGCGCAGAGGCAAGCGCCGGCCATGTCAGCACGCCCACCACCAGGGCGCGCCTGGAGAGGGAATTCATCGTCAAGATTCCTGATCTGTTGCACTGCGTGCCGCTTTACGCGGCCCACAGCAAGGCCATCCCGAATCCGGGATGAAGCTTGAGGTTCAACAGAAATCAGTAACGGGGTGGGCGCCAGACGCCGGACGGCGTGCGGTCGGGGATGAAGTCAGAAGAGAGGCTGGCCGTCAGCGGATGGGCCAGGGTCAGCGGTGCCTTGAGCACCGGCATCGACAGTTGCAGCAGGCTGCCGGTCTTGCATTCCTGCCCCGGTTTGCAGGCTTTGCCAGGGTTGGCAGCGTCCTGGCAGCAGTCCGGGGCCATGTCCGACATCAGCTGCATGTCGGACATTTTCATCGGGCACGGCTCGGTGCTCGACGGCACACCCGCCATCCCGGTCAGGGGAAGCGTGAGGCTTAACAGCATGACCAGGATTAAACGCAGAAGACGGCTCATGGGGCGCGAGTCTAGCCAAGCGCGGGTTAAGCCGCTATTAACAATTGCGTGAGCACTCGGCCGTGATAGCGAATCTGCGCCAGGGTCAGCGCGGTGTAGCCGATGATCACCGCCGGCGGCAAGCTCGCCGCGACGCAGAACTTGCCCAGTGGCTGCAAGGTCAGCCCGGCGGCGGCGGCGCGGGTGCAAAATTCGGTTTCCTCGACGCCGCTTGGCAGCCACAGCACAAAGTGCAGCCCGGCTTGCTGGCCGCTCACCGGGTATTCGTCCGGCAGGCAGCCGAGCAGCGCATCGCGACGCGCCTGATAAGCCTGGCGCGAAGCCCGCAGGTGCCGCACAAACGCGCCGCTGGCGAGAAACTCCACCAGCCCCAACTGATCCGTCGCGCCCACCGAATGCCCGGTGAGTTGCAGGGTGCGCAGCAACGCGGGGCGCAACGCCTTGGGCACCACCATGAAACCCACGCGCAGGCCCGGGAACAGATTCTTGTTGAAACTGCCGCAGTAGATCACCCGGTCGCCGGAATCCAGGGCTTTGAGCGCCGCCAGTGGCGCGCTGTTGTAGTTGTATTCACTGTCGTAGTCGTCTTCGATCACCCAGGCGTCTGCGCGGACGGCCCAATCCAGCAGCGCCAGGCGGCGTGACACCGACAGGGTCATGCCCAGCGGCGCCTGATGCGCCGGTGTCACATAGGCCAGGCGCGCCGTGTCGGGGAGCTGCGCGGTATCAAGGCCTTCGGCTGTCACCGGGACCGGCACGACCTGCGCACCGGCCAGGCTGAACAGGCGGCGTGCCGGTGTATAACCGGGGTCTTCCACGCACGCGGTGTCACCGGGTTTGAGCAGCGTGCGCGCGATCAGGTCCAGGCCATGGCGAATACCGGTGGTGACAATGATTTCGTCCGCCTCGCAGTGCATGCCGCGATAACTGCGCACGTAGTCGGCGATCTGTTCACACAATGCGGGCAAGCCGCCCGGGTGGGCGGCCTCCAATACCCCTGGCCCCGCAGACAGCAAGCCTCGGGAGATGCACCGCGCCCAGGTTTTGAGGTCGAACAGGCTGGCGTCCGGGCGTCGCGCGACAAAAGGGACGTGGCTTTGCACGCCCGCGTCGGGCTGATCCGGTATGGCCGCGCGGCGTGCACGTGCGCTGGGCGCCGGCGCCGCAATGAATTGCTCGGGGATCACCGCGCTGACGCGCGTGCCCGAACCCGCCACGCGCTGCACGTAACCTTCACTGTGCAAGCGCTCGAACGCCGCTTCAAGCGTGCCGCGCGACACCAGCCAGCGTTCGGCCAGGCTGCGGGTCGACGGCAAGCGGCTGCCGGCGGGCAATTGCCGATTCAGGATGGCGGCGCGCAATGCGTCGTAGGCGCCCTGCTGCTTGCCGGCGTCCAGGCTATCGGGGCGCGGCAGGTCCAGGTGGGCGGCGGCTTTTCCTCGGCTCATAGTGGTCCATTGGTTAGAGGCACAAGTGGCCCTGAGGATTAAACCACATCCCCGCTAGAGTTCGAACTCTACTCCCTGCGAAGAAACTTCCCATGACGCAACGCGCCCTCTCCTCCGGGTTCTGGCTGGTGCTACTGACTGTACTTATCGGCCTGCCACGGATCACCCTGGATATGCACCTGCCAGCCCTGCCGGCCATGGCCGACGACTTCCACGCCAGTGACAGCCAGTTGCAGCTGACCCTCACGCTGTACGCCCTGGGCTCGGCCATTTCCTTGCTGGTCAGCGGCCCGTTGACCGACCGCTTCGGGCGCCGCCCGGTGCTGCTGAGCGGGTTGTGTGTGTACGCGGTCGCCACCGTGGCCTGCGCGCTGGCCGACAGCATTGGTGTGCTGATCGTCGCCCGCCTGTTCCAGGCCCTGGGCGGCTGCTGCACCACGGTCATCGGCCGGGTGATCGTGCGCGATTACTTCGACCGCGATGAACAGGCGCGCCTGCTTGGCCTGATCTCCATGGCCATGGCGATTTCGCCGATGGCCGCACCGGTGCTGGGCAGCCTGATGCTGCCGTTCATCCATTGGCGCGGCCTGTTTATCGTATTAGCCGTGATCGGCGTGGCGCTGTGCCTGGTGGTGTTTCGCCGGCTGCCGGAAACCCGTCCACCGGAAGTCGCCGCCGCGCCGCCGAGCAACCTGCTGCGCCTCTACGGCCAGCTGCTGCGCGACCGTTATTTTCTGCGGTACTCCCTGGCGATCGGCTGCGTGTACAGCACGTATTTCCCATTTATCAGCGAGTCGTCGGCTCTGCTGCAACGCGGCTTTCACCTGTCTGCCACGGCCTACGCGCTGGTGTTTGCCGCGACGATCAGTGGCTACATGCTCGGCGCCAACCTGTTCCGCCGATGGGTGCTGCGCGTTGAAGCCAATCAGTTGATCAGTGCCGCCATCGGCTTGAATGTACTGGGTTGCGTGATGCTCGCAGGGGCCACGGTCGCCCTGCCGCAGGCCTGGCTGGCGATTGTGCTGCCGATGGTGGTGATCATGGTGTCGGTGGGGATGGTGATTCCGGCCTGCCAGCTGTCGGTGCTGCAGCCTTACGGCGCGATTGCCGGGACGGCGTCGGGGTTGTTCTTCTTTATCCAGATGTTCCTGACGGCCGTGAGCAGTTGGGCCACCGGGTGGCTCTCGGACGGCACCTCGCAACCCCTGGTGATCATGACGTCAGTGGCGAGCGCATTGCTGGTTGCAGGTTGGTGGGCCTTGCAACAAAAAGCCGCGCCTGTGGGTCAGGCGCGGCTTGGGTGAAGCGCGATCAGGATCAGTGCATGAAGATCGCGATCAGAATGATGACCGGGATAGGCACACCGAGGAACCAAAGCAGTAATGAGCGCATGTTGTTCTCCTTGATTAACGAACGTAGTTTTCAGTTTCGACGTACACCACGGCGTCACGACGACGACCGCCGAAGGTGGCAGCGAAACTGGCAAAGAAGGCACCGATCAACAGCGCAATGAAGGTCCACAGCGAGGTGTAGGCAGCCACTTTGGCGGCAGTGTCGGCAGCTTGCTTGGCTTTGACCTTGGCGTCTTCGATGGCTTTGCGGGCATCGCCGTACACCTTGTCGATACGCGCTTCGGCGTCAGCCTGGCTGAGGTTGGTGCGCTGGCTGATCAGCTGAGCGAGGTAGGTACGGTCTTCAGGGGCCAGTTGGCCATCGTTGCTCAGGGTGCGAGTGAAGATGCGCGCTACAACGCCATGCACGGCGTCATCGCTGACGGCGGCTGGGCGATCATCGCGAAACAGGCTGTCGACGTAGTAGTCAAAGTCGCCGCTGTTGGCGCCTTTGGCTGCACTGCCGGCTGCCTGAGTCAGGCCACTGGCGGCGCTCGAGGCGACACCGGCGCCGGCTTTAACGCCGCCGCTGACCACACTGCTCACCGAGCCGACGACCAGTACCGCGGTCACCAGCGTAGCGACTGCCCAAGCGAGGAAACCATGAGCGGTGTCGCGAAAGTACACCTCGTCACCGTGCATGTTGGCCCACTTCACACGCAAGCGGCCGGCAATGTAGCCGCCCAGGCCCGAAGCGACGATCTGGGTGAACGCCAGCCAGACAATTGTGGAAATGCCAAGCCCCTTGGCGCTGATACCGCTGTCGGCCCACGGCGACACCGCCGAAAAGCCCAGGCCGAAGCCCAGCAGCACCAGGATCAGCGACAGTGCGGCCGCCGCAGCGGCCCCGGCGAAAATCGCCCCCCAGGAAACCCCAGAGTGCGAGCTCGATTCTTGCAGCGTGGATGACGATGTGATCATTGTTGTTTTGCTCCCGGCAGGAAAAATAGTGTTACAACTCTCAAAAGGGACAGTGCAGGCACCATGCCAGCCGGGCGAAAAAATAAACTCGTTATATTTCAACAAGATACAAAAATTGAACTAACTTAAACCATGCAAGTTGCAAGAAATGATCGAAAACAGCGTGCTTTATGCAATCCCCCAACGCCCATGGCCCGTGTGGGCGCTGGCCGGCATGAAAGTTGTGTCAGTTTTGCCAAGATGAAGTTTAATTTAGGAAGCGTTCAGGCATTTCTTGGCAAAATGCCCCCACTTCTAGTGTGAATCGCTCACCAGGTAATCCTATGACCCGTATTTTGACCATCGAGGATGACGCCGTTACAGCCCGCGAGATCGTCGCCGAGCTGAGTAGCCATGGACTGGATGTAGATTGGGTGGACAACGGCCGTGAAGGCCTGGTCCGCGCTGTGAGTGGTGATTACGATCTGATCACCCTCGACCGTATGCTGCCGGAACTCGATGGCCTGGCCATCGTCACGACCCTGCGCACCATTGGAGTGTCGACGCCGATCCTGATGATCAGCGCCCTCTCCGATGTCGACGAGCGGGTACGCGGCCTGCGGGCCGGCGGCGATGACTACCTGACCAAGCCGTTTGCGTCCGACGAAATGGCCGCCCGCGTCGAAGTGCTGTTGCGGCGCAAAAGCACGGTCAAGGAGTTCGAAACCGCCCTGCGCGTGGCCGACCTCGAACTGAACCTGATCAGCCGCGAAGCCAGCCGCGCCGATCAGCCGTTGAGCCTGCTGCCCACCGAATACAAGCTGCTCGAATTCCTGATGCGCAATACCGGGCAGATCCTCTCGCGAATGATGATCTTCGAAGAAGTCTGGGGTTATCACTTCGACCCGGGCACCAACCTGATCGACGTGCACATCGGTCGCCTGCGCAAAAAAATCGACCCGCCGGGCCTCACGCCGCTGATCCGCACGGTACGAGGTTCCGGTTATGTCATTGCTGAACCCCTCTAAAGGCTGGCGCTCCTCCAGCAGCCGCTTGCTGGCGCTTTACAGTTCGTTGTTCGTGGCCTGGAGCTGCATCCTCATGGGGGTGCTGTATTACGAGGTCTCGGGTTACCTGGGTGACCTGTCGCGTCACTCGCTGATGCAGCGCCAGCACCTGTTTCAACGCTTCGACGGTGAAGAACTGGTGGAAGCCCTCACCACCAGCATGACCTTCGACATGAAAGGCGTGGACGCCTACGGCCTGTTCGATGAGCAGTTTCGCCCTTTGAGCGGGCCGATCCGCGCAGTGCCACCGGACCTGCCGCTGGACGGCAAGATCCACGCCCTGGCCAACTGTGTCGACTCCGACGACCCTAAATTGCCCAAGGACAGCTGCGATGCAGTGGCCACCCACACCGAAGACGGCCGCTGGCTGGTACTCGTGCGCGCCAACGGTTCACTGTTTGGCGTGACCCGGATCATCTGGCATGCGCTGCTGTGGGCACTCTCCCTGACGATTATCCCCGGTGCTGCCGGTTGGCATTTGTTACGCCGTCGCCCGCTGCGGCGCATCCGCGGCATACAGGCCAGCGCCGAGGCCATCGTCGCCGGTGACCTGACACACCGCCTGCCGTTGTCTGACCGACGCGACGAACTGGACATGCTCGCCGCCATCGTCAACGCCATGCTCGATCGCATCGAGAAGCTGATGAACGAGGTCAAGGGCGTGTGCGACAACATCGCCCACGACCTGCGCACGCCGCTGACGCGCTTGCGCGCGCAGCTTTACCGCATCAAACAAGAGGCAGAGGAAAACTCCGTCTACGCAGTGAAACTGGACGATGCGATTGCCGAAACCGATACGCTGATGGCGCGCTTTCGCGGGCTGTTGCGCATCTCGGAACTGGAAGACCACCAGCGCCGTTCGGGTTTCCTGGTGATGGATCCGCTGCCGCTGTTGCGCGAACTGCATGACTTTTACCTGCCCCTGGCGGAAGAAGGCGAATTGCAGCTGCGCCTCGAAGTGCCCGACTCGCTGCCGTGGATCACCGGCGACCGCGCACTGTTGTTCGAAGCCTTGGCCAATCTGTTGAGCAACTCGATCAAGTTCTCGCCACCCAACGGTGAGGTGATCCTGCGTGGCGTCAATGATGCCGGCAGCACGCGTATCGAAGTGCACGACTCCGGCCCGGGTATTCCGGCGGCGGAGCGCGACGCAGTGTTCCAGCGCTTCTACCGCGTGGATGAAAGCGACCAGCAAGGCGGGTTCGGGTTGGGCTTGTCGATTGTGGCGGCGATCATCAACCTGCATGGGTTCAAGTTGGAAGTCGGCAACAGCCAATGCGGGGGTGCGTGCCTGCTGCTGGAGTGTCGGCAGCAATTGATGCCTGAAGCCTGAAAATCATCTCAGTAAAAATGTGGGAGCGGGCTTGCTCGCGAATGCAGTGTGTCAGACAACAGATTCATCGACTGACCCACCGCTTTCGCGAGCAAGCCCGCTCCCACATTGGGCCTGTGGGGCCTGGCAGATCAAGCCGGGAAGTTGGCGCGCAGCGCCTCAAGCCCACCGCTGTACACGCCGGTGAACAACTCCTCCACCGCCGCGTCCGTGGTCCCCGCCGCCGGGGTGAACACGCCGGACCACGTCACTTTCGCCGACGCATCGGTCAACGCCTCAACCTGCAATGTCGCCAGGTAAGCACTCACCGGAAACGGCGACTGCTCGATGGTGTAGCTGTAAGTGCGTGCCACGTTATCAAAGCTCTGCAAGCGCTCGACCACCACACCGCCGTCCGCGGTTTGCAAGTGACGCACACGCCCGCCGTCGCTCGCCTCGCTTTTGACGATAAACGGCAGCCAATCGGGCAGCGTGTTAAAGCCGCCAATCAATTGCCAGACCTGATCGGCCGAAACCGGAACCTCAATCACAGAAGAAGCTGTCGCCACAATAAATACTCCAAAAAAATGACAGGAATTCAGATCGCCATGCTGTCGACAACACCACCGTCGACGCGCAATGCGGCACCCGTGGTTGCAGAAGACAAGGGTGAAGCAATGTACGCCACCAGGTTGGCCACTTCATCCACATTTGCCGCGCGCTGGATGATCGACGTGGGCCGCGCATTGCGCACAAACACGTCCGCCTCTTCCCGCGCACTGCGCCCGGACTTGGCGGTGGCGTCTTTGAGCATCTGCTCCAGGCCGTCGGTAAAGGTCGGCCCCGGCAGCACCGCATTGACCGTCACACCGGTGCCGGCCAGACGCTTCGCCAAACCATGGGAGACCGCCAGGTTGGCACTTTTGGTCACGCCGTAGTTGATCATGTCCGCCGGCGTTGCCACCCCGGACTCCGAAGACAGGAAGATCACCCGCCCCCAGCCCTGCTCAACCATGCCCGGCACATAATGGCGCGCCAGGCGCACGCCGGAGATCACATTGACCTCGTAGAAGCGCGTCCACTCGCTGTCCGGTGCGTCGAAGAAATCCACATCATTGAAGATGCCCAGGTTGTTGACCAGGATGTCGGCGCGCGGTTCGGCAGCGAACAGTTTTTCGGCACCTTCAGCTGTGCCGAGGTCCGCTACCAGCCCGCGCAGATCAGCGTTCGGCACCGCCTGGCGAATGCTCGCCAGGGCGTCGTCGACCTTGCCCGACTCACGCCCGATCACCACCACGGTGGCGCCGGATTGCGCCAGGGCCTGGCTGATGCCCAGGCCGATCCCGGCAGTGCTGCCGCTGACGATGGCTACTTTGCCGCTCACATCAATTTTCATGGTTGAATCCTCGGGTTAAAGCGGCAGAGGTGCGCGGGCCGAAATCAACTGTGCGTCGCGCAAGGCCTGCCAGAAGGCTGCCGGAATCTTCTCTGACAACGCCGCGACGTCTTCGGCAATCCGCCCCGGACGACTGGCACCCGGAATCACTGCGGCCACCGCCGGGTGGGCCAGGGAGAATTGCAGCGCTGCAGCCTTCACGCTCACACCAAACGCCTGGGCAATCGCTTTGATCTGCTCGACCTTGCTGATAATCGCCGGGCTGGCCTTCTGGTATTCGAAGTGCGCGCCACCGGCCAGGATCCCCGAGCTGTAAGGGCCGCCAACGACGATTTCAACGTTCTGCGCCAGTGCGGCATCCATCAGGCGTTGCAGGGCACGCTCGTGGTCCAGCAGGGTGTAGCGGCCGGCCAACAGGAAACCGTCGGGCTGCGCTTCGGTCAGGTCAAGCGTCAGCTCGCACGGCTCGACGCGGTTCACGCCCAGGCCCCAGGCCTTGATCACGCCTTCTTCACGCAAGCGAGTCAGCACTTTGAAGGCGCCGGTGCGGGCCTGGTTGAAGTAGTCCAGCCACTGGTCGCCGTAGAAATCCTGGGCGATGTCGTGAATCCACACGATGTCCAGACGGTCGGTCTGCAGGCGCTTCAGGCTGTCTTCGATAGAGCGCAGGGTGGCATCGGCGCTGTAGTCGTTGAGCATCTTGTTCGGGCGGCCATGTTCGAACACACCGCTTTTTTCGCCGAGGTCGCGGGCGCTTTCTTCGACTTCGTCGAGAATCACGCGGCCGACTTTGGTGCTGAGCACGAAGTCATCGCGGTTGTACTGCGACAGGGCCTGGCCCAGGCGGATTTCCGACAGCCCCGAGCCGTAGAACGGCGCGGTGTCGAAATAACGCACGCCGCTGTTCCAGGCGGCCTCGACGGTGGCCTGGGCTTCGTCTTCGGGAACGGCGCGGAACATGTTGCCCAGCGGTGCGGTGCCAAAGCCCAGTTGGCCGGGCAGTTTGTCTTTCAAGCTCATGGTGGATCCTCAATCGGGTTCAGGGTCGCTGTGACCGTTGAGCAGATCCTAGATTGCATAGATCGGACCGTCCAAGACATACTGCGACCAACTTGAGTCCTGCGAGGTCTTACATGATTGATCTGCGCCAATTGCGCTACTTCGAAGTCGTTGCCGAAGAAGAACACGTCGGCCGCGCCGCCGAACGTTTGCACATCTCCCAGTCGCCCTTGAGCCGGCAGATCGCCCAGCTTGAAGAGCGTTTGGGCCTGACCCTGTTCGAACGCAGCCAGCAGCGCATCCGCCTGACGCGCGACGGCCAGACGTTTCTGGCCGAAACCAAGGCGCTGCTGACCCACGCCAATCGCCTGGAATCCCTGGGCAAACGCCTGGGCCGCGGTGAAGAAGGCGGTTTGTGCATCGGCTATATCGAAAACGCCATGCACGCCGGTGTGCTGCCTAACGCCTTGCGCGTGTTGAGAGACGACCGCCCCACCGTGCATATCAAGCTGTACAACTTGCCGTCGCTCGAACAGCTCGAAGGCCTGCGCCAGCGCAGCCTGGATATCGCCCTGGTCAGCGAGCCACCGGCCGCCGATGACCCGGACCTGACCGCGTTGCAAGTGCTGGACGACCCCATGCTGCTGGCCCTGCCTGAGCATCATCCGCTGGCCAAACACAACGAACTGCTGCCCGAACATCTGGCCGATCAGGAATGGATTGGCGTGCAACGCAAAGCCGGCGCTAACCCTGCCGATGATTTCGTCGCGGCCTGCATTCGGGCCGGTTTTACCCCGCAAATCCCGATGGAAGCCAGCGAGCCGTTCACCGCATTGGGCCTGGTGGCCTCGGGCTTGGGCGTGGCGATGGTGCAAAAAGGCTTGAGCCGCAATGCCCCGCCCGGCGTGGTGTTGCGCGAGCTGCCGTGGATGACCTACACCACACCGTTGTGGGCGGCGTGGCATCGGGTCAACCTGCGCCCGCTGGTGGAAACCTTCCGCAAAGTGCTCACCGAACCCGAAGGCTGACAATGCCTTAAAGGTGGGAGCGGGCTTGCTCGCGAACGTGGGTCAGCAGCACATGCATCGCCTGACACCCTGTTTTCGCGAGCAAGCCCGCTCCCACCCCGGGTCAGCCAAACCTCTCGCGCAGGCGCAACCACAACATCCCCAGCGCCAACAGCGGCGAGCGCAAGGCCTTGCCGCCCGGAAACGTCATGTGCGGCACCTGGCTGAAAATATCCAGGCCCTGGCTGTGGCCCGCATGAATGGCTTCGGCCAAAAGCGTTGCACACCAGTGGGTCACGTTCAGTCCATGCCCGGAATAGCCCTGGGCATAGAACACATTCGGGTGCTGCTTGAGCCGCCCGACTTGCGCAAAGCGGTTGGCGGTAATGCCGATCTTGCCGCCCCACTGGAACTCGATGGCGGTACCCGCCAACTGCGGGAATACCTTGAGCATCTTGGGCTGCATATACGCGGCGATGTCCACCGCATCACGCCCGGAGTAATGGCACGCACCGCCGAACAACAGTCGGCGGTCGGCGGAAAGTCGGTAGTAATCCAGCCCGACTTTCTGGTCACACAGCGCCAGGTTCTGCGGGATCAATTGCTTGGCGACTGCCTCGGACAACGGCTCGGTGGCGATAATGTAGCTGCCCGCCGGCAGCACCTTGCCGCTCAAGCGCGGTTCCAGTTCATCCAGGTGCGCATTGCACGCCAGCACCAGGTGGGCGGCGCGCACCGTGCCAGCGGCGCAGCGCACTTGCACGGTGTCGCCGTGGATCAGTTCGACGACCTGGGTGCGCTCGAAAATCCGCACCCCCAGCGACTCGGCCACCTGCGCCTCGCCGAGCACCAGATTCAGCGGGTGCAGGTGGCCAGAGCCCATGTCCACCAAGCCACCGGCATAGACCGTCGAACCGACCACCTGCTGCATGTCCTGCGCTTCGACCAGCCGAGTTTCATGGGCATACCCAAACGCCGCAAGGCGTTGCTGCTCGCCCTTGAACGCAGCGAATTGCGCCGTGGTATTGGCCAGTTCGCAAAAGCCCCAGCGCAGATCGCAGTCAATGCGGTGCTGACGAATGCGCTCGCCTACCAGCGCCACCGAATCAATCCCGGCCCGCTCCAGGTAACGCACGCCCTCCTCGCCTACGTACCTGGCGAACCCCGACACGTCATGGCCGATGCCACGAATCAACTGCCCGCCATTACGCCCGCTGGCGCCCCAGCCGATGCGCCGGGCCTCCAGCAGAATCACCGAGAGCCCGCGCTGGGCCAGCTCGATGGCCGTGTTGACCCCGGTAAAACCGCCGCCGATCACGCACACATCGGCGCTCAGGTCGGTGCCCAGCGATGGACGCTCAGGCATGGCATTGGCCGAAGCATGGTAATAGGACCGGGCGTGGTCACTGGATGAAATCATTTGTTGGTCTTCACTTTGCTCCAGGCGCGGGTCATCAGGCGCATGGTCGCCGGGGTCGGCGTGGTGGAAATGTAGAGTTTGTCGAGCACTTCCTGCGACGGGTACACCTCAGGGTTGTTCACCAGTTCCCGCGCCATGAACGGCTTGGCAGCGGGGTTGGCATTGGCGTAGCCGACCGAGGCACTGACCTTGGCGATCACTTCGGGGTCGAGCAGGTAGTTGATGAACGCGTGGGCTTCTTTCGGGTTGCTGGCATCGGCCGGAATCGCCAGCAAGTCGAACCACAGGTTGGAGCCTTCCTTGGGAATTGAGTAGGCGATGTTCACTCCGTTTTTGGCTTCTTTGGCGCGGTTGGCGGCCTGGAACACGTCGCCGGAATACCCGAAGGCCACGCAGATATCGCCGTTGGCCAGATCCGAGATGTACTTGGAGGAATGGAAGTACGTGATGTACGGGCGCAGTGTCAGCAGCTTGGCTTCGGCCTGTTTGTAGTCCTCGGGGTTCTCGCTGCGCGGGTCCTTGCCCATGTAATTGAGGATCGCCGGGAACAGCTCGTCCGCCGAATCGAGGAAGGCGACGCCGCACTCGTGGAGTTTTTTGATGTTCTCGGGTTCGAACAGCACCGCCCACGAATCGATATGGTCGATGCCCAGCACTTGCTTGACCTTGTCGACGTTGTAGCCGATGCCATTGGTGCCCCACAGGTAGGGCACCGAATGCGCATTGCCCGGGTCGTTTTTCTCCAGCAGCTTGAGCAGTTTGGGGTCGAGGTTCTTGAAGTTGGGCAGCTGCGAGCGGTCGAGCTTGAGGAACGCACCGGCCTTCACCTGGCGCGCCAGGAAGTGGTTGGACGGCACCACCACGTCATAGCCGGTGCGCCCCGCCAGCAACTTGCCCTCCAGGGTTTCGTTGGAATCGAAGACGTCGTAGACCACTTTGATCCCGGTCTTGGCCTGGAAATCAGCCAAGGTGGTCTCACCGATGTAGTCGGTCCAGTTGTAGACGCTGACCGTCGGCGCGGCTTGGCTGGCACTGCTGAACGCGGCCACCAGGGCCAGCGGGAGAAGCTTTTTCACAAGACGCATATCGACACCCCTTTTGAGTTTTTTTAGACGCTCAACAGCAGGAACTCACGTTCCCAGGAACTGATCACCCGCTTGAAATTCTCATGTTCGGCGCGTTTGACTGCCACGTAGCCGCGCACGAACTTCTCGCCCAGGTATTGCTTGACCGTGTCGCAATCCTCCATCCGCGCCAGCGCGTCTTCGAGGGTGAACGGCAGGCGCAGGTTGCGGCGCTCGTAGGCGCGCCCTTCCACCGGGGCGCTCGGCTCGATCTTTTCGATCATGCCCAGGTAGCCGCACAACAAGCTGGCCGCAATTGCCAGGTATGGGTTGGCGTCCGCGCCCGGCAACCGGTTCTCCACGCGCATTGCCTCGGGGCTGGAAGTGGGCACGCGCAGGCCGACGGTGCGGTTTTCTTCGCCCCACTCCACGTTGACCGGCGCCGAGGTGTCCGGCAGGAAGCGGCGGAACGAGTTCACGTTGGGCGCGAACATCGGCAGCAGCTTTGGGATGTACGTCTGCAACCCGCCGATGTGGTGCAAGAACAGCTGGCTCATCGTGCCGTCGGCATCGACAAACACCGGTTTGCCGGTGGCGATGTCCACCACGCTCTGGTGCAGGTGCATGGCGCTGCCGGGCTCGTCGGCCACCGGTTTGGCCATGAAGGTGGCGGCCACGTTGTGCTTGAGCGCGGCTTCGCGCAGGGTGCGTTTGAACACGGTGATCTGGTCGGCCAGGTGCAGGGCATCGCCGTGGCGGAAGTTGATTTCCATCTGCGCCGGGCCGTCTTCGTGGATCAACGTGTCGAGGTCCAGGCCCTGCAGCTCGCACCAGTCGTAGACGTCTTCGAACAGCGGATCGAATTCGTTGGCGGCGTCGATGGAAAATGACTGGCGGCCGGTTTCGGCGCGACCGGAGCGTCCCACCGGGGTTTTCAACGGCAGGTCCGGGTCTTCGCAGCGCTGGGTCAGGTAGAACTCCATTTCCGGCGCCACAATCGGCTGCCAGCCTTGCTCGGTATACAGTTGCAGCACCTTTTTCAGCACGTTGCGCGGCGACAGCTCAATCGGATTGCCCTGCTTGTCATAGGTGTCGTGGATCACAATCGCGGTGGGCTCGATAGCCCACGGCACCACGTACGTGGCGTTGGACACCGGGCGGCAGATCATGTCGATGTCGGCCGGGTCGAGCAGGTCGTAATAGATATCGTCGTCGACAAAGTCCCCGGTCACCGTTTGCAGCAACACACTTTCCGGCAGGCGCATGCCTCGCTCATGCAGGAACTTGTTGGTGGGCGCAATCTTGCCGCGTGCGATGCCAGTCAAATCACTGATCACGCATTCGACTTCGGTAATCTTGTGTTCTTTCAGCCAGGCGGACAGCTGATCGAAGGGGGCGTTCATAAGGACCTCGTCATGGGTTGGGTGCATGCGCCGGCTTGTACTCGCGGCGCATTGAGGTCTATCTTGATGCCGCCGCCCTGCGGCATCTATCCACTTTGCACCAACCACAACGCACCAATAGAGTGCGCCCAGGTTATCCATGACACAGGCAACAGCTTTGCGCGTACAGGCTTTCACTACCGGTGATGTGGCCGCTCAATGCAGTGCGACACCCGGTTGGGTGCAGCAGTATCAGCAGATGTCCCCGGGGCATTTTGCCGGGCAGATCCGTTACCTCGACCTGCAAGGCGTGCAGGTGTACGAAGAGTGCATGAACACGCGCGTGGAGCAGAACTTCAACGCGCCGCCCGGTGCATTGGCGTTCTGTTTCGATGGCAGCGACAACGCGCTGTACCTGCTCAATGGCGAAAGCCGCAACACCTGGATCACCCCGGAAAACTACCGCGAAGTGGCCGTGGTGTTCGGCCCGCAGTTCGTGCAGCGCCATGGCCTGGATGTGGCCAAACTCGAAGGCCTGTTCATGGCCCCGTTGACCTGTCAGCAGAACGCGCTGTTCACCCGTTGGCTCAGCGGCACCCTGACGCGGTTGTCCGCCACACTCGACCCGATCAGCCGCGATGCCCTCACCCAGCAGTTGCTCGACGATTGCCTGTTCATCCTCGACAACGCCTGCGTGTGCCTGGACCGCGGCTCATTGCAGCGACGCAGCGAGGAACGCCTGCTGATGGCGCGCATCGGCGAGTGGGCAGCGGATGCGCCGGATGAGACCGTCAACTTGCTGGAGTTGGCGCAGATCGCCGGTGTGCCGCTGCGCCAGTTACAGCAAGGCTTCAAGACCTACACCGGAATGAGCCCGGCGCAGTGGTTGCGTCTGCGCCGCTTGAACGGCGCGCGGCGCGAGCTGTTAACCGCAGCCGACACCACCGTGGCCGAAGTCGCGATGAACTGGTCGTTCTGGCATTTGGGGCGGTTTTCGAATAGCTACCGCGCATTGTTCAAGGAACTGCCCAGTGAAACACTGAAGCGCTCCAGCTGAAAGATGGGACGACAGAACCGTTCTCAGTAACTTGTAAAACCCCGCACTTCCCCCTAGCTTATGCGCCCCCCGTCCTGCGCTATAAGGCCCTGCCTCCATGGTTTTGCGTTTTCGTCCTGCCGTTCACTCACGTTTCGCCCTCGGCCTGCTGCTCAGCGGCGGCATCGGTAGCAGCCTGGCGGCTGAAATAGAGCTGCCGGCGGTGAACGTCCAGGGCCAGGACGAGTCCGGCTACCGCAGTGAAACCGCATCGGTCGGCGGCTTCGATGAGGCGCCGTTGCTGGACACCCCGGCCTCGATCACGGTGATCAACGCCGCGCTGATCAAGGACCAGCAAGCGCGCCTGCTCAGCGAAGTGCTGCGCAACGATGCCTCGGTCGGCGACAGCTATGCACCGATTGGTTATTACGAAAACTTCGTGGTGCGCGGCTTCTCGCTCAATGCGGCAAGCAGCTACAAGATCAATGGGCGTACCATCACCGGCGAGCAGAACGTCGCCCTCGAAAACAAACAGCAAGTGGAAGTGCTCAAGGGCCTGGCCGGTTTGCAGAGCGGCATTGCCGAGCCCAGCGGAGTGATCAACTACGTGACCAAACGCCCGCAAGACGTGCGCTCGGTCACGGTGTCCACCGACGATCGCGGCAGCGGTTACATCGCCACCGATGTCGGCGGCTGGTTCGGCAGCGAGCAGCAGTTTGGCCTGCGCGCCAACGTGGCCCATGAAGACCTCAACAGCTATGTGGAGCACGCCAATGGCCAGCGCGATTTCGTGTCCCTGGCGTTCGACTGGACTATCAGCCCCGACGCCGTGCTGCAACTGGATGCGGAATACCAGAACAAGCAACAGCGCTCGGTGCCGGGTTATCAACTGCTGGGCGGAACCGAGGTGCCCCACGATGCCTCGCCGAAAAAACTGCTGGGGCACCAGAGTGGTTCCAAACAGGTGGGCATCGACTCGCTGAACCTCAACGGCAAGTTCGAATACCGTTTCAGCGATCAGTGGAAAGGCACTCTCAGCGCCGCGCGCAGCAAGGTGGTGATTGATGACTACAGCGCGTTTGCCTGGGGCTGTTATGGCTCGACCAGCTGTAGTTCATCGAGCGTGCCCAACCATTTCAGCCCCGAAGGCAACTACGACGTCTACGACTATCACAGCCCCGACGACACCCGCCGCGACGATGAAGTGCAGGCGGCGATGACCGGGCTGTTCGACACCGCAGGCATCGGCCATGAGCTGACCTTGGGCACCAGCGCGTTTCGCCGGGTGATCGACAAGCGCAAATCGGTCAATGAGTACATTGGCACCAGCAACATCGACGCCGACTCACCGACATTCACGCCCACTGACGTGCCGCTCAATGATAGCCACCGCAACCTCGACAGCCGCCAGTACGGGCTGTTCGTCACCGACCGCATCCGTTTCAACGAGCAATGGCAAACCATTCTTGGCGGCCGTGAAGTGCGCCTGGATGAAAAAGCCTATGACGATAATGGCAACCAGGCTCGCCACACCCAGCAATACGTGTTCCTTCCTCAAGCTTCGTTGATTTACAAACCAGTGGAAAACATCTCGCTGTACACCCGCTACAGCAAAGGCCTGTCGCTGGGCGGCACGGCGCCTTGGTTCGCTGAAAACGCCGACGAAACTCTGGCTCCAACCGCCTCACGGCAAATCGAAGCCGGGGTCAAATACGACTGGCGCCGCATCAGTTTCGCCGCCGCCGTGTTCCAGACACGCCAAGCCTACCAATACGCCAAGCCCGACGGCGCCGGTCTGTTCACCTACGTGCAACAGGGCGAGCAGAAGAACACCGGATTGGAATTGTCGGCCAACGGCTGGGCCACCGACCGCCTGCAAATCGCAACCAGCGTGGCGGCGATTCGCGCGCGCGTGAGCAACAGCGGCACGCCGGAATACGAAGGCCATCAGGCGATCAACGTGCCCACGCTGCGCGCCAGCGTGTACGCCGACTACGCGTTGCCGTGGGTGAACGGTCTGGCGCTGCTCGGCGGTGTGCAATACAGCGCCAAGAAATACGCCAACCGCACCGGCAATGTTGAGGTAGGGGATTATGCAGTGGTCAATGTCGGTAGCCGCTACACCACCAAAGTCGACGGCTATGAAACCGTGTTTCGCCTGAGCGTCGACAACCTGTTCGACAAGCGTTACTGGCGCGACGCCGGCGAATACATGGGCGATGACTACCTGTTCCAGGGCGCGCCGCTGACGGCGCGCCTGAGTGCTTCGGTCAACTTCTGAACACTCGCGGCGCTGCCAGACACAGCGCCGCCACGCCACAGATCAACAGGCTCCAGCCCAGGTTCTGGGCCCAGGCCACCAGCCCAAGCCCGGCGCCGATCATCAAGTAATACAGCAAGCCGAACACTGCGGCGGCCGTGCCAAGCCGGTCGGGATAGCGCACCAGCGCGGCACCCAGCACATTCGGGATTGCCATGCCGAATGCCAGCACCACCAACAGCATCGGCCATACAAACAGCCAGCTGTCTTGCAGCAGCATGACGAGCAAGCCCCCCAGTGCCGCCAGGCCGGCGGCGGTCAGCACCAACTGCTCACCGTTCATGCCACGCTTGAGCAATCGCTTGTTCAGCCACGCCCCAAGGCCCGAACCCAGCGCCAGCAGCACGCCGCTGTAACCGAATTGGGCAGCGGACAAACCCAGCCGCGCAAAGATAAACGGCCCCACGCTGTAATAGCCGAACAGCGCAATATTGAACGCCGCCACCAGGCCGACCGAGCGCCAGATTCCTGCGTCCCTGAGCATCAGGCCCAGCGTTTCGGGCAGCGACGCCGTCGACACTGAGGCAGGACGCGTCTCGGGCAAGGCCCACAGGCACCAGCCCCACAACGTCAGCGCCGCCAGCAGCAACCCGGCCAGCATGCCGCGATAACCGAAGTACTGCACCAGCGTCGCGCCACTGAACAAACCCAGCGCAGGACTCGCAGCCAGAGCAATGCCCATTATCGAAAACACCTGGGCCAACTGCGCACCGTGGAAACGATCGCGCAGCACGGTCTGCGTCACCACCGAGCCGACCGCCGCACCGAACGCCGCCAGCGCCTGGGCCAGTAACAAGGCATTGAACGTGGTCACACTCAAGGCCAATACCGACGCCGCCACATATAAGGCCAATCCGGCCAACATCACCGGCCGCCGCCCCCAGCGATCACACAGCCGGCCCCACACCACCACCCCGAATGCAAACGCTAGGAAATACACCGACAAGGTCTGCCCTGCCCGTTCGGGGCCCACCGCAAACGCTTCGCCGATATCACCCAGTGCCGGGCTGTAAAGGGTCTGGGCCAATTGCGGAAACATCAGCAACGCCACGGTCAGCACCAGCAGGTTTTGAACTTTCATTGACGACTCCCTCGTATGAACAACGCGAGGAGTTTAAGGACCGGCAACTGGGGTATTATCCAAACTTCGCCATTTTATCGATCAAATCGGACAACCTATGGCCTGGCTTGCCGCCGACGCGTCTTTCGACCCCGACCGCCTCCCGGCGCCGGTCATCGGCATCGCCGCGCTGCTCGGCGACCACGACTCCGGCCTGCATCGCCACCAGCGCGGGCAACTGTTGTTTACCCAACAGGGTTGCACCCGCATCACCCTCGACAACCAACTGTGCCTGCTGCCGCCCTCCCGCGCGGCATGGATCCCCTGCGGTGTGCCCCATCGCGCGGTGATGCACAAAACCGTGGATTACCGTTCGGTCTACCTGAGCCCGGCATTGGCTGATCAGTTGCCCAAGCAGGTGCGGGTCATCGAAGTCAGCGCCTTGCTGCGGGCGGTGCTGGAGCCCATGGCAATGGCGCCGTTCGAGACCGATTGGCACGCCGGTCGGCATGCCCACCTACTGGGGTTGTGCCTGGATGAAATCCAGCAAGCCGCCGAGCAACCGATGCTCCTGCCCTTGCCGCAGGACAAGCGCCTGGCCCCGTTGCTGGCCGATCTCGACAGGTTGCCACCAACGCTGCAAGCGCTGGAAAAACAAATTGGCGCCAGCACCAAGACCATCGGCCGGATTTTCCTGCGGGAAACCGGCCTGGGGTATCAGCAATGGCGCCAGCAGTGGCGCTTGATGCGGGTCATCGAACTGCTCGCCACCGGGCGCAGCCTGGGTTACTGCGCTTTCGCGCTGGGCTTTGCCAGTGACAGTGCGTTGATCGCCTTTTTCAAGGGCATGACCGGCACCACGCCACGTGGGTATTTCAAATCAAGCTGAAGGCTTACTTGGGCATCTTGCGAAAGCCCACGGCCAAGCGGTTCCAGCTGTTGATGGTGGCGATGGCCACGCTCAAATCGACCTGCTCCTGGGCGCTGAACTCGGCGGCCAGCGCATTGTAGTCTTCGTCTGCGGCGTGGGTCTGGCTGATCAGGGTGAGGCTTTCGGCCCAGGCCAGGGCGGCACGCTCACGTGGGGTGAAAAACGGCGTTTCACGCCAGGCCGACACGGTGTACAAGCGGCGCTCGGTTTCGCCGCCCTTGCGGGCGTCGGCGGTGTGCATGTCGAGGCAGAAGGCGCAGCCGTTGATCTGCGAGACGCGCAGGCGCACCAGTTCCAGCAGCGGGAGTTCCAGGGACAGTTTGCCGACAGCGGCTTCCAGGGCGAGCATGGCTTTCATGGCATCCGGGGAAGCGGTGTAGAAATCGGTACGGGTTTGCATGGTGATACTCCAGAACGGTGGGGATTGATGGCTAGAGTAGTCACCGTGAGTGCCTGGAGAAATATCCAATTGCGGGGAAGATTGGGTGGCCAATGTGGCGCCCGTGCGGGAAGGTAAACAATCACCCCGGCAACGGAATCACCCGCAGCCGCCTGACCGACTTGTACGAAAAACTCGAATAGATCTCCTTGACGCAAGGCAACGTTTGCAACACCTCGCGCGCAAACTCCCCGAACGACTCGAGGTCCTTGGCCACCACCTCAAGCAAAAAGTCATAACGCCCGGACACGTTATGGCACGCCACAATCTCGGGAATTTCCAACAGCCGCTGCTCAAACGCGCGGGCGATTTCCTGGGTATGACTTTCCATCATGATGCTCACAAATGCGGTCACCCCATACCCCAGCGCCTTGGGCGACAGGATCGCCTGGTAGCCGCTGATCACCCCGCTCTCTTCCAGGCTGCGCACCCTGCGCCAACAGGGCGAGGTAGTCAGCGCCACCCGGTCAGCCAGTTCGGCCACCGTCAGCCGGGCATTGCCTTGCAGTGCGTTTAAAAGTGCTTTATCGGTGCGATCCAGACTCACGGGCATAATGTGCCTCTATTCATTGTTTTTATCGACGTTTCGACCCTTAACCCGCGCATTACCAGCAAACTTTGCAACGTTCATCTTTGGTTATGAGCATAGCATCGTAGGAAATAAGGAGCGTGCGACATGAACAATAAACACACTGCATTCGGCTTTTCCACTCGCGCCATCCACCACGGCTATAACCCCAAGGACCACCACGGCGCCCTGGTGCCGCCGATCTATCTGTCTGCCACGTTTGCATTCCCCACGGTCGAATACGGCGCTGCCTGCTTTGCCGGTGAAGCCAGCGGCCACTTCTATACGCGCATCTCCAACCCGACCCTGGCGCTGCTGGAGTCGCGCATGGCCACCCTGGAAAACGGCGAGGCCGCCGTGGCGTTCAGTTCCGGCATGGGCGCGATTGCCGCGACGTTCTGGACCCTGTTGCGTCCGGGCGATGAGGTGATTGTCAGCCAGACCCTCTACGGCTGCACGTTCGCCCTGCTGCACCATGGCATCGGCGAATTCGGCATCAAGGTGCGTCACGTCGACCTGACCGACCTGGCGGCCTTGCGCGCGGCGCTTTGCCCCGCGACCCGCATGATCTACTGCGAGACGCCGGCCAACCCCAACTTGCGCCTGGTGGACATTGCGGCGGTCGCCGCGCTTGCCCACCAGCAGCCCAACGTTACCGTGGTGGTCGACAACACCTACTGCACGCCCTACCTGCAACGGCCTCTGGAACTGGGCGCCGACGTGGTGGTGCACTCGGCGACCAAGTACCTCAGTGGCCATGGCGATATCACCGCCGGTATCGCCGTGAGCAACCAGGCCCTGGCGCAGCGCATTCGCCTGCAAGGCCTCAAGGACCTGACCGGCGCGGTGATGTCACCGCAGGATGCGTCGTTGCTGATGCGCGGCCTCAAGACATTGGCCCTGCGCATGGACCGCCATTGCAGCAATGCCCTGGCGGTGGCCGAGGCGCTGCAGGCACACCCGGCCGTGCAGTGGGTGACCTACCCCGGGTTGCGCTCTTTCCCACAATACGAATTGGCGGCGCGGCAGATGAAGCAGTCCGGCGGCATGATCGCCTTTGAACTCAAGGGCGGCATTGCAAGCGGCCGCCGCTTCATGAACGCCCTCAACGTGTTCACCCGTGCGGTCAGCCTGGGCGATGCCGAATCACTGGCCCAGCACCCGGCCAGCATGACCCATTCCACCTACACGCCCGAAGAACGTGCGCAACATGGCATCAGCGAAGGCCTTGTGCGTTTATCGGTCGGGCTGGAGGACATCGCCGACCTCCTGGAGGATGTCCATCAAGCCCTGGCCAAGTGCACCCGCACCGTCGCACCCCGCCCGGCCTTGGTAGAAGAGCACAGCGTGAAATAAGCCTTGGGCACCCACCAACGCTTTCCTACAAACGGTGGTCGGACTGGTCTGACCATCGTTATGCGTTTTTAATCTGATTTTTTCCAGATTGGATCCCCATGCTTTCGCCAGGCTGTACTAGCATAGGTTCTCGACGGGTGCATTATCACTGCAGGTTATTCACCCTGGTTACCTTCTTAAATCCCGTCGCGATAAGGCTGAATACCTGCACTCGAAACTCATGGACGAATTGATGAACTCACACCTGTTCCCACATATAGGCAAGGTCATCGCCAGCACCGGCAGTCGCCATTTCCCACGCATGCTGCATGACCTTATCCTGACTCAACTGGCAGTGGACGCCACCCATATCACGCAATTGCGGGTCAGTGCCGAAGGCCACACTCGCCGCAGGATCAGCCCGGTCTACACCGATTCGGTAGCCGCATTGGGTGAAGAACAACCCGCCGCTCAACTGCACCTCACGCGCCGCAGGGACGATGTGCGCTATGTGCTGTCGGTGTACCGCTCGCACCAGTCAGAAAGCTTTTCGCCGCAGGAACGCAGCATGCTGCAGGACTTCTCCACGCTGCTGCTGCCCATGGTCGAAAAACACATCACCGCGATCCAGCCTTGCCGCCCGACCAGCGAACCGCTGATGCCGGAAAACCAGGGCATCGAAACCCTGCGCCGGCGCATTGAAGAACGCCTGGTGCAATCGGGCCTGACGCTTTCCAACCGCGAACTCGAAGTGTGCGTCGGCCTGCTGGCCGGGCGCACCGCACCGCAATTGGCAGAGCAACTGGCACTCAAGGTCAACACCATCGAGAGCTACCTCAAACGCGCGGCGATCAAGCTGGGCATCAGCGGGCGGCATTCGTTGTTGCGGTGGATGTACGCGACCGAGGAAGGCACGCTCACCCCCCTGTGAATCACCCAAAAACCTGTGGGAGCTGGCGTGCCTGCTCCCACATTTGACCGCTGCCGTCAGTCCCTGGCCAACGCCTCAATCGGGTCCAGCCGCGCCGCATTCCTGGCCGGGACAAAGCCAAACACAATGCCGATCAGGGTCGAACACGCAAACGCGGTAATGATCGAGCCCAGGGAAAACACCATTTCCCATTCCTTCACAAACAATGAAAACAGATAGCCGATCGCAAAGGACAACGAGATCCCGATCATCCCGCCGATCAAACACACCATCACCGCCTCCACCAGAAACTGCTGGCGGATGTCCGACTGGCGCGCGCCCACAGCCATGCGAATACCAATCTCGCGCGTCCGCTCGGTCACCGACACCAGCATGATGTTCATCACTCCGATACCGCCCACCAGCAGCGAAATCACCGCGATCAGCGACAACAGCAGCGCCAGCGAGCGGCTGGTTTTCTGCACCGTTTGCATGATGCTGTCGAGGTTATTGGTGAAAAAATCCTTGGTGCCGTGACGTTGCAGCATGAGTTTATTGACGTTTTCTTCCACCACTTTGCTCGGCTGGCCGTCCTTGATGCGCACGGTGATGCTGTCCAGATGGCGCTGGCCCAACAGACGCCCCGCCGCCGTCTCATAAGGCACCCACACGTTCAGCGCCTTGCTGGCGGCAAACATGTTTTTGTTGTCGGCCGTCACACCAATCACCGTGCACGGCAGATTGCCGACCAGGATCACCTGGCCCAACGGGTCCACATTTGGTCCGAACAAGCGATGTCGGGTGTTGTGGTCGATCACCACCACCTGGGCCTGGCGCCGCGCGTCGCTTTCGCTGAAGGCAATCCCGGCTTCCAGCTTCAATCCCTTCACTTTGAAGTAGCGGTCGCTGACGCCATTGACCTGCGCATCCAGGTCGATATTGCCAAAGCGCAGCAGCAGGTTGCGGCCCACCACCGGCGTGGCGCTGTCGACGTAATACAGCTGGTTCAACGCCTCCACGTCCGAGGGCATCAATGTTTCGATGGCGGAGGCGCGGCTGTCACCAAAACTGGTGCCGGAAAAGATATCGATGGTGTTGCTGCCAATCGCCTGGATGTCCTTGAGCACGTAACGCTTGGCGCCCTCACCAATGGCCGAGATCGACACCACCGAGGTGATGCCGATGACAATCCCGAGCATCGTCAGCAGGGTGCGCATGCGATGGGAAATCAACGCCACCCAGGCCATGTTGAATGCTTCCTTGAACAACCCCAGGCTCGCCACCAGACGCCGTGCACCGCTGCGCCGGGTCTCGATGGGCGCCTCAGCGGGCACCTCCAGGCCGACGCTGTCGTTGGCCTTGTCGCTGACAATCTCACCGTCACACACCTCGACAATGCGCTGGGCATTGGCGGCCACCTTGGGGTCGTGGGTGACGATAATCACTGTGTGTCCGGCGGCGTGCAGCTCGGCGAGGATGCGCATCACCTCCTTGCCGCTGTGGGTGTCGAGGGCGCCGGTGGGTTCGTCGGCGAGAATCACTTCACCGCCGTTCATCAACGCGCGGGCGATGCTCACGCGCTGTTGCTGGCCGCCGGAAAGCTGGCTCGGCCGGTGGCTGGTGTGCCCCGCCAGGCCCAGGCGGGTGAGCAAATCCCGCGCGCGGCTGTGGCGTTGCGTCTCTGGCGTGCCGGCGTAGATCGCCGGCATTTCCACGTTGTGCAAGGCGCTCAGGTGCGCGAGCAAGTGGTAGCGCTGGAAGATAAAACCGAAGTAATCGCGGCGCAGTTCCGCCAGTTGTTCATCGCCGAGCGAGCGGGTTTCGATGCCATTGATTTTGTAGCTGCCGGCGGTGGCGTAGTCCAGGCCGCCGAGGATGTTCATCAGCGTGGATTTACCCGAGCCCGAGGCGCCGATGATCGCGACCATTTCTCCGGCATGGATGGTCAAGTCGATGCCCTTGAGCGCGATGAATTCGCGCTCGCCGGCCATGAAACTGCGGGTGATGCCCTTGAGTTCCAACAGTGGTTGGGTCATGCGTCAGTTCCCCGCCGCAACAGGCGATGCGTCACCGATCACGACCTTATCGCCCTCGACCAGGCCGTCCAGAATCTGCACTTTGACGTTGTTGTTGATCCCGGTCTTCACATCCCGCGACACGGCTTTGCCCTTGGCATCCAGCACGCGCAGCGGGTAGCTGCCATCAGCGTTGCGCGAGCCGAGTGCCGCCACCGGCACCATCAGCGCGGCCTGGGCGGTGTCGAGCACGATACGCACCTGAGCGGTCATGGCGATGCGCAGGCGATGGTCAGGGTTGGGCACGTCGAACAGCGCGTTGTAGAACACCGCGGTGTTCTGCTTGGGCGTGCCGGCGGTCTGGGTTTCGAGGAAGTTCTGCGGCGCCGGCTCGGTCCCGCGCAGCTTGGCGTAGTAGCGCTTGTCGGCCTCGCCGAGGATGGTGAAATACACCTGCTGGCCCGGGCTGATGTGGATCACATCCGCCTCGGACACCTGCGCCTTGACGGTCATGGTGTCCAGGTCCGCCAGCTTGAGCAGCACCGGCGCCAGCTGATTGGCGATCACGGTCTGGCCTTCCTGGGTGACGATGCCGACCACATCCCCGTCAATGGGCGCGACGATGCGGGTATAGGCCAGGTTGACCTTGGCGGTGTCGATCTGGATGTGCGCGCTCTTGATCTGCGCATCCAGGGACAGCAGGTTGGCTTGCTGCACCTGGAAGGTGGATTCCGCGTCTTCAAAATCCTGACGCGACACCGACTCGTCGATCTGCAAGCCTTTGTAGCGCTCGTAGACGGACTTGGCCTGCTTGAGCTGCGCCGCCGTGGCGCGGCGCTGGGCCTGCAGGTTCTCTTCATCGACCTGGGCTTTACGCAGCGTGTTTTGCAGGATCAGCGGGTCGATTTCGGCGAGCCATTGGCCTTTTTTGACCTTGTCACCGACCTTCACCTTGAGCGACTTCAACTGCCCCGAAACCTGTGCGCCGACGTCAACCTGTTTGATGCCTTCGAGCACGCCCGTGGCCAATACGGCATTTTCGATATCGCCCCGTTCAGCCGTGGCGGTGAGGTATTGCGGTGTGTCGGCGGGCGCTTGCACCGTGTACACGACAAGGCCGATGGCAACCGCCAGTACCGCGAGCATTCCGAGTTTGCGAAACGTTGACTTATCCATAAATGACCATAAAAAGATGAAGAGGGTCTGAGCGAAAACGGCCTGGCGTGGCCGCTGGATTACCTGTGGTTGCTGAGTGTCTGGCGCCCTACGTCGGGCTGATACGCCGCTGTCGCAGGCAAGCCAGCTCCCACCTCAGGAGCGCCACGCGTCAGGAACAGATCGAGCGGCTCTTGATTGGCTTTTGACCTTGATCTTGCTCTGAGGCGCCCCGTTAAACCACGCTGGCCGAACGCAGGCTTTGGAGCGTGGGTAACCCGCCAGGACGCCGGGTTAGCCGCGTTGGGCCAAGGATGGCCCATCGCGGCGGCCCACGCTCCAAAGCCTGCATGAGGGCACACCGAGCCAAAGCGAGGTGCCGAGTGGTGGGGCGAAGACCTTTTGGTTACTTTTGTGTCTTTACAAAAGTGACCCGCTGTAAGAGCCGAACCATAAGTGGCCGTGACCGCAGCAATGGATAGGTACACTGCCGCACCGCTGTCGCAGGCAAGCCAGCCCCCATCTTCAGATCGGTGTATGCCGCTCACGACACCACCTCCCCAATCACCACACCCTCAAGCCACCACCGCGCCAACCCCTGAACATTCGGCGTTTTAAGCAACGTAAAGTGGTTCCCCGGCCCATACCAAACTTCCAGCCCGCTGCCCTGCCGTCGCCACCCCTCAATCATCAGGCTCTGTTCGCGCTGATTGCCCGCCGCATCCAGCGAAGGGTCCTCAGCCAACACCAACCGCACCACGCCGTGGTAACGCTGATGCGGCTGATACACCGTGCGCAACGCCGCTGCATAAGTGCGCGCCGGTCCGTCCATGGCATCCACCGCAGAGCGCCCCGGCAACAGCCCCACGCCCACCATTGCCGCATGCAGCCATTGCCGCTGCGCCACTTCATCACGCCCGGCAAATTCCACACGGTCGATACCCAGCGACTTGCCGGCGGCCAGTTGCATCGCCTCGATCAATCGCAACATCGCCGCCGTGGTGGTGTAAGGGCGCCCGGCGCCGCCCGGCGCTTCGCTGTCAATCACCGTCAACGACGCCACCTCACGGCCCATCGCCTGCAACCGCAGCGCCATCTCCAACGCGATCCAGCCGCCAAACGAGTGCCCCACCAAGTGCACCGGCCCTTGCGGGCACTCCTGTGCAAGCGCCGCCAGATAACACTGCGCCGCCGCTTCGACCTGGCTATGCGGCACCGCCTGGCCATCAAGCCCGCGCGGCTGCAAGCCGAAGAGCGGCCAGTCACGCCCCAGCGCTTCGCTCAACCCCACATACCCGGTGACGCTATCGCCCGCACCCGGCACGCAGAACACCGGCGCATACCCTGCCCGCCCACTCTGAATGCGCAGCAGCGGTTGATGCGCCCCCTGCGCCACCGGCGAACACACGGCCAACGCCTCGCTCATCGCTCGCCCCAGCGCCTGAATATGCGGCGCCTGCATCATGCTCTGGTGATCGCCTGGCACCTCCACCCGGCGCAACTGCCCAGGCGCCAACGCATCCTCCCACCCCAGCGAAACACTGCGCCGCGACAACTCGGTGGGCCGCTCTTGCGCGCTGAACAAATGCACCGCGACCGGCAACGGGAACAGGCTGTAATGCGCCAGCGCATGCCCATGCCCGACCTCCCGTTCGATAAAACTCAAGAGGTCCGCGTCCGCAGCCGCTGCCATTTGCGCGTATAGCAAACCTTGATCGCGACAGCGTTGCAGCAGACCCGCAAAGTCCAGCTGTCCAATGCCCGCCTCCAAGTATTCAAGGCTCGCCAGCTCATCCACACCTCCCTGTGCTTTCCAATACGCCGTGCACTGCAGCAACAAATGCCGTTTCAGCGCATCCGGCCCGCTCCAGCGCGCCTTGCCCTGATCGGTCATGCGCGGCACATAGCTGTCGATCAAGCCGAGGAAGGCCACCGCCTCATCCAGCCCGAGTAATTGCATCGCCACTTCATAGGCCAGCACGCCGCCAAACGACCAGCCCGCGAGCCGATAGGGCCCGTGGGGCTGGATGCCCCGAATCAACCCGACCAGGCGCGCGGCCAGGCCTTCCATGGTGTTCAGATGCGCTTCGCCAAGCGCCGCGCCCGGCAGGCCATAAATGGGATAGTCGCCGGGCAGGTGTTGGCCCAGCGCCGGGAAGTACACGTCCATGCCACTGAACTCATGCAGCAGAAACAGCGGCGGCTGCGAACCGCTGCTGCGCACGGTAATCACCGACGTCTCGCGCGCCGGCGCCTGCGTGCGCTGCTGCAGCATCGCCGCGACGCCAGCCACGCTGGCATGCTGGAACAGCTCGGCCAGGGACACCTGCAACCCGGCCTCTTCCATCAGGTTGACCAGCCGGATTGCCAGCAACGAATGCCCGCCCAGCTCGAAGAAGCTGTCATGTCGCCCAACCTGCTCCAGCTTCAAGACTTCGGCCCACAGGTTGGCCAGTTGCTGTTCCAGCGCATCGCCAGGCGCTTCGAAATCACGGCGATTCAACGCGTCCAGCGCCGGAACCGGCAAGGCTTTGCGGTCGATCTTGCCATTGGCCGTCAGTGGCAAATGCGCCAGCGGTACATAGGCCGATGGCAGCATGTAGTCCGGCAGCTGGCCTTGCAGGTGCGCCCGCACGCTGTCGAGGTCAACAGGTGCGTCAGCCCAGGTGAAGTAAGCCGCCAGGCGCTTGTCACCCGGCACGTCCTCACGCGCCAGCACCACCACGTCCTGAATACCCGCGAAGGTTGCCAGGCGCGCTTCGATCTCACCCAGCTCAATACGAAAACCACGGATTTTCACCTGGTCGTCATTGCGTCCGATGCACTCCAGCAAACCCTCCTGGGTCCAGCGACCAAGGTCACCGGTGCGGTACATCAAGGCACCGGCGTTGAAGGGGTCGTCGACAAACTTTTCAGCGGTCAACTCAGGGCGGTTCAAATACCCCCTGGCCACGCCATCGCCGCCGATGCAGATCTCACCGGTCACCCCTACCGGCACCGGCTGCAACCAGGCATCCAGCACGTGAATATGCGTGTTGGAAATCGGCCGGCCGACGGGCACGCTGTCGGCGTCATCGGCAATCGCCTGCACTTCATGGGTGGTGGCATAGGTGGTGGTTTCCGTCGGCCCGTAGCAATGCACCAAACGCAGCCCTGGCGCTTGCGCCAACAGGCTGCGGAACGCCGCCGGGTCGGCGCGCTCGCCGCCGCAGAGCAACATGCGCAAGCCGGCCAGCGCTCGCGGAATCAGCTGCACGTACTGGTTGAACAGCGCCGTGGTGACGAACAGCACAGTCGCGCCGTGCAGCGCACTGCCGAACGCGGCCGGGTCGAGCAAGGTCGCGTGGTCGATCACCTGTACCTGCCCGCCGTTGAGCAACGCGCCCCACACGTCCATGGTGCTGGCGTCGAACGCCGGGTTGGAGGCGAAGGCAATGCGGTCGGCCGCATTGAAGTCGGCGTAGCCGTTGTTGAGCACCAGCCGCGTGATACCGCGATGCGGCACCAACACGCCCTTGGGCGTACCCGTGGAGCCGGAGGTGTACATGATGTACGCCACACTGTCCGAGGCTTGTGACAGGTCCGGGTTGTGGCTCGGTTGCGGGTCAAGAGTCAGGGTGTCCAGGTCCAGACGCCGGGCGGCGTAATCGATGGACGCGTCGCTGCGGGTCAGCAGCCAGCTCGCGCCGCTGTCCTGCAGCATAAAGCCCTGGCGCTCGGCCGGCGCGTGGATATCCAGCGGCACATAGGCTGCCGCGCATTTGAGAACCGCCAGTTGGCTGACCAGCAGATCGAGCGAGCGCGGCAGCAGGATCGCCACGTTATCGGCGGGCCGCACGCCCAGGCTCAGCAGGTGATGGGCCAGGCGATTGGCGCGGGTGTTCAATTGGCCGTAGCTCACTGCCTGCTCGCCATGCAACGCCGCCAGCGCGTCAGGCCGCGCCTGCGCCTGGGCTTCGAACAGGCGCTGTACCGTGTGCTCGCGGGGGAATGCACGCGCGGTGGCGTTGAACACCGCCAGCTGTTGGCGTTCGGCGCTGGGCAGTATCGGCAGGCGGCTGATGGCGATTTCACGGTTGTGCTCCAGCGCATCCGCCACCTGTTCGAGTGCCTGGTGCAGGTAGCCACACAAACGTCGGGCACCTTGCCCCATGGCATGCACGCTGAACCCGTCGCCGAGGTCATCGACACTCACCGACAGCCCGTAAGTGGTGTGTTCCTCGGCCTTGAGCAACTCGATGCCCTGCCAGGCCTGCGCCACGCCGCCGGTTTGCGCCGCGCTGTGGCGGTAGTTGAACAGCACGCTGAACAGCGGCGTCGCCACCGGCACTGCGCTGCAACGCTGGGCCAGCGCCAGCGGCGCGTGCTCATGGCCGAGCAGTTGGGTCAGGCGAGCATGAGTCGCACGCAACGCCGTACGCACCGAGTGCTCACCCAGATCGACCCGCAGCGGCAAGGTGTTGATAAACACGCCCATGGCGCGCTCGGCGCCTTCGCCGCCCTGCAGACGGCCGAGCATCACGGTACCGAACACCACACGCTCGCGGCCGCTGACCTTGCCCAGCACATGGGCCCAGGCCAGGTGCATCAGGCTGGCGGCGCTCACGCCCGCTTGACGGGCCTGGGTGCGCAGGCGCTGGCTCAACTGAGGGTCGATGGTCAGATGCGCTTTTTCATCGACACCCAGGTTTTCGACCTCGGTGGGCTCGTCGATCTCAGCGAGCATGTCGCGGAAAAACCCCTCGTGATCGTTAACCGCCAAACGGGTCTGGGCCACGTAATTGCGGTACGGCACTGCAGCGCCCAACGCCGCGTCGCGACCCAACAGAAACGCCTGCATTTCGTGCTGCAGGATGTCCAGCGCGATGTGGTCCATCACCAGGTGATGAAACAGCAAGGTCGCCACCACGCGCTGCGGTTCCTGCACGTAAACCAGGCGCATCAGCGGCGCTTGAGCCACATCGAGACGCGACGGCAACGGCCCTGTTTCGACGCTTAACGAGGCTTCACGCCAAACCACCTGCACCGGTTCATGAAGGCCATCCCAATGGAAAGAGGAACGCAGCACATCATGCCGCTGGATCACCGCCTGCAACGCCTGGGCAAAGGCCTGCAAGCGCACCCGGCTGTCGAACGCAAACTGCGCCTGCAGCAGGTACGCATCGCCTTCGAGTGCGGCGCGGTGGTGATAGAGAATGCCGGCCTGCAACGGCGCCAGCGGGTAGATGTCCTGCACATTGGCCGCCCCGCCGGGGATGCGGGCGACAATGCGCTCGATGGCCGGCTGATCCAGCTGGATCAGGGGCAGCATGTCCGGCGTAATGTGCGTGCAGCCGGGTGCGATGCCATTCGCCGGCACCGCCACTTCACGCCCGCTGCCCAGCGCCGCCGCTAAGGCCGACAAGGTCGGCTGGCCAAACAGCACCTTCACATCCGCCGACAACCCGAGGCGGCGCATGCGCCCCATCAGGCTCACGGCCAGCAACGAGTGCCCGCCCAACTCGAAGAAGTTGTCGTGACGGCCCACACGCTCCACATTGAGCAGCTCGGCCCACAGGCTGGCCAGGGCGATCTCGGTATCACCCTGGGGCGCCTCGTACTCGCGCACCACCACCGACTCCAGGCCTGGCTCCGGCAAGGCTTTGCGGTCGAGCTTGCCGTTGGGGCTCAGTGGCAAGGCGTCGAGATGGACGAAAATCGCCGGCACCATAAACTCCGGCAAGTGGTGCAGCAGGTGGCTGCGCAGCACGTCGATTTCGCAGTGCGCGCCGGTGTAATAAGCCACCAGGCGTTGCTCGCGGGCGATGACGGCCGCTTCATTGATCGACGGATACTCGGTCAGGCGGGCCTGGATCTCGCCCAGCTCGATGCGTAAACCGCGGATCTTCACTTGGTCATCATTGCGGCCCAAATATTCGATATTACCGTCCGGCAAGTAGCGCCCGACGTCACCGGTGCGGTACATGCGTCCGCGGGTAAAGGGATCATTCAGAAAGCGCTCGGCCGTCAGCTCAGGCCGATTCAGATAACCACGCGCCACTTGCACGCCACCGATGAACAACTCGCCGACCACCCCCAACGGCACCGGCTGCAACTGGCTGTCGAGCAGGTACATGCGCGTGTTGGCAATGGGTTTGCCGATTGGCGTGTTGTCCGGCGTCACTGCGCCCGCGCAATTCCACGCCGTGACATCCACCGCCGCTTCGGTCGGGCCATACAGGTTATGCAATTCACTGCCCGGCAACTGCTGCTTGAAGCGCCGCACCAGGCTGCCCGGCAGGGCTTCGCCGCTGCACATCACACGCACCAGCCCCGCCGCCTGGCGCACATCGCCATGGGCCAGGAACACATCCAGCATCGACGGCACAAAGTGCAGCGTGGTGATCTGCTCAGCCTCAATCACATCGCACAGGTACTCAGGCTCTTTATGCCCGCCAGGGCGCGCCATCACCAACCGTGCGCCCGTCAACAGCGGCCAGAAGAATTCCCACACCGACACGTCGAAGCTGAACGGGGTTTTCTGCAGCACCGAGTCCTGCGCCTTGAGGCCATATTCGTCCTGCATCCACAGCAGGCGGTTGACCACCCCGGCGTGTTCGTTGATCACGCCCTTGGGCTGGCCGGTGGAACCGGAGGTGTAGATCACATACGCCGTCACGCCCACTGCCTTCGGGTTATCCAGCGGCTGGTGCTGCCAGCAAGGGTGGTCCAGATCGACCACCGGCACCGCACCCAGCAACTCACGCGTAGAGCCTTGAGCCAACACCACTGCCGGCGCACTGTCCTGCAGCATGTAGGCAATACGCTCCAGCGGGTAGGCCGGGTCCAATGGCACATACGCGGCGCCCGCCTTGAGGATGGCGTACAGGCCCACGACCATTTCCAGGCTGCGCTCCACGCAAATGGCCACGCGCGAATCCGGCTGCACACCCAGCGCCAGCAAGTGATGGGCCAACTGATTGGCCTGCCCATTCAACTCGGCATAAGTCAGCTGCCGTTCGCCGGCCTTGACCGCAATCGCGTCCGGGGTGCGCTTGACCTGCGCCTCGAACATCCCGTGCAGGGTCTGGTCGAGGTTGTAATTGACCTCGGTGGCGTTGAAATCAAACAGCAGGTGCTGACGCTCACGGTCATCGACCAGCGACGCATGCTCAAGCACCGCCTGGTCGTTTTCGACCATCGCCTGCAACACGCGGGTGAAGTAGCCGACGTAACGCTGCACGGTCGACTCATCAAACAGCGCCACTGCATATTCCAGCGCGCCAAGAATGCTGCCCTGCACTTCGCCAAGGTTCAGCGACAGGTCGAATTTGGCAAAGTGGCTGTTTTCGACGATGCCTTCCAGAGCCAGGTCGCCCAATGCGAGGGTCGGTGCGCTGCTGTCCTGCCAGGTCAACAGGGTTTGGAACAACGGGCTGTGGGCCAGGCTGCGCGGCGGCCGGGTGATTTCCACCACCTGTTCGAACGGCAGGTCCTGATGGGCCTGGGCTTCCAGCGTCAATGCCTTGACCCGCGCCAGCAGCGCCTCGGTGCTCAACTCGCCCGAGGTGTCGATGCGCACTGCCAGCGTGTTGACGAACAGGCCGATCAGCCCTTCAACCTCGCTGCGCGTGCGGTTGGCCACCGGCGAACCGATCACTAGGTCGTGTTGCCCGGACAGCCGCGCCAGCAGCGAGGCCCAGGCACTCATCAAGGTCATGTACAGCGTGGTGCCGTGACGTTGGCTCAAGGCCTTGAGCCCGGCGGTGAGGCGTTCATCCAGGCGCACTTCGACGCTGCTGCCGGCGTAATCCTGCTGCGCCGGGCGCGGGCGGTCAGTGGGCAACGTCAGCAAGGCCGGCGCGCCTGCCAGCGCCTGCTGCCAATAGCTGCTCTGGCGCTGCAGCACGTCGCCGCTCAGCCACAGGCGTTGCCACACGGCGAAGTCAGCGTACTGGATCGCCAGCGGCGGCAACGGGTCGGGCAGACCGTGACTGAAGGCTTGGTACAGCGCCATCAGCTCACGGGTCAGCACGCCCATCGACCAACCGTCGGAGACGATGTGGTGCAAGGTCAGCAACAGCACATGGTGATCGTCGGCCATCACCACCAGCCGCCCGCGCAGCAGCGGGCCGCGCTCCAGGTCGAATGGCGCCGAGGCTTCGCCGTGAATCAAGGCATCCAGCGCCTGCTGGGGTTGCGGGTGGCGGCGCAGGTCCTGCACTTGCAGCGGCAGCACGTCTTCGGCCGGCACAATCAGCACCTGGGCGTCGTCGCCGTGTTGAGCAAAGCGGCTGCGCAGGGTTTCGTGGCGCGCCACAATCCGCGCCAGCGCCCGTTGCAGCGCCTCGACATGCAACTGCCCACGCAGGCGCAGGCCAATGGGGATGTTATAGGCGGTGTTGGCGCCTTCCATCAGTGCGAGGAACCACAGGCGCTGCTGGGCGAAGGACAGTGGCACGGGTTCATCGCGGCTGGCCGGGAGAATATCCGGCAACGTGCTGCGCCCCGATTGGGCCAGGACTTCGGCGACCGCCGCCAGCTCGGCATTGGCAAACAGGTCGCCAAGGATCAGCTCGACACCCAGACGCTGGCGCACCTGGGAGACCATGCGCATTGCCAGCAACGAGTGCCCGCCCAACTCAAAGAAATGGTCGCGACGCCCGACGCGCGCCACGTGCAGTACATCGGCCCAGATCTGCGCCAGCACGCTTTCGATCTCGCCCTGGGGCGCCTCGTACTCGCGGGTAAACACCGCAGCCATGTCCGGCGCGGGCAAGGCCTTGCGGTCGAGTTTGCCGTTGGCGGTGAGCGGCAATGCCTCGAGCTTCACGTAGGCAACCGGGACCATGTAGTCCGGCAGCTGCGCCACCAGATGGGCGCGGATATCGCCAACCGCCAACGGCGCGAACGACGGGTTTTCAGTGAAATACGCCACCAGCCGATCCTCACGGACCAGCACCACCGCTTCCTGAATACCCGGCAATTGGTTGAGCTGGGTTTCGATCTCGCCCAGTTCAATGCGCACGCCACGGATCTTCACCTGGTCGTCGTTACGCCCCAGGTACTCGAGATTGCCGTCCGGCAGCCAGCGCGCCAGGTCGCCGGTGCGGTACATGCGCCCAGCGTTGAACGGGTCCTGCACGAAGCGCTCGGCCGTCAGCTCAGGGCGGTTCAGGTAACCGCGCGCTACGCCTTTGCCGCCCACGTACAGCTCGCCGGCAACCCCCAGCGGCACCGGCCGTTGCTGCTCATCCAGCAAGTACACCGTGGCATTCGCGACAGGCTTGCCGATATGCAGCGGCCGGCCCGCCTCCACCTTGCCGGACGTGGCGACCACCGTGGCCTCGGTAGGCCCGTAGTTATTGATCAACTCAAAACGCTGGGCCCGCGCGAACTGGCGCAGGCGATCACCGCCGATCAGCAAGGTGCGCAAGGTCGGGTGTTCGATCTGTTGGCCGAAGGCGTACTCGGCCACCGGCGTGGGCAAAAAGCACACGTCCAACGGCTGCGCGCACCACCACGCGAGCAAGGCGTCGATGTCTTCGGTGCCGTCATTGGCCGGCGGCAGGTGCAGGGTCGCGCCGACACACAGCGCCGGCCACACTTCCCAGGCCATCGCATCAAAGCCGAAACCGGCGACACTGGCGGTGTGGCGCCCGGCACACAGGTCAAAGGCGCGGCAATGCCAGTCCACCAGGTTGGCCACGGTGTGGTGTTCGACCATCACGCCTTTGGGCAGGCCAGTGGAACCGGAGGTGTAGATCACATAGGCGAGGTTAGAGGGCGTGACATCGACCGTGGGGTTGCTCGCCGAATGATGCTGCCAGGTAAAGCGGTCCAGGTTGATCACCGGCACTTGCAGCGCGGGCAGTCGGTCCAGCAGCCCCTGTTGCGTCAGCACCGCCACCGGCGCGCTGTCGGTGAGCAAATAATTGAGGCGCTCGGCCGGGTGAGACGGGTCAACCGGCACATAGCAGGCGCCGGCCTTGAGGATCGCCAGCAACCCGGCCAGGGTATCCAGGCCACGGCGGGCGACGATGGCCACGCGGTCGTCGGGCTTGACCCCCAGCGCCAGCAGGTGATGGGCCAACAGGTTGGCTTGCTGGTTCAGCTCGGCGTAGGTCAGTTGGCGGCCTTGCTGCACGGCGGCGATGGCCTCCGGCGTGCAGGCCGCCTGAGCTTCGATACGCCCGTGCAGCGTGGTGCCTTGAGGGAAGTCGGCGTGGGTCGCGTTGAACTGCTCCAGCACTTGTTGTTGTTCGGCGGCGGGCACGACCGAGACTTGATTGAGCGGTGTCTGTGGCGCCTGCTCCAGCGCAGTCACGAGGTTTTCCAGCGCGGTTTGCAGGTAGGCGCAGACGCGCTGCGGGTCCACCTGGGTGCTGGCGAGCAAGCTCAAGGCAAAGCCTTCGCCGAGGTCATCCACGCTCAGGGTCAGCGGGTAGTTGGTGCGTTCTTCGGCGCTGAGCGCCGCGATACCTTGCCAGGCCGACACGGCAGCGGCGCTGGCGGCCGGGGCACTGTGGCGGTAATTGAGCAACGCGCTGAACAGCGGCGTCGGCGCGACCACGCCGCTGCAGCGCTGGGCCAGGGCCAACGCGGCGTGTTCGTGGCGCAGTAAGGTGGTCAGCCGCGCGTGGGTGGCCTTGACCCCGGCGCGCACGTCCTCGGCGCCCACGTCCACGCGAAACGGCAGCGTGTTGATGAAAATGCCCAGTGCCCGATCGGTGTCATGGCTGCCTTGCATGCGGCCCATCAATACGGTGCCAAACACCACGTGCTCTTTACCGGCCAGTACACCCAGCACCTGTGCCCAGCCCATGTGGAACAGGCTGGCGGCGCTCACGCCCAGTTGCCGGGCCTGCGTACGCAGGCGCTGGCCCAGCTGTGCTGCCAGCGGCAGGCTGACTTCGGCAATCCCGCGGGCATCGCCTTGCACGTCTTGCAGGCCAAATGGCAAGGTCGGCTCGCTGATGTCGCCGAGCATCTGGCGAAAGAAACTCTCGTGCTCCTGCTCGCTGATCCCCAACCGCGCCTGCGCCACATAGTTGCGAAACGGCACCGCCTGGCCCAGCGCTGCGCCCTGCCCCAGCAGGCACGCCTGCATTTCATGGCACACCACTTCCAGAGCGCTGTGGTCGAGGGCCATGTGGTGAAACAGCAAGGTCGCGACGATGCGCTGATTGGCCGGATCTTCGGCACGCACCAGGCGCAGCAGCGGCGCCTGGGTCACGTCGAGGCGATAGTGGCGGGCATCGAACAACGCGTGCAACTGCGCGGCGATATCGCCCTCAGCCGGGTCCAGCGCCAACACCTGCACCGGCAGTTGCGCCTGGCGCCAGACCACTTGCGACGGTTCCTGCAACCCGTCCCAGACCACGCCGGTGCGCAAGATGTCGTGTCGGTTCATCACGCTTTGCAGGGCGTGGGCAAAGGCCTCAAAACGCGCCAGGCTGTCGAACGCAAACTGCGACTGCATCACGTACGGGTCGCCCTGCTCGGCGCTGACATGATGGAACAGAATGCCTTCCTGCAGCGGCGCCAGCGGGTAGATATCCTGGATATTCGCCACGCCGCCATCAACTGTGGCGACGATGCGGTCGATCTCGTCCTGGCTCAGGGTCGACAGGGTCAGCATGGCCGGCGTGATGCGCTCGGCGCCCGCCGGGATGCCATTGGCCGGCACCGTCACTTCACCGGCCTTGGTCGGCGAATACTCACCGGCCTTAATCAACTCGATCAACGCCGGCTTGTGCTCGCGCAACGCGGCAAGAATCGCCGGGTCGCTCAGCGCCTGTTTATTGCCCTGCACCGACAACTGTTCGCCCTTGAGCGCCAGTTGCACATCCTTGGTTTTCAGCGTCGCCAACAGCTCAGAAATGCTCACAGGACGATCTCCATTCGTTCGGTTATGGCGGCGTAGCCGGCCAGCGTCGGCTGTTCGAACAACGCCCGCACATCGGCTTCCAGGCCTTCCTGGCGCAGGCGTCCGATCAAGCTCACGGCCAGCAGCGAGTGCCCGCCCAGTTCAAAGAAGTTGTCATGGCGCCCGACCCGCTCGACGTTGAGCAACTCGGCCCACAGCCTGGCCAGGAGGATCTCGGTATCACCCTCTGGCGCCGCGTACTCGCGCACGATCAGCGCGTCCATGCCCGGCGCAGGCAAGGCCTTGCGGTCGAGCTTGCCGTTGGGGCTCAGCGGCAGCGCGTCAAGGTGCATGAACAGCGCGGGCACCATGAAGTCCGGCAGGTGCTGCAGCAGGTGCGCGCGCAGTTGCTCGATGTCGGTGGGTACGCCGGTGTAGTAAGCGACCAGCCGGTCTTCGCGGGCCACCACCGCAGCCTCGTTGACCTGCGCATGTTCGAGCAGTCGCGCCTGTATTTCCCCCAGCTCGATGCGCAGGCCGCGGATTTTCACCTGGTCATCGTTGCGGCCCAGGTACTCGATATTGCCGTCGGGCAAGTAGCGGCCAACGTCGCCGGTGCGGTACAGGCGCCCATGGGTGAAGGGGTCCTTGAGAAAGCGTTCGGCAGTCAGCTCGGGGCGATTCAAGTAGCCACGCGCCACTTGCACGCCGCCGATAAACAGCTCGCCGACCACGCCCAACGGCACCGGCTGCAACTGCGGATCCAGCAGGTACATGCGCGTGTTGGCAATCGGTTTGCCGATCGGCGTGTTGTCCGGCACCTCGGGACGCGCGCAGTTCCAGGCGGTCACGTCCACGGCCGCTTCGGTGGGGCCGTACAGGTTGTACAGGCCGATGCCCGGCAGTTGCTGCTTGAAGCGCCGCACCAGGCTGCCCGGCAAGGCTTCGCCGCTGCACATTACGCGCACCAGGCCGGCCGCCTGGCTGACATCGCCGTGGGCCAGGAACACGTCAAGCATCGAGGGCACAAAATGCAGCGTGGTGATCTGTTCGGCCTCGATCACTTCGCACAGGTACTCAGGCTCTTTATGGCCACCTGGGCGCGCCATGACCAGGCGTGCGCCGGTGAACAGCGGCCAGAAGAACTCCCACACCGACACGTCGAAGCTGAACGGGGTTTTCTGCAGCACGCTATCACTGGCCTTGAGACCGTACGCGTCCTGCATCCACAGCAGGCGGTTGACCACCCCGGCGTGCTCGTTGATCACGCCTTTTGGCTGGCCGGTGGAGCCGGACGTGTAGATCACATAGGCCTGGTGCCGGGCGGTAAGGCCCGGCACGTGGGGGTTGCCAGCGGGTTGGTGCTGCCAGGTGGCGTGGTCCAGGTTGATCACCGGCACCTCACCCAGCAACGCGCGGGTGGTGTCTTGCGCGAGCACCACCACCGGCGCGCTGTCTTGCAGCATGTAGGCCAGGCGCTCGCGAGGATAGGCCGGGTCCAACGGCACATAGCCGCCGCCGGCCTTGAGGATCGCAAACAGGCCGATGACCATGTCCAGGCCGCGCTCCACGCAGATGCCTACGCGCGAATCCGGCTGCACGCCCCTTTCACGCAGGTGATGGGCCAGGCGGTTGGCGCGCTCGTTGAGCGCGCTGTAGGTCAGTTGCTGATCGCCGGACTTGACCGCCACGGCCTGCGGCGTGCGCTCGACCTGGGCTTCGAATAGGCCGTGCAGGGTTTGGTCGAGGTTGTAGTTGACGTCGGTGGCGTTGAATTCCACCAGCAGTTTTTGCCGTTCCTCACTGCCCACAATCGGCAGGCGATTGAGCGGCTGATGCGGCGCCTGCTCGAGGGCTTCAACCAGCCCTGACAAAGCGGTCTGCATGTAAGCGCACACGCGTTGCGCGTCGATTTGCGCCAGGGCGGTGACGTCATAACCATCGCCCAGGTCATCCACGTTCAGGGTCAGCGGGTAGTTGGTGCGCCCGTCGTTGACCAGCGTCTGCATGCCTTCCCAGGCCTGCTGCGCCTCGGCCGACCGCGTGGCGGCGCCGCGATGGCGGTAGTTGAGCATTGAGCTGAACAACGGCGCCGGGGCTGCCACGCCGCTGCAGCGCTGGGCCAGCGCCAGCGACGCGTGTTCGTGCCCCAGCAGCGCGGTAAGCCGTGCATGGGTGGCCCGCACCGCAGCGCGCGCACCTTGTGCGTCGATGTCCAGGCGCAGCGGCAAGGTATTGATGAACACCCCCAGCGCGCGGTCGGCGCCCTCGCCGCCTTGCATGCGACCCACCAGCACCGTGCCGAACACCACGCTGTGGCGACCCGAGGTGGCCGCCAGTACCTGGCCCCACGCCAGGTGGAACAGGCTCGCCGTGCTTACCCCCAGCAAGCGCGCCTGAGCACGCAGCCGGCGGTTGAGGTCAGTGTCCAGGCGCAAGCGGTGTTCCTGGATCGCGTTGCCATCGCCGCGCACATCCTGCAAGCCGAACGGCAAGGTCGGTTCATCGACGTCACCGAGCATCTGGCGAAAGAACGCTTCATGTTCCTGTTCGCTTACGCCCAGACGCGCCTGGGCCACGTAGTTGCGGTACGGCATCGGCGCCGCTGTTGGCGCGGCGTGGCCAAGCAAGTGGCCCTGCATTTCGCGCAGCACCACGTCGAATGCGGTGTGGTCGAGGGCGATGTGGTGATAGAGCAACACCACCACCACACGCTGGTTGGCCGGGTCCTGGGCGTACTTGAGGCTGATCAACGGCGCCTGGCTGAGCGTCAGGCGATAGCGTCGCGCATCGAAACGCTGATGCAGGCCGGCCAGTACATCACCTTGCAGGTGCAGCTCTTCACGCGGCAGTTCAGCCTTGCGCCACACCACTTGCAGCGGTTGCGCCAGGCCTTCCCAGACCACGCCGGTGCGCAGGATGTCATGGCGGTCGATGACCTGTTGCAGCGCCTGGGCGAAGGCGTTCAGACGCTCAATGCTGTCGAACGCCAGGTGCGATTGCAGCAGGTAAGGGTCGCCCTGCTCGGCGGTGATGTGGTGGTAGAGAATGCCCTCCTGCAACGGCGCCAGCGGGTAGATATCCTGCACATTGGCAGCGCCGCCGGGCACGCGGCTGACGACGTCGTCGAGGGTTGAGGGGTCGAGTTCCACCAACGGCAACATGTCCGGGGTGATGCGCTGGCAGTCGGCGGTGATGCGGTTGGCCGGCACCTGCACTTCGCGGCCACTGCCCACGGCGGTGGCCAACGCCGCAAGGGTGGGCTGGCTGAACAGCACCCGCACGTCAGCACTGAGGCCGACCTGGCGCATGCGTTCGATCAGGCTGACCGCCAACAACGAATGGCCGCCGAGTTCGAAGAAGTGGTCATGGCGGCCGACTTGCTCCACCTGCAACACCTCGGCCCAGATCCGCGCCAGGGTGGTTTCCACCGCGCCTTCCGGCGCTGCGTAATCGCGGCTCGGCAACGCGGCTTGGTCGGGTTGCGGCAAGGCCCTGCGGTCCAGCTTGCCGTTGGCGGTCAGCGGCAGCGTGTCGAGCCTGACGTAGGCTGCTGGCACCAGCGCGTCGGGCAGCTGTTGCTGCAGTTGCGCACGCACGGTTTCAATCGCCAGCGGCCAGTGTTCGGTGAACCAGGCCACCAGACGCCCCTCGCGCACCAGCACCACGGCTTCGCGGATACCGTCCAGCGCGGCCAGGCGGCTTTCGATTTCGCCGAGTTCGACGCGCACACCGCGCACTTTGACCTGGTCGTCGTTACGGCCCAGGTACTCGATATTGCCGTCGGGCAGCCAGCGCACCAGGTCACCGGTGCGGTACATGCGCCCAGGGTTGAACGGGTCCTGCAGGAAGCGTTCGGCGCTCATCTGCGGGCGGTTCAAATACCCCCGCGCCACGCCACGACCGCCCACATACAGCTCACCGGCGACACCCACCGGCACCGGGCGCAACTGTGCGTCGAGCACGTACACGCTGGCATTGGCGATGGGCCGGCCGATATGCAACGCCTGCCCGGCGCGCACGCGGCCGGAGGTGGCGACCACCGTGGCCTCGGTAGGCCCGTAGTTGTTGATGACCGCAAAGCGCCGCTCCTGGGTGAATTGACGCAGGCGATCACCGCCAATCAACAGGATGCGCAAGGTCGGGTGGTGCAGGTTCTGACTGAAGGCGTACTCGGCCACTGGCGTGGGCAGGAAGCTGACGTCCAGTGGCTGCGCCAGCCACCAGGCGAGCAATTCGTCAATGTTTTCATTGCCGACCTCCGCAGGCGGCACGTGCAAGGTCGCGCCTGCACAGAGTGCCGGCCAGACCTCCCAGGCCATCGCGTCAAAGCCAAACCCGGCGACGCTGCTGGTGTGGCTGCGCGCGTCCAGGCCGAAGGCCTCGCAATGCCAGTGCACCAGGTTTTCCACGGTGCGGTGTTCGACCATCACGCCTTTGGGCTGGCCGGTGGAGCCGGAGGTGTAGATCACGTAAGCCAGGTGCGCCGGGGTCAGGCCGGCCAGCTGCGGGTTGCTGACGGCGTGGTGCCGCAAGCACTCGTCGAACAGGTCGACAGTGGCCTGCGTGCCCAGCAGGTCACGGGTGCTTGCCTCGGCCAAGACCGCTACCGGCGTGCTGTCCTGCAACAGGTAAGCGATACGTTCGGCGGGGTAAGCCGGGTCGATAGGCACGTAGCCGGCGCCGGCTTTGAGAATGCCCAGCAGCCCGACCAGCATCTGCGGGCCACGGCGACAGCAGATCGCGACGCGGTCGTCCGGCTGCACGCCGAGTGTCAACAGGTGGTGGGCCACCTGGTTGGCGCGTTGATTGAGCTGCTGATAGGTCAGGACTTCGCCGTCCTGCTGCACGGCAATCGCGTGAGGCTGACGTTCGACCTGGGCTTCGAAGGCGCCGTGCACGGTGTGCCCGGTCGGGAAGTCTGCGGCCGTTGCGTTGAATTCGCGCAGCAGGGTTTCGCACTCTGCCGGCGGCAGCACTGGCAATTGATTAAGAGGGGTGCTCACCGAGCGTTCCAACGCCGCAACCAACTGCTCCACGGCGCCGTGCATGTAGCCACACAAGCGCTGGGCGCCGATCTGCGGCAGTGCCAGCACGCTCAGGCCAAAGCCTGTGCCGAAGTCATCGACGCTGAGGGTCAGCGGGTAATTGCTGCGCTCCTCACCGCCCAGCAGTTGCACGCCTTCCCAGATGCCATGGCCATTGCGGGCCATTTCGCCGGGGGTGCTGTGACGGTAATTGAGCAAGGCGCTGAACAACGGCACGGCCGTCGGTACGCCGCTGCAACGCTGGGCGAGGGCCAACGACGCATGCTCGTGCCCCAGCAGCGCGCTCAAGCGGGCATGAGTCGCCTTGACGGCCGCCGCAGCAGCGCACGCCACATCGACGCGCAACGGCAAGGTGTTGATGAACATGCCCAACGCACGGTCAGCGCCCTCACCCGCCTGCATGCGCCCCATCAGCACCGTGCCGAACACCACCTCATCACGCCCGGACACCAGCCCCAGCACTTGCGCCCACGCCAGGTGCATCAGGCTGGCCGCACTCACCCCCAGCACCCGCGCCTGTTCACGCACCCGCATTGCCAACGCGGCGTCCAGCGGCTGTTCGGCCTCTTCGATAGCGCGGCCGTCGCCCTGCACGTCCTGCACGCCAAAGGGCAAGGTCGGCTCATCGACATCGGCGAGCATGTCGCAAAAGAACTGCTCGTGTTCCGCCACGCTGACACCGAGGCGCGCCTGGGCCACGTAGTTGCGAAACGGTGCAGCGTCGGGCAGTGCCTCGGCCTGGTTGAACAGGAACGCACGCATCTCCTGGCCGACCACTTCCATGGCGGTATGGTCGAGCGCCAGGTGATGGAACAACAGGATTGCCGCGACCCGATTATTCGCCGGGTCCTGGGCATAGACCATGCGCAGCAGCGGCGCCTGGGTGATGTCCAGGCGATAGTGGCGGGCATCGAAACGTTCGTGCAGTTGCTCGATGACGCCGCCCTCAGCCGGGTCCAGAACAACCTCTTGCACCACCAGCCGGGCCTCGCGCCAGACCACTTGCACCGGGCTGTCCAGACCTTCCCAGACCACGCCGGTGCGCAGGATATCGTGACGGGCCGCCACCTGTTGCAGCGCGCCCATGAAGGCGTGCAAACGCTCAAGGCTGTCAAACGCCATGCGCGACTGCAGCAGGTACGGGTCGCCCTGCTCGGCGCTGATATGGTGATAAAGAATACCTTCCTGCAGCGGCGCGAGCGGGTAGATATCCTGCACATTGGCCGCGCCACCCGGCACGGTGGCGACGATACGCTCGATCGCCGCCTGGTCGAGTTGCACCAGGGTCAGCATCGACGGCGTTATCTGGGCGCAGCCGGCTGGAATGCCATTGGCCGGCACCTCGATCTCACGCCCGCTGCCGACTGCCGCTGCCAGCGCCGCCAGGCTTGGCTGGCTGAACAGCACACGCACATCCGCGCTCAAGCCCACCTGACGCATGCGCTCAATCAGGCTCACCGCCAGCAAGGAATGCCCGCCCAACTCGAAGAAATGGTCATGCCGGCCGACACGCTCGAGCTTGAGCACGTCCTGCCAGATCTGTGCCAGCAAGGTTTCCACCTCGCCCTCCGGCGCCTCGTAACCCCGGCTGAGCAGCGCGCTCTGATCGGGTACGGGCAGGCCCTTGCGGTCGAGCTTGCCGTTGGCGGTCAGTGGCAACAGTGCCAGCCACACGTAGGCCGACGGCACCATGTAGTCCGGCAACCGGCCTTGCAGATGAGCGCGCAGTGCCTGGATGTCCAAGGGTGCCTGGGCGGTGTAATACGCCACCAGGCGCTTGTCGCCCGGCTCGTCTTCGCGGGCCAGCACCACCGCGTCTTTTACGCCGGGGAACGCGGCCAGGCAGGTTTCGATTTCGCCCGGCTCGATACGAAAACCGCGGATCTTGACTTGCAGGTCGTTACGCCCCTGGTACAGCAAGGTAGCGTCGGCCTGCCAGCTGGCCAGGTCGCCGGTGCGGTACAGCAGGCCTTCGCCGAAGGGGTTGGGGATGAATTTTTCTGCCGTCAATTGCGGCTGGTTCAAATACCCGTTGGCCACACCGGCGCCGCCGATATACAGCTCGCCAACCACACCCAGCGGCAGCGGTTGCTGGCGCGCGTCGAGCACGTAGGCCTGGGCATTCGCGATGGGGCGACCAATCGGGATACTGCCCGCACCCGGCGCGGTGATTTCAAAGGTGGTGGAGAACGTGGTGGCCTCGGTCGGGCCATAGCCATTGAGCAGGTGCTGGGGTTTGCCGTGCTGGAGCACACGGCCGATCACCTGCGGGTCGATTACATCGCCGCCGACGATCAGGTAGCGCAGTTGGCGGAACACCGGCAGCAACGCATCGGCGTATTGATGGAACAGGCCTGCGGTCATCCACAACACGCTGACGGCTTGCTCCTGCAACAGCGAGGCAAACGCCGCCTGGGACAGCAGCACCGCATGCTCGACCACCACCACACAACCGCCGTTGAGCAACGGCGCCCACACGTCGAGGGTGCTGGCATCGAAGGCCGGGTTGGAGGCGAATGCCACGCGGTCGCGCTCATTGAAGTCGGCATAGCCGTTGTTCAGCACCAGGCGCGAGATCGCGCGGTGCGGCACTTGCACGCCTTTGGGGGCACCGGTGGAACCGGAGGTGTACATGATGTACGCCACGCTTTGCGCCGACTGGGCCAGGTCGGGGTTGCGCGGCGACTGCGCGTCCAGGTTCAGGTCGGCCAGGGTATTGAGCACGCGGTGCGCACCGCTGTCCTGCACCATGAAAGCCTGGCGCTCGACCGGCGCATTGACGTCCAGCGGCACATACACCGCCGCGCACTTGAGGATCGCCAGTTGGCACACGAGTAAATCCAGCGAGCGCGGCAGTGCGATCGCCACGCTTTCGCCCGGCTGCACGCCCTGGCTGATCAGGTGGTGGGCCAAGCGGTTGGCACGGCGATTGATGTCGCGATAACTCAACGACAGCGCGCCCTGCACCGCCGCCACAGCGTCGGGACGGGCCAGCGCCTGAGCTTCGAACAGTTGGTGCACCGTGAGCTGCGACGGGTAGTCACGCGCGGTGGCGTTGAACGCCACCAACAGTTGGTGGCGTTCGGCAGCCGGCAGGATCGACACGGCCTGCAAGGGTGTGGTCGGCGCTTGCTGCAGCGCGGTCACCAGATGGCTCAACGCGGTGAGCATGTAGGCGCCTACGCGCTGTACATCCAGGCTGTTCACGCCCTGCACGGTCAGGGAAAACCCGCTGCCCAGGTCATCGACGTTCAGCACCAGCGGATAGTTGCTGCGTTCTTGCGAACTGAGAATCTCGATCCCGGACGCGGCGAACGGGCTGTCTCCCGGGGCTTCGCCCGGCGCGCTGTGGCGGTAATTGAGCAGCGTGCTGAACAGCGGCAACGAACCCGGTACGCCGCTGCAACGCTGTGCCAGCGACAGTGAGGCATGCTCATGCCCAAGCAACTGCGCCAGGCGTGCGTGGGTGGCGCGCACGCCGGCTTGCACACTGACGGCGCCAAGGCTGACGCGCAGCGGCAAGGTATTGATGAACATCCCCAGCGCACGGTCGGCACCTTCGCCGCCCTGCATACGGCCCAGCAACACGGTACCGAACACCACGTCCTGCTGGCCGGAGACCTGGGCCAACACCTGGGCCCAAGCCAGGTGCACCAGGCTTGCGGTGCTCACGCCAAGTTGTCGCGCCTGTTCGCGCAGGCCGTGACTGAGCGCCGGCTCCAGTGGCACGTGCGCGTCGACGATGCCGCTGCCGTCGCCATTCACGTCGTGCAAACCGAACGCGAGCGTCGGCTCGTCGATATCGCCCAGCATGTCGCTGAAGAAGGCTTCGTGTTGCGCCTGCGTCACCCCCAAGCGCGCCTGGGCCACGTAGTTGCGGTACTGCACCGCGTCCGGCAGCTGCGCGCTGGTGCCGGCGAGGCTGGCGCTCATTTCTTCGACCAGCACTTGCAAGGCGGTGTGGTCGAGCAGGATGTGGTGCAGCAGCAGAATGCCGACGTAACCGCCCTGCTGCTCGGCGTAGCCAAAGTGCATCAGTGAAGCGCGCGACAGGTCGAGGCGATAATGGCGTGGATCGAAGCGTTGTTGCAGTAGCGCCAGGGCATCAAGGCCGTGCGCGTCAATGCGCTCAACCGCCAAGGGCGCCTGGCGCAACACCACCTGCACCGGTTCATCCAGGCCTTCCCAGACAATCCCGGTGCGCAGGATGTCGTTGCGTTCAATCACGCTGTGCAGCGCCTGGATAAACGCATCCACCGCCGCCTGGTCGGCAAAGCGCAACTGCACCTGCAACACGTAGGGGTCGCCCTCGGTGGTTGCCAGGTGGTGGTAAAGAATGCCGGCCTGCAACGGCGCCAGACCATAGATGTCTTGCACGTTGGCAATGCCGCCAGGCACGCTTTCGAGGATGTGGTCGATAGCGGCCTGGTCCAGGGCCACCAGAGGCAGCATGTCCGGTGTGATGCGCTCGCAGGGGTCGACGATCAGGTTGGCCGGCACCTGCACCTCCTGCTGCCCGCCCACCGCCGCGGCCAGTGCAGCCAACGTGGGTTGGCCGAACAGCACGCGCACATCACAGCTCAAGTCCACTTGGCGCATGCGTTCGATCAGCTTGACCGCCAGCAGCGAGTGGCCGCCGAGTTCGAAGAAATTATCGTCGCGGCCGACCTTGTCGAGCTTCAACAACTGCTGCCAGATACTGGCGATGGCGGCTTCAACCGCACCTTGCGGGGCGGCATAGTCACGCCGCGCCAGCGCGTCGGCGTCCGGTGCGGGCAAGGCCTTGCGGTCGAGTTTGCCGTTGGTGGTCAGCGGGAATTGATCCAGCCGTACGAAGGCGCTGGGCACCATGTACTCGGCCAGGCTAAGCAACAGGTGATCACGCAGCTCGGCAGCCCCAAGTTCACGCTCGGCGATCACGTAGGCCACCAGGCGTTTGTCGCCCGGTGCGTCTTCACGGGCAATCACCACCGCATCACGCACGCCGTCGGCGGTGGCCAGGCGCGCCTGGACTTCACCCAGCTCGATACGGAAACCACGGATCTTCACCTGGTCGTCGTTGCGGCCCAGGTACTCGACACTGCCGTCGGGCAGCAGGCGGCCGAGGTCACCGGTCTTGTACATGCGCAGGCCGGTGGCCGGGTCGGCCAGGAAACGCTCGGCATTGAGCGCGTCACGGTTGAGGTAACCCCGCGCCACCCCGGCGCCGCCGACGTACAGCTCGCCAACCACACCAAACGGCAACGGCTCGCGACGCTCATCCAGCACGTACAGCTGCAGGTCGGGAATGCGCACGCCAATAGGGCTGACCCCGACCAACTGCGCGTCCGCGGCCTCCAGCGCGCGATAGGTCACGTGCACGGTGGTTTCGGTGATGCCGTACATGTTGACCAGCTGCGTACCGGCGTTGATGGCGCGGGCGTACCACGGCTTGAGCATGCCGGGCTCAAGGGCTTCGCCGCCGAAAATGACCTGACGCAAGGAGTGCGACTGGGCGCTTTGGGCCGCAATCAACTGGCGGAAAGCGCTGGGCGTCTGGTTGAGAATGCTCACGCCCGCGTCACAGATCAGCGCGTAGCACTCATCCGGCGAACGGCTGACCAGTTGCGGCACGATCAGCAATTGGCCGCCGTGCATCAGCGCGCCCCAGATTTCCCATACCGAGAAATCGAACGCGAAGGAATGGAACAGCGCCCATACATCATTGCGGTTGAAACCGAACCAGTGGTCAGTGGCGGTGAACAGTCGTGCGACCTGGCGATGTTCGATCATCACGCCTTTGGGCAGGCCGGTAGAGCCTGAGGTGTAGATCACGTAGGCCAGGTTCGCCGGGCTGAGGGAGATGCGCGGGTTGACGATGGATTCGCCGCGCAGGCTGTTGAGGTCGATCTGCGCGAGCTCGCCCACCAAGTGGCGGGTGTTGGCTTGCACCAGCACGGCCAGCGGTTCGCTGTCAGCCAGGGTGTAGGCGATGCGTTCCAGCGGGTAAGCCGGGTCAATCGGCACATAACCGGCGCCGGCCTTGAGGATGCCCAACAGACCGATGATCATCTCGGGGCCACGTTCAACGCAGATCGCCACGCGGTCATCCGGGCGCACACCCTGCGCAAGCAAACGGTGGGCAACCTGGTTGGCGCGTTCATTGAGTTGGCGGTAGGTCAGGCGCTGAGTGTCGAAGCGCACGGCGATGGCTTCGGGACGGGCGGCGGCATGGGTTTCGACTTGCTGATGGATCAGGGCGGTGTCGGCGTAGTGCGCGGGGCTTTGATTGAGGCGGTGCAGCAGGTGGTGGCGCTCGGTGTCAGGCAGGATATTCAGGCCGCTCAGCGGCTGATCCGGTCGCTGCTCCAACGCATCGGCCAGGCTGTGCAGCGCGGTGTGCAGGTAAGCCGCGACACGTTGTGCGCCGATGACGGCATCGACCATCACCGTCAGTGCAAAGTCTTCGCCCAGGTCATCCACGTTGACGGTCAGCGGGTAATTGGTGCGCTCCTGGGCGCCGAGCACCTGGATGCCTTCGGCCACGTCGATGACAGCGGCCATATCGGTAGCGGCGCTGTGACGGTAATTGAGCATGGCGCTGAACAGCGGCGTCGGCGCCGCCACACCACTGCAACGCTGAGCCAGGGCCAGGGACGCATGTTCGTGGTTGAGCAAAGCCGTCAGACGCGCATGGGTGGCCTTGACCCCGGCGCGCACGCCCTGCTCGCCCACATCCACGCGTAACGGCAAGGTATTGATGAACATGCCCAGGGCCCGCTCACCGCCTTCGCCGGCGCCCATACGGCCAAGCATTACCGTGCCGAACACCACCGCATCACGACCGGACACCACGCCCAATACACGCGCCAATGCAAGGTGCATCATGCTCGCCACGCTCACGCCCAATGGTCGCGCCAGGCTGCGCAGACGCCGGCTGAGGGCGCTGTCCACGGGGATGCGTGCCTCGTCGATGCCCTGCCCATCGCCTTGCACATCCTGCAAGCCGAAGGGCAAGGTCGGCTCATCGATATCGGCCAGCATTTCGCGGAAGAACGCCTCGTGCGCCTGCTCGCTGACGCCGTGGAGCACCTGGGCGATGTAGCCGCGAAACGCGACCGGCGCACCCGCCTGGGCTTGCTCGCCGGCCAGGTACAACTGGATTTCATGGCGCACCACATCGAGGGCGGTGTGGTCGAGGATGGTGTGGTGGAACAGCAGCATCGCCACCACCCGACTGTTGGCCGGGTCGTCGGCAAACACCAGGCGCAGCAGCGGCGCCTGGCCAAGGTCCATGCGGTAGGCGCGTGCGTCGTAGCGCGCGAGCAATTGGGCCAGGGCGTCGCCGCCCTTGAAGTACGCTTCTTCGCACACCAGGTTTGCCTTGCGCCATACCACTTGCAGCGGCTCGTCGAGGCGCTCCCACGCCATGGAGGTGCGCAGGATATCGTGACGGTCGATGACCCATTGCAACGCTTGCGCAAAGGCGCTCAGGCGTGCGCGGCTGTCGAACACAAACTGCGCGTGCAGCACGTAAGGGTCGCCCTGCTGCGCCGAAAGGTGATGGTAAAGCATGCCTTCCTGCAGCGGCGCCAGCGGGTAGATGTCCTGCACATTCGCCGCGCCGCCGGGGATGGCCGCGACGATACGGTCGATGGCCGGCTGGTCGAGGCTGACCAGCGGCAGCATGTCCGGGGTAATCCGGTAGGCCGGGCTCAGCCAGTCGCCGCCCTGCTCGGCCACCCACTCAAGCAAGCGCGGCTTGTGCGCGATCAGTTGATCCCACAGCGCATCATCCAGCGCTTCGTCGTCGCCCAGGATGATCAGGTCGCCTTCTTCCAGTTGCAGACGGATCGCGTGGGTGGAAATCGCTGCCAATAATTCGCTGAACTGCATGGGGGTAACCTGCCTGATAAGTCACGGTGAAGGAGAAAGTCCGTTTTCAGCTGCCGTTAGGATCGGGTGTGCTGGGCGCCTGATAAAAAGCAGGCGCAGCCGCAAGCCTGAAGAGGCTTCCGGCAGGCTTGGAAAATTAAGGGATTTGGCAGGCGGGGGGTGACATGGGAAGCGGGGACAAGCGGAAATCGGCCAGAGTTCAGTTTTATTGACGCTACAGACTGTCGATATGCCGATAGTCCAGGTTCAGCGCCAGCGCCAGCTGTGCTGCTCGCCCAAGTGTGATCGGGCCGCGCTCGATATCCACCAGCAGCCCCGGGCAATCGAGCGCTGGCAAACCGGCAATATCCTTGAGCCGGCCATCGGTGATCACCAGCAGACGCTGTCGCTCGGCGGGGTAACGCTGGCGTCGCGCCTGCAGCCAATGCCCCGCCTCGGACAGCGCCGCCAGCAACGGCGTGCCGCCACCCGCGCCGAGTTGCGCCAGCCATCCGGTCAAGCCTTTGGCGGCCTTCAAGCCCTGCACTTGCCAGGTGGGCGACGGCCCGCTGGCCGTGAGTAATGCCATGCGCGCGCGTTGGCGGTAGGCATCGTCGAACAACTGCGCGAGCAGGCCTTTGGCGTCGCTCAACGCACCATGGCGCCGCGTGGAGGCCGAGGCATCGACGATCACCAGCCACAACTCGTGGGCCGCGCGGGTGCGCAGGTGGTAGCGCACATCCTCACGGCAGTGCGGCCGCCCGCCGAGCAAGGTGCCCGGCCAGTTGATCGTGCCGTGTTTTGCGCTGCGCGCCTTGCCGTGCCTGCCGTTGTCCAGTCGCCCCGCCTTGGGCCGGGCATCCGCCCCCGCGTCAGGACGAGGGCGAATGCCTAAGGCTTTTTTGGCCAGGCGGGGACTTCCCGGCGTGCGCCCGTGGGCAAGGCTGGCGCGGGCATGTCGCCCCACTGGCCCTGGCCGGGTGAAGAGTCGGAAGGTTTGGGAGCCTGGCCTTGATTGGGCGGGCTCGCCGGCGGGGATTGCTCTTGCCGCCGATGGCGCAAGGCAAACTCGGCCACGGCTTCGATGTCTTGCTCGGCGATGGCGCTCGCGCCACGCCAGGCGGCATGGGCGCGTGCGCCGCGCAACCACACCAGGTCCGCGCGCAGGCCGTCGACACCGGCGGCGAAACAGCGCTCGGTGATCTGCGCCAGGGATCGGTCATCCAGCTCAATGCTGTCGAGCCGCGCCCGCGCCTGCGTGCAGCGCTCACGCAAGGCGCCTTGCTGCTCGGCCCATTGGGCGCAGAACGCGGCGGGGTCGCTGTCGAAATCCAGGCGCCGACGAATGATTTGCCCACGCTCGGCGGGCAGGGTTTGCCCGCTCAACGCCACGTTGAAGCCGAAACGGTCGAGCAGTTGCGGGCGCAACTCGCCCTCCTCCGGGTTCATGGTGCCGATCAGCACAAAGCGCGCCGAATGCCGATGCGAGATGCCATCGCGCTCGATCAGGTTGGTGCCGCTGGCGGCAACGTCCAGCAGCAGGTCCACCAGGTGATCGGCGAGCAAATTGACTTCATCGACGTACAGCACACCGCCATCGGCCTTGGCCAGTACGCCAGGGGAAAACTGCGCGCGGCCTTCGCCCAATGCGGCGTCCAGGTCCAGCGTGCCGACCAGGCGTTCTTCGGTGGCGCCCAACGGCAGGGTGACGAACTGGCCGCTGGCGAGCAGGTCCGCCAGACCACGCGCCAGCGTCGACTTGGCCATGCCGCGCGGGCCTTCGATCAGCACGCCGCCGATTTTCGGGTCGATGGCGGTCAGGCACAGCGCCAGTTTCAGTTCATCGGCGCCGACCACGGCGGACAGCGGGAAATGTGGAATGTCGGTCATGCAAGTTCTCGTTAAATTCTGCGGCACAGGCAATCCCCTGAGGTGGCCGGGCTTATCGTGGCTAGCGCTCGTTGTGGCGAGCGGGCTTGCCCCGCGTTGGGCTGCGAAGCAGCCCTAATACAAACAACGCGGTTTTTCTGAAAGAACCGGGCGTGCGGTTTTGGGGCCGCTTAGCGACCCAATGCGGGGCAAGCCCGATCGCCACATGTCTGCTTGCCACAACAAAGCTGCTCGCGACAACAGTCGGTGCTCGTACGCTAGCTGTCTTCTTCTATGTCCAGCAACAGGTTTTCCAACGCCTCGCGGTATGCGCCGGGTTCTTGCCACAGGCCACGTTGCTGGGCTTCGAGCATGCGTTCGGTCATGTCGCGCAACGCGTCAGGGTTGTGCTGCTGCACGAAGGCTCGGGTGTCAGCGTCAAGCAGGTAAGCGTCGGCAAGCAAAGCGTATTGGTGATCATCGATCAGCGCCGTGGTGGCATCGAACGCGAACAGGTTGTCCACCGTCGCGGCCATTTCGAACGCACCTTTATAGCCATGGCGCTTCACGCCTTCGATCCACTTGGGGTTGGCCGCGCGGGCACGGATCACCCGGTTCAGCTCTTCCTTCAAGGTGCGGATCTTGGGCAAGTCCGGCTGGCTGTGGTCGCCATGGTAACTGGCGGCCTTGTCGCCGCTCAGGGTTTCCACAGCGGCGAGCATGCCGCCCTGGAATTGGTAGTAGTCATTGGAATCGAGCAGGTCGTGCTCGCGGTTGTCCTGGTTTTGCAAGACCGCCTGCACCTGGCTCAGGCGCTGGGCGAACTGTTCGCGGGCGGCGGTGCCTTCATCGGAACCACCGTAGGCGTAGCCGCCCCAGTTCAAGTAGACCTCGGCCAAATCCTCGCGACTCTGCCACAGCCGTGCGTCAATCGCGCCTTGGACGCCTGCGCCATAAGCCCCCGGTTTGGCGCCGAAGATGCGCCAGCCGGCTTGTTTTGCAGCGGCGCTCTCATCCAGACCGGCGCTGAGCAGTGCCTCACGTTCGCTGCGCACCTTGGCCGCCAGCGGGTTCATGTCATCCGGTTCATCCAGCGCCGCCACCGCCTGCACCGCCGCGTCGAACAGGCGGATCAGGTTGGCGAAGGCATCACGGAAGAACCCGGACACGCGCAGCGTTACGTCAACGCGCGGACGGTCCAGGAGGCTGATCGGCAGGATTTCAAAGTCGTCCACGCGCTGGCTGCCCGTGGCCCAGACCGGGCGCACGCCCATCAGCGCCATGGCTTGGGCGATATCGTCGCCGCCGGTGCGCATGGTCGCGGTGCCCCATACCGACAGGCCGAGCTGGCGCAGATGATCGCCGTGGTCCTGCAGGTGCCGTTCAAGGATCAGGTTGGCGGACTGGAAGCCGATACGCCAGGCCGTGGTGGTGGGCAGGTTGCGCACATCCACGCTGAAGAAATTGCGCCCGGTGGGCAGCACGTCCAGGCGTCCACGGCTCGGCGCGCCGCTGGGGCCGGCCGGTACGAAGCGACCGCTCAAGGCATCCAGCAAGCCGCGCATTTCCGCCGGCCCGCAGGCATCCAGGCGTGGCGCGACGACGATGCGCAGGCTCTCGATGACCGACTTGACGTCTTCCCAGCCGGGCTCTTCAAGCTGCTCAAGCGGCCCTTCCAGCGCCTGTTCGATCAAACGCGCGGCATACAGCTCCAGGCGCTCGCGGGTATCACCGGCGGTGCGCCACAACTGTTGATCGATCTTTTGCAAGACCTCGGGTCGGCGCCCGGTCCAGGGCTCGGCCAGGGCGCAATCGAGCGGGTCAAAACCCAGCTCGAAGGCCTTGGCCAATACGCGCAGCAAACTCGATTGCGGGCCACGGCCATCGCCGCGCGGAATGCGCAGCAAGGCCAACAAGGTGTCGATGCGCAAACGGCCGTCGGGCGACTCGCCAAAGATATGCAGACCGTCGCGGATCTGCGACTCCTTCAAGTCACACAGGTAGGTGTCCAGGCGCGGCAGCCAGACCGCGGCATCGGCGTCGTTATCCAGCTCAAGTTCCTGGTCGATACGGGTTTCGCGTACCAGCTTGAGGATGTCTTTTTGCAGTTCGAGCGCGCGGCGCGGGTCGAGCAATTGCGCCTCGTAGTACTCGTCCGCCAACAGCTCAAGGTTGCGCAACGGGCCGTAGGTTTCGGCGCGGGTCAGCGGCGGCATCAGGTGGTCGATGATCACCGCCTGGGTGCGGCGCTTGGCCTGGGCGCCCTCGCCCGGGTCGTTGACGATAAAGGGATAGATGTTCGGCAGCGGCCCCAGCAGCGCATCGGGCCAGCAATTTTCCGACAGCCCCACGCCTTTGCCCGGCAGCCATTCGAGGTTGCCGTGCTTGCCGACGTGGATCACGCCGTGGGCGCCGTAGGTGTGGCGCAACCAGAAGTAAAACGCCAGGTAGCCGTGCGGCGGCACCAGGTCCGGGTCGTGGTACACCGCACTGTGGTCGACCTGATAACCGCGCGCGGGCTGGATGCCGACGAAGGTCTGGCCCAGGCGCAGGCCGGCGATCATCATGCGCCCGTCGCGGCACATCGGGTCGTTGTGCGGCGTGCCCCAGCGCTCCATGACCGCTTGGCGATTGGCCTCGGGCAAGCGTTTGAACATTGCCTCGTAGTCGTCCAGGCCCAGGCTTTGATGACACGGGCGCAGGTCGAGGCTGTCCAGGTCATTGGTGACGCCACCGAGCAGTTCATGGATCAGCGCGGTGCCGCTGTCGGGCAACTCACTCGGCACCGGGTAACCTTCGGCTTGCAGCGCGCGCAGGATATTCAGCGCTGCTGCCGGCGTGTCCAGCCCCACGCCATTGCCGATGCGGCCGTCACGGGTCGGGTAGTTGGCGAGGATCAGCGCAATACGTTTTTGTGCATTCGGCACCCGCGCCAGCTCGACCCAGCGCCGTGCCAGCTCGGCGACAAAATCCATGCGCTCGGGCGCGGCGCGGTAGCACACCACGTCGGACTGGCTGCGCTCGCTGCGCCAGGCCAGGTCCTTGAAGCTGATCGGGCGGCTGATGATGCGCCCGTCCAGCTCCGGCAGAGCGATGTGCATGGCCAGGTCGCGCGGGCCGAGGCCTTGTTCGCTGGCCTCCCAGCCGGGCTGGTTGTCCTGGGCGCAAATCGCCTGGATCACCGGGACATTGCGACGAAACGGGCGCAGGTGCGGCGCTTCGGGGCTGGATTGGGCAAAGCCGGTGGTATTCAGAATCACCGCCGCCTGCACTTCATCCAGCAAGTCCTCGACCACTTTCAGGCAGCCGGGCTCTTTCAGACTGGCCACCGCCATCGGCAACGGGTTGAGGCCTGCCGCCTGCAAGCGCTGGCAGAACACGTCGATAAAACCGGTATTGGCCGCCTGCAAATGCGAGCGGTAGAACAGCACCGCCGCCACCGGAACATCGGCCTGCCAGTCCGCCAGCCAATCATTGAGGCGAGCGTTGGCTTTGTGCGGGTGATAAATCGCGGTGCGCGGCAGGGTTTGCGGCTCGGACCAGGCGTAGTCGCGGCCCAGGTAGCTGCTCGCCAGGCAGCGATAGAAATCCAGCGCATTGCCCAGGCCGCCCTGGCGCAGGAAGTGCCAGAGCCGATCGCGCGCTTGAGCATCTACGGTGCTCAAGCCGCTGAGTTCCGGGTCTGGGCGATCATCGCCCGGCACCAGAATCAGTTGCACGCCGCGCTCAGCCAGTTCCACCAGGCGTTCAATGCCGTAGCGCCAATAACCGATGCCGCCGTGCAGCGAAATCAGGATGACCTTGGCGTGGCGCAGCACCTCATCGACGTACAGGTCGACCGAGGCATGGTTTTGCACCTGCATCGGGTTGGCCAGGCGAACGCTGGGGTAGTCGTCGGGCAACTGCTGAGCCGCTTCGGCCAGCAGCGCCAGGCTGGAGTCGCCGCTGCACAGGATCACCAGTTCAGCGGGGGTTTGGCCTAAGTCGGCGATATTGTCGTCCGAGACGAAACCACCGGGCTGGGTCCTGAGCAGGTGCATGGGTTAAACGCTGAGGGCGGCGCGCAGTTGCGCTTCAAGACCCGCCGCATCCAGTTCCTGGCCGATCAGCACCAGGCGCGTGATGCGCGCTTCGTCGGCGCCCCAGGCGCGGTCGAAATGTTTGTCGAAACGCGTGCCCACGCCCTGAATCAACAGGCGCATCGGCTTGTTCGGGATTGCCGCAAAACCTTTGACGCGCAGGATGCCGTGTTGCACCACCAACTGGGTCAGGGCGTCGAGCAGCAGCGCTTCGTCGGCTTGCGGCAGGTCGATGGAGATGGAGTCGAAGGCGTCGTGATCGTGGTCATGGTCGTCTTCACCGTCGTGGTGATGATCGTGATGGCTATGGCGACCGTCGATGTGTTCTTCGGAGCCGGCGCCCAAGCCAATCAGCACATCCAGTGGCAGGCGACCACTGCTGGCTTCGATGATTTTCACCGCGGGCGGCAGCTCTTCGGCGACTTCCAGGCGCACGCGGGCCAGGTCTTCAGGGCTGATCAGGTCGGACTTGTTGAGGATCACCAGGTCGGCGCTGGCCAGTTGGTCGGCGAACAGTTCGTGCAGTGGCGACTCGTGGTCCAGGTTCGGGTCGAGTTTGCGCTGGGCGTCGACTTGGTCCGGGAACGCGGCGAAGGTACCGGCGGCCACGGCTGGGCTGTCGACCACGGTGATCACGGCGTCAACCGTGCAGGCGCTGCGGATTTCCGGCCACTGGAAGGCCTGCACCAGCGGTTTTGGCAGGGCCAGGCCTGAGGTTTCGATGAGGATGTGGTCGAGGTCGCCGCGACGGGCGACCAGTTCGCGCATGACCGGGAAGAATTCTTCCTGCACGGTGCAGCACAGGCAGCCGTTGGCCAGTTCGTAGACGC
>Ga0153931_100032_pt1 | contig 81306 bp, 62 predicted proteins | sample TSNJ015MetaG_FD_104730 | JGI IMG/M metagenome (GOLD analysis project Ga0153931, IMG submission 104730) | Attine ant fungus gardens microbial communities from New Jersey, USA - TSNJ015 MetaG | ecosystem: Host-associated > Fungi > Mycelium > Unclassified | place: USA: New Jersey, Wharton State... | reverse complement strand
TTGCTCGCGAAAGCGGTGTGTCAGGCAACAATGATTTCGCCTGTGCAGGCCTCTTCGCGAGCAAGCCCGCTCCCACACTGGGACTGGGTCAACTTTCACCACGGCACGGGAATATGGGGACTGTTTGTATCTGGGGTCGCTGAAGACTACGCACATGGCGCGATTGCCACTGGCTGATGCATTGAAATGATGCATGGCAAATGTGGGAGCGGGCTTGCTCGCGAAAGCGGTGCGTCAGGCAACAATGATTTCGCCTGTGCAGGCCTCTTCGCGAGCAAGCCCGCTCCCACAGGGGCATTGCATTCCAGTTGTAGGAGTGAGCCTGCTCGCGATAGCGGTCTATCAGTTGCCCGACCTGTCGAACTTGTCCGGATCTTCGTCTTCAGGCAGATCCTCATCCGGCTCTTCGGGAAAAGTGGTGGTGTGCGCCGGGCTGTTGGGTTCGGGATGCGTGGGCACAGGGTCAAAACCGCCCTGCTCTTCACTGGGGAATCTGGGTCTGTTCATGAGGCACCTCGCAAAGAGTCGCTGAGTGAAGACTCTGTACATTCGAGGTGCCGGTCGGGGGCTGCGTTCAGTCATTTCACCCTTGAGGAGCGGTGAAGCGACTGACGGTCAGGATCGAGCCTGTAACTGCGCGACGATCTTGTCTTTGACCTGCAAGCGTTTCTCTTTGAGCTTTTTCAGTGTGTCATCGCTGGGTGCATCCGAGGTCGCCGTCTCGGCCTTGACTACTTCGGCGTCCGCCTGGGAGTACTTGTTGATCAGCGCATCCAGAAACGGATCCTCGGTGCGTTTTTGCTGGACCTCTTCCTTCGTTAGCTTCAAATCCTGATACAGGTCATGAGTCACCGGCATGGAACACCTCCGTCAGTTGATCGGCAGCCAACGCGACCGATTGCGCTGGCAGTTATCAGAATGGCCTTGGTCGGGCCGTTCTGTCGACCTCCTGTCAGACCAGCGGTGGCCGTTCGTCGCCCTGTCGGAAACGCGATCAAACCTTTTCCCGCTCCACTCCCTCCATTGCATAACGTCAACAAAAACCTGTGTGGAGAAACATCAATGGACGGATTCAACCTGCGTCATCTCGTTTTGGCTGTCGCCCTGAGCACCGGCATGGGCAGTGCCTTCGCCGCCACCTCGAACAGCTTTGTCGACAACGCGGCTGCCGGCGGCATTTCCGAGATCGAAACCAGCCGTCTCGCCCTGGAAAAAAGCCAGTCGGCCGACATCAAGGCCTTCGCCAACATGATGATCACTGACCACAGCAAAGCCAACGATGAGCTGGCCAGCATTGCCCAGGCCCATGACATCAAGGTTCCGGACACCACCACCCTGGTCAAGCAGGCCAAGGAAAAGATCCTCGACATGCGCGATGAATCGTTCGATGCGGCCTACGCCAACAATCAGGTCAAGGCCCACGAAGAAACCATCGAGCTGTTCAAGAAAGAGGCCAACACCGTGACCGACGACCAGGTCAAAGGTGCCACCGAATTGAAAGCCTTTGCGCAGAAAATGCTCCCGGCATTGGAAAAACACCTGACCGCCGCCAAAGAGTTGCAGGCCAAACACCCGAGCAAATAGACCGGGCGCTGCACACTAAAAAGGCCGCATTCATTGAATGCGGCCTTTTGTCGTTTCAGAGCGATTTAACCGCCGTCGGTGTCGATGTCGGCATCGGTTTCTTCACCGGGCTTCGGACGATCAGGCTCAGGTTCAAAACCCGGGCTGAACTCGTTGTCGTTATCGGTGTGTTTGTTCTTCTGATCCACCGCCGGATCCGCGCTCTGCGCCTGCTCGGTACTACCCGTGGGTTGCGTTGGCGGGCTCTGTCCCGGCACTTGCGGGTCGATGGCCGGGTCGTTGCGATTGATCGGTTCTGAACCCTGGTTCTGTTGTTGCTTGGTTTGCTCGTTCATGGCTACCTCGTTTTTCACTACCGGCGCGACTGAAACCGGCCGGCCTTGAAGATTCGAAGCCTGGGTAGCGCCAACGTTCAAAACATCGCTGGTTGCCAACTCGCCAACTAGAATACCGTTGCGTTCCATGCCTCAGATCAAAAATATCCTTCCGGACTCGAACAACTATTTCGAACGGCTAAGGTCACTGACTTCGCACCGGTCATTTTTTACAGAACCGGCCCCAATACGCTACGGAGCAACAGGCACATGGCAGCACTGCAGAACAGCACACTCGATGCGATGAAGAACAAACAACCACAACTGCTGGGCGAATGGATCAACGGACTGGAAGCCAGCGGCGCCAACCGCAACCTCAAAGAACACGACCTGCAACAGCAGACCAGCGAATTCCTGCAACTGGTGATCAACGGCCTGCAGGACGACAATGGCACCAACATCAATGCGCCGGGCTGGGAGTCCACCCGCCAGTTCCTCGAAAAGCTCTCCCATAGCCGTGCCCTGCTCGGTCAGGATTCGCAACAGACCGCCAGTTTCATCTTCGCCCTCAAAGGCCCGCTGTTCTCCCTGCTGCAAAGTCACTACCGCGAACAACCCGCGCTGCTGGCCGAACAACTCTGGGAAATTTCCGAGTTGTTCGACGCCTTCGGCTTGCACACCATCCGCACCTTCCAGAAATCCCGCGAGGCGGTGATCAAGCGTCAGCAGGAAGAACTGCTGGAGCTGTCCACTCCGGTGGTCAAGCTGTGGGACGGCGTGCTGGCGCTGCCAATGATCGGCACCCTCGATTCGCAACGTACCCAGGTGGTGATGGAATCGCTCCTGCAACGCATTGTCGACACCGGTTCGGAAATCGCCATCATCGACATCACCGGTGTGCCGACCGTCGACACGCTGGTCGCCCAGCACCTGCTGAAAACCGTGACCGCGATTCGTCTGATGGGTGCCGACTGCATCATCAGCGGCGTACGTCCGCAAATCGCCCAGACCATCGTCCACCTCGGCCTCGACCTGCAAGGTGTGGTGACCAAGGCGAACCTGGCCGACGCACTGAAACTCGCCCTCACCCGCCTGGGCATCAGCCTCGGCCAAGCGGTCTGAGCCGATGGAACGTATCCCGATTCTCCAAATGGGCAAGTTCCTGCTGGTCACCATTCAGGTCGACATGCATGACCAGCTCGCCCTCACGTTGCAGGACGACTTGTCCGAGCGCATCAGCAACACCTCGGCGCGTGGTGTGCTGATCGACATCTCGGCGCTGGACATGGTCGACTCGTTCATTGGCCGGATGATCAGCACGATTTCCGCCCTGTCGAAAATCATGGACGCCGAAACCATGCTGGTCGGCATGCAGCCGGCGGTGGCGATCACCCTGGTCGAACTCGGTTTGACCCTGCCGGGTGTCAGCACCGCACTGAACGTCGAGCGCGGGATGAAACTGCTGCAGGAACGAGTAAACCGGCAATGACCGTACGCAGCAGCGGTACTCAACCCATCCATATCGAGCAGGATGTCGTGCTCGCACGCCAGACCGCCCGCAAACTGGCCACCGAATGCGGGATGCGCCTGATCGACCTGACCAAAATGGTCACGGCGGTCAGCGAACTGGCCCGCAACACCATGGTTTACGGTGGCGGCGGCGACATGGACTGGCAGATTCTCGATGAAGATCACAAGGTCGGTCTGCGCTTGACGTTCCGCGACGAAGGCCCCGGTATTGCCGATATCAAACTGGCGATGACCGACGGCTGGACCTCCGGCAGCGGCATGGGCCTGGGCCTGACCGGGGCAAAACGCCTGGTCGAGGAGTTCGAACTGGACACTGCGCCCGGCAAGGGCACGCGAATAACGATCACCCGATGGACATGAATATCGCAGGGTCGCTGACCCAGGTGCTGCTGATCGAAGACAGCAGCCAGATCGGCCATGCCCGGCGCACCGCGCAACGGCTGGCCGAGCAACACGGTTTTGATGCGACCGATGCCGGGCGGGTGGCGCTGGTCGCCACCGAACTGGCCAGCAACGTGCTCAAGCACGCCAACCGCGGCGAAGTTCATCTGCGCCTGTTGCCGCGCCCCAACGGGTACGGCATCGAGATGCTCGCGGTCGATCGCGCCCAGGGCTTTGACCTCGATGCCTGCCTCACCGACGGTTTTTCCACCGGCGGCACCCAAGGCATTGGACTGGGTGCCGTGGCGCGGCAGACCGAAGTCTTCGACGTCCACGCCGACGCCCGTGGCGCGGTGCTGCTGGCGCGTTTGTACCCGCGCGGCGACCGTCAACCGGACTTGCGTTACGGCGTCAGCCAGCACTCGTTGCACAACGATCCGGCGTGCGGCGACACCTGGCACCTGGCGTACAACGGCGCCAACGTAAGCGCGCTGATCATCGATGGCCTCGGCCACGGTGAGGATGCCGAGCGCGCGGCCAAGGCCGGCGGACGGGTGTTCGCCGCGACCCCGTTCGCCAGCCCGGTGCTGCTGATGGAGGACATGCACCGCGACATGATCGGCAGCCGGGGCGGCGCCGCCGCGTTCGCCCAGTTCAATGCCTCCCGCGACGGCCTGACCTTTACTGGCGTGGGTAACATCGGCGCCAGCCTGATCACCGCCGACAAGTCGCGGGGCCTGGCCTCGCATCCGGGCATCGTCGGCGGCCAATACCGGAAAGCCCAGCCTTTTGACTATGCTCACGTGAACGGACATCTATTGATCATGTACAGCGACGGCTTGCAGTCCCGTTGGAATCTTCAAGACTACCCCGGCCTGGTGCACCGCCATCCCGCCGTGATAGCCAGCGTCCTGCACCGCGACTTCTGTCGCGGGCGCGACGACGTAACGGTGCTGGTCGTTGCCCTGGAGGCCGCCCATGGCTGAGTCGCCAACCCTGAACCCCGCCGAGCAGGCTGCGCTGATTGCCCAGTTGCAGAGCGAGACCGCCGCTCTGCGCGAAGAACTCGACGAAACCAATCAAGGCGTGCTGGCGCTCTACGCCGAACTCGATACCCAGGCGGAAGAGCTGAAGCAGGCCTCGGACCTGAAAAGCCGTTTCCTGTCGTACATGAGCCATGAGTTCCGCACCCCGCTGGGCTCGATCCTGAGCATCAACAGTCTGCTTGCCGACGAACTCGACGGCCCGCTCAGCCCCGAGCAGCACAAGCAGGTGGCATTCGTCAGCAGCGCCGCCCGTGAACTCAGCGACATGGTCGATGACTTGCTCGATCTGGCGAAGATCGAAGCCGGGCGAATCACCATTTCCCCGGCGTGGTTCGACATGTTCGACCTGTTCTCCGCCCTGCGCGGGATGTTCCGGCCGATCGTCGATGCCTCGGCGGTGGATCTGATCTTCGAAGAACCGGTCGGCCTGCCGCGCCTGTACACCGACGACAAGAAACTCGCGCAGATCCTGCGCAATTTCATTTCCAACTCGCTGAAGTTCACCACCCGTGGCGAAGTGCGGGTTTCGGCGCGACTTGAAGGCTCGGACAAAGTACGTTTTGCCGTCAGCGACACCGGTATCGGTATCGCGCCGGAGCTGCATGGTGCATTGTTCGAGGACTTCTCGCAGGTCGACTCGCCATTGCAGAAACGCCTGCGTGGTACCGGCCTCGGCTTGTCGCTGTGCAAGCGCTTCGCGGCGCTGCTCGGCGGCGAGGTCGGGATGGACAGCACACCGGGGGTCGGCTCGACCTTTTTCGTGATCATTCCACTGGCGCTCGCCTTGGAGAACGTCGATGAAACGTGACATCCGTCTGTTGATCGTCGACGACAACGTCGCCACCCGCTACGCCTTGCGCCGGCGCCTGGAGCGCCATGGCTACGAAGTGCTGGAGGCCGGCACCGGCAGCGAGGGCCTGGCGCTGATCGCGAGCGAGCCGCTCGATGCGCTGATCCTCGACGTCAACCTGCCGGACATGAGCGGCTTCGACATCGTGCGCATCTTGCGCGCCGATGCACGTACTGCGTTGCTGCCGGTGATCCACGTGTCCGCCGCGTCGATTCAGACGGGCGACATCATCACCGGCCTCGACGCCGGCGCCGATGCCTACCTGATTCACCCGGTGGACCCGGACGTCTTGCTGGCGACCCTGCGCACCCTGCTGCGGGTGCGCGACACGGAAAACGCGCTGCGTGAAAGCGAGGCACGCTTTCGCGAGATTTTCGTCAACGTCTCGGCGCCAATTGCCGTACTCGATGCCAACTTGAAGGTGCATGAGTGCAACCACGCCTTCACGCAGATGATTCAGGACAATCGCAACCCCGAAACCCTGAGCGAATGCTTCGACGAAGACCAGGGCGCGATCCTCAATGAGCTGCGCCTGCGGCTGGTCGATGGCGAGCGCTGGAAAGGCACGTTGAACATGCGCGTGCAGGGCGAGATCCGCGAAACCGAGTGGCAGATTTCGCCGTACCGCACGCCGCAGTTGAGCCTGGTGTTTGTCGAGGACGTCACTGAACACCGCCGTCGCGAGCGCTCGCATCTGGCGCAACTGGATGACACCACCACGCAACTGGCCAAGGAAGTCGCCGAGCGGGTGCGCGCCGAAGCGCAACTGCTGCAAGTGCAGAAAATGGACGCGCTGGGCAAGCTCACCGGCGGCATCGCCCACGACTTCAACAACCTGCTGACCGGGATCATCACCAGCCTCGAACTGATCCAGAAACGCATGGCCGATGCGCGTCCGGACAAGGTGCAGTTCTACGCCGAAGCGGCACTCAATTCGGCGATGAGCGCGGCGTCCCTCACCCATCGCCTGCTGGCCTTCGCCCGCCAACAGCCGCTGGACACGCGGCCGGTAGACATCAACGAGCAGGTGCGCTCACTGGAAGAATTACTGGTGCGTACCATCGGCGAACGCATCACCCTCAAGCTTGAACTGACCAGCAAACCGGCGATTGCCCTGGTCGATCCGGTGCAACTGGAAAGCGCGGTGCTGAACCTGGTGATCAACGCCCGGGATGCGCTGCCCAAGGGCGGCAATATCTGGGTCAACACCTATGCCGCCTATTCCCATGGTGATCCGAATCTGGCCGATGGCGCCTATGTCGCACTGTCGGTGCGCGATGACGGCACCGGCATCGAACACAGTGTGATCGACAAGGTGTTCGACCCGTTCTTCACCACCAAACCGCTAGGCCAGGGCACCGGGTTGGGACTGTCGACAATCTACGGTTTCGCCCGCCAGTCCGGCGGCGATGCCCACATTCGCAGCGTGGCACGGCGCGGCACTGAAGTGACGATCATGCTGCCGGCCACCAGCGACCCGACTGGAGCTGATGTTGCTCCGGTGGTGGTCGACCCGCAGGGTTCAGGCGAGCATGTGCTGATTGTCGAGGACATGCCGGCGGTGCGCATGTTCGTCACCGAAGTGCTGGAGGACGCGGGTTATCGTTGCACCCAGGCGGCGGATATCGAAACCGCACTGGACCGTTTGCAGAATGACCCGACGATCAACCTGCTGCTAAGCGACGTTGGCCTGCCGCGCATGAGTGGCCGCGAGCTGGCGGACGTGGCGCGGGGCTGGCGTGACGGCTTGCCGATCCTGTTCATGACCGGTTATGCCGAAACCGCGATCAATCGTCAGGTGTTCCTCGGCAGCGGCATGGATATGCTGGTCAAACCCTTCCAGATCAGCGAACTGCTGGACAAGGTTCGTCGCACGCTTGATGGTGCCTGACAACCGCCACCAGGTTGCTCGGTTGAGAACACAGACCCTGTAGGAGTGAGCCTGCTCGCGATGGCGTCAGGTCAGTTAATTCATTTCTGGCAGACACTCCGCTATCGCGAGCAGGCTCACTCCTACAAGGGATTGCGGTGTGTCATCTTCCAAGTACACCGCAGACCCTGTGGGGGCCGGTCGGGACGGCGTCGCTATCGGCTCAAGGCCCGCGCCAGAAACGGCGCCGTGCGGCTCTTCTTGCTCGCCGCCACTTTTTGCGGCGTGCCCGCCACAACAATCCTGCCGCCCTGATCCCCGGCCCCCGGGCCGATGTCGATCACCCAGTCACTCTGTGCGACCACGCGCATTTCATGCTCGACCACGATCACCGTGTGCCCTGCCGTGACCAGCGTATCCAGTTGATCCAACAACCGATCGACGTCACGCGGATGCAGCCCGGTGGTCGGTTCATCCAGCACATACAAGGTCGCGCCACGCTGATTGCGCTGCAACTCGGTGGCCAGTTTGATCCGCTGCGCTTCACCCCCCGACAACTCGGTGGCCGGTTGGCCCAGACGCAGATATCCGAGGCCAATATCCCTCAGCACCTCCAGCGAACGACGAATCCCCGGTTGCTCGGCAAACACCTCGACCGCTTCATCCACGGTCAATTGCAGCACCTGCGCAATACTCAAGCCTTGCCACTCAATCGCCAACGTCTGCGGGTTGTAGCGCGCGCCATGACAGGTCGGGCACGGCGCATACACGCTGGGCATGAACAGCAACTCGACACTGACAAACCCTTCCCCCTCGCAAGTCGGGCAGCGGCCCTTGGCGACGTTGAAGGAAAACTGCCCGGCGTCATACCCCGCCGCCCGTGCCTCGGGCGTGGCGGCGAACAGCTTGCGCACGTTGTCGAACAGCCCGGTGTAGGTCGCCAGGTTGGAGCGCGGCGTGCGGCCGATGGGTTTTTGATCGACCTGCACCAGGCGCTTGATCGTCTCCAGCCCCGCTGTCACCTGACCGCTGCTGGCCTGTGGCGCATCGTCTTCCAGACTGAGTTCTTCCGGCTCGTCCTCCACCACCGGCCGCCCGAGTTGCGCGCCGACCAGCTCGAGCAACGCCTGACTGACCAGACTCGACTTGCCCGAACCGGAAACCCCGGTCACCGAGGTGAAGCAGCCCAAGGGAAATTCAGCGCTGAGGTTGTGCAGGTTATTGCGGCTGATGCCATCGAGTTTCAGCCACCCGGTCGGCTTGCGCACAGTGCGGACCTGCCGCTGGCTTTCCGCGAACAGATAGGCGCGGGTCTGCGATGCTGCAATCTCGGCCAGCCCGGCCGGCGGGCCGCTGTACAACACCTGCCCACCGTTCTCGCCCGCTGCCGGGCCGACGTCGATCAGCCAGTCGGCGCGGCGCATGGTTTCCAGATCGTGCTCGACCACAAACAGCGTATTGCCGTCGGCCTTCAAGCGCTGCAAGGCTTCAAACAGCGCCTCGCCATCGGCCGGATGCAAACCGGCAGACGGCTCGTCGAGCACATAGATCACGCCGAACAACTGCGAACCCAATTGCGTCGCCAGACGCAGACGCTGCAGCTCGCCGGACGACAACGTCGGCGTGCTGCGCTCCAGCGCCAGATAACCCAGACCCAGATCGGTCAGGGTGCTGACCCGTTCCAGCAAGTCCTCGGCAATCCGTTGCGCCGCCAGGCGTTTTTCCAGCGACAGGTTCGGTGTGTGGCGCACGTCCGGCGCACTGGTGTGGCCGCTGGCACCATGAGCGACACGCTGCTGGCGGGCCTCACGGGTTTGCGCATGACTGAGGGTTTCGCCGCTTTCTTCGGACTGCTGCAGATACGTTGCAGCTGCGACTGGCCGCAGTACTTCGGCCACTTGCAGCAACGGCATCTGCGACAGTTCACCGATGTCATAACCGGCAAAGGTCACCGACAACGCTTCGCGCTTGAGGCGCTTGCCGTCGCACAGCGGGCACGGGCTGCCGAGCATGAACTGCGAAACACGCTTCTTCATCAGCGCACTTTGTGAGTGGGTAAAGGTGTGCAGGATGTAGCGGCGGGCGCCGATGAAGGTGCCCTGATAACTCGGCTCCATTTTGCGCTTGAGGGCGACCCGGGTTTCTTCCGGGGTCAGCCCGGCGTACACCGGCACGGTCGGGGTTTCTTCGGTAAACAGAATCCAGTCACGCTGTTTTTTCGGCAGTTTCTTCCAGGGGATATCGACGTCGATGCCCATGGTCACGAGGATGTCGCGCAGGTTCTGCCCTTGCCAGGCCAGCGGCCAGGAGGCCACGGCGCGTTGGCGGATGGTCAGGTTCGGATCGGGCACCATCAGCGCCTCGGTCACCTCATAGACTCGCCCAAGGCCATGGCACTCGGGGCAAGCACCCTGTGGCGTGTTCGGCGAAAAATCCTCGGCGTAGAGCATCGGCTGCCCCGGCGGGTAACTGCCGGCGCGGGAATAGAGCATGCGGATCAGGCTCGACAACGTGGTCACGCTGCCCACCGACGAACGCGTGCTCGGCGTGCCACGCTGTTGTTGCAGGGCCACGGCCGGCGGCAGGCCTTCGATGGAATCGACATCCGGCACGCCAACCTGGTCGATCAGCCGCCGCGCATACGGCGCCACCGACTCGAAATAGCGCCGCTGCGCTTCAGCGTACAAGGTCGAAAAGGCCAACGACGACTTGCCCGAACCGGATACACCGGTGAACACCACCAGCGCATCGCGGGGGATATCGACGTCGACGTTTTTCAGATTATGTTCCCGGGCGCCACGCACCCGAACCATGCCGGAGGGTGCCTTGGAATTACGCTTGGAAGTCATTGGCGGGCCTTGATCGGAAAATGTAAGTCGAACCCAAAACCTGTGGCGAGGGAGCTTGCTCCCGCTGGGCTGCGAAGCGGCCCCAAATCCAGACGAATCAACCCGGCAGGTAAACTGCGGTTCCCGGGTTTACGACTGCTGCGCAGCCGAGCGGGAGCAAGCTCCCTCACCACAGGGAATTGGGAATTAGCCAGTCAGGCACTGAGCACCGAGCGAATCATCTGCAACAACGCCTGCGGGCCATACGGTTTGCCCAGCAAGTGCGTGTCCGGGCTCAACTGGTGGTTGCGCGAGATGATGTCGCGGGTATGGCCGGAGGTGAACAGCACCGCTACTGCTGGCCTCTGCACCTTGGCCCACGCGGCCAGATCAGAACTTTTGATCAGCCCCGGCATCACCACGTCGGTGAAAATCAGATCCACCTTCGCGCCGTCCAGCAGCATCTGCATCGCCACGTCGCCATTGCCGGCGGTCAGCACGCGGTAACCCTCTTCGCGCAGCAACTCCACGGCCGAGGCGCGCACCGCGTCGTTGTCCTCGACCACCAGAATGGTTTCATGGCCGCCACCCTGCTGCTTGCCGAGGCTCGGTGACTCTTCGAGGATCGGGCGCAGGCTGCGCGGAAAGAACAATTGCACCCGAGTGCCTTCGCCCACGGTGCTTTCGATCTCGACGTGGCCGCCACTCTGTTTGACGAAGCCGAACACCATGCTCAAACCGAGCCCGGTGCCCTGACCATCGGCCTTGGTGGTGAAGAACGGCTCGAACACTTGCTCGAGCATTTGCGGTGCAATGCCGACGCCGGTATCGCTGACCATCACCCGCACGAAATCGCCGGCAACGATGCCTTTGCCGGTGCAAAAGCTGCTGTCCAGCCGAGTATTGACGGCGCTGAGGACAATGGTGCCTTCGCCCTTCATCGCGTCCCGGGCGTTGATCGCCAGGTTGAGAATGGCGTTTTCCAGTTGATTGCGGTCGACGTTGATGTGCCACGGCTCATGCGGCAATTGCACGTCGATTTGAATGGTCTCACCGAGGGCGCGTTGCAGCAGTTCGCCGACACCATCGAAGATCTGCCGTGGATCGCAGACCGCCGGTGACAACGGCTGACGCCGGGCGAAGGCGAGCAATTGCGACGACAGCTTGGCCCCACGCTCGACCGCCGCCAGCGACGCGTTGACCCGCCGTTGCACGTTGGCATTGTCCGGCTCATGCCGCGCCAGCAGGTGCAGATTGCCGGCGATCACCTGCAGCAGGTTGTTGAAGTCGTGGGCCACGCCGCCGGTCAGTCCGCCGATGGCTTCAAGCTTCTGCGACTGGCGTAATTGTTCCTCGGCCGCCAGCCGCGCCCCGACTTCATCGGCCACACGCTGTTCCAGATTGCGAGTGAATTTGAGCAGTGACTCTTCGGCGTTCTTGCGCTCGTGAATGTCGATCAACACGCCGGGGAATCGAAACGGCGAACCGTGTTCGTCGAACTCGCAGGCGCCGCTGGCCAGCACCCACAGATAACTGCCGTCCGGGCGCTGTACCCGGTACTCGGCGTTGTAGGGCTCACCGGTCTGCAGCGAATGGCTGACCCGATCGTTCACCCACGCCAGATCATCCGCGTGGATCCGCGCTTCGCAGTAGGACTGCGGCAGATTGCTCAGGTCCTGACCCGGTGGATACGAAAACGTGCGGGCGAAACGCTCGTCCGCCGACAACACATTGTTCTTCACATCCCAGACAAACGAGCCAAGCAAGGCTCCGGCATTCAGCGCCAGACGCACCCGCTCATTGTCGGCGCGATAGGCATCTTCAGCGGCCTGACGCAGGCGCTCGGAGCGCACTAAGTCGGTGGTCTCGACCACCATCGCCATTACCCCGGCCGGCACACCGTCATCGTTCGCCACCGGGCTGTAATACAGGTCCATCCAGACGTCTTCGGGCACGCCATCACGCAACAGCACCAGTTCCTTGTTGCGAAACGACAAGGTGCCACCCGCCAGGCAGGTATCGACCACATGCCGATTGAATTCGGCGACTTCCGGCCAGCCCAGTTCCACCGGCACCCCCAGCAGATACGGGTGGCGGCCACCGGCAAACTGCGAGTAGGCGTCGTTGTAGATCATGTAGCCGGCGCGGCCCCAGAGCATCACCATCGGCAAGGGGGACGCCAGCATCAACTGCACGGCGCTGCACAGACTGGCGGGCCAGGCGTCCAGCGGGCCGAGTTCGGTCTGACTCCAGTCGAACGCACAAATGCGCCCGGCCATCTCGCCTTTCCAGCCCTCACAACCGTGGCTATCGGATAAAAACTGCATCGATTGACTCGGTGTCCTGTGGTGTTTGCCCGATACATCGCGACGGCAGAACGCCGCGACGCCCGTCTGTTTCGAGCGTCACCGGCCGTAATGGTTTCATTAGGTTATAGCCGATTTCACACCCGGTTCGACTTTAAACCCCGATCAGGTGCTTGAGCGGATGGTAGCCAGTTTTCATCTTCGCCGCGACGTCGAGAATCGCCTTCTCGATGCCGTTCAAATGCGTGCAGGTCAGTTCGATGGCGGCGCTCTGGTCACCCGCTTCAATGTATTCGATCAGGCGCAAATGTTCGTTGTCGCGGCAGGCTTCATGGCTGTCGTCATCCAGCGCGGCGACGTACAGCGAGGCGCGGGAAATCAGCTTCTGGAACCAGTCGAGCAGCACCGGGTTATTGAGGCTGCGCGCCAGTTTGAGGTGGAACTCGCCGAGCAGGTAAATCAGTTGCTCGTGATCGCCCGCCGCGTGGGCTGCGTCTTCCAGTAGCAGGTGCTCACGCAGGACCTGCATGGCAGCGGTGTCCTTGCGCCGACAGAGTTCGGTGACCATACCGATTTCGATCAGCCGACGGGTTTCGAACAGCGAGCGGATCTCTTCGTTGCTCGGCAGCGACACCGATGCACCTTTATTGGGCTCGGTGGTGACCAGCCCCTCGGCTTCCAGTTGCTTGAGCGCGGCGCGTACCGACGTGCGGCTGACATTGAACAGTTCGGCCAGCGACGCTTCGCCCAGCTTCATCCCCGGACGCAGCGAACGCTTGCTGATCGCCTGGTAAATCCCTTGGTAGACGCGGTCGACCGTGGTTTCCAGTTTCTTCTCGGTCATTCGAACACTCCTTTAGCCTCGGGCGAACACGGTGTTCCAGCGTTATGCGCCGTTGCACAGATAAGTGTGGCGCAGGATATCGCCTTCGGCGTCGAGATGCAGGGTCTGGATACGATTGGTCGGCGGGATGATTTCGATTTGCCGACCCGCTCATTGCAAGCGTGGACGGAAGCACCGGGCGTTGGCGAGCGGTTTTGGCCGACGCCAAATAAATCGGCTGCGAAACGCCTTCCCCTTGTGGGAGCGGGCTTGCTCGCGAAAGCGGTGTGTCAGTTGGCAAATAAGTGGCTGACACACCGCTTTCGTCGGAACGCCGCCCGGAGCAAGCCCGCTCCCACAGGAGATTTCAGGCGTGCCGGTAATTGTCAGTCAGTACCGTACTTCGGCGAACGCGGGCCATAAAGCAGGCCTGCGCGCTGACCGGCCGACAACAGGCGATTGCTCGCCACGCCGGCAATCGGGTATCCGGCGTCGGTCGAACTGTTGATCACCTGCTTTACCGCGGCGGTGATCAGCATGCCGACCAGGCCGCCACCACTGTTGTTGCCGCCCTCTTCGCTCGACGCCCGCGCCGAACCGGTCCACAGCGTGGTGCCGGATTTCAGATCCACCAGTCTGGCGGTGGCGGTCACGGCGGTTTCGCTGCTGATGACCATGTAGCGCGTGCCGTACTCGGTCACGGTGATGTACAGCGCAGCGTCGGCGCCGAAGATTTCCTTCAGCTTGTTGGCCGGTGCCTGATGAATGTCATCCGGCGTGGTCAGACCGTTCTGGCGGAAAGTTTCATCCACCAGAGTGATCGGCAGCACGTAGTAACCGGCTTCGGCCAATGGGAACGTCACCTGCGACAGCAAGCTGTAGGAAGCCTTGACGTCCGGCGAGGTGTTCAGCGGTGGCAGCACCAGAATGGTCTTCGGGCGCGCCTGTTTGTACGCCGAATAGTCGACGGTTTTCGGTGCGACGCAGCCACCGAGTACGGTCAGGGCCAATCCGGCGGCCAGCAGTTTAAGGGTACGCGAGATCATTTGGCGTCTCCGGTCTTGGCGTTTTTAAGCAGAAAATCCATGTACGGGCCGGACTCGGGGAACAGCGCTTTCTCGGTGCGGAACTGCTGCACCATCTGATCGTCCTTGCCCATGCTCAGGTACAGCAGGCCCAGGTGCGCGTGGTAACCCGGCGGTACGGCCTTGCCGGTGGAACGGATCTTCTGCAGGTCGCGCTCCAGCACTTCGGCCTGGGCTTCTTTTGGCTCTTCGCCTTTGAAGTATTCGTAAACCTGCGGTTGGTAGTCTTCCCACTGGTACAGGGTTTTCGGGCTGCTGCAACCGGCCAGCAAGGCGCTGGCGGCCAGCGTCAGGGCCAGCAGCGACCGCGACAAAGTCAGATTCATGGGTGTTGCTCCTTGCAATGAATAGCGATCAGTTACCCGGTTTCCAGGCACCGGCGTTCATGCCATCAACCAGACGATTGATCGCCTCGCGCATGGCCAGATCGAGGACTTTGCCGTTGAGGGTGGAGTCGTACGCGGCGGTGCCGCCGAAGCCGATGATTTCGCGGTTGGACAAGGCGTATTCACCGGCGCCCTGAGTCGAATACACCACTTCGGAGGTGCTGATGTTGACGATGTTCAGGTTGACCTTGGCGTAGGCGACCTGGGTCTTGCCACGGCCGAGAATACCGAACAGCTGGTGGTCGCCGGTTTCCTTGCGGCCGAACTCGGTGACGTCACCGGTGACCACGTAGTCGGCGCCCTTGAGGCGCTGGGCCTGGCCCTTGATCGCCGCTTCCTGCTGGATCTCGCCCATGTTGTCGCGATCCAGTACCGAGAAACGGTTGGTCTGCTGCAAGTGAGTGATCAGGATGGTCTTGGCCTGGCCACCGAGACGATCAACGCCATCGGAGAAGATCCCGCGCATGTAGCTGGAGCGGTTATCGAACTTGCCCACCGCCATCGGTACGCGAGCACCGGTCCAGACTTGCGTGGCGCTCTCGACCTTGGCCACCGGCAGTGCGCGGGAGCTTTCGGTGGCGCAGCCGGCAAGGGAGCCGGCGATAGTGCCGAGCACGGCAATCGCAACGCCTGAGACCAACATCCGGGAGATCATTCTCACTGTGCATTCCTTCTGAAAAAACGGTGTGTCCCGGCACGGCAAGGCGGTGGGGAGCGGAAAAGGGGCGGCATTATGACAAAGTGCCATCATTGGCGACAGATATTTTTGACGCCAATGAATTGGCTTATTTGGACGCACACAAATCCCCCCTGTGGGAGCGGGCTTGCTCCGGGCGGCGTTCCGACGAGAGCGGTGTGTCAGCCACTTATTTGCCAGCTGACACACCGTCTTCGCGAGCAAGCCCGCTCCCACAGGGGGGAGTTGTGGTGTTCTGGGTTTAGTGAAAATCGCGGCTCTGCACGCGAATGCCATCCAGCAGCGGACTCAGGTCGCTCAGCCGTCCGGCGATCAAATGCCGCACTTCGCCCTCGCGCTCCCAGCGGCCATCGACCCTGAGCAATTGCGAGCCGACCAGCACCTGACGCTGACGCTCGGCCAGATCGCGCCAGACCACCACGTTGACGTTGCCGAACTCGTCTTCAAGGGTGACGAAGGTCACACCGCTGGCAGTGCCCGGTCGCTGCCGCCCGGTGACCAGCCCGGCGACGCTCACCGGCCGCCCGTGTTCGACGTCCAGCAACTCCTGCGAACTGCGACAACGTCGCGCCTTCAGTTCGCCACGCAGCAGCGCCAACGGATGCGGCCCCAGCGTGGTGCCGATGGTCGCGTAATCGGCCTGCAGGTCTTCACCGACACTCGGTTTGGGCAGCAGCACATCGGGCTCTTCCTGGCTCGGCAACCCGGCAAACAGGCCCAGCTGTTTCTGCACCCCGGCCACTTCCCAGCGTGCGCGATGCCGATGCCCGGCCATGCCGCGCAACGCGCCGGAGTCAGCCAACAGCGCCTGGGCGCGACTGTCGAGCGCGGCCCGCTCGCCCAGATCGGCGACATCGGCAAACGCCCCGCGCGCCCGCGCCGCTTCGATGCGCCGGGCGTCATCCTCGCGAAAGCCCTTGATCATCCGCAGGCCCATGCGGATCGCCGGCTGCGCGCCGCTGATCGGTTCCAGGCTGCAATCCCAGTCGCTGGCGCGCACGTCCACCGGACGGATCTGCAACTGATGCCGACGGGCGTCTTGAAGGATCTGATCCGGGCTGTAAAAACCCATCGGCCAACTGTTGATCAACGCGCAGGCAAACGCCGCCGGTTCGTGGCACTTGAGCCAACAACTGGCATAAGTCAGCAAGGCGAAACTGGCGGCGTGGGACTCGGGAAATCCATAGCTGCCAAAACCCTTGATCTGCTCGAAGATCTGCGCGGCGAATTCCTCGGTGTAGCCGTTTTTCTTCATGCCGGCGGCGAGGCGTTCCTTGTGCGGCTCCAGGCCGCCGTGGCGTTTCCACGCGGCCATCGAGCGGCGCAACTGATCGGCCTCGCCGGGGCTGTAGTCGGCGGCGACGATGGCGATCTGCATCACCTGTTCCTGAAACAACGGCACGCCGAGGGTGCGTTTGAGCACCACTTCAAGTTCCGGCGAGGGATAGGTTTCCGGTTCTTCCTTGTTACGCCGGCGCAGGTACGGATGGACCATCCCGCCCTGAATCGGCCCTGGGCGGACGATCGCCACTTCAATCACCAGATCGTAGAACTTCGCCGGTTTCAGCCGCGGCAGCATCGACATCTGCGCCCGCGACTCGATCTGGAACACGCCGATGGTGTCGGCGCGGCTGATCATTTCGTAGGTCGGTTTGTCTTTATCTGGAATCGTCGCCAGGCTCAGATCGAGATGCCGGTGACGACGCAACAAGTCGAAGCAACGACGGATCGCACTGAGCATGCCGAGGGCGAGGATGTCGACCTTGAGTAGCCCGACCGCGTCGAGATCGTCCTTGTCCCACTGAATGATCGTGCGCTCGGCCATGGCGGCGTTTTCCACCGGCACCAGGGTGTCCAGCGGCTGCTCGGAAATCACAAAACCGCCGGGGTGCTGCGACAGGTGCCGGGGAAAACCGATCAGTTGCCCGGTCAGGCTCAGCACCCGACGCAGCACCGGGCTGTCGGGGTCGAACCCGCCTTCCAGCAAACGCGCCAGTGGCGGTGTTTCGTCGCTCCAGTGGCCGCAGCAATCGGCCAGTGCATTGATCTGATCCGGCGGCAAACCAAGGGCCTTGGCCACGTCACGCACCGCCCCGGCGGCGTGATAGGTGCTGACCACCGCCGTCAGCGCCGCACGCCGCCGGCCATAACGGCGGAACACGTATTGCAGGACTTCTTCACGGCGTTCGTGCTCGAAGTCGACGTCGATATCCGGCGGCTCGTTGCGCTCTTTCGACATGAAACGCTCGAACAGCAGCGTGGTGCGATCCGGGTCGATCTCGGTGATACCCAAGGCAAAACACACCGCCGAATTGGCCGCCGAACCGCGGCCCTGACAGAGAATCTGCTGATCGCGGGCAAAGCGCACCACGTCGTGCACGGTGAGGAAGTAGCTTTCGTAGCCGAGTTCGGCGATCAGCTTCAGTTCCTTGTTGATCTGCCTCAGCACCTTGAAGGGCGCGCCTTTTTTCCAGCGCCAGGCGATGCCCTCTTTAGTCAACTGGCGCAGCCAGGAACTGCCGGTGTGCCCCTCCGGCACCAGCTCTTTCGGATATTGATAGCGCAACTCGCTCAGCTCGAAAGTGCAGCGCCGCGCCAGTTGCACCGAGGTGTCGAGCAACGCTTGCGGATACAGCTCGCGCAACACGTCGAGGCTGCGCAGGTGCCGCTCGCCGTTGGGGTGCAGGCGCAACCCGGCCTCGGCCACCGGGACGTGATGGCGGATCGCGGTCATGGTGTCCTGCAGGGCGCGCCGGCCACGGGCGTGCATGTGCACATCGCCGCTGGCCACGGTGAGAATCTGCAGCTGGTCCGCCAGATTAAGCAGTGCCGCCAACCGACGCTGGTCGTCCTGCCCGCGATGCAGCTGCACCGCCAGATACAGGCGCTGGCCGAAGGTCTGCTTCAGCCAGCGCCCCTCCTCCACGTCATCGACGCTGTCCGGCACCCACAGCGTGAGCAAACCCGGCAACGGCTCGCTGAAGTCCTCGCGCAGCACTTGGTACTGGCCCTTCTGCGTACGCCGTCGGGCCTGAGTGATCAAGCCGCACAAGGCCTGATAGCCCGCAAGGTTCTCCACCAGCAGTACCAGTTTCGGGCCGTTGTCGATGCGGATTTCGCTGCCGATGATCAGCGGCAGTTCAACCGATTTCGCCGCTTGCCAGGCCCGAACGATCCCGGCCAGCGTGCACTCATCGGTGATCGCCAGCGCCTGATAGCCGTGCTTTTTCGCCCGCTGGAACAGCTCAAGGGCACTGGAGGCGCCGCGCTGGAAACTGAAGTTCGACAGACAATGCAGTTCGGCATAACCGTGGTTCATGCAAACCAGCCCTGCAGCCACAACGGACCGCCCTCGCCCACGGCCCGATAGGCCCAGCCCTGCTGACCGGCACGGTTCTGGATCAGGTAGTAATCGCGGCGCACATCGTCACCGTCCCACCAGCCGGATTCGATGCGCTCGGGGCCCATGAGGATCCGCGCCGAACCTTCCGGCACACTCTGCGGCTCGCCGAGCAGCCAGCCCGGGCGCTGCACGCTCGGCAAACCGCTACAACGCTGCTTGTCGATGCCGTGTTGCCAGGCACATTCCGGGCGATGGTCGGCCTGGAAGCGCAGGCCCTGCACCGCCTCATCGCCGAGCCGTGCGCGCAGGCGTTCGCGCAATTGCTCCCAGGGCAAGGTCTGTTGCGGACGGTCATCGAACAGTTCCTGACACTGCGGCACAAAACTCGGCAGATCTTCGGCACGCAGGCGGAAGCCGCGCACCGGGGCCTCGACCTGGACTTGCTCCAGTCGTCCACGGGCCAGTTCGAAAAGCATCGCCGGATCGCGCTCGGCGCTGAGCAGGCCGACCTTGATCAGCGTGTCCGGCAGCCCGGCGTGTTCCAGATGCAGGTCGAAACGCTGCACGCCGCTGTCACGCCCGCAGAGGAACGCCGACAGGTCCGCGGTCAAGCGGCGTAACGGGAATAGCAGCGCCTGATGGGATTGCACGTCGAAATTCAGTTCGATGCGCACATCGAAACGATCCGGCGGCAGATAGAACGCCAAGGCCAGCGGCCGTGCGCCGAACAAGGTGTCGAGATGCTTGAGCATCGATGCTTCGAAGCGCCGGGCCAAGGCCTGACGCGGCAGGCTCTGCAGTTGGTTCAGGTTGCGCAGGCCCATACGCGTCAGCGCGGTGGCGACCTGCGGCTCCAGCCCGACGCGGTCGACGGGCAACTGCCCAAGGTGATGCTGCAGGGCTTCGCCGTCCGGTACTACGAGACCGTCGTAGGCGTTGGCCAGCACCCGCGCCGCCACCGGATTCGGTGCGGCGACGATGCGATGGCGGAAGCCCAGCTCGGTCAGTTCCTTGCGCAGCCGCGCTTCGAACTGCGCCCAGGAGCCGAACAGACCCAGGCTCGACTCGATCTCGAACACCACGGTGCGCGGGTAATGCACGCTGACCTGCGCGCTGAACCGGTAAGCCCACGCGGCGAGAAACTGCTGCCAGCGCTCGACCTCGGCCAGGTCGTAATCGGCGGTGGCAAAGCCTTTGCTCAGGGCTTGCGCGGCGGTCATCGACTGACCGGCGCGCAGGCCGAGTTGACGCGCCGCCGGATTGACCGCTTGCAGCACCCGGCGCTGGGCCGGGCCACTGAGCAGCACCAACGGCTCAGCGGGATCGGCACGCTGACGCAGCACCGCGTCGAGGGCCAATTGCGGGAACAGAATACACACCCAGCGCATGACGACCTCAGTGCCCCACGGTAAACGCAATCGGCGCCGTGCGCGCCAGTCCGCCACGGCACTTGAGCACGCGCAACTGGGCCGGTCTGGCGTCGATGGCGATGCGCAACGCGGCCGGCGAGGGATTGATCGCCTCGCTCAACGGGCGCCAGGCAAACGCCAGGGTCTGGCCGGTTTCCGCCGCCACCTGCAAGCGCCGCAACGCGCGGTCATCGGCCTTGTGCGGCCAGCACAGCACCGCGCCGCAACTGCCCGAGCGCAGGCATTGTTCCGCCGCCCACAAGGCATCGCGCTCGCTGGCCTGAATCACCGACAACTGCCGCAGATCGACCCCGGCGTTCGCCCACGCCTGCGGGTACGGCACGAACGGTGGTGCCACCAGCACAATGCGCTCGCCCGCCGTCGACAGCCGCGCCAGCGTCGGCCACACCAGTTGCAGCTCGCCAACCCCGGGGCCGGCCAGGAGGATTTCGCTCAGTGCCGCTTCCGGCCAGCCACCGCTGGGCAGTGCCGCATCCAGCGCGGCATGGCCGGTGGGTTGCGGGCTGGCCGTCGGCGGCGCAGGCCGGCCCTTCCAGACCTGGCCGCCATTGAACAGCGTATCGAGTGCAACGACGGCGCCCATCAGCCTTGCCTCACCAGACCACAGAACACGCCTTCGATGGCCAGGTCCTGATCATCGCGCACGACAATCGGCTGGTACGCCGGGTTGCGCGGCAGCAGCCGGACCTGATCACCGACGCGCTCGAAGCGTTTGATCGTCACTTCGCCATCGAGCCGCGCCACGACGATCTGGCCGTTGAGCGCTTCGGGATTGCGCCGCACACCGACCAGATCGCCGTCGAGAATGCCGTCCTCGATCATCGAATCGCCCTGCACCCGCAGCATGTAGTCGGGGGTACGGGAGAACAGCGCCGGGTCGAGCATCAAGCGGCTATGGATATCGGCATCGGCACCGATCGGCGCACCGGCGGCCACCCGGCCGAGCACCGGAATATCCAGGAGCTCCGGCCGCGCCGGCTGCCCGAGCAGGCGAATGCCCCGGGCCTGATGCGGATTGACCTCGATAAACCCGGCTTCGGTAAGCGCCAGCACATGCTTGCGCGCCACGCTGCGCGAGGCAAAACCAAAAGCCTCGCTGATTTCAGCGAGGCTTGGGGGCTGACCGTGTTCGGCGATGCGTTCGCGGATAAAGGTCAGGATGGCGGTACGGCGGGGAGTCAGATTGGTCATGGAGTACATTTGTACTCCTCCGCATTTTTGCTGGCAATGACCGCCAGTCAGTTCAATCCACGCTCGGCCAGAAATGCCGAGATGTAATCGATGAATGCGACGACCTTGGCCGTGGCCCGCCGATGGCTCGGGTACACCGCAAGAATGTGCGGGCCGAAGGTGTCGGGGTCGATTTCGTAGTCAGCCATGACCCGCACCAGACGCCCATCGGCAATGTACGGCGCGGCGCTCCACAGCGGCGTGTGCAGCAAGCCGCGTCCGGCCAGCGCGCTGGCCAGCAACAGGTCGTAATTGTCGCTGCGCAACCGCGGCGCCGTCGGTTGCGCCAGGCTCAGGCGCTGGCCGTCGCGCTCGGCCCACCAGAACTCGCGGCTGAGCAACGGGTGCTGATACAGCAGCCATTCATGCTGCTCGAGGGTTTGCGGGGTGACCGGCAACTCTTTGCGCGCCAGATAGTCCGGGCTGCCGCACAACGCCAGGCGGTTGCTGCCGACCACCCGGGCAATCAGCCCCGGCAGGTCGTCATGGCCTTCGCGCAAGGCCAGGTCATAGCCGCTTTCCAGCAGATTGACGAACGCGTCGCACAGATCCACTTGCAGGCTGATCTGCGGGTATTGCTGCAAAAAGCCGTCACACGCCTGATCGAGAAAAGCCCGCCCGTACGCCAACGGTGCAGTGATTTTCAGGCTGCCGCGCAGACCGTGCTGCAACTGCTCGATTTCCTCGCTGGCCTCCTCCAGCCGCTGCAACACCAGCCGCGCGGTTTCCAGATAGACCCGGCCGATTTCGGTGAGCAGAATCCGCCGTGTGCTGCGCTCGAACAGTCGCGCGCCGAGTTCCGTTTCCAGGTGATTGACCGCTTTGGTCAGGGCCGACGGAGTCTTGCCCAGTTGCTCGGCCGCACGGCTGAAACTGCCGAGCTGTGCGGTGACCACGAACATTTTCAGTGCACCCAGCTTGTCCATGCTTTTTCCATTCAGGCAAAAACGTTTTTCGTGAGGAAGGCGTTCTGTCGGCCAGTGTCAGCCACTAATCTGGCCATCAGACGCAATAACAAGGAAATCTTCAATGAAAAGATTCATCCCGAGCCTCCTGCTTAGCGCTATAAGTTTTGCCTCGATGGAAGCCATGGCCGCCACCGATCTGGTGCTGGTCAACGGCAAGATTTTCACCGCCGATCGTTCACAACCGGAGGTGCAGGCGCTGGCCGTGGAAAACGGCAAAGTGCTGAAAGTCGGTAGCGACGCACAGATCAAGGCACTGATCGAGCCCAGCACCCAAGTGATCGACCTCGGCGGCAAGACACTGATGCCTGGCTTGATCGACAGCCATTCCCACGCGATTTTTGGTGGCCTGGAAATGGTCTCGGCCAACATGGAAGACGAAGTCGTCGCCCTCGATGAACTGGAAAAACGCCTGCGCGCCTGGCGTGACGACGGCAAGGCCAGACATGGCGATGTGCTGAGCATTGCCGGCATGAGTTCAGCGTACTGGGCGCAGGCCGAAGCGCTGGGCAAGACCTTCAACCACGGCGAATGGGCTGACGTGCCGGTGGTGTTCACCGGCAGCGATCACCACACCGCGTGGGCCAACAACGTGATGCTCAAGCGCGCCGGCATCGACGCGGCGTTGCTCAAGACCCTGCCCGCTGCGGAACAAGACACGATCGGCAAACTGGCCAGCGGCGAGCCCAACGGCTTTCTGGTCGATGCCGGTTGGGACCGGGTCGCCGCGAAAATGCCGGTGCCGAGCCCGGCCAATATGCTCACCGCGGCCAAATCCGCTGTGCGCTTCAACAACAGCCTCGGCATCACCGCGTGGATGGACCCCGCCGCCAACGCCGCACCGGGCGAGCCGGTCTTCGCCCTCAAACCCACCGAGAAAACCGTCGGCGTGCTGCCGGCCTACAAAGCGCTGTCGGAAAGCGGCGACATGAGCGTGCACGTTGCAGCGTTGCTGGTCGCCAACCCGAAAAGCCTGCCGGCCGATCTCGATACGCTGGATAAGGTGCGCCAGCAATTTCAGGGCATCCCCAACCTGACCCTGCCCGGAGTCAAGATCTTCGCCGATGGCGTGATCGAGTACCCGGCGCAGAGCGCGGCGATGATCGATCCGTACCGCAACTCGCACAAACAGGGCGAGCTGCTGATCGACCCGCAGCATTTCGGCGAACTGGTCAGCGCCATCGACCAGCGCGGCTGGCTGGTGCACATCCACGCCATCGGCGACCGTGCGGTGCGGGAATCACTCAATGGCATCGAACGCGCGCGCAAGGATCGGCAGAGCGGCATTACTCACTCGATCACCCACCTGCAAATGGTCAATCCAAAAGAGTTCGCCCGCTTCAAACCGCTGAACGTGGTCGCCTCGATGCAATTGCTGTGGGCCAGCGCCGATGACTACACCACCGACATGATCAAGCCCTACGTCAGCGCCCTCGCCTTCCGCTATCAATACCCGGCGCACTCGCTGCTGAAACAGGGCGCGACGATTGCCGGTGCCAGCGACTGGCCGGTGTCGTCGCCCAATCCGTTCAACGCCATGGCCCAGGCCATCACCCGCGTCGGCCCGTTGGGGGTGCTGAATGCCGACGAGCGTCTGGACCGCGAAACCATGTTCTACGCCTACACCGCCAACGCGGCGCGGACCATCGGCCTCGACCAGCAGATCGGCTCGCTGACGCCGGGCAAACAGGCGGATTTCATCGTGGTCGACCGCGACGTGTTCAGCGTCGACGAAAAAGCCCTGCATGACACCCAGGTCCTGCAGACCTGGTTTGGTGGGCGTCAGGTCTACACCGCCGCCCAATAACAACAGGATCCCTCCCTCTTTTGTGGGAGGGGGCTTGCTCCCGAAGGCGTCCGGTCAGCAAACATTTCGATACCTGACCCACCGTCTTCGCGAGCAAGCCCGCTCCCACAGGGACTTTCACCCTACCCAAGCATTTCCACTGCATTTTCCAGCCCCTATAACAATCACAACATCGGGACTTCACATGAAAGCCTTGCCCTTGCTCGCCCTGAGTTCCTTGAGTCTGTTGCCCCTGAGTAGCCAGGCGATCCCCCTGAACGACGACTTCGCCGTGCTGGTCGACCTGACTCTGGCCAGCGACTACCGGACCCGCGGCATCTCGCAAACGCAAAACGACCCGGCCCTGCAAGCCGGCCTGACCCTGACGCACAGCAGCGGTTTGTACGCGGGTGCCTGGAGCTCCAACGTCGATTTCGGCGATGGTCTGAAAACCCGTCAGGAAGTCGATTACTACGCCGGCTGGCTGTGGCAGGCCACCGAGGACGTCAGCCTCGATCTGGGTTACCTCAAGTACGCCTACCCCAAGGAAAGCCAGTTCAACCAGAGCGAGGTCTACGGGATTCTCGGCGTCTACGGGGTGAAGCTGGCGGCGTATTACTCCAGCGATGCGCCGGGGGTCGACAGCAAGCAGAGCTCGCTCTACACCTATGTCGGTTATGAAACCGAGCTGCCGTTCGATTCCGGGCTGAAACTGCGTTACGGCAACATGGACTTCAAGGACCCGCACCTGTACTCGGCGTCCGGGCATGGCGAGAACAGCTATCGCGAATGGGAGGTCAAACTGACCCACAATCTGGCCGGGGTGGTGTTGGGCCTGAGCTACATCGACACCGATCTGTCGCAGAGCCAGTGCCTGAGCAACTGGGGATTCAAGGATGTGTGCACCGCCACTGTCGTCGCCAGCCTGAGTCAATCCTTCTGAAAATCACGATTCCCCTGTGGGAGCAGGCTTGCTCCCACAGATGATTGTGGTGAAGCTAAGAACCAAGTTGTGCCAGATAGCCCCACGGGTAGATCCCGCGTTGATGGCCGTCGCTGAACACCAGTTGCACGCCATACCCCTGCGGGTTGATCTCGATCAGACGAACACGGTCATCCACCAGCGGAGTAACGCCTTTCAGGCGAAACGCACGGCACTGCGAGCACGGGCACTGGCGGCGCAGTTCGGCGTGATTGAACAGCGACTCGCGGCCGTCCGGCCAGCTCAGGCGCAGGGTCTGCTCGCTCTGCGAATTGCCCAGCGACAGCGGGTTCATTGCAGCTGACTCAAGGCAATCCGCACCGCTTTGCGCACTTCCGGATCACCGTCATCCTGCGCCGCCTGCAACGCCGCCACCGCGCCGCGATCATTCAACTCACCGAGGGCCAGCGCGGCTTCCTTGCGCAGGTTGCTGATGCGATGGCCGAGGGTCTCGATCAGAGCGTCCAGCGCAGGAGCAAAACGCAAACGGCCAAGACTGCGGGTGGCGCGCAAGCGCACTTGCCAATAGTCATCGCCGAGGGCGGCGATCAACGCCGGACCGGCGTCGCTGTGGCCGACTTTGCCCAAGGTTGTCGCCGCTTCTTCGCGCACTTGCCAGGCAGCGTCCTGCAGCGCCTGACGCAGGGCCGGCAGCACTTCGGCACCGGACGCCAGACCGAGGGCACCGGTGGCGGCGCGGCGCACTTCGGTGTCCGGGTCGGCGCTGGCCAGTCGCGCCAGGGCCGGCAGTGCTTCGAGCTGTTTGAGCCAGCCCAGAACGCCCACGGCTTCGCGGCGTACGTTGGCGTCGCTGTCGTTGAGTGCCGCAATTGCAGCCGGTGCGGCGTCGGCGAAACGCAGTTCGCGCAAGGCACGGAACGCGGCGATTCGCACACTGACTTCGGCGTGATCGGTCCACGGCAGAATCACCCGGCCTGCCGCTTCGGTTTTGAGCAGACTCAGGCTTTGCGCGGCGGCCGCCTGCACGGCCGGAGACGGATCGGTCAGCGCCCGGCACAGCGCAGCCACCACCGGTTCGTCCTCCCAGGCTTCCAGCAGCCGCGCGGCTTCGGCGCGGACTTCTTCGGCGGGATCTTCGCTCAGTTTTTCAACCAGCCACAGCAGGCCGTCCGGCTCTTCCAGATCAGCCAGTTCGATCAGGGCAATGCGTCGTACACCGGCATCGTCAGCGGTCAGACGCGGTTGCAGGGCAAGGATGTCGTCGTTATCGGTCACAGCAAAAAATGAGGTCATAGGGCAAATCGCGGCAAAGGGTTTTCGGGAGGCAGGCCGAGCGGGTTGAGGCGCGGCAGCGGTCGGGGGTTGTCGTGGCGCAGCAGGTCGAGGCAATGGCGTTTGAGGCTGGAGAATTCGGGGCTGGTCACCAGTTCGCTGGTACGCGGACGCGGGAAGTCCAGGCGCAGGTCCTCGATGATTCGCCCCGGTCGCGCGCTCATCACCAGCAAGCGATCGGCGAGAAAAAGCGCCTCGTCGATATCGTGAGTAACGAACACCACGGTGGTGCGGATGCGCGTCCAGATGTCCAGCAGCAGTTCCTGCATGTTCAAGCGGGTCAAGGCATCCAGCGCACCAAACGGTTCGTCCATCAACAACAGTCGTGGACGGTTGACCAGCACCCGCGCGATCTCGACCCGTTGCTGCATGCCGCCGGAAAGCTGATCGGGCCAGCGTTCGGCGAAGCCGTCGAGGCCGACCAGTTTGAGCATTTCATCCGCCGCGCGATGCCGTTCAGCCTTGCCGATGCCGCGCATCTTCAGGCCGAAAGCGACGTTGTCGCGCACCGTACGCCACGGAAACAGCGTGTGATGCTGGAACACCATGCCGCGCTGCGGCGACGGCCCGCAGACCTCGCCGCCATCGACTTTGAGGCTGCCGGCATGGGCTTGCAGGTGCCCGGCCAGTGCACCGAGCAAGGTCGATTTGCCGCAACCGGACGGGCCGAGAATGCACACGAACTGGCCCGGCTCGATCTGACAATCCAGCCCCTGCACGGCCTCGAAAGCGTGTTGGCCTTCGCCGAGAACGATCGACAACTGGCGAATATCGATCCGCCCTTCGGGGGTTTGCATTGCGCTCATCAGGCTTTTCCTCGTGGTCGGTGCCAGGGCGTGAACAGCCCGCCCAGACGCTTGATCAGCAGACTGCTGCCCATGCCCAGCACACCGATCAGCAGCATGCCAACGACGATGTCGGCGTAGTTCTGAATGGTGTAGGACTTCCAGGTGTAGTAACCGATGCCGAACTGGCCGGAGATCATTTCCGCCGTGACCAGACAGAACCACGAGGTGCCCATGCCGATGGCGAGGCCAGTAATGATGCTCGGGGCGGCACCCGGCAAAATCACTTCCAGCAGAATCGCCCGGCGCCCTGCCCCGAGGCTTTTTGCCGAGGCGATCAACCGTGGGTCGACCCCTTCCACCCCGTGCACGGTGTTGAGCAAAATCGGGAACAACGCACCGGTGAAGGTGATGAATACCATCGACAGCTCCGACGACGGGAACATCAGGATCGCCAGCGGAATCCATGCCACCGCCGGAATCGGACGCAGCACTTCCAGCGGTGGCAGCAGCAGGTCTTCAGCCCATTTCGAGCGGCCGATGGCGAGACCCAGGGCGATGCCGATGATCAATGCCGCGAGATAGCCGGCGAACACGCGGCTGAGGCTGGCGGTCAGGTGTTGCAGCAACTTGCCGGAATCGCCCAGACCCAGCGCCGCTTCGATCACGGCCAGTGGGGTTGGCACGTTGGCGAAGGTCACCAGACCGAGGTTCCAGTGGTGGCTGGCGGCGAGTTGCCAGAACAGCAGGCAGAGCAGCAAAGAAGCGGCCCTTGGAACCCAGCGTGAAAATGATCGGTACACAATTTTTCCTCTCAACCGAGATCCCCCTTGTGGGAGCGGGCTTGCTCGCGAATGCGGGGTGTCAGGCAATCATTTGCTTACTGATACACCGCATTCGCGAGCAAGCCCGCTCCCACAAGGGAATGTGGTGTGCCTAAGATCAGCGGGCAGCTACGGCCTGGGTCGTGGCATCGGTGAAATCGAAGACCTTGCCACCCTGCGCCGCCGCATATTGCTGGGCCTGGCCCTTGAGCAGAAACGCGCTCAGGCGGCCCTTGGCATCACTGGCGAACCACGCCTGATCGGCGAGCAACTTGATCCCGCTGTCACTGGCCTGGGCATACACCGCGCGGATGTTTTTGCCTTCCTGCTTCAACGCGGCCAGCGCAGTGAACGCCGATTCAGCCGAGGCGTACTGGCGCACCTTGTCTTCGCCGCGCACCCAGATTTCGGCGACGTGGCTGAAGTCAGTGATCGCTTTGCCGCTGGCCGCATCCAGCGCTTTCAACGGTGTTTGCGCGTAATTGGCGAGTTGCGCGGTGTAGTCCAGATTCGAGGCCTTGAAGGCGGCGCGGATGTACTGATCGTCGATGAAGGTGTTGAGGTCGAGGCCGCGATCAGCCTTCTTCAGCAACTTCAGGGTGTCGATCGCCGTACCCACCGCCTGACGGTACTCCGGCTTCCAGCTCAGGTCGCGGGTCTGCACGCCGAGCGGGCCGTGGAACAGGTAGTTGACCTCGGCATCGACGCCGGTGACCTTGGCGATCAGCTCGCTGTACTTCTCAGGTTCAGCGGCCAGCAACTGATTGGCCTCGATGCTCGCACGCAGGTAGGCGACGACGATTTCCGGGTATTGTTTCGCGTAGGCCTGATCCACCAGCGCACCGTGGAAAGTCGGCGCGTTGGCCTGGGCGCCGTCGTAGATCTTGCGGGCGAAACCACGGCTCGGGAACAGCTCGGCGAACGGCACGAAATCGGCGTGGGCGTCGATCTTGCCGGCCTGCAACGCGGAGCCGGCGACTTCCGGTGGCTGAGCGATGATGTTCACGTCTTTCAGTGGATCCCAGCCCTGCTCCGCCACCGCGCGCAGCAGCATGCCGTGGGCGGTCGAGGCGAACGGCACCGAGATGGTCTTGCCCTTGAGTTCGCTCAGCGCCTGCACCCCGGACGCACTCGGCACCACAATCCCGTTGCCGCTGCCCTTGATGCTGCCCGACAACACGCTGATGAACAGGCTGTGCTTGCCAGCGGTCTCGAACGCCACACCGTTGAACGCGCCAGGGAAATCGGCCATGGCGCCGAAGTCGAGTTTGCCGGCGACCATCTCGTTGGTCAGCGGCGCGCCGCTGGTGAAGTTCTTCCACTGCACGTCGTATTTCGCGTCTTTATAGGCGCCGTCGTGCGGCAGGTATTTGTCGAGCAGACCGAGCTCACGAATCAACAGCCCGCCGGCGGCGCAGTTGATGGTGGTGTCCTGGGTGCCGATGGCGATGCGGATGGTTTCGGCCGAGGCCGACAGGGTGAATGAAGCCAGTACCAGACCGGCGATTGCTGCACGCAACATAAGTGTTTCCCCTCGAATCATTTATAGGATGTTCGTCTCCGCCGCGATCAGGGCGCGGTGGGAAACGAGGGGGTTCGGTGAATCCAGCGTCCGGGGTTTCCGGATGGCTTTGGGTTGTCTGGGCGGGCCTCTTCGCGAGCAAGCTCGCTCCCACAGGGTTTTGGCGTACTCAATTTGTGCAGTAACTCGATCCATTGTGGGAGCGAGCTTGCTCGCGAAAGCGGCGTATCTGTCGACATCATTGCTAAATGACCCACCGCTTTCACGAGCAGGCTCGCTCCCACATTTCGAGCAGGATCAGCGCAGGAGATAAGGGATGTCGACTTTGACGGCGCCAGTCGGACAATCCTTCTCACACGGCATGCAGTACCAGCATTCATCGAAGGCCATGTAGGCCTTTTGTGTGGCCGGGTTGATCGCCAGCAGGTCCATCGGGCAGACGTCGACGCACACGGTGCAGCCTTTTTCGGCGATGCATTTGTCCTCGTCCACGGTGACCGGGGCGTTGGAGCGGAAGAAGATTTCCTGGGCTTGATAGGCCATGGTTCGGACTCTCTCTGGTGATGCATCAAGCGGCGAACGCGCCCACCCGCAAGCGGTCGTAAGCCTGCATTTCTTCGGCATCGAGCGGGATGATGTACGGCTCGACGGGTTTCTTGAAACTGGTCATGCGGCCGTCTTCGCCCTTCTTCAGATGGCAATGACAGAACCACTCGCTGTCGTTGCGCTGCGGGTGATCGACGCGGTAGTGGTACAGGCCCCAGCGGCTCTCGGCGCGGAACAGCGAAGCGCGTGCGGCCATTTCCGCGCAGTCGCGGATCACGCTGGTTTCCATGGCGCGCATCAGCTCGTGAGCGTTGTTGGCTTTCATCTGCTCAAGATCACGTTCGATGTCGCTGAAGCGCTGCAGACCGATCTGCATTTTCTTGGTCACTTTCGGCGGTTGCAGGTAGTCGTTGACGAAGCGTCGCAGCTTGTACTCGACCTGCGCCGGCGGCAGCCCGTGCTCTCGATCGAGCGGTGCGTAGACCCGTGCTTGCTCCTTTTCGATCTGTGCGGCATCCAGCGCGGAAAACTCGCGCCCGGCGACAAAATCCGCCGCGTTGTGCCCGGCGAACCAGCCGTAGGTGAACGCGCCGAGCATGTAGTTGTGCGGCACAGCGGCCATGTCACCCGCCGAGTACAAACCTTTCACCGAGGTCTCGGCCCGCTCGTTGACCCACACCCCGGACGCCGAATGGCCGCTGCAAAAACCGATCTCCGAGATGTGCATCTCGACCATCTGCGTGCGGTAATCGGTGCCGCGATTGGCGTGGAACTGGCCGCGACTCGGGCGTTCGTTGCTGTGCAGGATTTCCTCGATGTTCTGGATGGTTTCCTCGGCCAGGTGATCGAGTTTGAGGAACACCGGGCCGTTGCCGCTTTCCAGTTCCTGGTGGAACTCCCACATCATCTGTCCGCTCCAGTAGTCGCACTCGATGAAGCGTTCGCCCTTGTTGTTGGCGGTGTAGCCGCCGAGCGGGCCGGTGACATAGGCGCAGGCCGGGCCGTTGTAATCCTTGATCAACGGGTTGATCTGGAAGCATTCGAGGTTCGCCAGCTCGGCCCCGGCGTGATACGCCATCGCGTAGCCGTCGCCGGCATTGGTCGGGTTCTCGTAGGTGCCCATCAGGTAGCCCGAGGACGGCAGGCCTAGGCGACCGGCCGCGCCGCAGGCGAGGATCACCGCTTTGGCCTTGATCACATGGAAGTCAGCGCTGCGGCAATCGAAGCCCATCACGCCGTTGACCGCGCCCTCCTCGTCGGTCAGCAAACGGGTGCAGACCAGGCGATTGGTGATGCTCACCCGCGCACGTTTCAACTGGCGATAAAGGACCTTTTTGATGTCGTGCCCTTCCGGCATCGGCAGCACGTAGGCGCCCATGTGGTGGACTTTTTTCACCGCGTAATCACCGGTCTCGTCCTTCTCGAACTTCACGCCCCAGCGGTCCAGTTGCTCGATGGTTTCAAAACTGTGAGTGGCGTAGGCATACACCGCCGCCTGATTGACGATACCGTCGTTGGCGATGGTGATTTCCTTGGTGTACTGCTCCGGCGTCGAGTGGCCGGGGATGATCGCGTTGTTCAGGCCGTCCATGCCCATGCTGATCGCGCCGCTGCGTTTGACGTTGGCCTTGTCGACCAGCAGCACGCGCAAATCACGGTTCTTCTCTTTGGCCTTGATCGCCGCCATCGGGCCGGCGGTGCCACCGCCGATCACGACGATGTCGTATTCCTGCTCTAAGGTCTTGCGGGTCATGTCACGCCCCTTTTTGCCGGTCGATCCGCAGGCGGTACTGGAACGCATCGCCACGGTAGTAAAGGTGTTCGAAGTCCAGCGGCTGGCCGTTGGCGTCGTGCGTCAGACGCTCGATGCGCATGATCGGCGAGCCGGCCTCGACGTTCAGCGCCTGGGTCAGGTCGCTGTCAGCCAGCACCGCGTCGATCGCCAGATCGGCGTGACCGAGGGCGATGCCGCAGTCGTTTTCCAGAATCAGGAAGATGTCGCGAGTCACCAGATCAGCCTTCTCCAGCCGTTCGCCGACGGCTTTGGGCAGGTAGGTGATTTCCAGCGAAATCGGCTCGCGGTTGATCAGTCGAACACGTTTGATCTGCGCCACGGTCTCGCCTTCGGCGACTTGCAGGCGTTCGGCGACACGTTTGTCGGCGGGGATGAATTTGAAGCTGCGCAGACGGTTAATCACCTCGTAGCCGCGCCCGGTCATGGACTCGGCGAGGCCTTGCAGGCTGCTGACGTTTTGAAAGGTTTTCGGCTTGGCGACGAAGGTGCCTTTGCCATGGATCTTGAAGATCAGCCCTTCTTTCTGCAGATCACCCAGCGCCTGGCGCACGGTGATGCGGCTGACTTTGAACAGCGTGCCGAGTTCGCTTTCGGACGGCATCTGGCTGTCTTGCGGGTATTCGCCATCGAGAATGCGTGCGCGCAGGACGTCGCGCAGTTGGGTGTGCAGCGGGACGCTACTGAGGGACAGGACGTTATCGGTCATCAGGGATCACTTGTTATAACGAGTTATGACGTGATCTTAGAGACGTTATGACAAGCTTGAGAAATATTGTTTGGGCATAACCTTAGACACGACGACACACAGACCTTTGTGGGAGGGGGCTTGCTCCCGAAGGCGGTGTGTCAGGCGATGGAAATGCCAGCAATGCCGGCCTCTTCGGGAGCAAGCCCCCTCCCACAAGGAAATGATGTTGTGGTCTGGAGGATCAGTGGCGTTTGAGGATCTGGTCCATGACCCAATCGGTTTTGAGGGCTTGTTCGGCGACAGCGGGATGTTGCGAATCACCACGAATATGCGCGTTCATGCCGAGGACGTGATGCCACTGAATGTGTTCGTGATGGGGGATTTCCAGACTGATCTGTTCGTCGGCAAATAGCTGGATCGGATGCTCATCGAATACGGAAAAACTGATGCGCCCTCCACTGCCGATAATCTCGACCCGATCCTCGCGCCGATCCGCGACAAAGCTCCAGCAGCCCATGCCCAGCGCTCCGCAGGCGAAGCGCCAACTGGCGCTGACTGCGTCTTCCGCCGCATACATACCAGCCTGGCGCGCGGTGAAACCGGCGACTTCGACGATATCGCCGAGCAGGTACTGAAACAGGTCGAAACCATGGCTGGCGAGGTCGGCAAAGTAACCGCCACCGGCCACGTTCGGGTCGGTTCGCCAGTTGGCGCTGCCGTCCAGATCCGCCGCCGAGGGGGCCTTGGTCAGCGTCCAGCTCAGGTGCCGCACCTCGCCGATGCGGCCCTGCTCCAGCCATTGCCGCACTTGGGCAAAGCGCGGCAACGAACGGCGGTAGTAGGACACAAACAGGTGCAAACCGGCGTCGGCAAATGCCTGCTGCATCTCGCGACTTTGCCCGGCGTTGAGCGCCATCGGTTTCTCGACGCAGCAATGCTTGCCGGCGGCGGCGACTTTCAGGCTGTAGGCGTGGTGGCTGTCGGGGGGCGTGGCGATGTACACCGCGTCCACCTCGGGGTCGTTGATCAGCGCATCGACATCGGTGTAGACCCGGGCGATGCCATGGCGCGCGGCGTAATCGGACACCGCTTCAAGGCGGCGGCCCATCACCGCCACCAGCGCCGAGCCGGGTGCCTTGTAGAAGGCCGGCCCGCTCTTGCGTTCCGTGACGCTGCCGCAACCGATCATGCCCCACCGCACCACGTCCATGCTCAACTCCCTTTGTTTGAAACACTCAGCCTATGCGCAACGCGCGCAGATCGAGGTGGCCGTCCTTCAGCGGCGGGCACCAGTAGTAGCCGCCGGTGATCGGCCGGCTGATGCGATACAGACCGTCAGTGATGCCGTCTTCCAGACCGCTCATGCGCCGCAGCTGGGCTTCGAAGGCGTCCAGCGAAACACCGAACGCGAGGAACATCAAACCGGCACGCTCGCCTTCGATCCACGGCATCGAACGACGCACGACGAAGGCTTCCGGGGCGAAGCTTTCCTGGGCGGTGCGTTTGACGTGGGCGGAGACCGGCGCGTCGTCGATCTCTTCGTTGTCGCTGAGGCGACGGCCCATGATGTTGTCCTTGTCTTCGGCGGACAGCTTGTGGAAACCCTTGAGGTCGTGCTGCCACTGCTGGATCGCGGCGAAGCTGCCACCGACCAGACCATCAGCGCCCTCGCCCAGCAACGCGGCGGCAATCGCGGCGTCATCGTGCGGGTTTTCAGTGCCGTCTTCGTAACCTGTCAGGTCATGGCCGTCCTTGTGGCGAAAGGTTTCCTGCGCTTGGACCAGACGCAGCGCCGGAGCCAGCGCGGCTTCGAAGGCGTTGCAGCGATTGAGTAATTCACCACGGTCGACACCGTGCAGCCAGACCCACAGTGCGTGCTGGGTCGACGGGTTTTCCACGCCGACGCCGGTCATGGCCGGGAAGCTGCGCAGGCCGTCGATCTGCACATTCAGGGCCTTGGTCAGGGATTCACCGAAACCGATCACAGCCGATTTGCCGTCCACCAGATTCATCAGGTTGTCGATCGCCTGCGGCAGTGCGGCTACCGACTCAAGGGCGAAAAACAGGTGACGTGCTTGCGCAGGAACAGGGGTGGCGAGAATGCCCGGCTGGTAGTAACTCATGTGAACTCCTTGGGAAAGTGCGCGGGAGTTTACCTGTAGCCGGAGGGTTTGTGGGGTTGAAATACTGGTGAGTGGCGCACGGAAGCCTGTGGCGAGGGAGCTTGCTCCCGCTCGGGGGCGAAGCACCCGCAAACCCCGCCGGCAAGGTGTGTCTGGAGGAGTGGCGTGGCAGGTTTTGGGTCTGTTGCGTAGCCCGGCGGGAGCAAGCTCCCTCGCCACAGGGAACCATGTCTAAGCGGTGCTTGCATCCTGGCGCCACGCACTCGGGCTCATCCCCGTCCAGCGCTTGAACGCTCGGCGAAAACTGCGCACGTCGCTGTAGCCAACCTCTTCGGTGATACGTTCAATCGGCATATCAGGATTGGCCAGCAAACTCATGGTCCGCGCCTGACGCACCTGTTCCAGCAGCGCCTCGAACGTCAGTGCATGCTCGGTCAAACGGCGGCGCAGGGTGCGGCTGCTCATGTTCAGGTCGCCGGCGATTTTTTCGATATGGCTGCCCCGGCTCAAGTCCCGGGCAATCGCCCGTTCCACTGCCTGGATCAGATCGAGTTTCTGATGTACCTGCGCCGCTTCCAGCTCCAGCAAGGCAACCGCCTGACGCAGCGCCAGCGAATGATGATTGGGCAGGTTGACGTCCAGCCACTGGACATCGATCAGCATGCGATTGTGCAGGCAGCCGAAACGCACATCGGGCCCGAGCAAACGGTGATATTCGCTCAGGTAATCCGGCGCGGCGTGCACGAACTCCACGGCAATCGCCTTGAACTCATGGCCCACCAAGGCCCGGCCATACACCAGCAGGCTGGCGAAAAACTCTTCAACGGCGAACACCTGCACATCGGCGAACGGCAAGCGACATTCGGCATCGAGGTGCACCTGGTCGCCGACCACATCAACGCTGGATACCACGATGCCGCCGGAGGTGTGCTGGTGGCGGATACCCAGGGCAAAGGCATCGCGCAAGGTCTTGCACAGCGACAACACGTGCCCGAGCAACCCCAGCGTACCCAACACATTCTGCGCACCGACCCACAGCCCCAGCCCCTGATTGGGCAGCACTTTGAGCGCGCGTTGAATCATCGCCACGGCCTGACGGTAGGAAATGCGTTGCGCCGGATCCTGCAGATCTTCAAAGGTGAAACCCAGGCCACGGCACAGGCTTTCAGGGTCGATGCCTTTGTTCTGCGCGACTTCGGCGAGGGTTTGCAGGAGAAACGGCGAGACCAGCGCCAGTTCAAAAGTGGGGTCTTGGACTTTTACGTTCATGGGGGCTGACATTCCGGATCACGCTTGATTGTTATTTTTGTAACCGGTTATGTCGAAGGAAGTTAGCACAGGGTTGGCCGACTGTCCGCAGAAGCCCCCCTAACTGTCCGCCAATACCCTGCCCCGTCGCACGCCAAGCGCTTATTTCTATGGTGCCGGACGTTCTGCGTACCGGCGCCACGTCCCAACACAATAATAATGAGGACAGCCATGAGCCTGAACCGCGCCACATTCCCCTTGCGTCTGGCACTGACTCTGCTCGGTTGCTCCGCGGCCCTGTCGGCCCTGGCCACCGAAGCCGGGGTCGACAACATCGGCCCCGGCACCGACGGGTTCTTCATGCTGCCGCTGGAGGTCGACAGCCTTCCGGAGAACATGGTCGCGTTCAACCTCTACTACAACCATTACAAGTCGACGAAGCTCAACATCAGCTCGTTGGGCGGCAAGGTGCCAAATGTCGAGATCGAATCCACAGCGGTGATCCCGCGTATTGATTACCTGAGCCCGGTACGAGTGTTCGGCGGACGTCTGGCCGGCTACATCGCCCAGCCCTGGCTGAAGCAGGAAGTCTCGGTCTACGGCCTCAGCGATACCCGCGAAGGCATGGGCGATACCACGATTGCGCCGATCATCCTGTGGGACATGGGCAAGAACCTGACCCTCGGCGCAGCCCTTGAAGTCACGGTGCCCACGGGTGAATACAGCGTCGATCGGCTGGCCAACACCAGCAACAATTTCTACACCTACAAGCCGCTGTTTTCCTTCACCTGGCTGCCGACCGACAAGACCGAAGTGTCGATGAAGACCACCTACAGCTTCAACGAGAAGAACAAGGACACCGACTACAAGTCCGGGCAGATCTTCCACTTCGATTACTCGGCCAGCTACAGGATCACCGACGATGTGATGGTCGGCCTCAACGGCTACTACCTCAAGCAGACCACCGACGACAAACAGTTCGGCCACACTGTGCAGTTCGCGGGGCAGGATGTGGACGACGGCGTGCGCGGCAAAGTCTTCGCGATTGGCCCGGCGCTGCATTTCACCTTTCTCAAGTACGCCAGCGCGGAGATTCGCTGGGCCAAGGAGTTTGACGTGGAGAACCGGCCAGAGGGGGAAATGTTGTGGGCGAAGGTGAGTATTCCGTATGCGTTCTGAGTGCATTTGTAGGAAGGTGCGCGCGGATTTGTAGGCTGGAAACCTGAAAAACAGAGTGGAGGAATAGGCCTACAACGGCGGTCGAGATTGCCGGACAACGGAGGGAAACGTCCGGCAGATTCCAAAGGGGCGCTTGCAGATACTGGGCTTCGTTATCCCATGGTTCTTCGAGAGCTCATGGGGTACATCGTCTGCCAGTGACGACAATGGGCCATTCCCCCTTAAACTGCTGAGATTGATCACGGAGATCACTATGAGCTTATTACTTTCCCCGTTTTACTCTGACTTCGAATCCGAAGAAGAGGCAGAGAGCTACGATCGCTGGTTTCGTGCCAAGGTGCAGGAGGCACTCGATGACCCCAGCCCTGGCATTCCCCATGATGAAGCTATGGCAATGCTTGACCAGATGCTGGAAGAGATGCGCAGGAAGCGCCGCGCTGCTGCTTGAATGGAGCGATCAAGCTCTGAACGATCTGGCTGACATTATCGATTACGTTGAACAATACAACTCCAACGCTTCAGTGGCTCTACAGCACAAGGTTGGTGCAGCAACGCAAAGGCTTTCATCAATCCCCTATGGTTACCGGGCCGGTCGAGTGCCAGGCACTCGGGAAATGGTGGTCAATCCGAACTATCTGCTGGTCTATCGAGTGAACGGGCGCATCAAAATACTGACGTTAGTCCACACCCGACGACAATACCCACGAACCTCATCAACATAAAAAAGGGCGGCCATCAGGCCGCCCAAAGTACTACACGAGAGTCTTTTACAACGTCAGCTGCCCCCGCTCCTCCTCGGTCAGCTGCTGTTTCGCCTGTTCATCCAGCGCCCCGGCGCCCAACACCTGCACCGGGCTGTTCGGGTTGTAGCCGGTCGCCGGCGCACGGCTTGCTCCATCGCGGTTCGGCGCCAGCTGTTCGTTGCCGAAGCTGAGCACCTGCACAGTGAACACCGACGCCTGGCTCTGCCGCGCCGCTGCTTGCTGCTGACGCGCTACGTCCTCAGCGGCCTGGGTTGCCGAAGACGCCGCCGAACTGGCTGAGGTGATCGCCCCAGTGTTCACCGACGCCACCACCGGTACGCCACTGGTTTTACCCAGTACGGCGATGTTGGCGGCGTTGACCACGGTCAGCGCGGCGATGTTGACGTTGCCCGAAACACGAATGCCCGCCTCCCCCGCATCGATGGTGCCCAGCGGTGCGATCAGGTCGATGTCGCCGGGTGCCACTTCGGCGATCGGATTGAGTGTGGCGATACCCGCGCCGGTGCTCGGCACCGATGGCGACAGGGTCACGTTGCCCCAGGTGTCGTAAACCCGTTTCGGCGGGGTGTAGACCACCGTGGTTTTCGAGCCGCGACCGGCGTTGATGTCGCCCTCGGCCGACCAGCCCAGGATCGAGCCGCCGAACGTGGTCATGATCCGGCTTTGCCCCAGCAGAATGCTGCCCTGCGAGTAGAGCTGAATGTTGCCCGAACCCTGGGTGATGATCCCCGCGGTCGACGGTGGCGCCGCGCCTTCGATGCCGAACACCTGACCGCCGCCCGGCGTGAGCATCTGAATGTCGCCGCCGAACAGGGTCTTGACCCCGGCACCACCGTACAGCGTGATGTCGCCGTCGTAGCGGAGCGGATTGCCCGCCACGTCGGTGGCCTGGAACAGCGCGGCGATGGCGTTGCGACCGCGCAGGTAACTGCCTTTGCGCGGGCCGTCGACGTCGTTGTATTCCAGGCCGCCAGCGCGCAATTCGGCGAAGTACACCTGCCGCGCGAAGATCGCCTGCGCGGAACTCGGCAGCGCGGCAAAGAACGCTTGCGCCTGCTCCTGATTGCCGCTGAAGCCGTAGCCGAGGCTCAGCCAGCTCTGCAACTCGTCGAGGTAGGTCTTGACCACTTTGCCCGGTTGCGCACTGAGCGCCACGTCCGCATTGGCAACGTTCTGCGGAGTCAGATAACGGGCAATGAACCGCGAATAATCCGGCCCCTGCACACCAACCCCGGCCTGCAACACCACGTTTGCCCCGGCACGCTTGTCACCTGGCGCCAGCGGCCCGGTGCTGGTGATACTGGCGCGATCCTCCATGAGGATATTGCGCCCGGCATTGACTTCCAGCGTGCCGGGGCCGGCGATGTCGAAGCTGCTGTACAGAATGTCGCGCCCGGCTGAAACCTTCGAAACATCCCGTGGATCGTTATGCACGAACAGGTTGCCGGTGGAGTAGATCGTGTCCTTGGTGGTGCCGACCCCGTCCTTGGCAGACGTCGTCGGACTGCCCAGGTTGGTGCCGGACGCCACGATGTCGCGACCGGCCAGCATCCACACCGGGCCGGCAGCTTCGTACCAGGTACGCAGCGAATCACTCGCCCGCAGGGTCTCGCCGCTGCGCACGCCGACCAGATCGCCGGTCAACGCATAGAAGCGCGCAGGCCCCTGCACGTCATTCAGACCGGAATAGGTGTTACTGCCGAACGCGAACAGCGGGTAACGCCTGTTGGCATCGGCCGCGACGCCATCGCTGCCGCTGTTGCTGATGAACGGAGTTTGCGACTTGTTGCTGGCAAACCCGTTGAACGCCGGGGCGAACGGTGTGGCAATCGCCAACGGGCTGGCACCGGACTGGTTGATCGCATAGCCGCCGGCATAAATCGAATCACCGGCCAGCAACTCGAGCTGACCGGCAGTCGAAGGTGCCAACAGCAGCGAATAACCCATCGCTGGCGCTTCATTACCCACCCCGTAGGTGGCCGACGAGCCGGCATAGATCGAACCTTGTGCGGCCACCGCACGCAGTATCGACGGGTAGACGAAACGGCTGTCGGTGGGCGACGTGTTGTGGCCGGTGAGTGGCCCGTTGGTATCGGTTTCGGCCAATTGCGTGCTCGGCGTGAGGTTGCCCCCGGCCGAGAACAGATCAATGGCCGTGTGCGCAGTCCACAGCGAGAAACCGCTGAGGATCCCGCCCTTGCTGACCGTGCCGTCGCTGTCGAACAGCGGCGTGGCGTTCTGCAACTGCACCCGGCCCGGGTCCACCGCGCCCCCCAGCACCAGGTCACCCCGGGTGTTGATGCGCATGCCCGAGTCACCGGGTATCAGCACCAGGCCACCAGAAGCATTGCTGTTGGTCGAGGTAAACGGATCGGCCGCGCGGGTTTCACGGGCATCGTGAACTGACTTGTTCGCGCCGTATTGCAGGTTGATCCCGCCCACCGCGCTACCGGTCAATTGCGCAGCGCCGCGCAGATTGATCAAGGCGCCTTGCAGGTCGTGCTTCGGCTGACTGGTACCCAGCGCACCCGCCCGGGCCTGCAGTGACGGATTGAGCGTGCCGCCGATGCGAATATCCATGTCGCCGCCACCGGTCAACTCCAGACGGCCATCGCTGCCGACCCGACCGGTGCTGCCCACGGCGACGATCAGCCCCTGACTGCGCAGATTGACCCGGGAATCGCCTAGCGGTCTGAGCATGCCGCCATCGTCACCGACGCGCAGACTGATGTTGCCGCCACCCAGCGTGCCGAAACCGGTGAATCCCACCAGGTATGGCGCAGCGTCGGCGCCTTCATCCGGCAGCGGTTGACTGGCGTAGCTGCCGAAGTTGATCCACCACGCGGTCGGCACATCGCTGCTGCCGGTGCCCTGACGCCACAGCCAGTTACCCACGGCCACGCTCGACTGCTGCTCCCGGTAAGTGCCACCGGTAGCGGTCTCCCGACGCCCCAGGCTGTCACCGGAAACAGAACCGCCAGCGCTGACCGTCAGGTTGCCGCCCATTTGCGGGTACCAGGCCTGATAAAGGCTTTCGGTGCCGCCGTTGACCCACTTCTCGGAGTCAGCACCAGCGCTGCCCAGCACTGATCCGTCATCCGACAGGCGTCCGCGCACTTGATTGAAACGTGGATCGACATCGCTCGACTGCGTACCGGCGGTGTACACGCCAAACGGCGAATTCATGCTCAGGTTACCCGCCGCCAACAGGTCCAGATCGCCGGTGCCGGTGCGCAGCACACTGAACATCTGGCTGTGGATCCGCGCACTGGTCGCCGGATTGCTCTCGACACAGACTTCCGGATAACTGTCGCACAGGGCCAAATACTCTTCGGGAATCGGCGCGTAATCCTGGAACCCGAACATATTGCCCGGCGCCCAGGTCCAGCGCGCCATCGGTGCACAGGCTCCCGGGTCGATGTCGCACAGCACCAGATACTCTTCAGGCACCGGTTCAAAGGCCGGAAAGCCGTACTGATTGGTCTCCGACCACACCGGTTTCGGATTGCCCTGCGTCACCTTGGCGCCGTAATGAGTGTCCGCCAGACGCAGGTTGCCTTCGCGGGTCAGCGGCTGCACCGCACGATTATCCGCCGCACCCAAATCCGCGCCCGCCACCACGCGCATCGACCACGACGAGCTGCCCGCCGGCAACATGCTTGCCAGCGCCCAGTTCGCGCCCTGGCGTGTCCCGGCCAACGGACGCAGTTCGACAAAGGCGGCGCCGTCAGCCAGGACCACGTTGGTCATGGACGGAATCAACGAGCCGCGCAACAGCGCCAGCGAACCGCGCAACAGCAGGTTTTTGCTGCTGCCGGTATCGGCGTCGAACGCCCCCGGCAGCGGTACACCTTTTGGCCAGTCGATCGCCTGCAAAGCGGTATTGCGGTTCAAGCGAATGCCAGCGCCCAGACGGCTGTTGGCGGGCAAGGTCAGGTTTTCGCTGAGCAGCGTTCCGGCGGCGTACAACAGATTGCCCGATGCGTCGTGCACGGCGCCCGCCAACACGGTGCCGGCATTGAAGGTATAAGGCGCGGCCAGTTGCACCTCAACCGGCAACAGCGTGCCGCTGACCAGCGTGGTGGCCTGGATCGGCAAGTCGTAGTTCAGCGTGGTACCCGACGGGAACTGCGTACCCTCAGCCAGCGTCACGCCGGTGCCCGGCACAATCAGGTCGCCACCGAACGGTTGCACGCCCGGCAACAGTTTCCAGCCGGCATCGTCAGCGGTTTCCGGTGGCGGCGCGAAGCCGTCGTTGAGGCTGCCGTAGATATCGAGGTTACCGCCGGCGCGAATCACCAGACTGCCGGACTCGCCCGAGCCGTAGACGCCAGCGACTTTCTGCGTGTGCGGGTTGAGGCTGGCATAGCGGTAACGGGACAGATCGATATCGCCCTCCACCACCAGATCGCCATCGGCGGTTTTACTGGCGATCTCGACCCCGGGACGCAGATGGAACGCATCGGCGTAAGTGGCATTGTTCAGCCCCGCCAGTTTGCGTTGCAGCAGATCGTTGTTGCCCAGCGCGGCATTGATGAACGTAGTGCTGTCGCCATCGATACGCTCGAACAGGGCCTGATCGATCACTTGATAAGGCCGACCGCTGACCGCCGGATCGAGACCATCGCGAGCATCGGTGTAACGTCGCATGCCATTGAGGCCGATCGAACGCGCGCCCTGAATAGTCAGGGTGCCGCTGGCATCGATGGCAATGTCGCCGACACCCAGGCGCGGCGCGTTCAGTTCCAGCGTGCCACGCAGCATCTGGTCGTGCTGCCCCGCCAGATACCCCGGTACCGCATCGGTACCATGACGCAGGTCGATGCGTGCGCCGGAAGCCAGGGTCAACACGCCGTCACCGGAGTTGAGTTCGACCATCGCGCGGTTCGGCGCATCAATGATCTTGCCGTAACTGTCGACGCGCAACACGCGGCCATGGGCGTCGAGCACACTGTTGCCGGCCAGCGTCAGACCGTCCCTGGCCGACAGCCGAATACTGCCGACACGCTCGCCACTGGCATCGATCAGACCACCGACCGTCAGCTTGCCGGCGTCTACCGACACATTGACCTCGCTCGCCTTCATGCCGTCGCCAATAAACAGATCACCTTGTTTGAGCTGCAAGCTGCGACTGCCGAAGACCTGACCGGCATTCAGCCGCTGATTGAGGGCGGCGAACTGTTCACTCGCGTCTGCGCCCAGACGCTGGGCGCGAATCTCCACGCCACCGGACTTGTACGGCACCAGCGTGCCGCCAGCGTCGTAATAGCCGCTGCTGCCACCGCGAATTTCACCTTGCAAGTCGACGATGCCCGCCGCGCTCGCCAACGCGACCGCACTGAGGTTGCCGGCCTGATTGTTTTTCGCCGACAGGTCGATGCGCGAACCGGGCGCCTGGCGGATATTGCCACTTTGGCTCAACAGCGACACATCGCCGCCCCAGCTGTACTTGCTGACATCGTTGAACGGCAAGGTGCGCCCGGCAAGGTCCAGCTGCGCGCCGCTGGCGAGAGTCAGATCGTGCTCGGCCGTGACCGCCAGTTTGCCGCTGGCCAGCGCGATACGACTGTCGAGCACAACGCGCTCGGCTTGCAGATTCAACTCGGCGCCCAGGGCATCCGCCGCGGCAGAATTGCCGGCGCCAGTGCCGCTGAGCGTCAGGTTGTTGCCAGCCTTGAGCAGGTTGACCGACGCCGCTTCGCCGGTCAGCAACGGCGTACGCAGATTGAGGTTGCCGCCGCTGTAGAGGTAGCCCTTGAGCGGATCGTAAGCGCCCTGTTCCTGATACACCGCCAGACTGCCCTTGTGGTTGGCGGTAATGCGTTCGCTGGCCGTCAGGTTGACGTTGGCAAAACCCAGCGCCAGACGGCTGTTGTGATCCAGCCCGTTCGGTTGCGGCATCGGGCCATAACCCAGTTCGATACGTTGAGCCTGAATCTCCAGCGTGCCGCTGCCGGTGCCGGCACCACCGGCGATCACACTGCCCGGATCCTGAGTCGCGCCGTTCCAGATCAGGTTGGCGGTACGGATGGTCGCCACATCATTGGCATCGCCCGCCCCGTAAATCGCCGGGGTGGCGAGCACCAGATTCTGCAATTTGCTCTGTCCGGTCTGCGGATCCAGGGTGTCGAGGGTCACGCTGCCGTACAGATTGAAGGCATCGCGGGTAGTCAGGCTCAGGGTTTCCAGAGCGGGCGCACCGTATTGGCTATCACCGCGCATCAGGCGATCCAGCACGTTCTGGTTCAAGGTCAGCCCGGCCGGCACCCGGTTACCCGCAGCGGCCAGCGCTTCGGCACTGCCGGCGTTCACCGCACCGACGGCCAGCGCCAGGTGACGCGTGCCGAAGCGCACCGCTTCGCCGAGTTCGAACTGTCGGTCGGTGGCGGCGGTAATACTGCCGTTGGAATAGAGCTGGGTCGGGCTGTTGCACAGCCCCGTCGAGCAGACGCCGATGCGGATGTCGCCAGCGCCGAAAGCATTGCTGCCGGCCTCGGGAGCGAGCACGTTGGTCCAGCCGTTGGACATCACCAACAGGCTCGCGGCACCGGGCTGATAGATGTAGCCGGCCGTCGAGTCGTAAGCGACATTACCGCGCCCCAGCGTGTTGATGCCGGCACCGGCTTCGATGGTGATCGCGCCCTGCGCGGAGTTGGTGCGCAACAAGACTTCCGGTGCCGAAAGGACGGCCCCCTGACGCAACACGATGTCGCTGGTGTCGCCAGTAAAGTTGATGATGTTGCCGGCGGTGTTGTAGTTCACCGTCGGCAACGCACCGAGGGTCAAGCGTGCGGCGCCCAACTGGTTGAGGGTGTCGGCGTACAGCGAAATGCCGTCGAAATCCTTGGTCGGCGCCTGACCGGCCCCGAGGATTTCGAAGCGGGTGCGGGCGTTACCACTGCGCACCGCCGCCGTGCCGACCAGCCCTCCCTCGGCAGCATTGAATTGCGCGCGCCCGTTGAACTGCAAGGCGATGTCCTGCTCGCCACCGGCCACCAGACGCAAGTCCAGCGTTTTGCCGTCCATGGGTGCCAGCGCGCGTGGTACGCCGCGGCGTGCCGCATCGCTCTGGATGAACTGGGTGAAACTGGTTTCGTTGTATTGCGAGTAACGACGCAACACGTCGGCGGAGGTCAGGATGACCTGACTGGCGAGGCTGTCGCGCAAACCGGTGTTGGCGATCGACAGCTGCCCGCTGCTGCTCCATGAGCCATTGCGCAGCGCCAACGCCGCTCCTGGTGCCGCCGCCGTCGCCTGGCCATTGACCTCGACCCGGAACGCGCCGGGCAACAGGGCAAAGGTCGAAGGCAGCAGCGTATAGGTGCCAGCGGCCAACCCCGGGACACCGGCACCGAGCGTGATTTGCTGGCCGATACGCGGATCAACCGCGCCGCCTTCGGCGAGCATCGGTGCGTAAATGCTTTGATTGCCCGGCACGATGGCGTACACCGGATTGCTCGCCAGCCCCGGCAGGCTGAACGTGCCGTCGGTGGCGTTGCGCACCAGCGGGTTGAACCGGGCATCGGTGGAACCGCCGCGTCCGGACACGAAACCGGCGCCACGCAGGTCACCGCCCCCCGACAGATCAAGCAATGCGCCAGGCTGCACATCGATCAATTGCGAGCGCATTGACACACCAGCGGTCTCGCCAGTGATGCCGTTCAATTCCACAGACTTGCCGTCATAGCGATAGTCGATGCCGTCGGTGGTGCCGCCATAAGGCATGACCAGTCCGGCGCCACTGACCGAAGTCACACTGCCGGGTAACAAACGAACTTCGCGGGTGGTCGTCAGCAAATCGTCGCCCAGGGTGATCATGCCCAGCGGCGCACGAAGCACGCCGCCCTGCTCGATGTAAGCGGCTGACAGTTCCAGCCTGCCAAACACCGAATACGGCATCGCTGTCGGTGCCGCGCCGTGGCCACTGATGCGCAAGGTGTGCTGGGAAATCGGCACGGCGCCCTGATAACCGACGCGCACCTCGGCCTGAACACCAGTGGCCGGATAGATCTGCGCAGCGCTCAGGTTCAAGTCGCCCGGGGTCCACAACCGCGACTTCTGCGCGCCATCGGTCGGTGCCAGGAAACGCAGATCGCCACGGCTGTCGAGACTCACCTGCCCGAACGCCCGACGGCTGTATTCAGCGGCCGGCGCCTTGAGTTGCAGAATCGAACCCTGAGTACCGAACGACAGGCCATTGCCCAGATCCAGCAAGTCGGCCGAGGCGTTGAACTGCGCCTGCGACAACTGCGTGGTCGGGTTATTCGCCAAGCGTGGCCGAATCGCACCGACGATGCCGTAGTAGCTGCCAACACCGGACAAGCGCAGATACGGTGCGCTCACGTCGACACGCGCAGTGTCCTGCGCCGACTCAGCCAGCGACAGCGCACCGGCGTACAGGCTCAGACTCTGATTCATGTGCAAGTTGACGTCGCCATCGAATGACAGCAAACCGTTGCTCAACAGGCTCAGATTATCGAAGCCGCCGGCCATCAGGCCATCGGCGCTCAAGCGCGCCTGTCCATAGCGCAAGCCAGCGGCGCCCTGCCCCGGTCGCAGGTCCGCCGCGAGCCGTTCTTCAGACATGCCTTGGCCGATGATCATCTCCCTCGGCGCTCGTACGCTGTTATCCGCCGAGTCGGTGTACAGCGGCGTTTCCAGAGCGATCTCCAGACGCCCGCCCGCCGCCCCGACGCCACCGGCCGTTGCCCGCAGATCACCGTCGATGAACAGGCCGTTGTAGGAACTCAGGCTGATGCGCCCGCCGTCCGTGGCAACGCGGGTCGGGCCTTGACCGGCGATGTCGAGCAGCGCTTCGCTGCCGGAAGCGTCCAGACGCGCGCCTTGGCGCACGATCACGTAGGCATCGGCCGCCGTGGCCGTGGCGAGTTTCGCGTCGATCTCGCCGCCAAGGATGATACTGCCGCCCTTGCCGACCTGACCGTAACGGCGCCCCAACGCATCGACGGCGGTGCTGGCCCGCCCGGCCACGTCGAGCACCGCGTGTTCACCGATCCAGATCGAACGGTTGTGCGCGTTCGGGTCAGCCTTTTGATCGGAGGTGGCCGGTTTGATCGAGCCCAATTGCTGCTGGCGAATGTCGATCGTGCCGCCCCAGGCATTGAGTTTGCCGTCCACGGTGATCTGCCCGGCCCCGCGCAGTTTGATGCTCTGGCCAGGATCGACACTGATGCGCGCGCCGCGGCCAATGGTCAGCGGGCTGTTGGCCGCATCGATCAGGTTGATCAGACTGGCCCCGCCTTGCAGCGTCAGGCTGGCACCGCCGCGCTGCGTCAGGACGCCCTTGGTCGGATTCTCCTGGTACAGCGCCGGCGTCCACAGCTCCAGCGCCGATTGCGGATCGACGCCGCTGGCCTGATTGGGTGCCGAATCCGCATAGCGATAGACCGGCATCGTCACATCAATCGCAGTACCTTCGGCGACGTCCAGCCCGTTCAAGCCAATGAGGTTGTAAGCCGAGAAACCCTTGCCGAACAGGTCCGCAGACAGTTGCAGCGTGTTGGTCGCGGGCAACGTATCGGCCTGGCCGATTCGAATCCTGTTGGCCTGCACGGTCAGCGTGCCGCCACCCGTGACGCCATAGCCACGCAGTTCACCCTCCAGGCGTAAATGCGATTGGCCCGGTGCAGAAATCGCACTGGACTCCAGCGTCAGATCGCCGCCCTTGCCGCCCCGGGTCTTGCCGTTGGCGAGCAGCGCGCCGCCCGAAGAAACGTCGAGCAGGCTGTCAGAGGCAATGTCGATATCGCCACTGCTGCGGATCGACAGCAGACCACCGTTGAGAGCGCCGAGGCCGGCGGTGTCGTCGGGATTGGTGCGCAGGTTGCTCCAAACCCCACGGGTATCGAGGTGTACGCCTGCAGCCACCGCCACTTGCGTGACCTTGTCGGTTTTCGCCGTGAGCCGGGTATCGGTACGCTCGGTGCCGTTGAACTGATTGAGCACGTTGCCCAGATGCAAGCTGCCGCTGCGCGCACTCAGGTTGGCGTCAACCTGCACATCCGGCGCATACAGGGTGATGTCGCCACCGTTGTCGACACCCAGCGCGCCAGCGACAGCGATCTGGTCCCGGGCCGCGACCTTGAGCGCGCCGAGACGGAAACCGTTGAGCTGATCGTTATCAAGAAACAGCTTGCCCTTGCGCGAGTCCGCCACGGCTCCGGTCAGATCCGGGTCAGTGCCGGTGACTGGACGCTGGCCGCCAATCTGCACCTGATCAAGCAGGGGATTGAGCGAGTACAACAGGCCACCGGCCGATGCCACATAGGCCGGGTCATAGCTGCCGACGATCAGTTGCGCACGACGCGCCAGTGCGTTCTGGCTCTGGTCGTAACCATCGAGTACCGCTTGTGGCGCCTGGTTCTGCCGCTCGCCCTGATACACCTCGCCGAGCATCTGCCCATCGAGCACGGCGTTGGCGGTGGAGATCACCAGTTGCCCGGCGTCGCGTCCCACGGTGTAACCCGATTCGAAACGCGAGCGCGGCGCGATCAGCGGACTGTAGTAATAACGGGTCTGGCCCCAGCGTTCGCTGCTGTCTTCATAACCTTTGTACAGTCCGGTGTAGAGCAGATCCCCCGGGGCACGGGAGACTTCATACAGTTTGCCGTCGGCGCCGCGCAGCCAGCTCTGGCGAATCTCGCCGCCCTGCACATCCAGGGTGCCGCCCGACAGATTGATCAACGAGCCCTTCTCGGTGACCACGTCATTGCCGGCAAAACTCACCGTACCGCCCTGAGCCATCCACTCACCGATGCTGTGACCCTGGGTGCCGAGATAGCCGCCGACTTCAAGCAAGCCACCGGCCGTGTACCAGCGATCCGTGGCATAGCCGTTGGTGCCGGCCGGGACGTACACCAGCTCACGCACATCGACCCAGATGTCGTTGCTGTTGAGCGCGCCCTTCTCGCGGTTGACCGACGCATCGCGCTGCTCGTTGCCCTGCACGTTGATCTTGATGCTGTTGTCTTCCATCGCCACGTTGACGCCAACCGCACCTGACACATCAATCAACGCGCCATCACGCACCAGGCTGCGGCGCTGTGCACTGACAGCGACCTGGCCGCCGGTGGCCAGAGTGATCGAGCCGTTCTGGAACTCGACGCTGCCGCCGCTCTGGATCTCGATGCGCGACTGATCGCCACGAATCCGGTTGTTCGCACTGACGCCGATCAGGGCGGCGTCATGCTGGCTGTCGAGCGCCGTCAGGTCGCTGCTGTCGAGCATGATCGCCGTCGCGCTGCCCTGACCCAACGTGACGCTGCCGCTGCTGTCGGTGCTCGGGTTGCTCAGATGAATCGTGCCGCGTGTCGCCACCGAGGTGCTGGCGAGCAATACGCCGTTCTGCACAACTTCGTGGCCGGTCAGGGTGATGTCGCCGGTGGCGGACTGGATCAGGCCGTTGTTGCTGACCTTGCCCGCAGCAACGCCGGCCTTGAAGCCCGGAATGACTTCGCTGCCGAAGGTCGTGGACAGCGCATTGCCTTCGGTGCCCGAACCCTTGCGAATGTAGAAGCGATCACCGGCGGCCAGCACGGTCTGGCCCTTGGCGGTGCTGATGCTGCCGTCGTTCTGCACTTCGCTGCCGAGCAGCAAGGCATAACCGCCAGCATCGGTGGACGCCGCCGGTTTGTGCGTGGCGATGCTCGCACCACGTTCCACCAGCACCTTGCCGGCAGCCTCGGTGAACGTCGGCTGCGTGCCGTTGCTGTCGAAATACAGGCCACGTTCACGGAACTGGATGTCGGTGATATTCGCGGCGGCCGCCACCAGATTGCGCACGTTGACCTGACTGCTGCCGCTGAACACGATGCCGTTCCGGTTGATCAGCATCACCGTGCCGTCACCCTTGATCTGACCTTGAATCTGACTGGCGCGCGCATTCGGATCGTTGACCCGGTTGAGCACGGCCCAGTCCGACTGCTGGGCGAATTCGACGCTGGTGTTACGCCCGACGTTGAAGGTCTCCCAGTTGAGGATGGCCTTGTCGGCAGTCTGCTCGATCTTCACCGTGGTCTTGCCGTCGGCCTGAGTCTGTTGCGGGCCTTTGGCGTTCTGCCAACCTTGCGTAAGGCTGTTATCGACCTTCAGGCCGCCCTCGCCCAAGCCATCCGGCACCGCTTGCACAGTACCAAGCGCGGTGGCACGTCCGGCGGCCTGGGCCGCCTGTTGCGCGGCAATCGCAGCCACGGTGTTGTTCAGGGTCTGGATCGAACGCTGCAACTGCTGACTGGCTTTCTGCTGCTGCGCCAATGGCGGGGTCATTCCCGGCAAACCACCGACGCTCGGACGCGCAGCGGCTGCTTGCTGTGCCGCGCCCTTGGCGGCAAACCAGCCCGAGCTGAACGCCGTCTGCGCCTGCGCACTGCCCGCCACCAGACACAACGCCACGGCGTGTGCCAACGGCTTGAGCAACCACAGCGCCGGCTCCGCGAGTTCACGCTTGAATGACTGGGCGTTGCTACGACGACGGGATGGGCGAGCGAGCATCACTACGAGATCCTTTTGAGTTGCCACACGAGGCCGCAGGCCTGCAAAAACCTGCTGTTACGACATAGGCAGTTGGCGCGGCCCGCGACCGAACGGATGTCACACAAACTTCATGTTGGCGGAGTATTCGCGGGGCGCAGGCGATTTGGACGGGCAAAAAAAATGGCAGCCCCGAAGGGCCGCCATTCGTCTTGCGGGTTGAATCGAACGTCTTACAAAGGACGACCGATGGTGTTGCAGACGCTGGTGTTGTTGATGTTCAGGTTGTAGCCGGCAGCGTTGCTGACGAATGTTTCGTACACCTTGGTTTTCCAGGCGGCAGGCACGGTCACGAAACCGTGGTTCTTGACCGCCAGGTCGTTGGTGGTGGTGTTGTAGTGCGTGGTCAGGAAAGCCTTCACGTCGTTGGCCACGGCTGCATCCTTGTAGCACTGACCGACGATGAAGTTGGTGTAGGCCGCCAGTTTGTAACCGATGGCCGGGTTAGCCACCACTGGCGACCAGCGAGTCGGGTCGGCAGCCAGGGCAGCGGTCGAAGGTGGGGTCACCGAGGACAGTGCCAGCGCAACGTTGGCGGAAGTTGGCTGAACGTTGTTGACGCGGGCAACCAGCGCGTTGCTGGTGGCATCTACACCGTCCGGACCGACATAGCCGAGCGAACCGTCAACCGCGGCCACAGCAGGTGCCACGTCAGCAGTGTTGGCGACGCCAACCCAGTTCGATGGCAGGGTGGAACCGGCTGGACGGGCGTTGACGAACGTCGAGTTGGTGGTGAACTTGGTTGGGCAGACAGCGTTCAGGTGACGGGTGAGGATTTCCGAAGTACCGCTGGACACGTTGCGATAAACGATGCGGATCGGGGTGGTGTCAGCAGTGCCCAGCAGGCCGCCCCAAGTGGTGACGGAGCCCGAGAAAGCGTCGCACAGTTGAGCGCTGGTCAGGTTCAGCGCGGTCTGACCGGATTTTTTGTACGGGATGGCAACCGAAGTGGCAACCGATGGCAGCTGGATCAGCGGGCCGTAGGCAGCGCCAAAGTTGGTGTTGTAGGTGCTGATTTCCGAAGCGCTGAGTACCGAGTCGCTACCGGCGAAGTGCACAGTACCGGTGGTGCCGAAGCCAGTGGCAACGTTGGTCAGGAAGGCAGTCTTGCCGGCACCGCTACCCACCGCGGCGTAGCTGAAGTTGGCAGGCAGGATGCTGTCGGCCGAACCTTTGTACAGAGCGGCTGGCAGAGTAGCGCCACCACCGGTAACGGCCATGGCTTGAGCGGAAGCCAGCGCGGCGACGGTCAGGGAAGCTGCGATCAGAGTGCGCTTGAACATGAAGAATCTCCTTTTCAACGATGGTTGTGAACACAGGTTTTCAGGGGTCTTGCATGACACTGGGAGGACTCACCGCCGACCTTCGCAAGCGGGGTCCGTGGTTAAGTCGCACTGAGAAATTCGCAGTTTCCGGTGACAGATAAAGGAAAAAACCTCGGGAGCTGCGCGCTGATTTTCCGGCGGTTTTCTCGGGTGTTTGCGCGGGATTGCGAGGGGTCTGGATCGGGTGTTTGGCTGAAATTGGCTGCAGCCGTTGCGGGGTGGTTGCAGATGACAGAAAGGAGAACCCGAGGATGGGGGGAATGAGGGTCGGGTGATGCTGAAGTCCTGGTAAAACGTCTGAATAATTTATTGCCCTGATGGGCCTCTTCGCGAGCAAGCCCGCTCCCACAGGGGAACGCATTTCAAATGTGGGAGCGGGCTTGCTCGCGAAGAGGCCAGTCCAGACAACCTCAAACCCTCAGGCACACCACTACTGCACCAACTGATTGATCTCAATGATCGGCAACAACACCGCCATCACAATCACCAGCACCACCCCGCCCATCACCACGATCATCAGCGGCTCGAGCAACGCGGTCATGCCCATTGCCCGCCGTTCGATATCTCGCGACAGAGTCTGCGCCGCCCGTTCGAGCATCGGCGGCAGTGCGCCGGTTTTCTCGCCGCTGGCGATCAGGTGAATCAATACCGGCGGAAATACGTTCTCCACTCGCAGAGCCGCCGCAAGATTCACCCCTTCGCGAACCTTGGCTGTCGCATCGCTGACACTCAGACTCAGGCGATCATTGGACAGCGTCTGCCGCGCCGCCTCCAGCGCGCGCAACAACGGCACGCCGGCACCGCCGAGAATCGCCAGGGTCGAAGCGAAACGTGCAGTGTTCAGGCCCAGGACGAAACGTCCGATCAGCGGCAATTTCAGCACCCGATGATGCCAACTCAAACGTGCCGCCGGATTGCGCAGGTACAGACGCCAGCTCCAGAAAGCACCCGCGATCAGCGCCGCACATAACCAGCCCCACGCCCGAATGAAATCACTGGCGGTGAGCATCGCCAACGTCAGCCCCGGCAAGTCCTGACGCGCCTGGGAAAACGCACTGACCACCTGCGGTACCACGTAACTGAGCAAGAAAATCACGATGCCGATCGACACCAGCCCGACCACCCCCGGATAGATAAACGCAGTCAGGATCTTGCCGCGCAGGTTATTGCGCTCCTCGATGTAATCCGCCAGTCGCTCCATCACCTGCGCCAGATCACCGGACTCCTCCCCGGCGGCGATCAGCGCGCGGTAGATCTCGGGAAAATCCCGTGGCCGTGCGGCCAGAGACTCGGCCAGACGCATGCCGCTGCGCACGTCGGCACGCACCGCACTGAGGGTGTGGGCGATGTGTTTTTTCTCGGCCTGCTCCACCGTTGCGCTGAGTGCCGCTTCCAACGGCAGGCTGGCCCCGAGCAGACTCGCCAATTGCCGGGTGGCCCAGGCCAGATCGTTATCCGACAGGCGCGCACTGAACAGGCCACCGCCGCCATGCTGGGCGACGTTGCTCTCCTTGTGCACCGACAACGCAGTCAACCCACGGCTGCGCAACACGCCAAACGCAGCGCCCTGACTGTCGGCTTCCAGATGACCGGACTCGATCTTGCCAGTGGCGTCGGCGGCTTCAAAACGATAGCGATTCATCAGGCGTCCCGGGTCACACGGAGAATTTCTTCAGGGGCGGTGGCACCGCTGCGAATCCAGCGCTCACCGTCCTCGCGCAGGCTGAACATCCCGGCCTTTGACGCCGCCGCACGCAAGGCCTGCTCCCCTGCCCCTTGGTGAATCAGGGTGCGGATGTCGTCGTCGATGCAGAACAATTCGTGGATGCCGGTACGGCCGCTGTAGCCGGTGTGATTGCAGGCGGCGCAGCCGACCGGGCGCCACGTCCCCGGCGCTGCTGGATCCTCCTGTTTGCACTCTTTGCAAAGGCGTCGCACCAGCCGCTGGGCCAGCACACCAAGCATCGACGAGGCCAGCAGAAACGGCTCGACACCCATGTCGATCAAGCGATTGACCGCCGACACCGCGTCGTTGGTGTGCAGGGTCGCCAGCACCAGGTGACCGGTGAGCGACGCCTGCACGGCGATTTGTGCGGTTTCCAGATCGCGGATCTCGCCGATCATGATGATGTCCGGGTCCTGGCGCAGAATCGCCCGCAAGGCCAGGGCAAACGTCATGTCGATCTTGGCGTTGACCTGAATCTGGCTGATCCCCGGCAGATCGTATTCCACCGGGTCTTCGACGGTGAGGATGTTGCTGGTGCTGGCATCCAGTCGCGCCAGCGCGGCATAGAGGCTGGTGGTCTTGCCGCTGCCGGTGGGGCCGGTGACCAGCACGATACCGTGGGGCTGGCGGATCAAATGATCGAGTTTGGCCAGCACCTGCGCATCCATGCCCAAGGTTTCCAGATGCAGGCGCCCGGCCTGCTTGTCGAGCAAGCGCATGACAACGCGTTCGCCATGCCCGGTGGGCACGGTCGACACGCGAATATCGATCGGTCGCCCAGCCACACGCAGCGCGATACGGCCGTCCTGCGGCAAGCGTTTTTCGGCGATGTCGAGCTGGGCCATGATCTTGATCCGCGACACCAGCGCCCCGTGCAGCGCCTTGCGCGGCGAGACCACATCACGCAGGGTGCCGTCGACCCGGTAGCGCACCACCGAGTGGGTTTCGAACGGTTCGATGTGAATGTCGCTGGCCTCGTCCCGCGCAGCCTGTGTGAGCAAGGCGTTGATCATGCGGATCACCGGCGCGCCGTCCTGAGTGTCGAGCAGATCGGTGATTTCCGGCATGTCCTGCATCAGCCGGTCGAGGTCGACTTCATTTTCTGCTGCGCCAACCACAGCGGCGGCACTGCCTGTATCGGCGTAGGCCGTGGCGAGCAAGCCGTCGAGCTCGTCATCGCGCACGCGCTTGAGCGAGGTTTCACCGAACTGGCGCCGCACCTCACTGATCGACCAGCCCGGCGTCGATGGACACACGGTCAGCACGCCGTCGCACAACAGAATGCGCTGGGCCTTGGCCCAGGCGTAGGGAAGCGTACTCATCTAAAGCCCTCCCCAACTCCAGGGTCTGTACATGTTTGTGTGGCGAGGGAGCTTGCTCCCGCTCGGGGGCGAAGCCCCCGTAAATCCGGCATGCAGGGAATGGGGTAGCAGGTTTTAGGGCTGCTGCGCAGCCCAGCGGGAGCAAGCTCCCTCGCCACAGGAATGTTTTTCAGCTTGCGGACCGAGTTCATGGCCTTGGACCAAGCGCAGCGAAGCGAACTCATCTCAAAACCTCCCCAACTCCAGGGTCTGGACATGTTTGTGTGGCGAGGGAGCTTGCTCCCGCTCGGGGCGAAGCCCCCGTAAATCCGGCATGCAGGGTGTATCTGGAAGAATGGGGTAGCAGGTTTTAGGTCTGCTGCGCAGCCCAGCGGGAGCAAGCTCCCTCGCCACAGGAATGTTTTTCAGCTTGCGGGCCGAGTTCATGGCCTTGGCCCAGGCGTAGGGAAGTGAACTCATCTCAAAACCTCCCCAATCTCTCTGCCTGGAGGTGTTCCTGTGGTGAGGGGATTTATCCCCGATGGGCTGCGCAGCAGCCCCGAAACCTGACTTCCGAATACATCTGACTCACCGCGTGCATTGGCTTTAGGGCCGCTGCTCAACCCATCGGGGATAAATCCCCTCACCACAGAGTAAATTTTCAGATTGATGGAGGGATTCAAAAGCGTGTGCTCCCTTCGATCGGCACAGCTTTGATGGTCGCACGGGGTCCCGAAGCCGGAACCGAACTCGGAACCCCCTGCGCCGCCGTCGGCAACTGCGGCGCCTGCATGTCCGGCATTGCCCAACTGCGCTCCGGTTGCAGCCCGCTCTGGGCGCGGCGCATGAAGTCGTAGCGGTTGAGGGTGATGCTGCGCCCCGCTTCGCTGTCGCGGATGATATACGGGCGCAGGAACACCATCAGGTTGGTCTTGGTGATCGCCCGGCGTTCGTTGCGAAACAGTGCACCGATCCCCGGCAGCGTCCCCAGCCATGGCACCGCTTCGTTGCTCTGGCTGTAGCCGTCCTGCAGCAAGCCGCCGAGAACCATGATCTGGCCGTCGTCGAGCAGGATGCTGGTGTCGATCGCCCGTTTGTTGGTGACGATGCCCGCCGACGCCGCGCTGGCCGAAGCGCGCTCGTCGATGCTGCTGACCTCCTGATAGATATCGAGCTTGACCGTCCCGCCCTCGGAAATCTGTGGCCGCACATTCAACTTCAAACCCACCTCTTCACGGGTCACGGTCTGGAACGGGTTGTTGCTGGTCCCGCCACCGCCAGTAACGTAGCTGCCACTGACAAATGGAATGGTCTGGCCGACAAAAATACTCGCCGCTTCGTTATCGAGGGTCAGCAGATTTGGCGTCGACAGCACGTTGGTGCCGCCCTTGCTCTTCAACGCCCGGGCCAGCACTTTGAGGTCGAGGATCTTGCCGATGCCGGGGATGTCGACCGTGCCGTTGACGTAGCCGACGTTCAAGCCTTGCGGCAGCACATCGAGACTGGTCTTGCCGTTGAGATTGATCCCTGACCCACCGAGGTTCGCCCCGCCGATCACGCCTTTGCCGCCGAGATTGCCGGTCTGCCACTGCACGCCGAACTCGCTGGCATCGTCCTCGCCGACCTCAACAATCAGGCTCTCGATCACCACTTGCGCACGGCGCTGGTCGAGCAAATCGATGACCTCGCGCAGGTTGCGATACAACGGGTCCGGCGCAGAAATCAGCAAGGTGTTGGTGGTGGCGTCGGCCTGAATCGTCACTCCGCCGGCACTGAACGCGACGTTCTGTTCACTGGCCTGTTTGCCGGCGCTGCTGGTCGCACTGCTGCCCTGCGCATAACTGCCGCCGGTGCTGCCGGTGCTGGATGTGGTCGAGGTGTTGCCACTGGTTTGCGTGCCGCTCTGCGCACTCGACCCGCCATTGTTGCCGTTGCTGCCCATGGCACTGAGCACCGAGCGCGCACTGTCACTGGTGCCACTGTCGCTCTCGCCGGTGAGCAGGCCGCGCAAGGCCTGCGCCAGTTTGGCTGCCTGGGCGTTGCGCAGATAGACCACGTGCAGGTTGCTCGGATTGCTCTGTGCGTTGTCGAGTTTGTAGATCAGATTGCGCGCCAGCTCGGTGCGCTCGGGGCTGCCGGCGCGGATGATGATGGTGTTGGATCGCGGATCGCCAATCACCGCGATTTTCTGCGTCGGGTCGTTGCCCGGTGCGTCGAGCAGATCCGCGACCATCGGCGCGATGTCGGCGGCGATGCCGTTCTGAATCTGCACCACGTCGGTGTCGATCGCGCTCGGGCTGTCGATGGTCTGGATCAACTGGGCGACGCGGGTGAGGTTCTCGGCGTAATCGGTGACGACGATGGTGTTGTTGCCCGGGTAGGCATTGATCGGATTGTTCGGCGATACGATCGGGCGCAGCACCGGAATCAGGTTCACCGCGTTTTCGTATTGCAGGCGGAACGTACGGGTCAGCATGCCGTTGCCGGCCGGTTTGTCCGGGCTGTAGATCGGGCCGCCGAGCAGTTTCGCATCGGCCTCCGGCACCACTTGCGCGACGCCACCGACATCGACCACGCTGAAGCCCTGCATGCGCAACGCCGCGAGCAACATGTCGTAAGCCTGGCGCGCCGGCACCTGACCTTCCGACACCAACGTCAGGCTGCCCTTGACCCGAGGGTCGACCAGAAACTGCTGGCCGGTGGAACGCGACAACGCGCGCACCACCGCCTGAATATCGGCGTCGACGAAATTCAGCGTCACCGGCTGATCACCCAACGGGTTGCTCGCCAGCGTGTTGCTGCGCGGAGCAGCGCCACTGCGCGCACGCTCTGTGATGTTGTGCATCTGCCGCGGTTGCGGCGCCGCTTGCGCCTGGGCGCGTTGACGATCGAGCAGCGCATCGCCGCTGCGCTGGGTGTTGGCCAATGGGCGGCCGAGTTCGCTGTCCACCAGCAACGGCTGCTGATTCGGCGGCGTGGTGGTGTTGCTGCACGCGCTCAACGCCATCAGCAGCATCGGCAACGCCATGCGCGCCGGTTTGGATCCTGACCCCTTCATGAAGCTTCCTTAGCGCCCAGCGCCTGATCCATGCGAACGGTGCCTGACAATGTGCCGGCAGTGACTTCGGTCGAAGCGTTGTCGGCGCGTTGCAGACGGGCCTCGACCACTTGCAGAGAAAGCTGTGCCGGGGTGCTCAACAGCCAGTCGAGCACTGCATCGGCCGGCGCCGCGTCGAACGTCAGCTGCCAGGCGCCGGCCTCCCCGGCCTGCAATTGGTAGTGCCCGGCCAGACCGGCAGCCTGTAGCGTCTGCTCAAACGACTGCGCGAGACTTTGCCCTTGCGGACGTACGCTGACCTCGTGCAACAGCACTTCAAGGGCTTCGGTCTGCGCATGCAACTTCGGCGTTTCGCTTTGCCAGTAAGTGATTTTTTTCAGCGGTGGTTGAATCAATGCGACCCACACCAACAGCGACAACAGCACCACCGCCATGCCGCCGACCGTGCGTTTCTCGCGCAGGGCCAATGCTTGCCAGCGCGCCTGAAGTTGCGCGCAGAAACGCTGCCAACGGGCGCGATAAACCGCGAGCGATGCCTTATTCATCTTCTGCTCCGCTGTCGTCAGCGCTTTCATCGGGAGTGGAGATTTCGTCGCTTGGTCGCAGCAGCCAACCTTCATCGTCAGCCGTCGCACTGATCCCGACCTGGGCCAATGCGGCTTGCCAATCCTTGTCCTTGTCATTGGTGCTGCGCCGGGCATCCGCCAACAAACTCAACTGCAACGTGCCGTCAACAAACGTCAGGCGTTCGACCGTGCCGGCCATGAACGGCATGCCACTGCCGGCCTGCAACACCAGCCGATTGAACGGCTGCGCCGGGTCCTCCGCCGCGCCCTTCTGCCGCGCCGCCAATTGCTGACGCGCCTGTTGCAGCGGATTGAGGATCACCGGCAACTCGGGAAAGGCCTGCTTCACCCGCAGCGCCATCTGCGCCTTGAGCTGCTGACCCTGACTCGCCTCGCGAGCGGCATACAGGTTCAAGCCGATGACCCACACCGCCACCGCCAATGCGCAAAGTCCCAGCGCCCGGCCCCAACCGCGATGCTCGCCGCGCTGCTGTTGCACCGCACCCTGCAGACCCCAACCGGGCAACGGCCCGGTCCAGCGCTGCGCCTCAGCCATCGGCAATTGCGCTTGCGGCGGCGGTGCAGAACCGATCCAGTGCAGCGGCGTGCCGCAGGTCAGCAGACAATCGCCAATCTCCTCGTCGAACAACGGCTGCACCCGCGCCACCTGCACGCTTTCGCGCAGCAACAAATGGCCGTCCTGCCGACAGGCCACCGTGCCCGGCAGCACCGGCAAGCTGTACGCCGCCGGGTACAGACCGCGCAGATTCAGACCGGCCTGTTTCAGCAGTTGCCCCAGGTGCAGTAAGCGCTGACGCGGCGCCCAGGCGATCTGCACCTGCCCCGCTTCGTCCCGTGGACTATGAGCGATGTGCATGTCATTGCTGTCACCGAGCATCAAGGCCTGCGCCGCGCATTGCACCGCCGCTGCGGTCTTGTTCGGTGGCAATGGTGGCAAGTCGATGCCCGCCAGCAGACTGTCCACCGGGTGCAGAAAAGCGCTCAGCGCTGGCTGCTTCGGTAGCTGCCCCAGTTGAGTAAAGGTCAGACGCTGCTCACGAATGACCTGCCCCTGACGATCTAGCCACGCGCAGTCCATTTCACTGTCGAGACTCAACCCCGCCAGTGGCGGCAAACTCACACGCAATTTACTCATACGCCCACCCGCGACCAGATCACTTGTGGCAGACGATCCTCGCTGCGGTGCAACAACGCATCGAGGCTGACCCGACGCTGATCACGCCGCGCCTCGCCGCGCAGACGAAACCAGTCGCTGGTGATGCCGACCTTGACGCTGGTCAGCTCCAGGTTCGGCATGCGCAAGCGGTTGACGAAATCGCCACGGTTGATGAACCAGCGCCCGGCATCACGCTCATTGATCAGCGCCTGCGCGCGCTCCAGCGACAACCCCGGCACATACGCGGCCAGCACCGGCGCGGTGGCGGTATTGCCATTGAGCCAAGTGGTCGCCGGAATCACCGTCAAATACGGCGCCAGTTTGCCAATGACCGCGTCATTCACGCCCTCGACGCTGCGCAAATCATCGACACTGCGCAGCATCGGCAACTTCGGATTCTGCGGCTTGCGCGACGCATTCGGCGACGTGGTGCGGCCACTGTCAAAGGCGTTTTTGCTCGCGGTGTTTTCGGCAATCTGCGGGTTCAACAGATACGGATAAGAGCCGATCACCCGCTGACTGATGCGCTGACTCAACCCAGCGCTGATGCCGATCAACTCGCACAGCCGCTGAAACGCCTGCACCTGCGCTTCATCGACACGCTCGTTGGCCACCAGATTGCGCAGGTTGAACTTGCCCTGCTCATCCTCCAACCGCCCCTCGAAACCCTGCGCATTCAAGCGCTGCGCCCACGGCTGATCGAGCCGGGTCAGCGGATCACGCTGCCGCGCATCCCAAAGCAACTGCCGGCTGATCTCCAGCCCGCCGTGCAACACCCAGCGCCCCTGCACCCGCTGCTGATCCGCCTCCAGCGCACGAGTCGAAACGCTCTGCCGGGTCAACATCCCCGCCGCAATCACCGCGACCACCGCCGCAATCAACAGCGCACTGATGATCGCCATCCCCTGCTGGTTCGATTGGCTGTTCATCACCGGCCTTACAGCTGCCAGGAACCGATATCGGCATTCACGCCGTCGCCGTCAGGCTGACCGTCGGCACCGAGGGAAAAGATATCGATCTCGCCATTCGCGCCGGGATTGAGGTACTGATAAGGACGACCCCACGGGTCATTCGGCAAACGCTCCAGATACGAACGCCAGTTACTGTTCTTCGCATCCGCCGGCCGCTCCACCAGCACTTTCAGCCCCTGCGTCATGCTCGGGTAAGTGCCGTGATCGAGGCGATACAACTTCAGCGCCTGCATCAAACCGCCAATATCCTGCTTCGCCGCCGTGGCCCGCGCCTGATCCGGCCGATCGAGCACCTTGGGCACCACCATCGCCGCCAGAATCCCGAGAATCACCACAACCACCATGATCTCGATCAGGGTAAAACCCTGCTGCCCACGGGGCATCCGGCTCGGTCGTCCGGGCTGTTTGAACTGCGCGATATCCATCTCGACATTCCCTTGGCTTGATTCGATTCGACGCGCAGTGTTGCAAGAAGATATGTCAGGGATGTTGAAAATCCTCGGGTGTTTTCGTCGTCAAGCCGTCAAGGACGCGGGTTAGGGTCGAGGGCTGTGTTTTGGTTTTGGGCCTTATATGCCTACGCGCTCCCGAGAAAGCGGATTCACCCTGATTGAAGTGCTGGTGGCGCTGGCGATCATTGCCGTCGCGATGTCGGCGGCCGTGCGCGTGGCGGGGTTGATGACGCAGAGCAGCGGGATTTTGCGGGATCGTTCGGTGGCGATGATTGCGGCGCAGACACGCATGGCGGAGTTGCGACTGGAAGGTCGATTGCCGATAGGACTAAAGGCACAGGACTGTGACCAAGGACGCCTGCTATTGCGCTGCGAACAAGCCATCGCCACGGCTGAAAATGGCCGATTACTAAAGGTCGGCATCCAAGTCTTCGACCGCAACCAGGACGCCCCGCCCCTGGCCCGCCTGGAAACCCTATTGAATCGCCCCCTGTAGGAGCTGCCGAAGGCTGCGATCTTTTGACTTTGCCTTTTAAACGCTGGCGTTTATCGAGCCCGCAAATGCGTTCCCTCTGTCCCGCTGCATGTAATCGCGGGGTCTGGGCGAGTATTTAAAAAGTGGAGTTATGCCATCAGCGCGGCGGCGAAAGTATTTGGAGGGAATTTGTTCAAAGCGAAGTGATGCACATAAGCCGGCAGGCATGGCATCATAAGGCCACTATTCATGCGCTGAGACTGAAGATGGAACTGATAAGTCAAGAAAAGATAATGCAGGTCCTTGATTGGGCCTACGAGAGATCTGTGAATGGGTTCTCCGGTCTTGATTCCGCCGAGGAGCTCGCAGCCAGCTACGCCAAGGAAGAAAGCCCTGCTTACGATCAAGCTAACTCACTGATTCGGTGGCAAAACACCAAATCGGCCACCTCAGGCTTCATTACCGGCCTCGGTGGATTGATTACACTGCCCGTAGCGTTGCCCGCCAACATCACAAGTGTGCTTTTCGTGCAAATTCGCATGATCGCCGCCATCGCCCACCTGGGTGGCTACGACGTGAAGGATGACAAGGTAAAGACCCTCGTTTTCGCCTGTCTCACCGCCAACTCCGCCAAAGAAGTGCTGAAAGACATCGGTATTGTCGTGGGCAACAAACTCGCGATGAATGCCGTGAAGTCGATTTCCGGCAAGACCTTGCTCGAGATAAACAAAAAGGTCGGCTTCAAGCTGTTCACCAAGTTTGGTGAAAAAGGCGTGATCAATCTTGGCAAAGCCGTGCCGCTGCTGGGAGGCTTGATTGGCGGAAGTTTCGATGCCTACACGACTAACACCATCGGTAATGTAGCGCGCGATACATTCACACCAAAAGATGTGGCGACTGCATAACGGGCCACCTCAGCGTTAGCTGCATTTCCCGTTTTCAAGGGAATGCAGAGCCAAAATCAGCAAACGCGACAGAGGGGACGGATTTATTTTTCGAAAATAAATCCGTCCCCTCTGTCTTTGGCTCCCACCGGTTTCAGTGACTTACACAAAATCTGCGATCAGCATAAAACCCTGTAGGAGCGAGCCTACTCGCGAAGGCGCCAGAATGAACACCCGATCAATCACCAGGTGATCCCGACACCCGCATCACCCCGGCAACTGCAAATTATCCAACGCCCGATTCACCGCCAACTCCCCGAGCATGATCAACTGCGCAATCCCCGCCAGCGCATGACGTTGCGACACCGGCAACAAGCTGGCGATGTTCTGCGCGAGGGTTTTGGCCGAAGCAAGTGTTTCACTGGCATCGACCAGCAGCTCTTCGGTTTTGTTGTCCGCCGTCACGGCATACATCCCGCGGGTTTTACGTGGCGGCGGCGTGGAACCGGGCGGACACAGGTAATGGTCGAGGGCGCGGTCGGCGGCTTCGTGGAGTTTTTTGGAGTCGATGGATTCGTAGGGGGAAACCGAGGCGGTTTCGGGTGGGTTGGGTGTTGGTTTGATCATGGTGAAGCTCCTTGATGACTGGAGCCGCCACCGTTCGCGGTCAAACAAACAGGGTGGCAGCTGTACGCGGGTTGACCGACCGGACATCAAGGAATCCGGCACACCCGAAGGTGTCCCACGCACAGCCACCGCGACATGATTTCAGACAAAGCCTGAACACGTGCAGAACGCTGGCGCGCCTTGATATTGGGCGGACGGTCAAATCCGATCGCTGATTCGTCAGCGACCTAACCACAATAGAACCCGCCCCCAAGGCGCACAAGCCGGCGGATTCTGGCGTAGCTGTAGGCAAAGGCGCAAGGATATGTAGCCTGAGAGAGTGTCTGGAGATGTATTTTTAAACGTGGGCGTTTATTGAGGCTTCATTGCGACACGCTTCCATAAATAGCCCGCCCCTTAGCCCCAGCTCTGCGCCGGGTCTTGGCTTTCAAATTCAGACAGTCGATTGATCTTTCAAATAGCTGCTATAACTTCTCTATTAACACCCCATAGCTTCTCATCTGGATTACCCTCTACGCCCCTAAAAAAACGAAACTGGAGCGCCTATGCCTTTAAGTTATGAACAATATCGGGAAGAAGTAATTTCTGACATTTTAAACGTTCTCGGCCAAGCCGCATGCCAACCGATATTATTTGTAGGCTCAGGATTTTCCAAACGATATTCAAACGGTCCGAACTGGGAGGAACTGCTAAAGGAACTGGCTTCAATGTGCCCTAATATTAGTCTTGACTTAGCGTATTACAAGCAAAAAAATAAAAGCCTAGTCGAAATTGGAAGTATATTTTCTGATTGCTTTCGAGAGTGGGCTTGGACCGATGGCAGAGATCAATTTCCAGCTGAATATTTTTCCGAATACTTTCCATCCGATATATTCATCAAGCATTCTATTGCCACCATTCTGAATGGAATGGGGCCAAATAAAAAAGGGTCCTATGGATCAGAAGATTTAGACGCAGAAATTGCGGCCTTGAAAGCAATGAGTCCACATGCGCTCATTACAACAAATTACGATCAATTGTTGGAGTTGATTTTTCCGGATTTTGAACGAGTCGTAGGTCAGCAAGTTCTGAGCAAACCTTACTTGTCGATCGGTGAAATATTTAAGATACATGGATGCATTTCCGACCCTCTATCTCTGGTATTAACTGAAGAAGATTACAAAACATTTGAAGCTGACAAAAAGTACCTAAGCGCAAAACTTCTTACATACTTCGCAGAGCATCCTTTGCTATTTGTTGGATACAGAGCCGAAGACCAAAATATAAAAAGCATACTTTATGATGTTACTAGGATGTTCAAGGCCACCCAAACTTTAACTCCAAATATTTATATACTGGAATGGGACAAGGATATTAGTGAAAATTCATACCCACCACGCGAGCGTATCATTAACGTGGGAGGCGATGTTACGATCCGCATAAAAAGCATAGTTTCATCTTCATTTGACTGGGTATTTAAGGCCTTTGGGAACAATGGCGCACTCGAACAAATTAACGTCAAGTTATTACGTGCACTAATGGCCCGAGCTTTTAACTTAGTTAGGAGAGATACATTATCAAAACATGTAGAAGTAAATTTTTCAATGCTTGAACACGCCGTGGAAAATGACGAAAATTTTGCAAAGATATTGGGCATTACATCGCTTGACGGTCCGGCTAGCGCGAACGCTAATTATCCATATACTCTTCAAATGGTAGCGGAGAAATTGGGATTCACTAGTTGGAATGGCGCTCACAAACTTATTGAACTGCTAGAGCAAACGACGGGCTTTGACATGAAAAACTCAGACAACCCCTACCACTTCAAATTAAAAACTGGAAAATCGGAGAGTAGTTTTACCAGAAAGTACTCTGAAGCAGCGGTTGCGTTATTAGGAAAAGTGCAATCTGGCGAAAGCTTCAAATTGGCTGCAGGCTGCTCAGGATAATGTTACAAGCCAATTATAATTGATATACCTGCATTTTCAGAACATAAAGAGCCTGAGTTATTTCTCAGATAATAAATCCATCAAATTCTTCTTCACCCTCCTGATAGGCCCCGACTCACCTCACCCGTTCTCCCAACAGACGAAAGGAAATTGCCGATATGGTCAGTTACAACTGAAAATATCGGCATACAAATCATGCCTCATCAAGTCCCCAGGCTAAAGCCTTCCACGCAAAACCAACAATTTAATAATTATACATATTTGATTTCGGATTCATAACACCCTCAACACCCATATCAGACAACCCCTTTCTTAATGCCTGATAAATGAAGAAAAAACTTGGAATCTGCAATTTTTTCATCCCGCCATCTTTCTGCCGACGCAACGTTGAAGCGATGTCTTTTTTTCGTATATTAAATGGAGATGAGTGCGCTCTGTTGTATCCGTGCCTTGCCAGTAGTTTCTTTCGAAGCTTAATAGATTTAAAAATCGCCAAAACCAACCACGTATCTAATTGACGGAGTTGCATTTCATCATTGAGTAGAGGATAGAAACTCATTGTACCTTTGAAAAATATTCGATTACTAGCTCCATTTATATAATTGGATATCATTTCATCAGTTAAATCCCCATATAAAAATCTACGTATCTCAGATACTGCTCGCAGAAGATCAACATCTTTATTGTTCGCCGGAATACTCAAAGACTTAAGCGCCGAAGATTTTAGCGGCTGAATCAAATGCTTATACAATATATAGCTAATTTCTTTTTTTATTTTTAGGACAGACTTTTCTTTTATTGATATTTTCTCTTTCGAAAGTGTATACCCTAAGAAATCCACAGAATCCTTACACTGCGCAAACTCACTCTTATGATCCTTAGGACAAAGTAAACTGATGCCTTCGGATTTTTCTAAATTGATAGCTACGCCGGTTTCCGCGGAAAACCTGTAGATAATATCGTAAGCAATGTTAATTTTTTGATAGTCGTTTGCCCAAATAATTGTGTCATCCGCATAACGAGCGAATCTCAACCCCGCAAGTTCAAGTTTCTTGTCGAGATTCCAGCAAACTAAATTCGCTAAAAACAAAGAAATTGACGTACCTTGAGGTATCCCTTTACCGGAAGGCCCAAGAAATGCTTGAATTACTTTACGTTCACTTTCGCTGATTGAAAATCCGTTCTGGTCAAACTGCGCAAAAAGATAATCATGCCGAATATTGTCGAAAAATTTAGAGAAATCGAATTCTGCTACAAATATCCTTGGGGCTTGCCCAAGTTCTAAAGAGATATCCTGAATTGCAAAGTGAGCATTACGATCATCTCTATACGCGTACGCAAAGGAGCTTAACCTATGTTTATTTTTTCTAAGAAGCTGATGATAAAACAAAGATGACACCGCAGCATCTGGAATTTGATAAATTGATACGGTGCGATACCCCCCTGATGGTTTACGAACCTTCATGGAGGCTGGAGAATTTGGAATATATGTACCCAAAAGTATTTTTTTTGCTATGGAGTGAGCAATTTTTTTTCGATTTTTATTTACGTGAAAAGGGTTAAATTTTTTATCTTCGGACCAGTGAGGTGGCAATGTAACGACCTTTTTCCCTGGATCCAACAACCTCTTAGCTTTACGCTCAAACTCCAAATTCACTGAATTGTGATACGCATGGTGGCGATCACTTAGTTTCTCTGCCTCAGCTTGGATAAATTTGAGCAGTTGTTTTTCTAATATCATAGATCCCTCTCATTCAATCAAAAAAAAAGCCCAACACGAATGCTGAGCTTTTTTCCCACGGATGCAACCACGCAAAAATAAATCGCTAAATCCAGCAGTTTCGAGGCTTTCTCTACTTCTGCCGCACATCTCTCTGATAGCTAAATCCAGAGCTTTAGGGCACCCGTTCACCCCCTAGGGGCATGACGGGATCTTTGCATTACTTCGAGCGAGGAGTCAATACGCCATCATACAAAAATCTTCGAAGGAAACATTCCTGGCGCTCCGCTTCTGGTCGAAACCCTGCTAATCAGGGCCGAGTTAACTTCGGCAAAACCACCCCCAACCACACCCTCTCCCCCCCCTGCTCAATCACCACCCCATCCCCTTCCACCGCCACCAACTTCACCCCACGCCCCACCCTCTCCCCCTGTAAAAAACTCCTCGGCGGCCCATCGTTCAAACTCAAAATCGCCACCGCTCCCCGACTCCCCACCATCACCCCGCTCACCTTGATGTCCACCGGCGCCGTCTGGTTGGAAAACCACTGCAATGCCGGGCTATCACTGCGCGCCGCGAGCATTTGTGGGGGCGCCGGAGGGGTGTGGGATTCGGCGGAGGTCAGGAGTAGCGACGACCAGGTCACGACGCCGACCAGGGCGGCGAGCAGTGCGAGGGCCTGGACGGTTTGCGGGGGGGAAATGCGGGTGGTGAGCATCATGGGCTGAATCTCCTTTTAGTCCCTGCTGACAGGCTACGCGGCAATTCTCACGGTTTTATTTCACACGTCTTACATGTTGGCCGTGCAGGATGTTTTTTTGGGACGGGGCTGGACGCAACGGAGTGCGCAACCGATGAATGTGGGCAAGCAACAGGGTTTTACGCTGATCGAGCTGATGGTGGTGTTGGTGATCATCGGGATTGCCAGTGCGGCGATCAGTCTGAGTATCAAGCCGGATCCGCTGCAGTTGCTGCGCAAGGACGCCGAGCGGGTGGCGCAGTTGCTGCAGGTGGCGCAGGCGGAGGCGCGGGCGGATGGTCGGCCGATTGTGTGGCTGAGTGATGGCAAGGGCTTTCGGTTCAGTCGGCGCAGTGACAGTGGTCGGGGTTTTGAGCATTTCAAGGATGACCCGCAGTTGCGGCCGCGCACTTGGCAGAGTCCGAAGCTGGAGGTGCGGGTGGAGCCGAAGCAGAAGGTGGTGCTTAACGCCGAGTGGATCAATCCGCCGCTGCAATTGACCTTGTCTGATGGGCTCAATCGGCTGAGTGTGCTGCGCGATGCCAGTGGCAGGATCAGTGTGCAATGAACGACCAACGGGGCTTTACCCTGATCGAGGTGATGGTCGCTATTCTGCTGATGGCGGTGGTCAGTTTGATTGCGTGGCGCGGGCTGGACAGTGTGACGCGGGCGGACAGTCATTTGCAGGCGAGCAGTGAGCAGAGTGACCGTTTGTTGCGGGCGTTGAATCAGTTGCAGCGTGATGTGGAGATGCGCGCGGGGATTGAATTGACTGAGCCGAAGAAGGTTGGCGTGGATGATGAGCCGCCGAGCGCGCCGCCTGCGTTGACGGTGCGCAGCAGTGATAGCAAGGGGTTTCGGCTGGATATCATTCGCAGTGCGGCGGATCAGCCTGGGGCTTTGCAGCGGGTGCGTTGGTGGGTCAAGGGGGATACGTTGTATCGGGCGGTGGCTGAGGCGCGCAGTCGGTATCCGTTGCCGGCGCCGACTGGCGGGGTGGCGGTGTTGGATGGGGTGAGTGATGTGCAGGTGCGGGTTTGGGAGGTGGATAAGGGGTGGCGCCAGTTGAGTGGGAATCGGCGGGAGGATCCATTGGGGTTGGAGGTGCGGTTGACGCGGGAGACGGCGCAGGGGGTGGAGCGGTATCGGCAGGTGATGGGGCCGCTGCAGTAGCTAGCATCACTGCATAACCCTGTGGGAGCGGGCTTGCTCGCGAAGGCGGTGGGTCAGTTGATGATGATGTGGTTGAACGGGCGCCTTCGCGAGCAAGCCCGCTCCCACAATTGGATTGGGTTTGGTCAGTTGGGGAATGGTTGGCTTGTGAGCTGTCATCGCTGGTAGGTCAACTCCTACAAGACGGTAGATATTGGTCGGCTGTCGGGCCGTCATCGCGAGCGGGCTCACTCCTACAAGTGGATGGTATGCAGTCTGAGAGAGATGAGTTGGCTGGAAGGCCGCCTTCGCGAGCAAGCTCGCTCCCACAGGGGGTGGTGGGTTTGGTGGGATTGGGTTAGCTGAGGACGACGACGCCGCCGGGGAGTTCGGTGCATTTGACGCCGTAGGCGTCGCGGATCAGCAGGGCGACGCCGGCGAGTTGGTCGAGGCTGAAGCGGGCCTGGACGCGGCGTTGGCCGAGGTCGCGGTTGAGCAGCAGCAACATGCCGGGGCGGTAGCGGTTGATCTCGTCGATCATCTGGCTGAGGGTTGCGCCGTTGAATACCAGTACCTGTTGGCGCCAGTTCATCACCGCTGCGGTGTCGACGCTCTGCACCGCGCCCACCTGTTGCCCGTCGTAGGTCAGTTGCTCACCCTGCTGCAAACGCAGACTGCGGCCATCGACATTGACGTCCACCGAACCATCCAGGCAGGTCACGCAGACTTGCCGATCGGTGTTACGCAAATTGAACCGCGCCTGACTCGCCCGCAACCACCCGCCCCCGGCCTGCATCGCCAGTGGCAACCGCGCGGTCTGTACTTCGACTTCGCCGCTGACCAGTTCGAAACCCTGCACGCCGTCATCGCCGGAGCGCTGGTTGATGCGGGTTTGTGTATTCAGTTCCAGGCTCACGCCATCGGCCGGTTCGACCCGGCGCTGCTCGCCGACTTCAGTGATGTAATCGGCGCCGAGGCCACCAAAGCCTCCCGGAATCGTTCCGCGCACCAGCAACAACGCCGCCGACGCCGCGATGGCGCCACCGAGAAACGCGCGCCGGCCGAAGCGCCGAGGCGATTGCAGCATTTCAGCGGCAGGTTGCAGGTTGTGCCACAACACCTTGGCCTCTTCGAAAGCGCGGGCATGTTCGGCGCTTTGCGCGCACCAGTCGCGCAACGCCCGGGCGTCGGCCACGGTGGCGCGGCCCGAGGTCAGCAAGATCAACCAGTCGTGGGCTTCGTTGTGCAGATTGTCGGCCGCCGATGGCTTGGCAGGTGTCAGTCGAAAGATGTTCAAACGCGCAGGTTCTCAACGAATTGATCGGGCACTATTCAGATGACAGTTTTCCGGCCCCGCGACCGAACCGCTGAAACACTTTTCTTTCCAGTTTCGCTGCGCAGTGCCCCAACGCGGCTTTGATTTCCTTCTCGACCATGCGCGTGGAAATGCCGAAGCGCTGGGAGATTTCCAGGTGCGGCGCCTCTTCCAGACGCGCCGCGATGAAGATTCTGCGGCGCCGCGCGGGCAGCTCGTAGAGGGCGCTGAGCAGCGACTGGATTTCCTTTTGCCCACCGACCACTCGCGCCGGATCCAGCGCTTCGTCGCCGACTTGCAGCAACTCTTCGACTTCCTCGCCGGTGAGCAGCCGCGCATCGGCCTGACGGCGGTCGGCAGCGATGTTCAGGGCCATGCGATAGAGGTAGGCGTTGGGCCGCAGCAGGTTCGGCGGCGTTTCCATGCGGTCGACCCGCAGGTAGGTTTCGTGCAGCACGTCGTTGGCCAGGTCTTCCGAGCCGAGACGGCGGCGCAAGCGCACCCGAAAGTCCTCGTAGGACGTCAGGAACAGCTGGACCATCGAACCTTGTCCGGTGTCTTTCATCCCCCGGAAACTCCTTCCCATTTGGTGCATTCCATGCGTTTCCCTGACGACTCCGGTAACAACAGCAACGTGACCGGCTGACGCAACGCGCTGGGCGTCGGCCGGTCGATCCTGAGATTGCGAAAGCTCTCCACCAGCGCGGTATCGCGCCGTTCATCACCGGTCGAAGTGACCAACCGGTTGTGCTGCACCACGCCGTCACGCCCGACCCAGACCTGCAACACCGCGCGATAACTGCCCGGACGGGTGAGTGGCGAACGGCACAGGTTGCGCTCGATCGCCGCTTGCACGGCGGTGGCGTAGCTGCGACTCACAGCGGCGCTGGCCGGCGTGGTTTTATCCAGGGCCGACGGCACGTCCTCGACCTGAGCCACTTGCAAGGTAAACGCATCGTCGCGGGCATAACGCGCCATCAGGCCACTGCCGCCGAGCAAACGGCGCAAGGCGTCGGCAGCGGTGTATTCGCCATCGACCGCCAATGAGCGCCGGCCACGACTCAACTGACTGTCGACCAGCACCGCCACCCCGGTGGCATGGCTGTACTGATCCAGCGCCCGGGCCAGGTCCTGCGCCGGAATGTGCAGCGTCATGCGCAAGTCGGCCGGCACCGGTTCGGCTGTCGCAGCGCCGCTGAACCAGCCAAGCAGCAGCCCCAGACTCACCCGGCGCACAAGAGTCGCTGAACGCTGAAGACCGTCCCTGGAACTGCCTCGCTGCACGGCTGACGTACCCCTGAAAACCGTCATCCTGATGGCTGTTTATGAATCTGGTGTGACGGGCGGTGCAAAAAAACCATCACGGGATTCGCGCAAGGCTTGCACTAGACTGCAATCAGAGAACGGCCGCTTCGGGCCGGCCAGGAGGCTTGCATGAAATCACTGTGGAAATTCGCCCTCGGCGGGCTGCTGCTGAGCGCCTTCGCCAGTGCCCACGCCGAACAGCCGCTGGGCTGTGTGGAGGTGACGGTGGGCGGCTACAAGGCGCCGAATTACGACTGCCTGAGTCAGCAGATGGGCAACAACCCGGAAGGGGCTGCCGCCGCGGAAAAGAATCAGGAAGCACTGAATGTGCCGGTTAACAAGCGGCCACCGAATCAGGTCGGGCTGGCGACGCCGGCGGCGACCAGTACGCGGATGGGGAATACGTTTGGCACGTCAGTCAAACCACAGCGCCCACCGAATTAGGGAAACATCAAAGTCAAAAGATCGCAGCCTTCGGCAGCTCCTACATGGGATCGAATGTAGGAGCTGCCGAAGGCTGCGATCTTTTGATCTTCAGTCACTTTGGGGCTGACGAAAGCTCACCGCCCACCAAACTGAAGACCAAACTTTGTGGCGAGGGAGCTTGCTCCCGCTGGGGTGCGCAGCGCCCCCAAACCTGCCGAACCGGTTTTAACTGACAGACCGCATGCAAAGGTTTTGCGACTGCTGCGCAGCCGAGCGGGAGCAAGCTCCCTCGCCACAGGGTTTTGTGCACGTCAGTCGCTTGGGGTTTGGCGGAAGCTTACTGCGAGGCGATTCCAGCTGTTGATGGTGGTGACGGCCATGGTCAGATCCACCAGTTCGGCCTCACTGAACTGAGCTTTGGCCTGCTGGTAAACCTCGTCCGGCACATGACTTTCCGCCAACAGCGTCACGGCCTCAGCCCAGCCCAGGGCGGCGCGCTCGCGGGGATTGAAAAAGCCGCTGTCGCGCCACACCGCGATCGCATACAAACGCCGATCACTCTCCCCGGCCCGCCGCGCGTCCACCGAATGCATGTCGGTGCAGAACGCGCAGCCGTTGAGCTGCGAGGCGCGGATCCTGATCAGTTGCAACAACGGCGCCTCGATGCTCAGGTCGCTGGTCAGCGCCTCCATGGCGATCATCGCTTTCATCGCCTTGGGCGATGCGTTGTAGTAGTCCAGACGCGGGGACATGGCAGGTCTCGGGAAGCGGAATGATGAGTTCACGGTAAGCGCTGATGCGCTGGCGTTACAGCCCCAATTCCACGGAATATCGCTACACCACTGCCCAATGCACACACATAGACCCTGTGGGAGCGGGCTTGCTCGCGAAGGCGTCGTTTCAGGCACTAAAGTATCGACTGACACACCGCATTCGCGAGCAAGCCCGCTCCCACAAGGGGGACGGTGACCAATTTCGGGTTTTTGTGCTGCGCAACTACTGCCAATCACGCAACAGAGTTAATCTGGCCGACACCCCAATCGCCCCCCGGAGCCGCGTCGGTATGGAACTTCACGTCGTGATCAATGGCCGCAAGGACCTCGCCGGCCAGTTGTACAACCAGCTGCGCGGCGCCATCGAGTCCGGGCGTCTGGCCGCCGGTACGCAGTTGCCGCCCAGCCGTCTGCTGGCCGAGCAACTGGGGATCTCGCGCAAGACCATTTCCGACACCTACGCGCAGCTGACTTACGAAAATTTTCTCACCGGGGTGATCGGCAAAGGCACCTACGTCAATGCACGCCCGGCGCAGATTCAGCGCAAGCAAAGCCACACCGAACTGGCCAGCGCCGAGGTGATCGAGCGCTGGCGCAATCTGCCGGTGTTTTTGCGCCACCCGTCGCTGGAAGGTTCGTTGCGCTATGACTTCATCGGCGGCGCCACCAGCAAGGGCCAGTTCCCGCATGACGACTGGCGCCGCTGCGTGTCGCACGCGATGCGCCAGATGGCCGGGTCGAAAGGCTTCTACAGCGTGCCCGAGGGTCTGCCGGCGTTGCGCAATGCGATTGCCCGGCACATCGCGTTTTCGCGCGGGATCAACTGTCAGGACGAGGACATCGTGGTGTGCAACGGCGCGCAACAGGCGCTGGACCTGATCACCCGCGTGCTGATCAGCCCCGGCAGTCGGGTGGCGATGGAGGACCCGGGTTATCCGCCCGCGCGCCTGCTGTTCGGCACCCACGGTGCCGAAGTGGTCGGGATCCCGGTGGATGCCGAAGGCATTGTGGTGGAACAGATTCCCGAGGGTACGCGGCTGATTTACGTCACCCCGTCGCACCAGTTTCCGCTGGGCATGCCGATGAGCCAGGCGCGCCGCGAGGCCTTGCTGGCCCGGGCGCATGAGCTGGGCGCGATCATCATCGAGGACGACTATGACAGCGAGTTCCGCTACGAAGGGCGGCCGACGGACTCTCTGTTCAGCCTCGACCAGCGCGGCATCGTGGCCTACGTCGGCACCTTCTCCAAGACTCTGCTACCGGAGCTGCGCCTGGGTTACGCGATCCTGCCGCCGGCGATCCTCGAAGCGGTGATCCGCGCCAAACAACTCACCGACCTGCACGCCTCGACCCTGCCGCAATGGGCGCTGGCCAAGTTCATCGCTGAAGGTTGCCTGCTCAAGCATATTCGCCGCTGCCACGCGATTTACGCCCAGCGCCGCGAGCGGATTCTGGCGCGCATGGCCACGGATCTGGCGCCGTGGCTGGAGGCGATACCGCCCAGTGCCGGGTTCCATATGGCGGTGCTGTGCAAGGTGCCGATCGACCTGCCGCTGGTGATCGAACTGGCGAAAAAAGTCGAGGTCGGGCTGTATTCCATCGATGGATTCCATTACCAGCAACCGGTGAAGAGCGGCCTGTACTTCGGCTTCGGTGCGATTGAAACCCTCGATATCGACACCGCTCTGGATCGCCTGCGCGACATTCTGCAACAAGTGGCGTGAATCATTGGTCTGGGCGATTAACCGCCGATTGGTTATTGGTGATCACGGGGTGCAGGCCTATTCTGCACTGGCGTTATCCCTCAATGAGCAGGATTCGTCCGGCCTGATTCAGGAGTGTGAGCAATGTCCAACGAAGTGATCAACACCGTCCAGGTGCGCGCCGCCGCCGGCCGTTCGGAAGAACTCGGCCGGCAGTTGCAGAAGATCGTCGACACCCTGCGCCAGACACCAGGCTGCGACGCCTATATGGTCGACCGCTGCCCCGAGGACAGCCAACGCTGGACCGTGAGTGCGCGCTGGCAGTCGGAAGCGGCGATGCAGGCGCACTTCAACCGGCCCGAGGCGCAGGGCTTTATCGACCTGATTGATAGCCGTCTGGCCAATAGTGTGGATTTCAATAGCTTCCCAATCGTCTGACCTGACGCCTGTGGCGAGGGAGCTTGCTCCCGCTCGGCTGCGCAGCAGTCGCAAACCGGCCAATGTGATTCGTCTGAAGGAATCAGGTGCCAGGTTTAGGGGGCGCTTCGCGCCCAGCGGGAGCAAGCTCCCTCGCCACAGTTGTTTCTCCTCCGGCCTGAATTGGTCACCCGATCTTCCCGAATATTGGCCGTTTGAATACCCCGCCCCGCAGACTACTGTGATCACCACCCCCTCCTCCCACAGGTGATCCGCCATGAAAGCCCTGCACCTCTTCACCGCCGCTCTCGCCCTGTCCCTGTCTGCCGCTGCGCTGGCCCACGACCCGTCCGAGAAAGTCACGGTGCTGCAAGACCAGATGCTGAAAAACGCTCCCGGCAAGAAAGCCATGATGATCCAAGTCGATTACCAGCCCGGCCAATCGTCCATCGCCCACAAACACGACGGCACCGCCATGGCCTACGTGCTCGAGGGCGAAGTGATTTCCCAGGTCAAGGGTGAACAGGCGATCACCTACAAGAAGGGCCAGTTCTGGTACGAACCGGCCGGCTCCGAACATCTGGTGTCGAAAAACGCCAGTCAAACCAAACCGGCGAAGTTGCTGGTGTTCATGGTATTGGCCCCGGACGAGCAAGTGCTGATCCCCTTGAAAAACTGATGGTTGTTTGCACAGCCATAAATAAAAAGGCGCAAAACATCGTTTCGCGCCTTTTTATTTCCCCAGGCAATTAACCGATTCGACTTAAAGCAAATAAAACTATCGCACGATCATTAGCGGGGAAATTGTCAGGTTATTTACAGCTTGGCGGGTTTAGTCTGAGTTAACTGTCGTGCGCCCATCACAAAGAGCCGCGACAACAATGACTTTCGACTGAAGTTGCTTCACGGGAGACTCACCATGAAACTTGCGTTTGCCAGCACCTTGGCGATATCGGTTTTGGCCTTGTCCGCCTGTTCAGTACCCACCGCGCCACAAGCGGTCTCGTCCCTCGATTCCCTGTTCACCCAACCGGTCGGGCGCAGCAGCGCCGCTCAGGTAAAAAGTGGTCCCGGCGTGTCGTTGGGCGTGGTCTACAGCCCAAGCACCCAGACCAACCGCGAATACCTGCGTAACTACCAGGCCAACGCCGGCACCGGTTTCGGCCAGAGCCTGCTGGTGCAGCCGATCCACGACGCCTACGTCGCCACCTCAAAACCCGACATGGCGGTGGACTGGGTCAAGGCCTCGCTGCAACGGCAGTTCGGCTCGGTGACGGTGTACCCGGACATGCAAAGCCTGCGTGCGGCACACCCCGATGTGGTGGCAATCGTCGATACCCACAGCCAGTTGATCACTTCGCGCAGTTCCGACATCAAAGCCGATGTCAGTGCGGATTTTTATGATGCGAAGTTGAACTACATCGGTACGGCGAAAGGTTCCGAGGCGAAAGAGTTGACGCCGGTATGGGCGGACTTCAAACGTTCGGAAGAGATCGTGGCCGATATCAATCAACAGGAAGATGTACAAGTCAGAGCCTTGCAGAAGTTTGACCAGTCGCTCAGTAATTTATTGACCAGGCCGACAGATAAAGTGTCGATGCTGGATAACAAACAAGCACATAAATTGTATTGATGCAAAAGGCCTCTTCGCGAGCAAGCTCGCTCCCACAGGGGGAATGCATTTCAAATGTGGGAGCGAGCTTGCTCGCGAAGGGGCCAGACCAGGCAACACAAAACCCACAGACATAAAAAAGCCCCGGCATCTCACGACACCAGGGCTTTCTCATTCAACCACTACTTACGCCAGTTCAAGCTCGGCATTCACAGCAGCTGCAGGCACTACCGCTTGCCCACTCAACGCCAGGTCGAGCAGTTCGCGGTTGGCAACGGCGTACATGGCGTAGTCGGTGCCGCTCGCAGCACGGATTTCCACCAGCATGGCGCGCCAGCGCTCGATCATGCCTTCGTGCTGTTCCATCCACAGCGCCAGACGTGCTTCCACGTCCAGCGTGCCGTCGCCCTGTTGCAGGACGGAGATGGTGATCGCACGTTGCTGCCAGTCCACGTCATCACGGAACGCTTCACGGGCCAGGGCCTGCCAGTTGTTTTCAACCGGCAGCGCGCTGATCTGTTGCAGGTACCAGGTGATGTCCAGCGCACTGCCCACGGCGAAGTAGGCCTTGGCCACTTCGGCAGGGTTCTGCCCGGTCACGTCGGAGGCTTCGATGATCGGCAGCAGGGTGTACAGGTGCGAGGTACCCGCCACCATACGCGCCAGCAACTCCGGCACACCGGCGGCGACGTAAGCCTGATAACGCGCCTGCCAGTTTTCGCGGATTTCGCCGCTCAGCAGTTCGTCGAGCTTCAGACCCAGCTCCTTCAGGTGCGGACCGAAGTGCGCCACATCACGGGCAGCGTTCTGCTCGTTGCGACGGGCACGCAGGAACCAGCGCGTAGCGCGGCGGCCCAGACGCATCAGCTCGTCCATCAGCTCCAGTTGCACGTCAGCGCTGACTTGGTAGTCCAGCGCTTCAATCTGACGGAACCAGTGCGGGAGGTGGAAGATGTCACGCACGATCACGTAGGCGCCGGCCACGTTCGCCGGGCTCATGCCGGTCGACTCTTTGAGTCGCTGAACGAAGGTGATGCCCATGTGGTTGACCAGATCGTTGGCAATCTGGGTGCTGACGATCTCGCGCTTCAGACGGTGACGGCGCATGGCTTCGGAGAACTTGCTGACCAGGGTCGGCGGGAACGCCGTTTCCATGTCGCGGGTCAGGTAGTCGTCGTCCGGCACCAGCGAGTTCAGCAGCTGTTCCTTGAGGTCGATCTTGCTGTACGAGATCAGCACCGACAGCTCGGGACGGGTCAGGCCATGGCCTGCCGCAACGCGCTCGTTGATCTGCTCTTCGGTCGGCAGGAACTCGATGGCACGGTCCAGCTTGCCACGGCCTTCCAGATCGCTCATCAGACGCTTGTACTCGGCAATGCGCTCGTAGGCACGACGCGCCGCCAGGGACAGAGCCTGGGTCTGCTTGTAGTTGTTGCCCAGCACCAGACCACCGACTTCGTCGGTCATGCTCGCCAGCAACTGGTTGCGTTGCTCGTCGGTCATGTCGCCGGCCTGAACCACTTCGTTCAGCAGGATCTTGATGTTCACTTCGTGGTCGGAGCAGTCCACGCCACCGGCGTTGTCGATGAAGTCGGTGTTGGAACCGCCGCCATTGAGGCCGAATTCCACACGACCCAGCTGGGTCATGCCGAGGTTACCGCCCTCGCCCACCACTTTGCAGCGCAGCTCGTTGCCGTTCACGCGCAGCGCATCGTTGGCCTTGTCGCCCACGTCGGCATGGCTTTCGGCGCTGGCCTTGACGTAAGTACCGATACCGCCGTTCCAAAGCAGATCCACCGGTGCCTTGAGCAAGGCGTTCAGCAGTTCGGTCGGGGTCAGCTTGTCGGCCTTGATGTCGAAGCGTTCTTTCATCTGCGGCGAGATGGCGATGCTCTTCGCGCTGCGCGAGAAGATACCGCCGCCTTCAGACATGATGCTGGTGTCGTAGTCGGTCCAGGCCGAACGCGGCAGGTCGAACATGCGCTGACGCTCGACGAAGCTGGTCGCCGGGTTCGGGTTCGGATCGATGAAGATGTGCATGTGGTTGAACGCGGCCACCAGTTGCAGCTTGTCCGACATCAACAGGCCGTTACCGAACACGTCACCGGCCATGTCACCCACGCCGACCACAGTGATGCTGTCTTCCTGAACATTGATGCCGCGCTCGCGGAAGTGGCGCTGTACGCCAACCCACGCGCCCTTGGCAGTGATGCCCATTTTCTTGTGGTCGTAACCGGCAGAACCACCGGAAGCGAACGCGTCACCCAGCCAGAATCCGTAGTCGATGGCGATGCCGTTGGCAATGTCGGAGAAGGTTGCAGTGCCCTTGTCCGCGGCCACAACGAGGTACGGGTCATCGTCGTCATGACGCACGACGTTGGCCGGCGGCACCAGCGCGCCGTCTTTCAGGTTGTCGGTGATGTCCAGCAGACCGGAGATGAAGATGCGGTAGCAGGCGATACCCTCGGCCGCGATCTCGTCACGGCTGCCGCCCAGTGGCAGACGACGCGGCAGGAAGCCGCCCTTCGCACCCACCGGCACGATGACCGAGTTCTTCACTTGCTGGGCTTTCAACAGGCCGAGGACTTCAGTACGGAAGTCTTCTTCACGGTCGGACCAGCGCAGACCACCACGGGCAACGTTGCCGAAGCGCAGGTGCACGCCTTCGACGCGTGGCGAGTAAACGAAGATTTCGAACTTCGGTACCGGCTTCGGCAGCTCTGGAATCGCGTGCGGATTGAACTTGAAGCTGAAGTACGACTTGTTCTGGCCGTTGGCATCAGTCTGATAGAAGTTGGTGCGCAGGGTGGCTTTGATCAGGTCCAGGTAGCGACGCAGGATGCGATCTTCGTTGAGCACCTGAACGTCGTCCAGTGCGGTCAGAATCGCTTGTTCCAGACGCTGCTGCTTGTCTTCCAGATCATCGCTGCCCAGCTTGCGCGCCAGGTAGAAACGGGTCTTGAACAACCGGGTCAGCTCGCGAGCGATGTCGGTGTGGTTGTTCAGGGTGCTGGCGATGTAACCCAGGTCGAAGCCCAGACGAATCTGCTTCAGGTAACGGGCGTAGGCACGCAGCAGCGCGACGTCGCGCCATGGCAGACCGGCGGTCAGCACCAGACGGTTGAACGCATCGTTCTCGGCATCGCCACGGACGATGTGGACGAACGCGTCCTGCAGGGTGTCGTTGAGTTGCTGGATGTCCAGCTCCAGACCTTCAGCCGCGGTGAACGCGAAGTCGTGGATCCAGAACTCGCGGCCATTGGTGTGACGCAGACGGTACGGGAACTCACCCAGCACGCGCAGGCCGAGGTTTTCCAGAATCGGCAATACGTCGGACAGCGCCAGCGGGGTATCGGCGTGGTACAGCTTGCAGTGCAGCTCGCGTTGGCCGGACACCTGGCCCAGCGGCTGATAGAAGCTCATCACCAGCGGATTTTTTTCGTTCAGGCTCAGCAGGTGCTGCATGTCGACCACGGCCGAATGCGCGGCGAAACGCTCGCGGTAGCCGGCCGGGAAGCCTTTCGGGAAGTCCGCCAGCACGTTGGTGCCGTGGGCTTCGCCGAAGCTTTCGACGGTCAGTGCGGCGTAGTCGTCCTGCCAGCTGCGGCAGGCCTGTACCACTTCTTTTTCCAGCAGCAGCGGGTCGATGTCGATGCGGTTCTTCGGATCGACGCGCAGGATCAGTTGCACGCGAGCCAGCACGGACTCGGAGAAGAAGGTCCAGAACTCGCAGTCGGTGGCCTTCAGGCGCTCCATCAGCACCTGCTGGATCTTCTGGCGCACTTCGGTGGAATAGATGTCGCGCGGCACGTAGGCCAGGCAGTAGCAGAAGCGACCGTACGGGTCTTTGCGCAGGAACACGCGGATCTTGTTGCGTTCCTGGATCTGCACGATCGACATCACGGTGCTGAACAGCTCGTCGACCGGGGTCTGGAACAGGTCATCACGCGGCAGCACTTCGAGTACCTGCGCCAGTTCCTTGCCCAGGTGAGCCTTGGACTGGAAGCCGGAGCGGCGTTCGATTTCTTCGACCTTGCGACGGATGAACGGAATGACCCGCACGCTCTCGCCATACACCGAGGAGGTGTACAGGCCCATGAAGCGGTGTTCCTTGATGACGTTGCCGTCGGCGTCGATTTCACGGATCGACACGTAGTCCGGGTAGGCAGGACGATGTACGCGGCTCGGGTGCGCAGCCTTGGCGAACGACAGCAGGGTCGGTTCGCGCAGGTAGTTCACCGCGTAGTCTTCGATGTGACGGTCTTCGTCGGTCAGACCGGTGCGCAGCAGTTTGGTCAGGCCGAGGAAGGAATTCTGGTCGTATTCGATATGGCCGCCATCGGCCTGATCGACAACGGTGAACTCTTCGTAGCCGAGGAAGGTGAAGTGGTTGCCCACCAGCCATTCCAGGAAGCTCTTGATTTCAGTCTTTTCGTCGGCATCGACGGCGAATGCGCTGTGATCGAGCTTGGTGAGGATCTCCTGCACCTTGGCCTTCATCGGCTCGAAATCAGCGACCGCGACGCGCACTTCACCGAGCACCTGCTCCAGCTCTTTGCTCAGCACATTGAGTTCGGCCGCGTTGGCGCAGCGGTCGATTTCCAGGTACATCAGCGACTCGTGCAGCACGCCTTCGCCGGTGCTGCCCTTCGGCAGGATTTCCAGCAACTCGCCCTTGCTGCCACGACGCACGCTGAGCACGGTGGTTTGCAGGGTGTGGATGCTGTAGCCGCGGCGGTTCAGCTCGGTGCGGACCGAGTCGACCAGGAACGGCAGGTCGTGGTGCAGCACCTCAACCGCGGTGTGGGTCGACTGCCAGCCATGACGCTCGTAATCGGGGTTGTAGACGCGCACTTGCGGTTGCGCGTGATCGAAGCGCTCAAGCAGGCGCCACGCAGAAAG
>Ga0153931_100031_pt1 | contig 82061 bp, 79 predicted proteins | sample TSNJ015MetaG_FD_104730 | JGI IMG/M metagenome (GOLD analysis project Ga0153931, IMG submission 104730) | Attine ant fungus gardens microbial communities from New Jersey, USA - TSNJ015 MetaG | ecosystem: Host-associated > Fungi > Mycelium > Unclassified | place: USA: New Jersey, Wharton State... | reverse complement strand
TCTGGGTTTGCCCGAGGCGATAGGAGGCGACGGCGGCAAAGGTGTACTTGCCCAGGTTACGCAGGCGCTCGGCGATCAGGAACAGAATGATCGGCCAGCCCACCAGGAAGCCGATCGAATAGATCAGGCCGTCGTAGCCGGAAGTGAACACCAGCGCGGAAATACCCAGGAAAGACGCTGCCGACATATAGTCGCCAGCAATCGCCAGGCCGTTCTGGAAGCCGGTAATCTTGCCGCCGGCCGCATAGTAGTCAGCCGCCGATTTGTTGCGCTTGGACGCCCAGTAGGTGATGCACAGCGTTGCGCCGACAAACGCTACGAACATCAGGATCGCTGCGATATTCAGCGGTTGCTTGTGCACCTCACCGGTTAAGGCATCCGCTGCCCAAACGGCGGGCGCGAAGATCGAAGCGCCACCTACAGCCAATAAACGCCGGATCATTGCGCAGCCTCCTTGAGAATCGCATTGTTCAGGTCGTCGAATTCGCCGTTGGCGCGCCGTACGTAGATGCCGGTAAGAATGAAGGCCGACACAATCAGCCCGACCCCGATCGGAATTCCCCAGGTAATCGAGGAACCGGGGCTGAGCTTGGCCCCCAGCACTTGTGGCCCGTAGGCAATCAACAGGATGAAAGCGGAGTAAAGCCCAAGCATGATCGCCGAGAGAATCCAGGCGAACCTTTCCCTTTTTCTCACCAGCTCCTTCAAACGCCGGCTGTTTTGAATCTAGAGTTAAATGCTGTTGTTCATTCTTTTTATCCTCGCAGCACAGCTTTTTTATTATTGGAACGTATCCACTGTATGCGGCTGCAGAACAGGTTCCAGACGACCTTAGTATTAGAACGACATTAGCGTTGGCGCCAACTTTGAACTGATTAAAGTGACAGCCTTTACCCCAGAAACGACAAAACCCGCCTGACGAAAACGCCAGGCGGGCTTGCAAGGTGCTAACTAGACAGCTCGACGGTTATTTACCAATCCACTCGGCCACACGCTCAGGGTGCTTGGCCACCCAGTCCTTGGCTGCCGCATCCGGCTTGGCACCCTCTTGAATCGCGAGCATGACTTCGCCGATTTCATCCTTGGAGGCCCACTGGAATTTCTTCAGGAAGGCGGCGACTTCCGGCGCCTTCTTCTCCAGGCCCTTGCTGCCGATGCTGTTGACGGTTTCAGCAGCCCCATAAATTCCTTTTGGATCGTCCAGGAAACGCAGTTTCCACTTGGCGAACATCCAGTGCGGCACCCAACCGGTGACCGCAATGGACTCCTGTTTGTCTTCGGCACGGGTCAGTTCGGCGATCATCGCGGCGCCCGAGCTGGCTTGCAGCTTGTAGTCCAGGCCATAGGCCTTGATGGCTTCGTCGGTCTTGAGCATCACGCCTGAACCGGCATCGATGCCGACAATCTTGTTCTTGAAGGTGGTGTCGGTCTTGAGGTCTTCAATCGATTTGGCCTTGACGTACTCCGGCACGATCAGGCCAATTTTTGCATCCTTGAAGTTGGGGCCGTAGTCGACCACCTTGTCCTTGTTCTTGGCCCAGTACTCACCGTGGGTCACGGGCAGCCAGGCAGAGAGCATGGCGTCGAGCTTGCCGGTGGCCACGCCCTGCCACATGATCCCGGTAGCGACGGCCTGCAGTTTCACGTCATAACCGAGCTTTTCCTTGATCACTTCTGCCGCCACGTGGGTGGTGGCAACGCTGTCAGACCAGCCATCTACGTAACCGATGCTCAGGGTTTTGCTGTCGGCGCTGGCCAGTGTGGAGCTCATCGCAACTACCAGAGTGGCAGCTGCGCCCAAGAGTCGTCGCATCTTCATAGTACTTCCCCGAAAGTGCTGCGCCCGGCGGATGCCGAGCGACGTCAACCTGTTGTTATGTGGTGCAACGCGCCCCCTTCACGCGCATCGATCCGGCGGCCCAGACATCAGTGGAGTGCTGACACTTCGATCATCAACCTGCCGGGGCCTTGGACCTGCTCTGACTGCGACCTCAGGTGAGCAAGAAACGACATCACATCGCCAGCAGGACGATTTGTAGGACATCGCAGCAAAATCCCGCCCGAACTTTGCATGTCTAAATTATGCGACCGCACTGGGACGGGCTAAATCCGGGTAAGATGCGCGCCTTTGCTCCCCAGATAAGCCGACCATGCCCGCGACTGCCCGCTTCCCTGCCCTGCCCTATATTTTCGCCCTGATCCTCGGCGTGCTTGCCCTTGTCGGCTATTGGTACGGCCTCGGCCGGCCCGTGGTGTTGCCGGACGTGGCCAGCGCCAGCCACAAAATGCAATGCGCCTCGTACACGCCGTTCGACAAGGACCAGTCGCCGTTCGACCAGCCTTTCAAGCTGCGCCCCGAGCGCATGGACGCCGACCTGGCCCTGCTGGCCACCCGCTTTGAATGCATTCGCACCTACTCCATGACCGGCCTGGAAGCCTTGCCCGACCTGGCACGCAAGCATGGGTTGAAGTTAATGGCCGGCGCCTGGGTCAGCAGTGACCCGGTTGCCACCGAAAAAGAAGTCGCCGAGCTGATCGCTGCCGCCAACGCCAACCCGGACGTGGTCACCTCGGTGATCGTCGGCAACGAAGCGCTGCTGCGCAAGGAAGTCACCGCCAAGCAGTTGGTGACGCTGATCCATAAGGTCAAAAGCCAGATCAAGCAGCCGGTGACTTATGCCGACGTGTGGGAGTTCTGGCTCAAGCACCCGGAAATCGCTCCGGCGGTGGATTTCCTGACCATTCACCTGCTGCCGTATTGGGAAGATGACCCTTCGGGCATCGACCAGGCGCTCAAGCACGTGGGTGATGTACGTCAGACTTTCGGCAACCAGTTCGCTCCCAAGGACGTGCTGATCGGCGAGACTGGCTGGCCCAGCGAAGGCCGCCAGCGCGAAACCGCCGTGCCGAGCCGGGTCAATGAAGCCAAGTTCATGCGCGGCTTTGTGGCCATGGCCGAGGCCAATGGCTGGCATTACAACCTGATCGAAGCCTTTGACCAGCCATGGAAACGCGCGAGCGAAGGCGCGGTCGGGGGTTACTGGGGGCTGTTTGATGCTGATCGCCAGGACAAGGGCATCCTCGCCGGGCCGGTCAGCAATGTGCCGTACTGGCCGCTGTGGCTGGGCGTGGGCGGGATTATCCTGCTGGGCACCTTGGTACTTGGCGGGCGCGTTCGCAGCACGCGCGCAGCACTCATGCTGCCATTGCTTGGTGCCGTAGCGGCCTGTTCCATCGGCACCTGGGCCGAACTGACCCGCGTTACCGCGCGCTTCAACGATGAATGGGTGTGGGCAGGCTTGCTGGTGGTGTTGAACCTGCTGGTGCTGGCCCACGCCGCCCTGGCCCTGAGCGCGCGCGACGGTTGGCGTGAGCGGGCCTTTAACTGGCTGGAGCAACGCGCGGGCTGGCTGGTGGCAATCGCCGGGTTCGCCGGTGCGGTAATGATGCTGGCGCTGGTGTTTGACCCGCGTTATCGCAGCTTCCCGAGTGCGGCGCTGGTGTTGCCGGCGCTGGTTTACCTGGTTCGCCCGGTAACCGGCCCGCGTCGGGAGATTGCGCTGCTGGCCTTCATCATCGGCGCCGGCATTGCGCCACAACTGTATCGCGAAGGTGTGCAGAACCAGCAGGCGTGGGGTTGGGCAATCGTGAGTGTGCTGATGGTTGTAGCCTTGTGGCGTTGCTTGCGCGTGCGCAAGGCTTAAGGCCGCCATCGCAGGCAAGCCCGCTCCCACATTAAGGCCGAATTCACGCGGTCAAACTGTGGGAGCGGGCTTGCGGGCGAAGAGCCCCTGTCAGGCCGCCCGCGGCTTCCTGACCAGCCGCAACCCTGCAATCACCACCGCAAACACCGCAAACGTGGTGTTGTACAACGCCAGCGCCGGCAAGCCGAACACCATCCCCAACACGGCCAGGCCCCATCCGGCACGGCCCGGCACAAAAAATCCCAGCACCGATGTAACCAACGCGGCCCAGCCCAACACCTTGAAGTGAATCATCAACCCCAGGTTCGAGCGCAACTGGCATTCCCAGCGGCTGGCCTCATCGGCGCAGATGCCAACCCACTGGCCATCCTCCATAAAGCCATAACGAGCGCCATAACTGGCGGCCAGCCATAAAGGCAAGGCAATAAGCAGCAGGATCAACGGCAAACGACGGGACATGGGGCACTCCGATAGGCAAAAACGGCGCTCAGCTTAATCCCACGGCGGCCGTTAGCAAGCGGTGTGCGCAGATAAGTGTTCATCCAGGCCTCGCAAAGTGTATCTTCTCGCTACTATTACCCCGATTCCGTGGCTTTTTTCCGACTTTTAGTGCCGAAGGCTGGCACTTCGGTGGCAACGCGGTGGTCATAGCCTGCGAACTTCATTCAGCACGTTTCCTCTTAGGGATTAAGTCATGCTCCGTTCCTTGCGCTGTGCTGCCTTGCTGGGCAGCCTATTTTTGAGTGCGTCAGCACTGGCCGTCGACATCGACCAGGCCAGCTATGGCTACCCTTTGACCAACCCGTTCGAAGCGACCATTGCGACCACCCCGCCTGACCTTCGGCCTAAATTGCCGACCGACGACGAGATCAACCAATCCGACTACACGCTGAACATGCGCCCCGAGCGCGAGTTCAGCCTGCCGGACAACTTCTGGGCGGTGAAGAAACTCACCTATCGCATCGCCAAACAAGACCACGCCGCGCCACTGATCTTCTTGATCGCGGGCACCGGCGCGCGGTTTGACAGCAGCATCAACGAATACCTGAAAAAACTCTATTACCAGGCCGGCTACCACGTGGTGCAGCTGTCGTCGCCGACCAGCTTCGACTTCATCAGCGCCGCCTCGCGCTTCGCCACCCCGGGGATTACCCAGGAAGACGCCGAGGACATGTACCGCGTGATGCAAGCCGTGCGTGCGCAGAACGCCTCGCTGCCGGTGACTGACTTCTACCTCACCGGCTACAGCCTCGGTGCCCTGGATGCGGCGTTTGTCAGCAAGCTCGACGAGACCCGTCGCAGCTTCAACTTCAAAAAGGTGCTGCTGCTCAACCCGCCGGTCAACCTCTACACCTCGATCACCAACCTCGACAAGCTGGTACAGACCGAGGTCAAAGGCATCAACAACACCACCACCTTCTACGAGCTGGTGCTGAGCAAGCTGACCCGCTACTTCCAGCAAAAGGGCTACATCGACCTCAATGACGCCCTGCTCTACGACTTCCAGAACTCCAAGCAGCACCTGACCAACGAACAAATGGCGATGCTGATCGGCACCTCGTTCCGCTTCTCGGCCGCCGACATTGCCTTTACCTCGGACCTGATCAACCGCCGTGGCCTGATCATTCCGCCTAAATACCCGATCACCGAAGGCACCAGCCTCACGCCGTTCCTCAAGCGTGCGCTGCAATGCGACTTCGACTGCTACCTCACCGAACAAGTGATCCCCATGTGGCGCGCGCGTTCCGACGGCGGCAGCCTGCTGCAACTGGTTGACCAGGTGAGCCTGTACGCGCTCAAGGACTACCTGCACAGCAGCCCGAAAATCGCGGTGATGCACAACGCCGACGACGTAATCCTCGGCCCTGGCGACCTCGGTTTCCTGCGTAAAACCTTCGGCGATCGCTTGACCGTCTACCCGCTGGGCGGCCACTGCGGCAACCTCAATTACCGCGTCAACGCCGACGCCATGCTGGAGTTCTTCCGTGGCTAAATATCTTCTGCTGCTCGCCGCCCTGATGTGCGCGGGCGTCGCCAATGCCGACAACAGCAAGGCGCATGAACCGGTCAAGGTTGATTCCGACGGTTTCAAGGAGCCGCTGACCAAGCTCAAGTTCAACCCGGGCCTGGACCAGCGCGAGTTCGAGCGTTCATCGCTGACCGCGCTCAACGTGTATGATCCGCTGGAGTCGTGGAACCGCCGCGTGTACCACTTCAACTATCGCTTCGACCAGTGGGTGTTCCTGCCGGTGGTTGACGGCTACCGCTATGTCACCCCGAGCTTCCTGCGCACCGGCGTGAGCAACTTCTTCAACAACCTGGGCGATGTGCCCAACCTGTTGAACAGCCTGCTGCAGCTCAAGGGCCATCGCTCCCTGGAAACCACCGGGCGCCTGCTGCTCAACACCACCATTGGCGTCGCTGGCCTGTGGGACCCGGCCACTGCCATGGGCCTGCCGCGTCAGAGCGAAGACTTCGGTCAAACCTTGGGTTTCTACGGCGTGCCTGGCGGCGCCTACCTGGTGCTGCCGATCTTCGGCCCGTCGAACCTGCGCGACACCACCGGCCTGGTCGTCGACTATGGCGCGGAAACCGAGATCAACTTCCTCAACGTGTCCAAGGTCAGCGAAAACCACCCGGAAATCTGGGCCCTGCGCGCCGTCGACAAGCGCTACCAGACCAGCTTCCGCTACGGTCAGATGAACTCGCCGTTTGAGTACGAGAAAGTGCGGTATATCTACACCGAATCGCGCAAGTTGCAGATTGCCGAGTAAACGCCCTGCAGATACAAAAAAGCCACTCACCTAAATGAGTGGCTTTTTTGTTTGTGCTCCAACATCACTCCGCAGTACGTGACGTATCCACAGAGCGACTGGCAGATTGTTCTTTAGCGCCCGGCCATAACCCAAAACCAACCCAGAAGAGCGACCCGACAAAAGGCAACAACGTCCAGAACGAGTTGACCTGGCTAATGCCGTTATCGGTGAGCCTTCGGCATAACAGAGTGACCCTGGCTGGCAGCGTCAGCAGCAAATAACCCAAGCCAATACCCAAGGTAATTTTTATCCAATCTTCAAAAAACCAACTGCAAATCGCTATGTATGCCCCTGCAATTACCTTATCAACCAACTGAAAATACCAGAAGGCTCGCCTGTGCGACCGCCCCTCGAATACAAATGATTTCTTCAGTGCGTCCAGATACCAATTCATTTGAAACTCCCTGATTACAGACTCTGTAAAACGCCTGGATAGGCCAAACAGAGCCGCAGATCTTAGGAAGGTTTGAATGGGTCCTCTGTAGGGAAAAGCCTAAAGCGCAGCGACTAGACTGACTCACACGCCCTGACAAACACCTGTCAATGCCTTACTGCGTGCCAAATTTTCTCGAAGATTTGAACCACCACCAACGCTACCGCCCCCGCAATAATCCCGGCCACCGCATTGAGCAGCGTCGGCATCAGCCACGCCAGCCCACCGGTGCTCTGGCTCGCCGTCTCAATCCAGTGATGCACCACCGGCACACCGTGGGTGAGAATCCCGCCGCCGACCATGAACATCGCTGCCGTGCCGATCACCGACAGGCTTTTCATCATGTAAGGCGCGGCACGCAGAATCGCCCCGCCGATGCTGCGCGCGGCCTGGCCGGGCTTTTGGGTCAGCCACAGGCCGAGGTCATCGAGCTTGACGATACCGGCGACCAGGCCGTAAACGCCGATGGTCATGACAATGGCGATGCCGGACAGCACGATCACTTGCTGCATCAACGGTGCGTCGGCGACCGTGCCGAGGGTGATGGCGATGATTTCCGCCGACAGAATGAAGTCGGTACGGATCGCGCCCTTGATCTTGTCCTTCTCAAACGCAACCAAGTCAGTCGCCGGGTCCGCCACCGCTTCAACCAAGTGCGCCTGTTCCTCAGTGCGCTTGTGTATGAAGCTATGCGCGAGCTTCTCAAAGCCCTCGAAACACAGATAAGCCCCGCCCAGCATCAACAACGGCGTGACCGCCCACGGCGCAAACGCGCTGATTAGCAGCGCCGCAGGCACCAGAATCAACTTGTTGAGAAACGAACCCTTGGCCACCGCCCACACCACCGGGATCTCCCGCTCGGCCCGCACCCCGGAAACCTGCTGCGCATTCAACGCCAAGTCATCGCCAAGCACCCCGGCGGTCTTTTTGGCGGCCATCTTGGTCATCAACGCCACATCATCGAGGACGGCGGCGATGTCGTCGATCAGTACCAGTAAGCTGCTTCCTGCCATGACGCGGTCATCCTGAAATTAAAGTGCCGCGAATATAACGCGGCGACCGTGAGGGAATATAGGTTTCCACTGCGTGGATTGCTTTTGATCTTGATCTTGATCTTGATCTGAGTCGCCCCGTCAACCACGCTGGCCGAACGCAGGCTTGAATCCGTGGGTAACCCGGCAGGACGCCGGGTTAGCCGCGCTGGGCCAAGGGTGGCCCAGCGCGGCGGCCCACGGATTCAAGCCTGCGTGCGGGCATGCCGAGCCTAGGCGAGGCACCGAGTGGTGGGGCGAAGACTTTTTGGTTACTCTTGTGTCTTTACAAAAGTGACCCGCTGTAAGAGCGGAATCCTAAGCGGCCGTTACCGCAGCAATGGATATGCACTCCGAATCAATATCCCAGCCAACTGACATATCGCCTTCGCGAGCAAGCCCGCTCCCACAGTTGAAATGTGCTGGGTCAGCAAAATACTGGGCAGCCCGGAGACCGCAATCGCAGGCAAGCCAGCTCCCACAGTTCAATTGTGCTGGGTCAGCAAAATACTGGGCGGCCCGGAGACCGCAATCGCAGGCAAGCCAGCTCCCAACGTTCAATTGTGTTGGGTCAGCAAGACACTGGGCGGCTTGAAGGCCGCTATCGCAGGCAAGCCAGCTCCCACAGTTTGATTGCGGTGTATCAACTCATCAGGGCGCCTGCCAACCACCGCCCAGGCTCTGGATCAACGCCACGCTGCCCTGGCTCAGTTGCCCTTGGGTATCACGCAGGTTCTGCTCCGCTTGCAGCAACACCAACTGCTGAGTCAGAACCGTCTCCTGGCTGACTGTGCCTGCGCGCAACTGCGCTTGCTGACTGCCGAACAACTGCTGATTGCGCTGGTACACCTGCTGGAAGGCATCCGCCTGGGTTTGCAGATGATTGATCGCCGACAAGTTGTCCTCGACATTCTGCAAGGCACTCAGCACCGTGCCCCGATAATTCGCCGCAATCTGGTCATAGCTGGCCTCAGCCTGCTTGACCGCCGCCTCCCGCGCACCGCCGTCAAAAATCGTCTCCGCCAAGGCCGGCCCCAGCGTCCAGATGCGGTTAGGCAACGAAAACAACCCACCCAAGGCACTGCCGCGATAACCCAATTGAGCCGTGAGATCGAGGGTCGGAAAAAACGCCGCCTCAGCCACGCCGATCTTGGCATTCGCCGCCGCCGCCGAGCGCTCGGCCGCAACCACGTCAGGCCGGCGTTGCAACAAAGTCGAGGCCAAGGTCAACGGTGGCCGTGGCACCACGAATGCAAAATCAGTGCGTGGCGCAATGCTGAACTCACTCGGCGCCACGCCCACCAGCACCGCCAAGGCATGCTCGTACTGTTCGCGATCACGCAGCGAGGTCTGCAAGCCGGCTATCGAGGTGGTCAATTGATCCTGAGCCACCAGCAACTGGTCATTGGTCGCCACGCCCTGGGTGAACTGCGCCTGGATCATGTCGAGCAATTGCTGATTGATGCTCTGCTGCTGTTGCAACAGGCGCACATCGATATCCATCTGCCGCAACGCCAGGTAATTGCTCGCCACGCTGGAACTGATCGACAACCGCACACCGGCCAGCAGCGCATCCGATTGCTGGGCGGTGGCCTGGCTCGATTCGATCCCCCGGCGCACTTCACCCCACAAATCCGGCTCCCAGCTCGCGGTCAAGGTGGCGCTGACACTGTTCTTCACCCCGGTCGATGCGGTGGTGGTGCTGGACGTGCTGCCGTCGCCGCCCTCGCCGCGCGAACCGGACAAGCCCACGCCCACCGTCGGCCACAACCCGGCGCGGCTCGACGCCACCTGCGCCTGGGCCAATCGATACGCCGCCTCGGCCGCAATAATCGACTGGTTGGCCTTGGCCGAACGCGCCACCAAATCATTGAGCACCGGGTCCTGATAGGCCAGCCACCACTGGCTGTCCAGCGCCCCTTGGGGGTTGGACACCGCGCGCTGCCACTGCGCGCCTTCCTTGAACGACTGCGGCAGCTCCATTGCCGGTTTCTGGTAATCCGGCCCCACCATGCAGCCCCCCAGCACCAGGCTGGCCAACAGCACGCTATATCTGAGTTTCATGACCTTGCTTCCTTGTGCCGCCCCAGGCGTTGCGACGCCCGGTCGAGCCAGAGGTAAATCACCGGAGTGGTGTAGAGCGTCAGCACTTGGCTGAGCAACAGCCCACCAATAATCGCAATCCCCAACGGCCGGCGCAGTTCCGAGCCATAACCTGAGCCGAGCACCAGCGGCAGCGCGCCGAGAATCGCCGCCAGCGTTGTCATCATGATCGGCCGGAAGCGGATCAGGCAGGCGCGCCGGATCGCTTCCTTGGCCGTGAGGCCGAACTCACGCCGCTCGGTGATCGCGAAGTCGATCATCATGATTGCGTTCTTCTTGACGATGCCGATCAACAGGATCACGCCTACCAGCGCGATGATCGACAGTTCGGTGCCGGTCAGCAGCAAGGCGATCAACGCACCGACGCCCGCCGAGGGCAAGGTGGAGAGGATGGTCAGTGGGTGCATCAGGTTTTCATACAGAATGCCCAGCACGATGTACACCGAGAGCAACGCGGCGACGATCAGCAGCGGCTCGCTGGCCACCGACGACTGGAACACCTGGGCCGTGCCGGCAAACTGGCCGGTGACGCTGGCCGGCATGCGCAGCTGTTTCACCGCGTCCTCCACCAGCGCGGTGGCCTGGCCGATCGAGGTGCCAGGGGCGAGGTTGAACGAGACGGTCACGGCGGGAAAAGTGCCTTGGTGGCTGATCGAAATCGCTGTGCGCGAGATGCTGTTATCGGCCAGCGCGGACAGCGGCACCAACGTCGTGGGCGTGGTCAGGTTCGGCGCGACGGTGGTGCCCTTGGCCGCCACTGCCGTGTTGCCGGCCGGCACGTAAATACCCTCGAGCGCTTGAGGATCGGTCCAGTACTGCGGGGCGATTTCCATCACCACGTGGTACTGGTTGGCGGCGCGGTAAAGGGTCGAGACCTGACGCTGGCCGAACGCGTCGTACAGCGTCTGGTCCACCGCCGACATGCCCACGCCGAGCCGCGCGGCGGTGTCGCGGTTGATGCTCACATTGGCCAATAGACTGTTGTCTTGCTGGTCGGTGTTCAAGTCGGTGAGTTGCGGCAACGTGTGCAGCACTTCCACCACCTTGGGCACCCATTCATCCAGGGATTGCTGGTCGTCGGCAGTCAGCGTGTACTGGTACTGCGCGCCGCTTTGTCGGCCCCCCACGGTGATGTCCTGGGCGGCCTGCAAAAACAGCTTGGTGCCAGGCAGATCGCCGAGGCTGCGGCGGATCTGGCCGATCACATCGACGGCACTGTCCTTGCGCTGATCAATCGGCTTGAGCAGCACAAACAGCTGCGCACTGTTGACCGCCCCGCCGCCACCGCCACCACCGCCGACAAACCCGGCAGCGGTTTGCACATTGGGGTTTTGCATGACCTTGTGGTTGATCTCGGTGAAGTCCTTTTGCATCGCCCCGTAGGAAATACTCTGCGCCGCGATGATGCTGCCCTGCAGGCGGCCGGTGTCTTCCTGGGGAAAAAAGCCCTTGGGCACCAGCACGTACAGCACGCCCGCGAGCACGATCACCAGCACCGTCACTCCGCCCATCAGAATCGAGTGCTCGATGACCCAGCCCAGCGTGCGGTCGTAAAAGCGGTGAAAGCGTGAATCGGGATGTTCATTGCCTTCGCGGATTTCCTTGGGCGCGCGCAGCAGCACGCTGGCGAGCATCGGCGTCACCGTCAGCGAAATCACCATCGAGATGACGATGGCCGCCGACAGCGACACCGAGAACTCGCGAAACAGCCGCCCGACAATCCCGCCCATCAGCAGCAACGGAATAAACACCGCCACCAGCGACACGCTGATGGTCAGCACCGTAAAGCCGACTTCCTGCGCCCCGGCCAGCGCGGCTTCGACCCGTGTCTTGCCGCGCTCCAGATGGCGCATGATGTTTTCCACCACCACGATCGCATCGTCGACCACAAAGCCGGTGGAAATCGTCAGCGCCATCAGCGACAGGTTATTCAGGCTGTAGCCGAGGAAGTACATCGCGCCAAAGGTGCCAAGCAACGACAACGGCACCACCACGGCGGGCACCAGGGTGCTGCGCCAGTCGCGGAAGAAACCGAAGGTCACCAGCGTCACCAGCAGGATCGAGGCCAGCAAGGTCACTTCCACGTCATGCAACGACGCGCGAATGGTGGTGGTGCGGTCCATCAACAGGTTGAGCTTGATCGACGCCGGGATCGAGCTTTGCAAAAACGGCAGCGAGGCTTTCACTGCATCCACCGTGTCGATCACGTTGGCGCCCGGCTGCTTGAACACCACCAGCAGCACCGCCGGCTTGCCGTTGGACAGGCCGAAGTTGCGCAGGTCCTGCACGTCTTCGCGCACATAGCCGAGGTCGGCAATGTGGATCAGGTCGCCGTTTTTGGCCTTGACCACCAGTGGCCCGTAGTCGTTGCTGTCGAGCAACTGGTCATTAGCGCCAATGCCATACGAGCGGTCGCCGACCGCCACGTTGCCCTTGGGCAAGTTGGCGTTGGAGGCGCTGATAACCTGGCGCACCTGCTCCAGGCTGACGCCGTATTGGTTGAGCCGGTCCGGGTTCAGCTCAATGCGCACCGCCGGCAACGCGCCGCCGCCCACCGTGACGTCGCCGACGCCGGTGGTCTGCAACAGGCGCTGCTCAAGTACCGTCGAGGCCGCGTCGTACATCTGCCCCGGCGTGGCACTGTCGGAGGTCAGGCTGATGATCAGGATCGGCGAATCGGCCGGGTTGACCTTGCGGTAGGTCGGGTTGCCGGACAAGTCGCTGGGCAAGTTGCTGCGCGCGGCGTTGATCGCCGCCTGCACGTCCCGCGCGGCGCCGTCGATGTCGCGGCTCAAATCGAACTGCAGGGTGATGCGCGTGGAGCCGAGGCTGCTGGCCGAGGTCATTTGCGTGACCCCGGCGATCTGCCCGAACTGGCGTTCCAGCGGCGTGGCCACGGAGCTGGCGACGGTGGTGGGGTCGGCGCCGGGCAACGAGGCGCTGACGCTGATGGTGGGGAAGTCCACTTCCGGCAGCGGCGCCACCGGCAACAGGTTGAAGGCCAACACACCAAACAACGCCAGCCCGGCCGCCAGCAGCGTGGTGGCAATCGGGCGATGGATAAACGGCGCGCTGAGGTTCATCGCATCATTCCAGCGCCACCGGGCGGCGGCTGAAACGCTGCCCCAGGCCGTGCATGGCGAGGAAGATCACCGGCGTGGAAAACAGCGTGAGCAACTGGCTGAGCAACAGCCCGCCGATGATCGCGATGCCCAGCGGGTGGCGCAGCTCCGAGCCGATGCCGGTGCCCAACGCCAACGGCACCGCGCCGAACAGCGAGGCCATGCTGGTCATCAGGATCGGCCGAAAGCGCAGCTCCGCCGCCTGGCGAATCGCTTCCACCGGGCTCAAGCCGCCCTCACGTAGAAGCTCCAGCGCGAAATCGACCATCATGATGCCGTTTTTCATGACGATGCCGATCAGCAACACAATGCCAATCAGGCCGATGATGTCGAACTGCGTGCCCGTCACCAGCAACGCCAGCAACGCGCCGAGGGCCGCCGACAACAGGGTCGACAGGATGGTCACCGGGTGCACGAAGCTCTCGTACAGAATGCCCAGCATCAGGTACACCACCACAATCGCCGCCAGCACCAGAAACACCTGGTTTGACAGCGATGCCTGGAACGTCGCCGCCGCACCTTCAAGATTGGCTTGCACCGACAACGGCAGGCCGACCTTGGCTTCAATGTCCTGCAGCCGCGTCACCGCCGCGCCCAGCGTCTGGCCGGGCGCGAGGTTGAACGACACATCCGCATAGGGAAACTGCCCCAACCGGTTGATGGTGACCGGCGAACGCACCACCTCCAGGGTCGCCATGCTCGACAGCGGCGCCACGCCACCGCCAGGAATATCCACGTACAAACCGGTGAGCAAGTCCGGCAAGTTGCGCGGCGGGTGGTCGGTGGCGATCACCACGTGGTACTGGTTGAGCTGGGTGTAGATGGTTGAGACCTGGCGCTGGCCGAACGCGTCGTACAGCACATCGTCAATGGCCTGCGGAGTAATCCCCAGGCGCGAGGCGGTGGCGCGGTCGAAGGTCAGCTTGATCTGGTTGCCAAACTGCATCGCCTGGCTTTGCACGTCGGTGAACATCGGGTCTTGCTTGATTGCGGCCAGCAGCTTGGTGGTCCACTGCTCCAGTTCATCCGGGTCGGTGGCTTGCAGGCCCAGGCGGTAGCTGGTGGTGGACACCGTGGCGTCCAGGGTCAGGTCCTGCACCGAGTGCAGGTACAGGCGGATGCCGGCGTCGTCGGCATTCGCATCGGCCAGGCGGCGGATCACTTCGGTGCTGCTGTCTCGCTCGCCACGCGGCTTGAGGTTGATCAGCAAATTGCCCTGGTTGATGGTCGGGTTGGTCTGGTCGATACCGACGAAGGACGACAGGCTTAGCACCGCCGGGTCCTTGAGGATGCGTGCGGCCAGGCGTTGCTGTTCAACCTGCATCTGCTGAAACGAGATGGTCGGCGAGGCCTGGGAAATGCCCTGGATCAGGCCGGTGTCCTGATCGGGAAAAAAGCCCTTGGGCATGATCACCAAAGTGAACAAGGTCAGCGCGGCGGTGAGCACCACCGAGATCAGGGTCAAGGTGCGGTGCGCCAACACCCAATCCAGGCCGCGTACGTAGTGGTTGTTGATGCGGTCGAAGAAGTCCGGGCGGCGCTCCTCATGCTTGGACTTGAGCATGCGCGCGCACATCATGGGCGTCAGCGTCAGTGAAATCACTGCCGAAATCACGATGGTCACCGCCACGGTCATGGCGAATTCGCGGAACAATCGCCCGACCACATCGCCCATGAAAAGCAGCGGGATCATCACCGCAATCAGCGCGATGGACAGCGAGATGATGGTGAAGCCGATCTGCTCCGCGCCCTTGAGCGCCGCTTGCAACGGGGTGTCGCCGGCCTCCAGGTAGCGCGTGATGTTTTCGATCATGACGATGGCGTCATCGACCACAAAACCGATGGCGATGGTCAATGCCATCAACGTCAGGTTGTTCAGCGAAAAGCCCAGCGCGTAGGCCACCGCCAGGGTGCCGATCAACGTCAGCGGGATGGTGACGGCAGGAATGATCGTGGCCGCAATATTGCGCAGGAAGATGAAGATCACGATCACCACCAGCAAAATCGCCAGCCCCAGCTCGTACTGCACATCGGTGACCGAGGCGCGGATGGTCTGGGTGCGGTCGGTGAGCACCGCGACCTTCAAGGTGCCCGGCAGGCTGGCGCGTAATTTGGGCAGCAGTTGCTGCACGCGGTCGACCACTTCGATCACGTTGGCGCCGGGTTGGCGCTGGATGTTCAACACGATGGACGGCGTGTCATTGGTCCACGCCGCCTGGCGGGGGTTTTCCGCGCCCTCGGTGGAACTGGCGATCTGCGACAGGCGAATCGGCGCGCCATTTTTGTAGGCAATCACCAGGTCACGGTATTCCTCGGCCGACTGCAGTTGGTCGTTGGCGCCAATGGAATAGGCCTGGAACTTGCCATCGATATTGCCCTTGGCCTGGTTTACGTTGGCCGTACCGAGCGAGGTGCGCAGGTCATCCAGGGACAGGCCGAGGCTGTTCAGCGCCGACGTGTTGGCCTCGACCCGCACCGCCGGGCGCTGGCCGCCACTGATGGTGACCAGCCCGACGCCGGTGATCTGCGAGATTTTCTGTGCCAGGCGCGTGTCGGCCAGGTCTTCGACCTTGGTCAGCGGCAACACGTCGGAGGTCAATGACAGGGTCAGCACCGGCGCATCTGCCGGGTTGACCTTGCTGTACACCGGCGGGTACGGCAGGTTGGCCGGCAGGAAGGTGCCCGCCGCGTTGATCGCCGCCTGCACTTCCTGTTCGGCCACGTCCAGCGACAGCGACAGGTCGAATTGCAAGGTCACCACCGAGGCGCCGTCCGAGCTGGTGGAGTTCATCGACTTGAGCCCCGGCATTTCGCCGAGCTGGCGCTCCAGCGGCGCGGTGATCGAAGAACTGACCACGTCGGGGCTGGCACCGGGGTATTGGGTGAACACCTGGATGGTTGGGTAATCCACCTCCGGCAGCGCCGACACCGACAGCAAGTGGTAACCCAACAGGCCGAGCAGCAACACCGCGACCATCATCAGCGTGGTGGCCACCGGGCGTTCGATAAAGGGCCGCGAAATATTCATGCTCGGCAGCTCCTCACTGGGCGACGACCTTCACCGCCGAGCCATCGTCGAGCTTGTCGGCGCCTTCGGTGATCACCTGCTCACCGGCCTTGACGCCATTGTCGAGCACCGCCGAGACGTCGCCGGTGGACGGGCCGGTCTTGATCGTGCGCAGGCTGGCCTTGTTGCCGTTGACCACAAACACGAAGTCGCCCTTGCTGCCGTGCTGGATCGCACGGGTCGGGACCACGGCGATCTGGCTCAAGGTGTCGGCCTTGAGCCGTGCGTTGACGAACTGATTGGGAAACAGCGCATTGCCCGAATCATCGAACTGCGCCTTGACCTTGATCGTGCCGGTGCTGGTATCCACCTCGTTGTCCAGCGCCAGCAGCGCGCCGGTGGCAAGCAGGGATTTCTTGTTGCGGTCGTAGGCCAACACCGTGACGCTGCCATGGGACATGGCCTGGTTGATCGCGCCCAGGTCATCCTCGGGCACGGCAAACACCACGGTGGCCGGGTTCATCTGGGTGATCACCACGATGCCAGTGGTGCTTGCGGTGGTCACGTAGTTGCCAGGATCGACCAGGCGCAGGCCGACCACGCCATCCACCGGCGAGGTGATGGTGCAGTAGCTCAATTGCACTTCGAGGTTTTGTACGTTGCCTTGGTCGGCGGCCACGGTGCCTTGTTGTTGCTGCACCAGCGAGGCTTGGGTGTCGAGGGTTTGCTGGCTGGTGGAGCCGGCTTTGACCAGGTCGCGGTAACGGGCCAGGTCGCGCTGGGCATTGCTCAACACTGCCTGGTCGTGAGCCAGGGTGCCCTTGGCCACGGCCAGCTGCGCCTTGAGCGCGCGGTCGTCGATACGGGCGATGACCTGGCCTTTGCTGACGTGCTGGCCTTCCTTGAATTCCACGCTGCTGAGGATGCCATCGACCTGGGTCACCACCGTGACACTGCGGGTGGGCGTGACGGTGCCGAGGGCGTCGATGTACACCGGCACATCCTGCAAGGCCACCGGCACTGCTGCCACCGGTTCGCCGGGGGACACGGGCTTGCCTTTATGGGCGCCGCCAAACAAATGCATGCCCAGGCCAATCAACAGCGCCACCACCAATAACGCGCCAACAACCCAGGCGAACGTACGTCGTCTGCTTTTCTCCACGGTTTCTCACTCGAACGCCGAATACAGGACTGAACGCAGACCCGGATGGCCGCGTCCTTGCTCTGAACTCTAGCAGCGCGCCCAGCCTGTGCCTGTACTACCGTGAATGCGTTCAGCATCAAGACAGACAAAGTCAGCTGCAACGCCCGGCGTACAAGGGCTGCGCCGGCATTCTTGAGCGCTGCGTCAAGCCGGTGCTACCATGCTCGACCGCCTGTCCTGGCAAGGAAAATCCTGGTTTATGAGCACCATTCGCGAGCGCAATAAAGAAATGATCCTGCGGGCGGCCAGCGAGGAGTTTGCCGACAAGGGCTTCGCCGCGACCAAAACCAGCGACATCGCCGCCAAGGCCGGGCTGCCCAAGCCCAACGTCTATTACTACTTCAAGAGCAAGGACAACCTCTACCGCGAGGTGCTCGAAAGCATTATCGAGCCGATCCTGGCGGCGTCCACGCCGTTCAATCCAGACGGCGAGCCCGCGGTGGTGCTGAGCAATTACATCCGCTCCAAGATCCGCATCTCCCGCGACCTGCCGTTTGCCTCCAAGGTATTCGCCAGCGAAATCATGCACGGCGCACCGCACCTGAGCAGCCAGCAGGTCGAGCAACTGAACGCCCAGGCCAAGCACAACATCGACTGCATCCAGAGCTGGGTGGATCGCGGCCTGATTGCCGCCATTGACCCCAACCACCTGATGTTCAGCATTTGGGCGGCGACGCAGACCTACGCCGACTTTGATTGGCAGATATCGGCGGTGACCGGCAAGGCCAAGCTGGATGAGGCCGATTATGAAGCGGCGGCGCAGACGATTATTCGGTTGGTGCTCAAGGGGTGTGAGCCGGACTGAGAGACCGCGGCGCCTGTGCCATTCGCGAGCAAGCCCGCTTCCACAGAGGTTTTGCGCTGGACACACAGTGTATGAACGCCGCAAAGCCAATGTGGGAGCGGGCTTGCTCGCGAAAGCGCCCTCCCAGACACATCCTGCCAACAGCCTGACGATCAGCATCCGTCACTAGGATCTAGCCTCTCAGAACACTCTCTGAAGGGAGGCAATGGAATGCCTGATCTCCCCGCATCAAAACGACTGCGCATCGGTCGTTATAGCGAATCCAACCGAATTTACCTACTCACCACCAACACGCTTGATCGTGAGCCAATTTTCAAGGACTTCAAACTAGGCCGACTGGTTGTTCAACAATTCAGAATCGCCTAGAACCAAGGCTTGGCAACATCTTTGGCGTGGGTGGTAATGCCTGACCATTTCCACTGGCTTATCTCACTGGAGAAAGGTTCCCTTTGCGACTTGATGCGCCAAGTGAAATCCAAAAGCACTCGCGTCGTAAATGCAATTGCCGGGCGCCAGGGACGTCTTTGGCAACCTGGATTTCACGATCATGCCGTGCGGCGCGAAGAATGCCTGGAAGGTATAGCCCGCTACATTGTGGCCAACCCCCTGCGAGCAGGCCTGGTGAAGAAGTTTGGCGACTATCCGCTTTGGGATGCGATCTGGATTTGACTGAACACCGAGTCGCCGCCATCGCGGGCAAGCCCGCTCCCACATGGGTAGGTGTGAACACCATTATCCCTGTGGGAGCGGGCTTGCCCGCGATGGCAATCTATCTGTCACCTAGTAATCAAGCAGACACCCCCGCATCCGCCAACAACCCCACCCCCTCAATCGCCGTAATCGCGCACTGCTCATCAATATCCGAAGTGTCCCCACTGATCCCGATCGCCCCCAGTACCGCCCCCGCCTGATCCCGAATCAACACGCCGCCCGGCGCCGGCACCACGCTGCCCTGCCCGAGGCTGTTCAACGCCGCGATAAATGCCGGGCGCTGCTGCGCATCCAACGCCAGCAAACGGGACCCCTTGCCCAGCGCAATCGCGCCCCAGGCCTTGCCGATGGCGATTTGCGGGCGCAGCAGGCTGGCGCCGTCTTCGCGTTGCAGGGTAACCAAGTGGCCGCCGCTGTCGAGCACCGCAATGGTCAGCGGCGCGGCGCAAATGGTGCGGCCTGCGGTGAGGGCCTGGCTGGCCAGTTGGGTGGCGAGTTTCAAGGTTAAAGCGCTCATGGGTGCCGTCCTTCTTTTGTTATTGGGAAAGGGTTGAAGTCTGTTTGATCAGAAGCTCGATCAAACAAATAGAACACAATGAAATTATTTTTTGTATACAATATTTCCGCACAAAGGCTCCATACGTCGAAAAAAGCTATCCAGACCTGCGTAAAGGCCAGTTTATAAAATGCATTGACCTGCCCCGCTCGCCGTGAATACACTTCGACCAGAAACCACTTGTATACAATTACAAAACGCAAGAGGCACCAAAACCATGAGCAAAATGAGAGCAATCGAAGCCGCCGTCCTGGTGATGCGCCGTGAAGGCGTAGACACCGCCTTCGGCATTCCAGGCGCCGCCATCAACCCGCTGTATTCGGCCTTGCAGAAGGTCGGTGGCATCGATCACGTCCTTGCTCGCCACGTTGAAGGCGCCTCGCACATGGCCGAGGGCTACACCCGCACCAAGGCCGGCAATATCGGTGTGTGCATCGGCACCTCGGGCCCGGCGGGCACCGACATGGTCACCGGCCTGTACAGCGCCTCGGCCGACTCGATCCCGATTCTGTGCATCACCGGCCAGGCCCCGCGTGCACGCATGCACAAAGAGGACTTCCAGGCCGTCGACATCACCAGCATCGTCAAGCCGGTGACCAAGTGGGCGACCACCGTCCTGGAGCCGGGCCAAGTGCCTTACGCGTTCCAGAAAGCCTTCTATGAAATGCGCTCCGGCCGCCCGGGCCCGGTGCTGATCGACCTGCCATTCGACGTGCAGATGGCCGAGATCGAATTCGACATCGACGCCTACCAGCCGCTGCCCCTGGCCAAACCATTGGCCACGCGCATCCAGGTCGAAAAAGCGTTGGCGCTGCTGGACCAGGCCGAACGGCCATTGCTGGTCAGCGGTGGCGGCGTGATCAACGCCGACGCCAGCGAATTGCTGGTGGAGTTCGCCGAATTGACCGGCATTCCGGTGATCCCGACGCTGATGGGCTGGGGCACGATCCCGGACGATCACCCGCAGATGGTCGGCATGGTCGGTCTGCAAACCTCGCACCGTTATGGCAACGCGACGCTGCTCAAATCGGACGTAGTGCTGGGCATCGGCAACCGCTGGGCCAACCGCCACACCGGCTCGGTGGAGGTGTACACCGAAGGGCGCAAATTCATCCACGTCGACATCGAGCCGACGCAGATTGGCCGCGTGTTCACCCCGGACCTGGGCATCGTTTCCGATGCCGGCTCCGCCCTGACGATGTTCATTGAAGTGGCCCGCGAGTGGAAAGCCGCCGGCAAACTCAAGGACCGCAGCGCCTGGCTGCACGACTGCCAGGAGCGCAAGGCCACCCTGCACCGCAAGACCCACTTCGACAACGTGCCGGTCAAGCCGCAACGCGTGTATGAAGAGATGAACCAGGTGTTCGGCAAAGACACCTGCTACGTCAGCACCATCGGCCTGTCGCAGATTGCCGGCGCGCAATTCCTGCACGTCTACAAGCCACGTCACTGGATCAACTGCGGCCAGGCCGGTCCCTTGGGCTGGACCATTCCGGCCGCGCTCGGTGTGGTCAAGGCTGACCCGAGCCGCAAGGTGGTAGCGCTGTCGGGCGACTATGACTTCCAGTTCATGATCGAAGAGCTGGCCGTGGGCGCGCAGTTCAAGCTGCCGTACATCCACGTGGTGGTGAACAACTCCTACCTCGGGTTGATCCGCCAGGCCCAGCGCGGGTTTGAGATGGACTACTGCGTGCAGCTGTCCTTCGACAACCTCAACGCCCCGGAACTCAATGGGTATGGCGTCGATCACGTGGCCGTCGCCGAAGGCCTGGGGTGCAAGGCACTGCGTGTATTCGAACCGGGCCAGATCGCCCCGGCACTGCGCAAGGCCAAGGAAATGATCGAAGAGTTCAAGGTTCCGGTGATTGTTGAGATTATTCTGGAGCGCGTGACCAATATTTCCATGGGCACCGAGATCAACGCCGTCAACGAATTCGAAGATCTGGCCCTGGTCGGCAACGATGCACCGACTGCCATTTCCCTGCTCGATTAAGGAGAACCCTATGCCGCGTTTTGCCGCCAACCTGTCCATGCTGTTTACCGAGCAGGACTTTCTCGCCCGTTTCAAAGCGGCTGCCGATGCCGGCTTCCAGGGGGTCGAGTACCTGTTCCCGTACGAGTTCAGCTCCGCCGAGATCAAGGCGCACCTGGACGCCAATGGCCTGACCCAAGTGCTGTTCAACTTGCCGGCCGGTGACTGGGCCAAGGGCGAACGCGGCGTGGCGTGCCACCCGGACCGGGTCGAGGAGTTCCGCGCCGGGGTCAAGCTGGCCATCGCCTACGCCCAGGTGCTGGGCAATACCCAGATCAACTGCCTGGCCGGCATCCGGCCGCAAGGCGTTGACGACCAAACCGTGGAAAAAACCTTTGTCGCCAACCTCAAGTACGCCGCCGACAAGCTGCAAGCCGCAGGCATCAAGCTGGTCATGGAGATGATCAACACCCGTGACATCCCGGGCTTCTACCTCAACAACACGGCGCAGGCCCTGTCGATTCGCGAGCAGGTGGGCAGTGCCAACCTGTTCCTGCAGTACGACATCTATCACATGCAAATCATGGAAGGCGATCTGGCCCGGACCATGGCCGCGCACCTGGGTGAGATCAACCACATCCAGCTGGCGGACAACCCGGGGCGTAACGAGCCGGGAACCGGGGAGATCAACTATCGCTTCCTGTTCGAGCATCTGGACCGCATTGGTTATGCGGGTTGGGTCGGCTGTGAATACAAGCCGTTGACCACGACTGAAGCGGGTCTTGGCTGGCTCAAGAGCCACAACGCGATCTGATTGAACAAACACGGACCAAATGTGGGAGCGGGCTTGCTCGCGAAAGCGGTGTATCAGTCGACATCAATGCTGAGTGTCAGACTGCCTTCGCGAGCAAGCCCGCTCCCACATTGGATCTCCTGTGTTTAGACGGCCGTGCCAGGCCCGTACACCTAATAAAAAGAGGATTTTGATCATGGCTAAAATCGGATTTATCGGCACCGGCATCATGGGCGAACCCATGGCTGCGAACCTGCAGAAAGCAGGTCACCAACTGTTCCTCTCCGAACACCACGGCAAAGCCCCGCAGGCCCTGATCGACGCGGGCGCAGTGGCCCTGGCCAACCCGCAGCAAGTGGCGCAGGAAGCCGAGTTCATCATCGTCATGGTGCCCGACACCCCGCAGGTCGATGACGTGCTGTTCCGCAAGGATGGCGTCGCGGCCGGCCTGTCGCCGAACAAGGTGGTGATCGACATGAGTTCGATCTCGCCCACCGCCACCAAGGCGTTCGCGGCGAAGATCAACGAAACCGGCGCGCAGTACCTCGACGCCCCGGTGTCCGGCGGTGAAGTCGGCGCCAAGGCCGGCACCTTGAGCATCATGGTCGGTGGCGAGCCGCAGACCTTCGAACGCGCTTTGGCCCTGTTCCAGAGCATGGGCAAGAACATCACCCTGGTCGGCGGCAACGGCGATGGCCAGACCGCCAAGGTCGCCAACCAGATCATCGTCGCGCTGAATATTCAGGCGGTGGCCGAAGCGCTGCTGTTCGCCTCGAAAAACGGCGCCGACCCGGCCAAGGTGCGTGAAGCGCTGATGGGCGGCTTTGCTTCCTCGAAGATTCTGGAAGTGCATGGCGAGCGCATGATCAAAGGCACCTTCGATCCGGGCTTCCGCATTAACCTGCACCAGAAGGATTTGAACCTGGCACTGGCCGGTGCCAAGGAGCTGGGCATCAACCTGCCGAACACCGCCGGTACGCAGCAGGTGTTCAGTACCTGCACGGCGATTGGCGGCGGCAATTGGGACCATTCGGCGTTGATCAAGGGCCTGGAGCACATGGCGAATTTTTCGATTCGCGATAAGTAGCCCACACCGCTCCTCCCGTTGAAATGCGGTCGAATGTGGGAGCGGGCTTGCTCGCGAATGCGCCAGGTCAGTCAGCACGGATGTTGAATGAAAGACCGCATTCGCGGGCAAGCCCGCTCCCACATTTGATCGCATTCCAAGTCTGAAATTGATGCCTATCTAATAACAAAAAATCCCCGGGAGCCCGCTTATGTCGGTCGATCCGCAACACCTGCTTCGCGAGCTGTTTGCCACAGCCATCGACGCCGCCCACCCCCGGCAAGTGCTTGAACCTTATCTGCCCGCCGACCGCAGCGGCCGTGTGATCGTGATCGGCGCCGGCAAAGCCGCGGCGGCCATGGCTCTCGTGGTCGAGGAGTGCTGGCAAGGCGACGTCTCGGGCCTGGTGGTCACCCGCTACGGCCACGGCGCACCGTGCAAAAAAATCGAAGTGGTCGAAGCCGCACATCCGGTGCCCGATGCCGCCGGCCTGGCGGTGGCTAAACGCGTGCTGGCACTGATCGGCAACCTCACCGAAGACGACCGCGTGATCTTCCTGCTCTCCGGTGGCGGTTCGGCCTTGCTGGCGCTGCCCGCCGAAGGCATCACCCTGGCCGACAAGCAGACCATCAACAAAGCCCTGCTCAAATCCGGCGCGACCATTGGCGAGATGAATTGCGTGCGCAAGCACCTCTCGGCGATCAAGGGCGGGCGCCTGGCCAAGGCGGCTTGGCCGGCAACGGTCTACACCTACGCGATCTCCGACGTGCCGGGCGATCAGGCCACCGTCATCGCTTCCGGCCCCACCGTCGGCGACCCAAGCACCTCGCAGCAAGCCCTGGCAATCCTCAAGCGTTACAGCATCGACGCGCCCGCTTCGGTGCGCAGCTGGTTGCAAGACCCCGCGTCGGAAACCGTCAAGCCCGGCGACCCGGTGCTCGCGCGCAGCCACTTCCAACTGATCGCCCGCCCACAGCAGTCGCTGGAAGCCGTGGCGGTGAAAGTGCGCCAGGCCGGGTTCAGCCCGCTGATCCTCGGCGACCTCGAAGGCGAAGCGCGGGATGTGGCCAAGGTGCACGCCGGCATTGCCCGGCAGATCGTGCAGCATGGCCAGCCGCTGGCGGCACCGTGCGTGATCCTCTCCGGCGGTGAAACCACCGTCACCGTGCGCGGCGATGGCCGTGGTGGGCGCAATGCCGAGTTCCTGCTCAGCCTCACCGACAGCCTCAAGGGCCTGCCCGGCGTCTACGCCCTGGCCGGCGACACCGACGGCATCGACGGCTCGGAAGACAACGCCGGCGCGATCATGACCCCCACCAGCTACGCCCGCGCCGAAGCCCTGGGCCTGTCGGCCAGCGACGAGCTGGACAACAACAATGGCTACGGCTATTTCGCCGCCCTCGACGGCTTGATCATCACCGAGCCGACCCGCACCAACGTCAATGACTTCCGCGCCATCCTGATTCTTGAGACTGCCAAACATGACGCCTGACAAGAAGGTCAAAATCCTCGCCACCCTGGGCCCGGCCACCGACGGCATCGATGACATCCGCGAGCTGGTGGAGGCCGGGGTGAATATCTTTCGCCTCAACTTCAGCCATGGCGACCACGCCGATCATGCCCAACGCTACCAGTGGATCCGCCAGGTGGAGCGCCAGCTCAATTACCCGCTGGGCATCCTGATGGACCTGCAAGGGCCGAAGCTGCGCGTCGGCACGTTTGCCGAGGGCAAGGTGCAACTGGTGCGCGGCCAGGCGTTGCGTCTGGACCTGGACCCAACGCCGGGCGATCAATGCCGGGTCAACCTGCCCCACCCGGAAATCATCGCGGCGCTGGAGCCGGGCATGGACCTGCTGCTCGATGACGGCAAGCTGCGCCTGCGGGTGATCACCAAACATGCCGAGGCCATCGACACCACCGTGCTCAATGGCGGTGAACTGTCCGACCGCAAAGGCGTGAACGTGCCGCAAGCGCTGCTGGAACTCAGCCCGCTGACCGCCAAGGACCGCCGCGACCTGAGCTTCGGCCTGGAGCTGGGCGTGGACTGGGTGGCGCTGTCATTCGTGCAGCGCCCGGAAGATATCCGCGAGGCCCGCGAGTTGATCGGCGACAAGGCGTTTTTGATGGCCAAGATCGAAAAACCGTCTGCCGTCCTACGCTTGCAGGAAATCGCTGAGCTGAGTGACGCAATCATGGTGGCCAGAGGCGACCTGGGCGTGGAAGTGCCCGCCGAAAGCGTGCCGCAGATCCAGAAAGACATCATCAGCACCTGCCGCCAGCTGGGCAAACCGGTGGTGGTGGCCACGCAGATGCTCGAATCCATGCGCTTTTCGCCTGCGCCAACCCGCGCCGAAGTGACGGATGTGGCCAACGCGGTGGCCGAAGGCGCAGACGCGGTGATGCTGTCGGCGGAAACCGCTTCGGGTGAATACCCGCTGGAAGCCGTGCAGATGATGAGCAAGATCATCCGCCAAGTGGAAAACGGCCCGGACTACCAGACGCAGCTGGACGTCAGCCGGCCGAAGGCGGACGCCACGGTGTCAGACGCGATCAGCTGCGCGATCCGGCGTATCAGCAGCATTCTGCCGGTGGCGGTACTGGTCAACTACAGCGAGTCTGGCAGCTCCAGCCTGCGCGCGGCGCGGGAGCGGCCGGTGGCGCCGATCCTCAACCTCACGCCAAACCTGTCCACGGCGCGGCGCTTGAGCGTGGCGTGGGGCGTGCATTCGGTGGTCAACGATCGACTGCGCCAGGTGGATGAGGTGTGTTCCACGGCGCTGGAGATTGCTCAGGCGCAAGGCATGGCGCAGCGCGGGGATACGTTGGTGATTACGGCGGGGGTGCCGTTCGGGCAGCCGGGGTCGACCAACTCGTTGCGCATCGAGACGTTGATTTAGCGTCTGTAAGTGCCTCATCGCGGGCAAGCCCGCTCCCACATTTTGATCTGCAATGCGTTCAAATGTGGGAGCTGGCTTGCCTGCGATTGGGGACGACTCTGTCTCACTGACTAACCACCATGCACAACCCAACCTGCCCCGACTGGGCCGAAGCCCTGCTCAACGGTTTCAGCCAGATCTTCCTGCAACGCCAGCCACTGTGTGGCTTGCTGTGCCTGCTGGCCATCCTGATCGGCGCCCCGGCCTTATTCGGCGGCGCATTACTGGGTGGCGTCGCCGGTTTGCTCACGGCCCAGCGCCGGGGTTATCCCAAGGCCGAACGCCAAGCTGGCCTTTACAGCTACAACGGCGTGCTGCTGGGCTTGCTGATCAGCCAGCACTTCGCCTGGTCGGCCTTATTGCCGCCGCTGATCCTGGCGTGCGGCGGCCTGAGTGCGATGCTCACGCGGCAATGGTTGAAACACGCCACTGCGCCGCATGACTTGCCCGCCTACACCGCGCCCTTTGTGGGCCTCGGCTGGTTGCTGGTCGGCACAGTGCCTGACAGCACATTCACGCTCACCGCACCCGACACCCTGGACGTGCTCACCGCGCCCTTCACCGGGCTTGCGCAAATCATGCTGCTGGACCGGCCAATGGCTGGCGCGCTGATTGCGCTTGGCCTGTTGCTGGCCAACCGCCGCGCCGCGCTATGGGCACTCACGGGCGCCGCTACCGGTGTGTTGATCGCCCTGTGGCTGGACGAACCGGCCAGCGCCCTCCTCGGTCTGCACAGCTACAACCCGGCGCTGGCCGCGCTGGCGTTAAGCCAGGCATGCCGCCGACCCTGGCAGCCGCTGCTCGGCATCCTTCTGGCGGTCATCCTCACGCCCGGTTTCACCGCCCTGCACCTGCCCGCATTAACGGCCCCGTTTGTCCTGGCCTGCTGGCTGGTACACGCCAGCCAGCGGATGTTCAAAGCCCGCGTGGACAGCCCGTTCGAATCCCCCTAGGCTTGCCCGATATTCGATTTGGGCGGGTTTTATGGACAGCAACAACGACTGGCGTCAGCGCCTCTATGTAATGGTGTTCCAAAGCGACACCGTGGCCGGCCGGCGCTTCGACAGCACCCTGTTGCTGATCATCCTCGCCAGCCTTGTGATCGTGATCCTCGACAGTATCCAGACCGTGCACGATAACTACGCCGACGTGCTGGCCTATATCGAGTGGGGCTTTACCGTCATCTTCGCCATCGAATACGGCCTGCGGCTGTATTGCTCGCCCAAGCCGTTGCGCTATGCGTTCAGTTTTTATGGGCTGGTGGATTTACTCGCCATCGTGCCCGGCATCCTCGCGCTGTACTACAGCGACGCGCAGTACCTGCTGATCATCCGCATCATCCGGATGTTGCGGATATTCCGCGTGCTCAAGCTCAGCCCCTACCTCAAGCAAGCCAACTATCTGATGGCGGCGCTGCGTGGCAGCAAGCAGAAGATCGTGGTATTTCTGCTGAGCGTGTGCACCCTGGTGACCGTATTCGGCACGCTGATGTACGTGATCGAAGGCCCGGAACACGGGTTTACCAGTATTCCCAAAGGCATCTACTGGGCGATCGTGACGCTGACCACCGTGGGCTTTGGCGACATCGTGCCGAAGACTCCGCTGGGCCAGGTCATCTCGTCGCTGGTGATGATCACGGGTTATTCGATCATCGCCGTGCCCACGGGGATTTTTACCGCTGAATTGGCCAGTGCCATGCGCGGCGAACAGCTGCAGCACGATTGCCCGGTGTGCAAGAAAGACAACCACGAGCCCAACGCAGCGTTTTGCTCGCGCTGTGGCAGCAATCTGTTTCGTAAAGTGGAATAAGCAAAGTTCGTTTTAATCTTTAAACGTCTATACGGGCGCGGCTATAGTCAGTGGCAAAATGCCCCCACTCAATCGACAACCTTCTCGAACAACAAGGAATGAGCAGTGAAAAAACTCGTTAGCGCCTCTTTACTGGCCGCCGGCCTAGCCCTGGCGGGCGCCGTACAGGCTGCCCCCGTCACACTGCTCAACGTCTCCTATGACGTGATGCGCGACTTCTACAAAGACTATAACGCCGCCTTCCAGAAGCACTGGGAAGCCGAGCACCCGAACGACAAGCTGACCTTGCAGATGTCCTTCGGCGGCTCCAGCAAACAGGCGCGCTCGGTGATCGACGGCCTGCCGGCTGACGTGATCACCATGAACATGGCCACCGACATCAATGCCCTGGCGGACAACGGCAAGCTGGTGCCGGACAACTGGGTCACCCGCCTGCCGAACAACAGCGCGCCGTTTACCTCCGCCACGGTGTTTATCGTGCGCAAGGGCAACCCCAAGGCCCTCAAAGACTGGCCGGACCTGCTCAAGGATGGCGTGCAAGTGATCGTGCCCAACCCGAAAACCTCGGGTAATGGCCGCTACACCTACCTGTCGGCCTGGGGTTATGTGCTCAAGAACGGCGGCGACGAAGACAAGGCGAAGAAGTTCGTTGGCGAACTGTTCAAACACGCGCCAGTGCTGGACACCGGCGGCCGTGCAGCCACCACCACGTTCATGACCAACCAGATCGGCGACGTGCTGGTGACCTTTGAAAACGAGGCAGAAATGATCGCGCGTGAGTTCGGCCGTGATCAGTTCGAAGTGATCTACCCAAGCGTTTCCGCCGAAGCGGAGCCACCGGTGTCGGTGGTCGACAAAGTGGTTGAGAAAAAAGGCACCCGTGTGGCGGCCGAAGATTACTTGAAGTACCTGTGGTCGCCTGAAGGTCAGGAAATCGCAGCCAACAACTACCTGCGTCCCCGCGACCCGAAGGTGTTGGCCAAGTACACCGACCGCTTCCCGAAAGTCGACTTCCTGTCGGTGGAGAAGACCTTTGGTGACTGGCGCACCGTGCAGAAAACCCACTTCAATGATGGTGGGATTTTTGATCAGATCTACAGCGGTCAGTAACTGAATAAACGCGGTAAACAATGTGGGAGCGGGCTTGCTCGCGAAGGCGGTGGTTCAGTCGATTGATTCGATGACTGACACTGCGCTTTCGCGAGCAAGCCCGCTCCCACATTTGGCTCTGTGTTTTGGCCGTTACATCGGCGGTGTCACGCCGTCCTTACCGGCCGAAATCGCCTGAGCGGTAACCGTCCCATCCGCCGCCTGCGATGCAAACATCACCACCTTCACACCGGGCTTTAACAAACTGCGATCCCCTGGCTCCAGGTTGACGATCGGCACATCATCCGGCACCACAATCTTCTGCTCGCCGCCTTTGTACTTCACGGTCAAGGTGCGCCCGTTGCTGACCACCAGATCGCCGACGGTGCCGTTGGTCATGCTGCTGCCTTCTTTCAAGTCAAACGCACGGTGCCCATCGCCCGTGCCGGCCATGGCCGGTGGAAACACGTGAACTTCCAGGGCAGTCAGGGTGCCATCGGCATTCGGCATGGCGGCCGACCCGATGTAGCTGCCGGGCTTGATTTCATCAATCTTGGCCAGGGTGACGGCGCGGACCTGGGTGTCTTTGGTCAGGTGCACGGTGACGTCTGCGCCGCTGTTGACCTTGACGTGCATTGCGTCGCCATCAATCGCCGTAATGGCGCCGCGCACACCGACCCGCGGAGCCTCGGCGGCATTGGCCAAGCCAATGGCCATGGCGGCGGCCAGGGTTGAAGCCAGGATCATCTTGTTCAGCGAAATTTTCATGAAAGTGGATTTCCTGTTTCGGCAGTTGTGACTGAATGTATCATTGCCGTTCGACTCAAAAGTTAACGATTCAGTCATTAATTTGCGGCATGAGTGTTATCACCCACAGCGCCCTACTCCGGCCATGCGATTGTCTTTACTCTCGCACGCCCTCTTCCTTCGCTTTAACGAGAACACCATGAACGCTACCCCACACGCTTCAAGCACCATGACCCGAGGCATGGTGATGCTGTTTGCGTTCTGTTGCGGCGCCATTGTTGCCAACATCTACTACGCCCAACCGATCATCGAACTGATTGCACCCGACATTGGCCTGACGCCGGCGATGGCCAGCCTGATCGTGTCCCTGACACAAATCGGCTACGCCTTGGGCCTGTTTTTTCTGGTGCCGCTGGGCGACTTGCTGGAAAACCGCAAGCTGATGATCGCCACCACCGTGTTGGCCATCGCCAGCCTACTGGGTGCTGCCTTTACCGAGCAGCCGAATTTGTTCCTGCTTGTGTCGTTGCTGATCGGCTTCAGTTCTGTCTCGGTGCAAATCCTGATCCCGCTGGCGGCGCACCTGGCGCCCGCCGAATCACGGGGCCGCGTGGTTGGCAGCATCATGGGCGGCCTGTTGCTCGGCATTCTGCTGGCACGGCCGGTGTCCAGCGTGGTGGCCGACCACTTCGGCTGGCGCGCGATGTTCATGGCCGCCGCGGCATTGATGGCCTTCATCAGCGTGGTCCTGCTGATGACCATCCCCAAGCGCCAGCCCGACCACAGCGCCAGCTACGGCCAGCTGCTGCGCTCCCTTGGCACGCTGCTGCGCCAGCAACCGGTCTTGCGCCAGCGCGCGTTCTACCAGGGTTGCATGTTCGCCACGTTCAGCCTGTTCTGGACTGCCGCCCCGCTGGAACTGTCGCGCAACCACGGCTTGAGCCAAAGCGAGATCGCGCTGTTCGCCCTGGTGGGTGCCTTGGGCGCCATCGCCGCGCCTATCGCTGGCCGCCTGGCCGACGCCGGCCACACGCACCGCGCTTCGCTGCTGGCGATGCTGTTTGCCGCCTTGAGCTTTTTGCCCGCCTTCGTGCATCCGCTGTACAGCGTGATCGGCCTGGCCGTCACCGGTGTGGTGCTGGACTTCTGCGTGCAGATGAACATGGTCCTCGGCCAACGCGCCATCTACGCCCTCGACGCCAACAGCCGCAGCCGCTTGAACGCGCTGTACATGACCAGCATCTTCATCGGCGGCGCCTTCGGCTCGGCGATTGCCAGCAGTGTGTATGAACACGGCGGCTGGCTGGGCGTGATGCTGGTGGGCAGTGCGTTCCCACTGGTGGCGTTGTTGCGGTTCCTGAGTGCTTCGCGCACGGTGGCCGTTGCCACAGCCTGACCGCAACCAGGCGCGCACCAACTTTTCCAGGGCCGCATCCGCCAGAAATGACGAGCGGCTTTTGACCCTGTGCTCGCGCACATAGCGGTCGATTCGTTAGTTGCATGAATGCTCTGCTCAACACTGAAACAGCCCGGCGCGTTTCCTGATGCTTTTGACGGTGCCCAGGGGCACGTCCTTCTTGGGATGCGGCACCAGGATCGTGTACGGGTTATAGCGGTGAGTAAAAATAGGATGGCTGCCGGTGACCCGATCCAGCACCCCACCCGCGTCTTGCAGCTCCTTGATCAATAACCCGCTTTGCGCCTCAGCCTTCTTGGCCCGGCTTGATAAACGTAACCCTGGAGTTATTTGCTCAAGCGCAGATTGCTTTAACGGGAGTGACGGCTGTATGCCTAAAGAGTGGAAATAAGCGGTGTTTATTCCCGCAGGGCATAATTGCTATGCGCCTCACCCTGCTTCTTCGCCCGCCCCGCCGCGCCCATTATCCCTCCCGCCAACTCGGCTTATCTCCTGAGGGAATATCGCAATGACACTTCAAGCCACACTTGATGCCTTCCGTGCTGACTTCAAAGCCGGCAAGCCTCCCTACAACGCGCCGGCGCATATCCATCCGATCATGGAACGCGCCACAGCCGAGCTGATTGCGTCCGGCGCCGCACAGCGTGCGTTGAAGGTGGGTGACAAGGCGCCGCTGTTCAGCCTCAAGGATGCCAACGGTACGTGGGTGTCCTCAGCCGATCTGTTGGCCAACGGCCCCTTGGTGCTGACGTTCTACCGCGGCGTGTGGTGCCCGTATTGCAATATGGAGCTGCAAGCGCTGCAAACCTTTTTGCCGACGTTGAAAGACCACGGCGCGAGCCTGCTGGCCCTGTCGCCGCAGACTGCCGCCAACAGCCGTAAATCCGAACGTATCGCCGAGCTGGGTTTCCCGATCCTCAGCGATACCCACAACGACGTTGCCGATGCATTCGGCCTGCGCTTTCAACTGCCGGACTACCTGATCGAACTCTACAAGGCCCTGGGCAACAACTTGCCGCTGATCAATGACGACCCGGCCTGGACCCTGCCGATGCCAGCGCGCTACGTGATCGGCCAGGACAGCGTGATTCGTTACGCCGAGGTCAACCCGGATTACACTCAACGCCCAGAACCGTCGGCGATGCTCGACGCCCTCACCCAATAACCCAAGGACACCCGATGGACCGCCTCACCGCCATGGAAACCTTCGTGAACGTGGTCGAAACCGGCTCGTTCTCAGCTGCCGCCAAACGCTTGGGGATAGGCCAGCCTGCTGTCTCCAAAAGCATCGCGCAATTGGAGGCGCGCCTGGCGGTGCGGTTGGTGTTGCGCTCCACGCGCGGCCTGACACCGACCGAGGCAGGCCTGGCGTTTTTCGAAAAAGCCAGGCGCGCCATCGACGAAGCCAATGAGGCCGACGACGCCGCACGCGGTGCAGGCGCCGGGCTGTCGGGCAACTTGCGCATCAGCGCCGCAACCACCTTCGCACGGTTGCACATCATTCCTCACCTGGGGCCGTTCCTGGCGCAATACCCCGCCGTGAACGTCGAAGTGGTGCTCAACGACCACAGCCTCAACCTGGTGGAAGAAGGCATCGACGTCGCCCTGCGCATGGGCAACTTGAGCGACTCGGGCCTTACCGCCCGCAAGATCGGCCAATCCCCGCGGCAAATCCTCGCCACCCCGGCCTACTTCGAACGCTGTGGCGAGCCGACCACCCCGGCGGATTTACTGCAACACCAGGCAATCATCTACAGCCTGGGTGGCGGCTCAAACTGGACGTTCAGCCAGGGCGACAGTCACTACCCGGTCGTCGCCCGCGGCCGCATCCGCGTCACCGCCGCAGAGGGCGTGCGCGCCGCGGTGCTGAACCATTTGGGCCTGACCATGGCATCGACCTGGATGTTTGCCCCGGAACTGGCCAGTGGTGAGGTCAAGCCCGTTCTGACTGACTGGCAACTGCCGCCGATTGATTTATGGGCAGTGTTCCCCACTGGCAGAATGGCGAGTGCCAAGGCACGCGCATTTGTGGAGTACGTGCAAACCCTGATCAGCGCCGCTGCGCAGTCAGGCCAAGCACATCCTGGGGCTTGATCAAACGCGCGCTCTTGATCAGGAAGTCAGACCGGCGGTGGCCCAGCAGGTCGATGCCCACAACGTAGCGGCCGCTCTGTGGGTGGTAGTTGATTACGGTGTCGCCAACGCGCCCCGTGTAGTCTTGCACCAGGCGCAAGGGGGTTGCGTACTGTTTGGCCAGTGCCCTCAGATCGACAGTGTCCTCGCCACTGGCGAAATCCATGAGCACATCGGCATCGTGACCGGTCGAGTCACTGGCCTGGTCATATTTGAACGTGTTTCTACCGCCCACACCCCAGAGCACATCGCCGCCAGCACCGCCAGTGAGGACGTTGTCCACCGAGTTGCCGATGAGCGTGTCCTGGCCGGAGCCGCCAATCGCATTCTCCACGACAACGCCTTTGGCGATGGCGACGTTGTTGCGCAGACCGCCCACACTGGAGGCGGAGTTAGGGCGCAAATCGATGGTTTGGTGATGCTCGAAACCGGAAAAATCCAGGGTGTCGTTGCCACCCGCGTCCTGTACCAGAAAACGCGGCGCGCCGCTGCCGGCATGCAGGCTGCTTGAGCGGTCACCGCTGTTGGCGTTGAAGCCATAGACGGTATCGTGCGCCTTGAGGCCCGATAGAAGCCCCGGCGTGGAGCTGCGTTGGCGTTTGAGGCCCGTCAGCCCAAGCCCGGACCCGGTGCCCGTGACAATGTCACGGGCGCGAATCCTCCCCGCACTTTTGAGAAACATATCGGCTTTGCCCTGGCCGGTAAGGTCGAGGCTCAAGCTACCAGCGCCACTGCTCTGGTCATGGCTGAGGACGATCTCGCCGGCTCGTCCCGTGAACTGCTCAACCACGTAAACATGCCTGATAGAGGTATTTTTCAACAGACCGGAAAGATCGATCCTGTCGGTGCCACTGGTGAAATCCAGAATCTCGTCTGGCTGGCCAAGCGTAGAATCGCTCGCCCTGTCGTACACAAAAACATCCGCGCCGCCACCGCCGCGCAACCTGTCCGCGCCCGCGCCACCGCGGAGCCTGTTGCCCACCTCGTTGCCGTTGATTTGGTCGTTGCCCGAACCGCCGACAGCGTTTTCCAGCGTAACGCCCTTGGCGATGGATACATTGCCCTTCAAGCCGCCCACACTGGAAAACGACTCAGCGTGCAGGTTGATGACCTGATCCTGGGAAAACCCGGAAACGTCCAGCGTGTCATTGCCGCCCCCATCCCAAATGCAAAAGATCGGCGCATCGCTCGCGAACTCAAGGCTCAAGTGATCACGGCCCGTGTTGGAGTTGAACCCGTAGGTCGTGTCGGTAGGTCGCGTATTGAAATTGGCACCGTAGAGTTTTTGTATCGCGCCAATGTCATCTTTCATCGGCACGCACGGATGGCGCCGTTGGAAGTCATGGCCCGGTTGATTGGTTTCATCCCAATAACTCATTACGCTGCAGGCCTTGGTGTCTTGCTCGTATGCGGTCTGTGCATAGGTGTGTACTCGCTTGCCATATTCGCCAGGGTGACCAAGGCCCAGGGCGTGCCCCAACTCATGAACTGCGGTAAATAAAAAGTAATCGCCGTACGCGGGGACTTCGCGAGCGCCCTGCGTTCCAATGGTGGTTTTCATGTCACCGTAATACTGATTGGGTAACTGTGACACACCACCACTGGTACGAGGATCGGCTGCAATGGTTATTGAACCGTCGGCGCAGGTTGAATTTTCTTTGAATATAATCGTGGTCACGTCTTGCCACATTTGAAGTGCCTGGCGAATCGACACTTTTTGTTTGGCAGAGAACTTTTCGTCAAGGGTAAAAGACAATTCGATTTTACCGTCGCCATCGCGATCGTAATGGCGATAGCCTCCCCGCAGGATCTGGTTGGCGGCCTCCTGCGTGCCAAAAGCGGGCTTCTGGGCTGGCGCCATGGAGACGTGGGCAGGGTGTGTGAAAGCCGGTGTACTGGATTCAGGCAATTCAGGCTGATGTAGATGATGGGCAACAAATGAAGTGGCAACGCGCATATAACATCCTTTGAAAACATTAAGCCGACCCGAAACAGGGCCCAGGACGCGGCAACCCACTTAACCGCCAAACTAACCTCCCACATCAAAAAACCGCGCACCAGCCCTGACTATGTTTCATGCCCAAACATATAACAACTGGATACATACACTTCACATCCACACACAAGAATAATCCTATACGCGCACTACACACTCAAAGCCTCGCCCGAAAACAGGGACTTTAAAACACTGTAAAACATATAAAGTTTAGAAAACCCTCACGCGTCAAACTCGGCATGGAAACAAAGCCCTACACACTTGATCGCCTGGAAGCGGCTCGCGTTACGGATATAGGCCTGCACATTCAAACCGCGGGATGCGACCATTCAGCGACGGCCAGTAACCGCATTGGCGAGCATCGGCCCAGACGCTCGGCTGGCGCAATAACTCGCGCAGCGCTTGCGATGCGATGTTCAACGCGAGCGCTTGGCCAGGGCAGTGGTGTTTGCCAACGCCAAAGCTGAACAAGCGCCGGCCGGGTCGCTCAAGCAGAATGCTGTCCGGGTCAGGGTTTGCATCGGGGTCCCGGTTCGCAGCGGCCAGTAACACGAGAACAGTATCGCCCTTCTCTAGAATGCGATTGCCAATCGAGCAGGGCCCGGCCGTAAATCGCCGCGTGTTCTGCACCGGCGAGTCATAGCGGGCCACCTCCTCCACCAGCGCGGGCACCAGGGCCGGCATGCGCTGGATGTGCGCCAGCAGGTCAGGCCGCCGGGCGAGTGTGACCAGCGTATTGCCAATCAGGCCGGCACTCGCTTCACACGTCTGGGAGAGCAAGCCGATCAGGTTAGGCGTCAGTGCATTCGGGTCACCCCACTCGCCGTGGAGAAGCTGCTCGAGCAACCCGGTCTGCTCGAGCACCGCACCGAACAGCTGCCCCAGGTGTACAGCGCCAGCATCGGCGGCGCGCAAGTGAGCCTGGCTGCTCAGCGGCGAAAGACACGCGACAAAATCCCGGGTCAGCGCGGCGACTCTGTGCAACCGCTCGCCAGGCACACCCAGCAACGAACCCACCACAGCGACCGGCAACGTAAACATCCACTCATCGAGCCTGTGCAGGCGCCTGCTGACTTGCGTCACCACCCTGGCGATATGCACCGCGTCCAACCTGGCCAGTGCAGGTTCGACCACCGCCCTGGGGCACTGGTGGGCCGCGCCCTCGTTCATGCGCATCAACCTGGCGAACACCTGACCCGCCGCACCGTTCGCGATCGCCTCAGGCACCGGCTCGTGTGACGGGCGTACCAGGCAGTCAGGGTGCGTCAGCACGGCCTCGACAGTCCTGGCGCTACTGGCGATCCACAGTCCCAGTTCAGCATCGAACGACAGCTCATCGTTGCGCCTGAGGGCCGCGTAATAGGCGTAAGGGTCGGCATGGGTCGCGGCTTGCAGCGGTGTCATCGGGCACGTCCTGTTTGCAAAAGAAGCGTTACTATCTGCCCTCTCACACGGCAACGATTCGCTCAGGAACGAAATATGCACGCTCAGGACGAGGACACGGCGCTTTCACACGTGGCGGGTGCGATCGCGGAGCCCGCGCGAACGAAAATGCTTTGTTCGCTGATGGATGGCCACGCACGAACCAGCACCGAGATGGCGGCAATTGCCCAGGTCAGCGCCTCGACCGCCAGTGCCCATTTGGCCAGGCTCAAGAACGATGGCCTGCTTACGCTGCACACCCAGGGACGTCATCGCTATTACAGCCTGGCTGGGCCGCACGTGGCGCAGGCCATCGAGGGCCTGATGCAGATCAGCCGCAACACCAGCAGGGGTTTCGTCTCGACCACGCCCACGCGTTTGCAGTTTGCGCGCACCTGCTACGACCACATGGCTGGTACCCTGGCCGTGCACCTGCACGACCATTTCATCGCCAGCGGCTGGTTGATGGGCGACGGCACTTACCAGCTGAGCGCGGCGGGTGAACAAGCCATGACCGAGCTGGGCATCGATGTGCCCGCACTGCGCGCGCAGCGCCGACGTTTCGCCTGTTCGTGCCTGGACTGGAGCATGCGCCGCCCGCACCTGGCCGGTGCTTTGGGCGCGGCATTGCTGCAAAGTGTTATCCGCCGTGGATGGGTGACCCAGGACCTGGACAGTCGCGCGTTGGGGTTGACGGCCAAGGGACGCAAGGCGCTGGCAAGCCGATTTGGAATGGATATCTGAAGACAATAAAAATCACAATGTGGGAGCGGGCTTGCTCGCGAAAGCGCTGGGTCAGTGAAGAATCCCTCAACTGACACACCGCATTCGCGAGCAAGCCCGCTCCCACAGACGTCATGCCGTGTTCAAAGCACCCGGCCATCCCACGCCACTGTCACATGCCTGGGCAACTCGCGCCGATGTTCCAGCAACCACGCGTCCAGCGTATGCCCCACGTGCGTCAGTACGCCCAATTGCGCACCTGTTTGCTCAATGCTGCGCAATGCCAGCGTCACGTCATTGTGATTGCGCGGTGCTTGCGGCTGCGGCGGCATGGAGCAATCGAGCACCAACACCTCCAGTGGCGCGCGTTGCAGCCAGGCCAGGGTGGCAGGCGGCAGGCCGACCGTGTCGGTGAGGTAGGCGATGCGCCGACCTTCGCCTTCCAGCAGATAACCAAAGGTGGGTTTGGAGTGCTGCAATGGCAGCGCCGTCACGCGCAACTCGCCAAATTCGCGGGTTTCGAATGCGCTAAACGGCTGGCTGAAATCCAGAATCCCCGGGTGCTTGTAAAGGTCGGACAACCCTTGCGGGTCCGCCGGCCCGTGCACCGGAATCACCAGTCCCTGGCCCCAGCGCAAATGCAGCAAACCTTGCGCATGGTCAGCGTGGTAGTGGGTCTGGAAAATCCCGTTGAAACTGCGCGGCGGGAAGCGTTCGGTCAGGTCCGGCAAACCGCTGTCGATCAACCAGCGCTGGTCGCCACATTCGATCAACGCGCTGCACGGTCGGCGGCGTAACCCTTCATCGCTGCACGCCAGGGCGCAGGCAGCGCATTCGCAGCCGTACACCGGAACTTGCCGCGCGTCACCGGTGCCAAGCAAGGTCAGGCGCATGCCGAGTGCCCGTGATCCAGGCAGCACAGCAAGCGCTCGACGGTATGCACCAGCGGGCCGGAGTTATCCAGCACCAACAGCCCTGCACCATTGCCGGCGATCAGGTCTGCGGTGAACCGTGCATTGCGTGCCAGGCGCTCCTCGATATCGGCCAACGACTCACGCCCCCGCGCGATCAAGCGCTGGCGCAACACGGTTTGATCGACTGTCAGCAACAGCACCAGCACCGAGGGATAGCGTTCGCGGGTTTGCGCCAGGTGCGCGCGGGACCCATTGACCAGCACGTCTTCCCCCGCCGCCAGCCAGTCGTCGATCACACGCGGGATGCCGTACGACAACCCATTGGCGTGCCAACTGAGGGCAAACGCGCCCTCGGCCTGCATCGCGGCGAACTGCTCCGGGCTCACACCCTGGGCCGCCTCGCCCACCGCTTCGGCCGAACGGGTGATCACCCGCCGCACAATGCGGCAGCCGCGCTCGGCCAAGCGCGGGCGGGCGGCATCCAGCAGGCTGTCCTTGCCCGAACCCGATGGCCCGATGAGATAGATCAACCTGCCTGCCATCAAAACACCCTCTTCGCTTGTCGCCACACTTGTTGCACCACAGGCAGCCCTTCGCGGCGTTTGGCCTGGACCAGGTCAGCGCGCAGGCCCACCGCAATTTCACCGCGATCGGTCAGGCCCGCCGCGTGCGCCGGTGCCAGGCTGATCATCTTGACCGCGCGCGCCAGGTCGCCGCCGTCCTGCTCATCGGCCAGCACGAACGCGGCCTGCAACAGGCTGGCCGGGTAGTAGTCGCTGGAAAGTATATCCAGCAATCCCTGCGCAGCCAGGCCGGCGGCGGCCACATTACCCGAGTGTGACCCGCCGCGCACCACGTTCGGCGCACCCATCAACACTTTCATGTTCAGCGCCTGGCAGCCCTGGGCTGCTTCAAGCGTAGTGGGGAATTCGGCAATGGTCATGCCGTAGCGCGCCGACTCTTCAACATGCGCCAACGTGGCGTCATCGTGGCTGGCCACCGACAACCCACGCCCCAGGCAATACTCGACGATGGCCGCGCGATAGCGGTCGCTGTACTCGCGGGAGTTGGCCATTTGCAACACGATAAACGCGTCCATGGTTTCGTCGTTGAGGTGGTACTTGCCCATGTAGTACTCACGGTACTTGGCTTCGAGCACGAACTGGCGCTGGCCCGGCGAATGGTCCATCACCGACACCAGACGCACCAGCGGGTTTTCCACCAGGTCGCGGAACACGCTCAGGGTGTCCGGGTGGCACAGCTCGCAGCGCAGGTGCAAGTGGTGCTCGGCGCGGGTCAGCCCGGCGCCTTCTGCCGAAGCGATGGCGTCGAGCATCGCCGGCAGTTTCTTCATGCGGTTGCCCTTGGGGTTCACATCGCCGATGGACACCGCATCGAACACCGTGGTGATCCCCGCCGCAATGATCTGCGCGTCGTGGCTGAGCACCGCCGAGGTCGACGGCCAGTCCACGCCGGGGCGCGGGGTCATATGTTTTTCCAGGTTGTCGGTGTGCAACTCCACCAGCCCCGGCAGCAGGCAATCACCGCCCAGGTCCTGGGCCTGGGGCAACTGGCTGCGGCCTTCGGCAATGTCGACGATCTGGCCGTCGCGCAGCACCACCGAACCGAGGAACACACGCTCAGCCGTAACGACCTGGGCATTACTGAGGATCTGTTCAGCGGGCATGGGCGTATTCCTCTGCGGCAACGGGCGTGGGGGTCATGTCGAAATGGCGGTCGGCAACCGCTTCACGGGCGGCGCGGTCGTGGAAAATGCCGATCAGTGCGGCGCCGCCAGCCTTGGCTTCGTTCATCAGTTCCAGCACCACCTGGCGATTGTTGTCGTCAAGAGACGCGGTGGGTTCGTCCAGCAGCATCACCGGCCAGTCGACCATGAAGCCACGGGCGATATTCACGCGCTGTTGCTCGCCACCGGAGAAAGTGCCGGGCGCCAGTTGCCACAGGCGTTGGGGGATATTCAGGCGCGTCAGCAAGTGCTCGGCGCGGGACTGCGCGTTAGCCTTGGACCAGCCACGCGCCAGCGCCGGCTCCATCACCACGTCCAGGCAGGCCACGCGCGGAATGACGCGCAGGAATTGGCTGACGTAACCCAGGGTCTGCTGGCGCACCTGCAAAATGTCACGCGGCTCAGCGCCCACCAGCTCCAGCCACTCACCGGCATGCCTTACGCGAATGCTGCCACCTGCCGGCAGATAGTTGCCGTACAGCGTGCGCAGCAAGGTGCTTTTACCCGCGCCGGACTGGCCGTGCAGCACCAGGCATTCGCCGCCCTGCACGCTGAAATCCACGCCGCGCAGCACGTTGAGCACTACGCCGTTCTGCTGGTGCAAGGTGAAGGTTTTCGAGAGGTCGCGAACCTCGATCAAGGCATTCATCATGGCTGCAATACCGAAGACACCAGCAGTTGAGAGTAAGGGTGCTGTGGATCGTCGAGGATCTGGTCGGTGAGCCCCGTTTCCACCACGCGCGAACGGCGCATCACCATCAGGCGGTCGGCCAACAGACGGGCCACGGCCAGGTCATGAGTGACAATCACCACCGCCAAATCCAGCTCACGTACCAGGCCGCGCAGCAGGTCGAGCAAACGCGCTTGCACCGACACGTCCAGACCGCCGGTGGGTTCGTCCATGAACACCAGGCGCGGGCTCGAGACCAGGTTGCGGGCGATCTGCAGACGTTGCTGCATGCCGCCCGAGAAGGTGCGCGGCAGGTCATCGATGCGCTGCGGGTCGATTTCCACCTGGCCCAGCCAATCCAGACCGGCGCCGCGCAGTTGCGCATAGTTGCGCACGCCCTGGGCCATCAGACGCTCGCCAATATTGGCGCCGGCCGACACCCCCATGCGCAGGCCGTCACGGGGGTTCTGCTCGACAAAGCCCCACTCGGTGCGCAGCAAGGTGCGGCGCTCGGCTTCGCTGGCGCTGTAGAGGTCGAGCCATTCACCGTCCTTGCTGCGGTAGCCAATGCTCCCGGCTTGCGGTGGCAAACGCCCGCTCAGCAACGAGAGCAAGGTGGATTTGCCTGAGCCGGACTCGCCGACAATCCCCAGTACTTCGCCGGGGTACAGGTCGAAGCTGACACCCTGGCAACCCTTCTCCGGGCCGTACAGCAGGGACAGGTCACGCACGTGCAATAACGGCTGGCTCACTGGTTGTTCTCCTTCACGCGCTGGGCGCAATACCAGGTGTCGGAACACACAAAACTCTGGGTACCGGCGTCGTCGAGAATCAGCTCATCGAGAAACGACTCATGGCTGCCGCAGATCGCGCAGTTGTGTGCCCACTTCTGCACCTCGAACGGGTGGTCTTCAAAGTCGAGGCTGGTGACTTGGGTGTACGGCGGCACTGCGTAGAGGCGCTTTTCACGCCCGGCGCCAAACAGCATCAGTGCCGGGCTCATGTCGAGCTTGGGGTTGTCGAATTTGGGGATCGGTGATGGGTCCATCACGTAGCGCTCATCGACCATTACCGGGTAGGCGTAGCTGGTGGCGATGTGGCCGAAAGTGGCGATGTCTTCGTAGAGTTTTACGTGCATCACCCCGTAATCGTTGAGCGCGTGCATGGTGCGCGTCTCGGTTTCCGACGGTTCGATAAAGCGCAGCGGCTCCGGGATGGGCACTTGGTAGACCATGATCTGGTCGGCCTGCAGCGGCGTTTCCGGGATGCGGTGGCGGGTCTGGATCACGGTCGCCTCCGGCGTGGCTTCGGTGGTGGCGACACCGGCCGTGCGCGCAAAGAAGCGCCGGATCGACACGGCGTTGGTGGTGTCGTCGGCGCCCTGGTCGATGACCTTGAGCACGTCATCGGCGCCGAGGATCGCGGCGGTCAATTGCATGCCGCCGGTGCCCCAGCCGTACGGCAACGGCATCTCGCGGCCCCCGAACGGCACTTGGTAACCGGGGATCGCCACGGCCTTGAGCAAGGCGCGGCGGATCATGCGTTTGGTCTGCTCGTCGAGGTAGGCAAAGTTGTACGCCGGGTCACGCGCAGGTGTTTGAGTCAGGTCATTCATGGCGCGTGCCCTCGGCCGGTTGGCGCAGTTTGCGGATCAGTTCCAGCTCGGACTGGAAGTCCACGTAGTGAGGCAATTTGAGGTGCGAAACAAAGCCCGCGGCCTCGACGTTGTCGCAATGGGCCAGCACGAACTCTTCGCGCTGAGCCGGCGACACCACCTCTTCGTTGTATTCCTCGGCGCGCAGCGAGCGGTCTACCAGCGCCATGCCCATCGCCTTGCGCTCGGCATGCCCGAACGCCAGGCCATAGCCACGCGTGAACTGCGCCAGCTGCGTGGCCGAACCAACGAACTGGTTGACCATCTCGCACTCGGTCACTTCGATGCTGCCCAGGCACACCGGGAAGCCCAGTTCTTCGGGGTCGATCCACACCTCTACGTCGCCAATGCGAATCTCGCCGGCAAACGGGTGATTGCGGCCATAGCCGCGTTGGGTCGAGTAACCCAGCGCCAACAGAAACCCCTCGTCGCCACGGGCCAGGGCTTGCAGGCGCTCGGCGCGGCTGGCCGGGTATTCCAGCGGGTCGCGGGTGATGTCGGCGACGCTGGCGTTGTCGTCAGCTTCGTTTTGGATCAGGCCTTCTTTGGCGAGCAAGCCGAGCACCCGCGGGCAGGCTTCGATGCGCGCATCCGCCGTGGTTTGCGGGCCTGGGTATGCACCTTCGGCCAGCAGCGAAAAATCCAGCAGCCGGTGGGTGTAATCGAAGGTCGGGCCGAGCAGCTGGCCGCCGGGCACGTCTTTGAAGGTGGCCGACAGGCGTCGACTCAATACCATGTGCGCCGTATCAATCGGCAGGCTCGGGCTGAAGCGCGGCAGCGTGGTGCGGTAGGCGCGCAGCAAGAAGATTGCTTCCACCAGGTCGCCCGCCGCTTGCTTGATCGCCAGCGCGGCGAGTTCTTCGTCGAACAGCGAGCCTTCGGTCATCACTCGCGCCACGGCCAACGGCAGTTGTTCGCGGATTTGTGCAACGCTGAGTTCGGGAATGGCGGTATCGCCCCGGCGCTTTTTCGCCAGCAGGCGGTGGGCATTGTCGATGGCTTGCTCGCCACCTTTGACGGCTACGTACATCAGGCGTGCTCCTGTGCAATGCGGCTGCTGCGTGGCAGGCCAATCAGGTGATGACCTGCGCTGAACACCACGTCCAGGCCACGCGGGAAGGCTTCGCGGCGTTGGCGTTCCAGCCAGAAATCCTGCGGCACCGGCAGGTTCACCCGGCGTTGTGTCTTGATGCCGGGGCCATGCCAGTGCAGGCCGCGACCGGACTCCAGATCGGTAAGCTGAACCAGCAAGGTGCAGGACTGGTCGGGGTAACGGTCGTTACCGTGGTCGAAGCCGCTGAGGTCGAGCAGGTCTTGTTCGCCGAGCAACGCAAAGGCCGCTTCTTCGCGCTTATCCGTCAGTGGGCAGCCGCAGTGAAAGGCCAGGTTGGCGCGGATCAGCGGCGTGTCGAAGCTGGGCGCCAGCCACACTGGGGTGTCCCCATCCAGCAGCGCCAGGCACAGCGCGTAGGTGGCGGGTGCCAGGCCATCCAGGCGCGGCGCTGAAGGCAAGTGCTGGATCAGGCCCGGTTCGGCCAGGGCTTTGAGCGCCGCGCGAAAACCGCGCTGGGCATCGAGTACCGGGTCGACAAACGCCGGTTGCAACAGGTGCGCATTCATCAGTTTTCTCCTCGCACCAAGGTGAAGAACTCAACCTTGGTGGCGGCAGTGTCGGCTTCTTTTTGCGCGCGGCGTTTGGCTTGGGCAGCGGCCAGCGCGGTGATCAAATCGCTGAGCCACAGGCTCGGTTGCGTGCCTTGCAGGTGCGCGTCGGCCAGGGCGGCCAACTCGGCGTGGGCTTTGTCGCGCCCGGCCAAATAGCTGTAGCCGGTGCGGCCGTCAGCCAGGCGCACCACGCAACGGGTCACGCTCATTTCACCGACGTTGAAGGCGGCGCCATCCCCGCCCATGCGGCCACGCACTAACGTCATGCCGATTTCAGGGGCGCGAATCAGCTGGTACTCGGCGTCCTTCAAAGCCGCTTCGTAAGGTTGCAATTCATTGAGTTGGGCGCGGGCAAGCACACCCATCCAATGCTGACGCGGGGACAGGTTCATCGGGGTCTCCATCAGGTCACCACTTGGTACTGGAAGCGATCCGAACGGCTGGTGGACTGCGCCAGCTCCACCGGGCGGCCGTCGCGATCGCGGGAAAGGGTGAATACGGTGAGGGCCGGCAAGTGCCGGGGCATCATCAGCAGCGCGGCTTCGTCACGGTTGGGCAAACGCGCGCCGATCAGGCTTTGGGTGCGGGTCAGTGGCAAGTCCCGCTCGCGCAAGTACTGGCGCAACGAGCCGCCGGTGTAATCGGCCAGCAGCGGCGCGCGGCTGGCGCAGTAGCGATGGCGGATCAGGCTGACGGGCTGGTGGTCGAGCTTGCGCAGGGTTTGCAGTTCGATCATCGGCGCCATTTCGGCGATGCCCAACTGCAGCGCTTCGTCTCGGCTGGCGTAGCAGTAGCGGCGCTTGAGCAGCACCGCCTGCACGCCCATGCCCTGGGCCGACAGCGATTGGCTGTAGGACGTCTCGGCGCCCATCGGGTAAATCAGCGGGCGGTCCAGCACCTGAGTGCCCTTGCCCTGGCGGCGCAACAGGCTGCCTTCGAACACCAGTTCGTCGATGGCACGGCGCAAAGTATGGCGGTTGACGCCAAAACGCTCGGCCATGTGCACCTCGCCGGGCAGGAAGTCGCCGGCCTGGTAGCTGCTCAGTTCACGGCGCAGGATGTCCGCGAGTTCGCGGTACACCGGCTCATCTTGTCTAGACAACTGCATGCTTAAAAAAAGCGCCGCGCGGGCACCCCTCTGGCGTCAGATGAACTGCTTGCGCAGGCGTTGGGACAGCACGTCGATACAGCTCACGACAACGATGATCACCAGCAGCACCGCGCAGGTCTGGACGAACTGGAAGGCGCGGATGTTTTCCCAGAGGATCACGCCGATGCCGCCGGCGCCGACCATGCCGACCACCGTGGCCGAACGCACATTGGCTTCGAAGCGATACAGCGCGTAGCTCACCCACAGCGGCATCACTTGCGGGATCACGCCGTAGATCACTTCCTGCAAGGCGCTCGCGCCGGTGGCTCGCACGCCTTCGACCGGGCCTGGGTCGATGGCTTCGACGGCTTCGGCAAACAGCTTGGCGAGCACGCCGGTGGTGCTGATCCACAGGGCCAGAACGCCCGCGAAAGGACCGAGGCCGACGGCGACCACGAACAACATGGCGAACACCATTTCATTGATGGAGCGGAACGCATCCATCACCCGGCGCAGCGGTTGGTGCACCCACCAGGGGGTGATGTTGTCAGCGCACAGGATGCCCAGCGGCACCGAGCACACAATCGCCAGCACCGTGCCCCAGAGGGCGATTTGCACGGTGACGATCATCTCTTTGAGGTAGGAGCGCCATTCGTGGAAGTCGGGCGGAAAGAAGTCGGCGGCGAAGGTCGCCATGTTTCCAGAGTCTCGGTACAGCGCCAGCGGGTTCATCTCCGCGCCGTGCCAGGCCCAGGCCAGCAGGACCAGGAACAGGCCCCAGCCGAGGTATTGCGGCCAAGTGCGTTTGCCTACAGCTTCAGCGTGCAGAGTTGTCATGGGTCACTCTCGGTGTAGGGTTGGAACCGGGCTTGAAGTGGGAGCGGGCTTGCTCGCGAAGGCGGTGAATCAGTCGCCGGATGCGTTGAATGACACACCGTATTCGCGAGCAAGCCCGCTCCCACATAGAGCCCGGTTCCTACAGGGGTTAGCCGTTGGCTGCAGTCTTCTTGTCCAGCTCGCTGATGCGCTGTTGCAGCTTGGCCAGGTCGGCGTCGATGTCCGCCAGCTTCTTGGCCTTGTCAGCGGCTTCAAGGTGGTCGTCAGCGCTGATGGTGGTGCGCTGCTTGAACAGCTCCAACTGGCGGATCGGCAACAGCTGGTCATCGCTCGACGGCAGGAACTTGCCCAGCTGCATGTTCTTCAGCACGGCCTTCTCTTCATCGGTGTCGCCGTAGTGGGCGAAGAAATCGCGGATCTTGGTCTTCTCGCTGTCGCTCAGCGCCTTGCTCCACACCATCGGGTCAGCCGGGATCAGTGGCGATTTCCAGATCACCTTGAGCATGGCGGCCTTGTCCGGCTGGGTGACTTCAAGGCGGTCCCAGCTTTCGGTGTTGAAGGTGGCAACGTCCAACTGCCCTTTGGCCACGCTGAGTGCGTTGACTTCATGGCTGGAGTTCAGCGTGCGTTTGAACGCGGTGGCGGCATCCACATTGTTCTTGGCAAACACGTAGTAGCCCGGCACCAGGTAGCCCGAGGTGGAGTTCGGGTCGCCGTTGCCGAAGGTCAGGTTCTTGGCGTTCTTGAGCATGTCGTCAACGTTGTTGATCGGGCTGTCCTTGCGCACGATCAGCACGCTCCAGTAACCGGCGGCACCGTTGGCGGCGGCGGTCTGGGCGAAGATCTCCCCGTTGGAGCGGTCCACCGCTTCCATCGCCGCCTTGTTGCCGAGCCACGCCACGTCGACTTTGTTGAAGCGCATGCCCTGGATCAGGCCGGCATAGTCGGAGGCGAACGTGGCGTTGATGGTCAGGCCGGTCTTCTTGTGCATGTCATCCAGAAACGGCTGCCAGATGCTCTTGAGGTTCTGCGAGGACTCGGTGGACATGATGCCGAAGTTGATGGTTTTGTCGGCGGCCTGGGCGTTGCCCAGTGCGACGCCGGCCAGCAACACCGCAGACAGAAACACGTGGCCGATACGGTTCAACATGGAAGGAATTCCTGTGGGTCGTGAGTAGGGTTTCAAGCGCGCGCCAGGGCCAGCCGAGGGGTAACGTCGGTGTGGCGGATCTGGTCGGAAAACATCAGGCTGGTGTCGACGTCGGCACCGTACAAATCGTTGAGGAACTGGCTGCTCATGGCGCTGCCCTGCCCGTCGAAATGAATCCGTCCGCCTTTGAGGGCCACAGCCCGCGGGCAATAACGCATGGCGTAATCGACTTGATGCAGGGTCACCACCACGGTCTTGCCGTCGCGGCGGTTGATGTCGGCGAGGATCTCCATGACCTTGCGCGCCGACTCAGGGTCCAGCGACGCGATAGGTTCATCGGCGAGGATCACTTCGGCGCGCTGGGTCAAGGCACGGGCAATCGCCACGCGCTGCTGCTGACCGCCGGACAAGGTCGACGCACGTTGCGCGGCCAGATCGGCCAGGCCAACACGGGCGAGGGATTCGAGGGCAAAGGCCTTTTCCTCGGCATTGAACAAACCCAGGTTGCCGCGCCAGCGCGGCATGCGGCCCAGGCAACCGAGCAGCACGTTGTCGAGCACGCTCAGGCGATTGACCAGGTTGAACTGCTGGAAGATGTAGCCGATGTCTGCACGCAGCCGCCGCACCTTGCCATTCAACCGTCCACTGGCCTGCACCTCCCGGCCCAGCACCTTGACGCTGCCGCCGTTGCTTTTGTCGCAACAGGCCAGGCCTGCCAAGTGGCGCAGCAACGTGGACTTGCCGGACCCGGAAGCGCCAATCAGCGCGACCATCTCACCGGCAGCAATGGTGAGTTCGAGGTCGACCAGTGCGGATTTCTTCGCAAAGGTCTTGTTCAAGTGATCGACATGGATAGCGTGAGTCATGGGCATCTCTGTCTGGTTTGAACAGCCAGGGGATGGCTGCGGTTGAGTTCAAACGACAGTAGGCGCGCCAGGTGTCAGTGCTATTACTTGCACATGACTGGCGGGCGGCGGTTTGATGAAGGTTTTGTGAAAGGTTGGAGGTGGGTATCCAGTGGTCTGCGGCGAAGACGTCTGGCACACTCCGCGCTATCAACTAGCCACTACTTGATGGCACTCCCGCAGCGTTAAAGGAAAAACACGGATGTTCACTGACCAAACACGTCCTCTGGCCTATCACCGACTGTGTGGGCTGACGCTCGCCAGCCTGCTCCTCGCGGGTTGCGCCACCCCTGCCCCTCAACCACCGCCGGTGGCTGTACGCGATCAGTGCTTGGATAAAGGGTCTGCAGCAAGTGCGGCATTCGAGCGTTGCGTGGCCGACCGGCAAGCGCAAAAAGCGAAAATGCTCAAGGACGTCCTCGCCGTGCTCGACACGACGCCCGGTCGCCAACCTTTGGCTGATGCGGGCCCGGACGGTTATCAGCAAGCCGACTTCCCGGAAACGCCCAAGGTCCTGAGCTACCAGGGCGAACGCTCGATCTCGGTCGCTGAAAAACAGGCGCGGCCTTACAAGGTCAGGATCACCTGGAAATACGACTCACCTTTGCCCGTGCCCTTACCGGGCGACGTCTACAGGATGGGCCAAATGCGCCAGCAGGTCGTGCCGGCCGTGGAGGCGCAAGGGCTTGCGAAGTTTGTGTGCACAGTGACGGCTGACCAGCAGGTGCAGTGGATTTTCTACGCCAAAAGTGAAGAGACGTTCATGGCACGGGTGAATGCCGCGCTGGCCAAGAGCGAGCCTTACCCTTTGATATTCACGGCGACTGAAGAGCCCGCACTGAACAGCGACATGTTCAAGACGGGGACACTGCGCATTACACCCAAAATCTGCATGGAATGATGATCGCGAACACAGCTTGCCTTAAGGTATTCAGTGTCGACCGATCGTTCCCACACTCTGCGTGGGAACGATCGGTATAACGACAGCTGAACAAGACTTTCCCTACGCTCAGTCATTTAACCGCTCTGCATTATGTGGACCGAGCCGTACGCAGGAGGGCCAAGCCCTGCCGGGTCTCCCATTCCCCGGTCGACCAACCTGCGTATGGCTCACCCTTTCCAACCTGCTTTGTGGCGGCTGTGCACGGGAGGCTTCGGCCTGCCGGGTTTCTATGGCCGGTCTACCACCCCACATACTCCACCCGACCTCATCTTCACTGTCCGCCCGGCCTCAGCACCGAAGTTGCCCTGACCACTGCCAGCGAGATGCTGGAATCGGCGACAGTGTGTGCGTACGACTGTGCCGAGCATTTGGAGGCCACAGGCCGCAAGCAGGTGCTGGCGGTGGTGCAGATGATTGAGGTCGCTCAGCTGTCAGTAGATCAGGCGCTGGATCGTGAGTGTCCCGCCGCTTGATAGCGCGGTGGTCCCCTGTGGGAGCTGGCTTGCCTGCGATGGCGGTGGGTCCGCTGACGGATTTATGGCTGACACACGGCTATCGCAGGCAAGCCAGCTCCCACACTGAGTGTGGTGTACATCAGGGGATTTCTCGCACGATGGCGAAACAGGCCTAACATTCAGATCAGATAGAGCTCAAAACTGTGGGAGCGGGCTTGCTCGCGAAGGCGGTGGGGCAGTGATTGATAGGCTGGCTGACACTGCGCCTTCGCGAGCAAGCCCGCTCCCACATTTGGCCTCCAGTGGATGCAAGAATGCATTCCACGGGTATGAAAAAGGCGACCCGAAGGTCGCCTTTTTTCATTGCGCGTATTGCTTGCTCAACCCCGGCGGTACGCCGTGCACATCGGTCTCTTCCCACGGCCCGTTCGGGCTGATGGAGCGGCTCCAGCCGTTGCTCCAGCGGTAGTAGGTGCGCTGGCGGTAGAAGGTGTCGGGCTGTTCTTCCAGCACGTACACCTGCATCTTGCCGTCCCAGTGGCTGGCGGCGCCCGGTGGTGGGGCGAAGGTCGGCGATTTGCTTGGCAGCGGTTTCGGCGGCGGGGTCACCGGGCCGGATGGTTGGGTGCTCGGCTGGGTCGAAGGGCCCGACGGCGGGATGGTCGGGCCGCTGGGTGCCGGAGGTGGCCGGTGGACCGCACAAGCGCTCAGGCCGAGTATCAGGCTGAGCAGGGTGATGCGTGCAAAGGCGGTCATAGGCGTTTTCCTCGATTTACTTGTCCGGACTGTCGATGGTCAGCTGCTGCAGCGCAGTGGCAGTGCTGGCCAAGGGTTGGCTGCGGCCGATCCACTCGCCAGCGGTCGGTTGACCGGCCCGGGATATGCGCGCAACCAGTTGGACTTCGGGGAAGTTCGACAGTTTCAACTGCGGCATCATCGCGTCCGCATCGCCCAGTTCGACGGTGACAGGCAGTTCGGCGACGGTCACGCGCTTGGCCGCCAGCGGTGCAGGCGGGCCGGAGACGGCACGGGCGAAGATGAACACGCTGTCGGTGGGCAGGGCTTTGGCCTTCACCTCGGCGGACAAATCCACGCGCACTTTAAGAACAGCCTTGGGCGCTTGAGCGACAGTACCGCCGCTCTCCCTGAGCTTTTCCGCCGCTCGGTCGATACCACCTTGCAACGCGACCCTGGAATTGTCTTCCGGTGGCAGCTGCGCCAACAGGCGGTTCCAATAATCGATGGCGTCCTGATAACGCTGGCCTTCAAAGGCGGCAATACCCAACAGGCCAAGGCTGGTGACTTCCTTGGGGTCCAGCTTCAAGGCTTCATCGGTCAGCGCCTGCACCTTGGGCGACCACTGTTTGTTGTCGGCAAAATACTGCGCCTGCGCCCACTGGCCGAGCAGTTCCGGCTGGCGACCGGCCAACGCCACGGTGCGCTCGAAGACTTTGGCCGCATCGGCGGAACGGTCCTGGGCCATGTAGGCGCGACCGAGGAAGTACAACCCTTCCGGCGAATCCGGCTGGGCAGCGGCGGCGCGTTCCAGGCGCTGGGTCATGTCTTGCATCGACACCGGCGGCTGGGAGAATTCGCGGGTGAGTTCAACCTTGTCACTGGCCCCGTAATGCAGGTACAGCGCGACGCCCAGGATCGGCACCAGAAACGCCGCCAAAAACGGCAACGGTTTGCCCAGGCGCGATTCGCGAGGCGTTTCCGCGCCTTCGGTATCGGCCAGCAGCTCACGGGCCGCTTCGGCGCGGCCGGTGTCGAGTTGCGCGGCATTCAGCACGCCTTCGTCCTGCTGCACTTGCAACTCGGCGACGCGTTCCTGGTAAAGCGCTACGTTCAGCGCGGTGCGGTCCTCTTCACGCTGGGCGCGACGGCCGCGCAATACAGGGATCAACAGGAAACTCAGGGCAATCAGGAGCAGCAACCCTGCTGCGAGCCAAAAATCAATCATCAGTCTTGGTGTCCAGCAATTGGTCGAGGCGTTTGCGCTCTTCGGGGGATAAGGCGTCGGAGCCATCGGTAGGCGCGGCGCGGCGGCGGCGGACGATCACGGCCATGACCACCACACCGGTCAGCAGCAGCCCGGCGGGGCCGAACCAGAGCAGCGCGGTCTTGCCGGTAAGGGCCGGTTTGTAACGCACGAAATCACCGTAGCGCTCGACCATGAAGTCGATGATCTGCTGGTTGTCCTTGCCCTCCCCCAGCATGCGGAAGATCTCTTTGCGCAGGTCGGCGGCGATGGGCGCGTTGGAGTCGGCGATATCCTGGTTCTGGCACTTGGGGCAGCGCAGTTCCTTGGTCAGTTCGCGAAAACGCTCACGGTCACCGTCCTTGGCGAATTCGTAGGTGTCGATGGCGGCGTGGGCCACGCCGACCAACCCCAGCGCCAACACGCCAGCGGCTAACAAACGCTTCATGGCTTGGCCTCATCGACCAGCGCCTGGTACTTGGCGGCCAGTTGCTCGCGCCAGACCACTTCATCGATCACGCCGACGTACTTGTCACGAATCACGCCTTTGGCGTCGATGAAGAAGGTTTCCGGAGCGCCGTACACGCCGAGGTTCAAACCGAGGTTGCCGTCTTCATCGCGGATATCCATCAGGTACGGGTTGTGGAACTCCGCCAGCCACTTCAAGGCCGCCGCATTGTCGTCCTTGTAGTTGATGCCGTAGATCACCACGCCCTTCTCGGCGAGTTTGTTCAGCACCGGGTGCTCGACGCGGCACGAGATGCACCAGGTCGCCCACACGTTGACCAGCGCCGGCTTGCCCAGCAGGTCGGCCTGGGTCAGGGTCTTGTCGCCCTGCACGGTCTTCAGGCTGAACGCCGGGAATGGCTTGCCGATCATCGCCGAAGGCAGCTCGGCCGGGTCCAGGTACAAGCCGCGATAAAGAAACACCGCCACCACCAGAAAGGCCGCCAGCGGTAACACCATCAACCAACGCTTCATGCCGGCGCTCCTTGCAGGCCGAGGGCTTCACGCACCCGGCTTTTTACTTTGACGCGATAACGCCGGTCCAACGCGGCCAGCAAGCCACCCACGCCGGTGAGCAACCCACCGAACCAGATCCAGCGCACAAACGGTTTGACGTGCACGCGCACCGCCCAGGCGCCGTCGCCCAGCGGCTCGCCCAGCGCCACATAAAGGTCGCGGGTGAAACCGGCGTCGATGCCGGCTTCGGTCATCATCGAGCTTTGCACGGTGTACAGGCGTTTTTCCGGGTGCAGCACGGCCACTTCCTTGCCGTTGCGCACCACACGAATAGTGCCTTTGTCCGACGTGAAGTTCGGGCCTTCAAAGTGCTTGGCGCCTTCGAAGATGAAGTGGTAACCGGCCAGGTCCATGGACTCGCCGGGTGCCAGGCGCAGGTCGCGCTCGGCGCTGTTCTGGCTGGAGAGCACCACGCCGAGGGCGCACACGGCGATGCCGAGGTGCGCGACCTGCATGCCCCAATAGCTGCGGGTCAATGTCGGCAAGCCTTTGATCAGGCCTTTATGGCGGGTTTTGTCGACAATGTCGCGCACGCCGGCCAGCAATACCCAGGCGGCGAGCAGGAAAGTCGCGAGCACCGCCCAGTTGAAGTCGCCATAGGCAAAGCCTGCGATCACCGCCAAGGCCACACTGCCCAGCAGCACCGGCATCAGCATGCCAGCCAGCCATTTCACCGGGGTGTCTTTCCAGCGCACCAATACGCCGACTGCCATCACCACCATCAGTAGGCCCATCAGCGGGATAAACAACGCGTTGAAGTACGGCGGGCCAACCGACAGCTTGGCACCGCTCAGCGCGTCCAGCACCAGCGGGTACAAGGTACCGAGCAGGATCATCGACGCGGCCACCACCAGCACCAGGTTATTGCCCAGCAACAGCGTTTCACGCGACCACAGGTTGAAGCCGACCTGGCTCTTGACCACCGGCGCGCGCAACGCAAACAGGGTGAGCGAGCCGCCCACCACAAACAGCAGGAAGATCAGGATGAACACGCCGCGCGCCGGGTCGGACGCAAACGCATGCACCGACGTCAGCACGCCCGAACGCACAAGGAACGTGCCAAGCAAACTGAGGGAAAACGCGGCGATGGCCAGCAACACGGTCCAGCTTTTAAACACGCCGCGTTTTTCGGTGACGGCCAACGAGTGAATCAACGCAGTGCCCACCAGCCACGGCATGAACGAGGCGTTTTCGACCGGGTCCCAGAACCACCAGCCGCCCCAGCCAAGTTCGTAATAGGCCCACCACGAGCCCAAAGTGATGCCGATACCGAGAAAGGCCCAGGCGACGATGGTCCACGGCCGCGACCAGCGCGCCCAGGCGGCATCCAGACGCCCGCCGAGCAAGGCGGCGATGGCGAAGGCAAAGGCCACCGAGAAACCCACGTAACCCATGTAGAGCATCGGCGGGTGCACGATCAGGCCGATATCTTGCAGCAATGGGTTGAGGTCATGCCCGTCCACCGGGATCTGCGGCAGGATGCGGCTGAATGGGTTGGAGGTCATGATCAGGAACAGCAGAAAACCAATGCTGATCATGCCCATCACCGCCAGCACCCGCGCCAGCATGACTTGCGGCAGTTGGCGCGAGAACACCGACACGGCGAAGGTCCAGCCGCCGAGAATCAAGGCCCACAACAGCAACGAGCCTTCGTGGGCGCCCCACACGGCGCTGAATTTGTAGTACCAGGGCAGCGCGCTGTTGGAGTTGTTGGCGACATAGGCGACAGAAAAGTCGTCAGTCATGAAGGCATAGGTCAGGCAACCAAACGCGAACAACAGAAAGGCAAACTGGCCCCAGGCGGCCGGCTGGGCCAGGCTCATCCACAGGCGGTCGCCGCGCCAGGCGCCAAGCAACGGCACCACGGCCTGCACGATGGCAAAGCACAGGGCGAGGATCATCGCCAACTGGCCCAGCTCGGGAATAAACAGTGCGGACGTCATCAACTTAGCCCTCCTTTGCTGGGGTTGGAGCGGGTTGGCCGCTGTCTTTCAGGGCCTTGGTGACTTCCGGCGGCATGTATTTCTCATCGTGCTTGGCCAGCACTTCATCGGCGACCACCACGCCGTCGGCATTGAGCTTGCCGAGGGCGACGATGCCCTGGCCTTCGCGGAACAGGTCCGGGAGGATGCCGCGATAGGTGATGGTTACGGCCTTGTTGAAATCGGTGACCACGAAGGTGACGTCGAGGGAATCAGCGGAACGTTTCAGCGAGCCCTTCTCCACCATGCCGCCCGCGCGAATGCGCGTGTCTACCGGCGCTTCGCCGTTGGCGATCTGGGTCGGGGTGTAGAACAGGTTGATGTTCTCCCGCAGGGCGCTCATCGCCAGGCCCACGGCAACACTCACACCGACCAGGATGGCCAGGATGATCAACAGACGCTTTCTACGCAGCGGATTCACTTATCGGTCTCCCGGCGCAAACGACGCGCCTCTTGTTGCAGGTAACGCTTGCGGGCCAGGATCGGCGCGGCGACGTTGAGGGCCAGCACTGCCAGGCAGATGCCATAGGCCGTCCAGACATACAGGCCGTGGTGGCCCATGGCGAGAAAATCACTGAAAGAGTTGAAACTCATCCCCGCGCTCCCAGGCTGTTTTGCACTTCGGCCTTGACCCAGCTGGTGCGGGCCTCACGCTTGAGCACTTCCAGACGCATGCGCATCAGCAGCACGGCGCCGAAGAAGCAGTAGAACCCCAGCACCATCAACAGCAGCGGCGCCCACATTTCCACGGGCATCGCCGGTTTTTCGGTCAGGGTGAACGTGGCGCCCTGATGCAGGGTGTTCCACCACTCCACCGAGTATTTGATGATCGGGATGTTGATCACGCCGACAATCGCCAGCACCGCGCAGGCCTTCGCGGCGCTGTCGCGGTTGCTGATGGCATTGCCCAGGGCGATAAGGCCAAAGTACAGAAACAGCAGGATCAGCATCGAGGTCAGGCGCGCGTCCCACACCCACCATGAACCCCAGGTCGGCTTGCCCCAGATGGCGCCAGTGACCAGCGCCACGGCGGTCATCCACGCGCCGATGGGCGCCGCGCATTGCAGGGCGACGTCGGCCAGCTTCATCTTCCACACCAGCCCGACGACGCCGCACACGGCCAGCATCACGTAGCAGGACTGCGCCAGCATCGCGGCGGGCACGTGGATATAGATGATGCGAAAGCTGTTGCCTTGCTGGTAGTCCGGCGGTGCGAAGGCCAGGCCCCAGACCAGGCCGATGCCGATCAGCAACACGGCGGCGACGCTCAACCACGGCAGCAGCTTGGCGCTGATGCCGTAAAACCATTTGGGCGAGCCGAGCTTGTGAAACCAGGTCCAGTTCATTGCTGTTTCCATCACGGTGGTTTCTCGTCTTGGCGAGAAACTCAGGGTCTTTACTGGTTAATAACGCTTAACCAGACCTCATTATTCGCCGACGCTGATCTTCAGGCCAGCCGCTATAGCAAAGGGTGTCAGGGTTACCGCCAGGGCGGTCAGGCTGCCAAGCCACAGGAGGTAACCGGTCGCCGGCATGCCCATGAGCGCGGCCTGCAAGGCGCCGCTGCCCAGGATCAACACCGGGATATACAAAGGCAGAATCAGCAGGGCCAGCAACAGGCCACCCCGCTTCAAACCGACGGTCAACGCTGCGCCCACCGCCCCCAACAGGCTGAGCACCGGCGTACCGAGCAACAAGGACAGCAACAATACCGGCAGGCATTCGACGGGCAAGCCCAGCATCATCGCCAGCAACGGTGAGAGCAAGACTAGCGCCAAGCCGGAAAAAGCCCAGTGTGCCAGTACCTTGGCCAGAACCAGAAGTGGCAGCGGGTGCGACGAAAGGACCCACTGTTCGAGGGAACCGTCTTCGAAATCGCTGCGAAACAGCCCGTCCAGCGAGAGCAGCACCGATAAAAGCGCAGCGACCCACACCAATCCTGGGGACAAGGTTTGCAACAGTTTAGTCTCGGGACCGACCGCCAACGGGAACAAGGCGATGACGATGGCAAAGAACACCAGCGGATTGGCCAATTCAGCCGGGCGACGGCACAGCAGCCGTGCTTCACGGGCGACCAGCAGCGCGAACACACTCATACCGACCACCGGCCCAAATCCAGATCACGGTAACCGGCGGGCATGCGCGTCAGCGTGTGGTGCGTGGTGAGCACCACTGAACCGCCCTGCTCGCAGTGCCGGGCCAGGTGTTCTTCGAGCTGGGCGACGCCTTGTTTGTCGAGGGCGGTGAACGGTTCGTCGAGAATCCACAGCGGCGGGCCCGGCAGGTACAAGCGCGCCAGCGCTACGCGGCGCTGCTGACCGGCCGACAGGGTATGGCAGGGAACATCTTCAAAGCCTTTGAGGCCGACGGCCGCCAGGGCTTGCCAAATGGCATCACGGGAGGCCGGGTGATGCAGGGCGCTGAGCCAGCTGAGGTTCTCTTCCGGCGTGAGCACGTCCTTGATGCCGGCGGCGTGGCCGATCCAGACAAGGTTGCGGGCCAACTCAGTGCGTTGTTCGTTGAGCGGCTTGCCGTTGAGACGCACGCCCCCTGCCGTCGGCTGCATCAAACCGGCCAGCAGGCGCAGCAAACTGGTCTTGCCGCTGCCGTTGGGGCCGCTGATTTGCACCATGTCGCCGCCCGTCAGACGCAGTTCGAGGTGTTCGAACAGCATCCGCAGGTCGCGTTCACAGGCGAGCGCTACGGCTTCAAGAGGAGGGCTGGTCAAGAGATCGAGGGCCTTTACGGTTCAAGTCGGCGGTGCAGCGGCCGTTATAGAGAGATGCACAATAACGGCTTTGGCGACCGATTTTAGAGAGCTGGATCAAATAGTTGTGAGGTTTTTACCGCTCTCTTTGCAGACGGGCGGCATTATACATGTGATGCCCTACTCTAAAGAGGGCAATTTCCCCAGAGACGATGCGCACGATGACCGGTGAGATCAACCTTCCTACGCTGCCTCCTGCCCCGGCGCCCGGACCTGCCCCGCTGCCGCCGACCGGCGAGTTGCTCAAACTGCTGGAGCCGCAGGCCGGACTGATCGACCCTGGGAAAACCGCCAACGCCGAGGTGATCGCGCTTAAACAAGGCGGCGATGCGTTTCAGCTGTTGCTCAAATTGACCCTTGAAGGCGGCCGCCAGACCCTGGTGCAAGCCAGCAGCGCCCAGCCTCTGCCGTTGGGCAGCAATGTAGCGGTGAGCCAGACGCCAGCCGGCAACCTGACGCTCTCATTGCAGCAGGCCTTGAGCGCCAACGTGGCCGCCCTCACCCGTATCGACACCACGCAAATGCCGGTGGGCACGCTGTTGCAAGCCAAGGTGCTGACCACCCAGATGTTGCCGCAAGGCACCACGCAACCGGCGATCTACCGCTCGCTGGTGACGGTGCTCAACAACGCCCTCGCCGGCACCACGCTGACGTTGGAAAGCCCGCAGCCACTGCGGGTGGGCAGCTTGCTCAGCGCCGTGGTGCAAAATGCGCAGACCTTGAACTTCGTGCCCTTGAGCGGGCTCAAGGATCAATTGGCGGTGGCTCAACAGCTTTCCACCCAGCAAAGTCGCCAAGGCTCGCTGGACGTGGTCTTCACCGCCCTGCAAAACCTGCCCACCGACGACAGCACGTCCACCGACCTGCGCGCCGCGGCGGCGCGGTTGCTGGCGGCGTTGCCCGACCTGGCACAAGTGAGCAATCCCAAGGTGTTGGCGCAGCTGGTACAGAACAGCGGCGCGTTTCTGGAGGCCAAGTTACTCGCCGGGCAAAACCCGCAAATCCCGCCGCTGGACATGAAAGGCGCGTTGCTGCGCCTGGTCGCCGACTTGCTGCCGGCCCTGCCCAGTGCCACCAACCTCAATGCCATCCTCGCCGCCAATACCCTGGCTCAGGTACTGCCCAATTTTGTGCGTAACCCGCTGAATACGCTCGGCCAGATCGGCGCGCGCCAGGCACCCGCCGGCTTTCCGCTGCCGGATCGGTTGATGCAGCGCCTGGAAGGCGAAAGCGACCTGGAAAACCTGCTGCGCCTGGCCGCCGGTGCGATTTCGCGCCTGCAGAGCCATCAGCTGTCGAGCCTGGAGCAAACCGGCACCACCGCCGATGGCCGCTTGCAAACCACCTGGCAACTGGAAATCCCCATGCGCACCTTGCAGGACATCGTGCCGTTGCAGGTCAAGTTCCAGCGCGAGGAACCGACGCCGGACAAGGACCAGCCCGAACGCAAAGACAAGAAAGACCCCAAGCAGATGCTCTGGCGCGTCGAGTTGGCATTCGACATGGAGCCGCTGGGGCCATTGCAGGTTCAGGCGCAACTGACCCAGGGCAAACTGTCCAGCCAGCTGTGGGCAACCCGGCCCTTTACCGCCAGTTTGATCGAAAGCCATCTGGGCCATTTGCGCGAGCGCCTGGTGACCTCGGGCCTCAACGTCGGCGACCTGGATTGCCACCTCGGCACCCCTCCGCGCGGACCAAAAACCGGCCTGGAACAACGCTGGGTGGATGAAACCGCATGAAAAATCCAACCCCACCACGCCAGGCGATTGCCCTCAAGTACGACGGCCAGCAAGCGCCGACCCTGACGGCCAAGGGCGACGATGCATTGGCCGAAGCCATTTTGAAGCTGGCGCGGGAAAATGAAGTGCCGATCTATGAGAACGCCGAGCTGGTGAAGCTGCTGGCGCGCATGGAGCTGGGTGACAGCATCCCCGAAGAGTTGTACCGCACGGTGGCAGAAATTATCGCGTTTGCGTGGACGCTGAAGGGCAAGTTCCCGGTAGGCTACGACCCGAACGCCGAGCCGGTGGAGCGGGATGTGACTGAGCGTGGGGATGATTACTGAGCATCTCAGACATTCACGCATGCACATGTGGGAGCTGGCTTGCCTGCGATAGCGGTGTGTCAGCTTGCTTATCTGGAACAGGTAGACCGCTATCGCAGGCAAGCCAGCTCCCACAGTAATTCTCTATTGTCAGTTCAGGACTTCACTCAGGGGAATGAAATTGACGCGGTCGCCGACAGCCAGCGTCGTCCCCTCCAACACCTCCACAAACCCTTCTGCCCACGCCGCGCTGCGCAGCACGCCGGAGCTCTGGTTGCGGTAGATGATCGCCTTGCCTTGCTCGATACGCCCGCGCAGGTACTCGCGGCGGTTGCCCGGCTTGGGCCAGGTGAAACCCACCGGCACTTCGAAACGCAACGGCTCGACATCTTGCACGCCTTGGCGGCGCAGCAGATAAGGCCGCGCCAGCAGCGCAAAGGTCACCAGGGTCGAGGCCGGGTTGCCGGGCAGGCCGATCACCGGCACACCGCGAAAATGCCCGAAGGTCAGCGGTTTGCCTGGTTTGATCGCCAGCTTCCACAGGGCCAACTCGCCCTCCTCACGCAGGGCGATGCCGAGAAAGTCAGCCTCGCCCACCGACACACCACCGGTCGACAGAATCAGGTCGACAGTGCCCAGGTCCGACAGGCGTTTGCGGGTTTTCTCCAGGTCATCCGGCAGAATCCCGGCGTCGATCACCTCGCAGCCCATGCGCGCCAGCCAGCTGCACAGCACGCGTCGGTTGCTGTTGTAGATCTGCCCCGGGCCGAGCGGCAAACCGGGCTCGATCAACTCGTCGCCGGTGGACAACACGGCCACGCGCACGCGGCGCACCACGTTCAAGCGGTCGTGCCCCAGTGAGGCGGCCAGGCCCAGCTCGATCGGGCCCAGGCGAGTGCCGGCGCTCAACACCAACTCGCCGACGGTGGTTTCCTGGCCTTGCGGGCGGATGTTCTGATGCGCGTGCAACGGCTCGGTAAAGCTCACGCGTTCGTCGGGGTGGACCACGGCGTTTTCCTGCATCTCTACGCAATCGGCGCCTTCGGGCACCGGCGCACCGGTAAAGATGCGCGCACAGGTGCCAGCCGCCAACGGCTGCGGCGCCTGACCGGCGAAGATGCGCTGGCTGACGGGCAACGGCTCGCCGTTCCAGTCCTCCAGGCGCAGGGCGTAACCGTCCATGGCGCTGTTGGGCCAGGGCGGTAAGTCGAGCGTAGAGATCAGGTCTTGCGCGAGCACACGGCCGTCGCAGTCGGCCAGCGGCACCACGTGCGGATCACGGATCGGCGCGGCTTCGGCCATGTCCAGCAGTTGGCGCAGCGCGTCTTCCACTGGCATCAGGGCGCCGGTTTTGCCGGGCTTATCCACGGGATTCGCAGGGTTGGGCCTGCTTCAAGTGAGGAACGAAGTTGCACGGGCGATGACGGTTGTCCAGTTGCTCGGCGAGGATGCCGTCCCAGCCGGTACGCACCGCGTTGGTCGAACCCGGCAGGCAGCACACCAGCGTGCCATTGGCCAGGCCGGCCAGGGCGCGCGATTGCACGGTAGAGGTGCCGATATCGGCCACGGAGATCTGGCGGAACAGTTCGCCAAAGCCGTCGACGTGTTTGTCGAGCAGGCAGCTCACCGCTTCGGGCGTGCTGTCGCGGCCGGTGAAGCCGGTGCCGCCGGTGATCAGCACCACTTGCACCACGTCTTCGGCGATCCAGTGGGCGACTTTCGCGCGGATTTTGTAGAGGTCGTCCTTGAGCAGCACGCGCTCGGCCAGGGTGTGGCCGGCGGCGGTCAGCCGGTCGACGAAGACCTGGCCCGAGGTGTCGGTGTCCAGGGTGCGGGTGTCGCTGACAGTCAGTACAGCAATATTCAGGGGTACGAAGGGCGCATCAGCCTTGGCGTTCATGGCTCGGTCCGGTTGTCGAAGGAACAGCCCGATGTTATATCACAGGGCCCTATTTACCTGCCGCTGCGGAACCGCCATGTCTCTCGATTCTTCGCCCCTGCCCTGTTCGATTCTGCTATTGGCCGGTGGCCGTGGCCAACGCATGGGTGGTCAGGACAAGGGCCTGCTGGCGTGGCACGGCCAGCCGTTGATTGCCCACCTGCAACGCCTGACCCGGGCGCTGACGGATGACCTGATCATCTCGTGCAATCGCAACCACGACCTGTATGCGCCCTACGCCGACCAGTTGGTGAGCGACGACAGCCCGGACTTTCCCGGCCCGCTGGCAGGCATCCGCGCCGGGCTCGCCGCCGCGCGCCATGCGCAGCTGCTGATACTGCCCTGCGATGTGCCAAACATCGACGCGGCGCTGCTTGCCGATCTGCGTGAAACTGCACGCCGCACGCCGCAGGTGCCGGTGATGGTGCGCCAGGGCGAATTCTGGGAACCCTTGATTTGCATCATCCCAACCCACCTTAAAACTGAGGTAGAACGGGCCTGGGACGCCGGTGAACGCAGCCCGCGCAAGATTCTGCTGCAACTGGGCGGCGTGGGCCTGGAGTGCCCGGCCAATGACCCGCGCCTGGCCAACCTGAATACACCTGAACTGTTGCACGCAGCCTGCGGCGTGTCAGAATGAACCTCGCACAAGGAACTTTGTCGACGCGCCGCGCGTCACAAGGTCAGCAATTTAAAAGCATTCTCTCGGAGACACACTCATGACTCAACGGACCATCGCCGCTCTCATGCTTGCACTGGGCCTCGCTACTCTCGCCGGTTGCGCCTCGCCTACAGTGATCACCCTGAATGACGGTCGCGAAATCCAGGCCGTCGACACCCCTAAATTCGATAAGGCTTCGGGCTTCTACGAGTTCGAACAACTTGACGGCAAGCAGACTCGCATCAACAAGGATCAGGTTCGCACCGTTAAAGACCTGTAAGTCTTAACGCTGGACCCACAAGGCCCGCCTCGCGCGGGCCTTGTCGTTTCCGCAGTTACCAGTCGAGGGTGATCAGGCTGCGGAAATCGCGTTGCTCACCGGTGACCGGGTCGATAAACCGCACGCCCTGGGCCAGCAGTTTGAGCGGGTTGGCGTAGTCGTCCTCGGCGTCCTTGATAACGTCGGGGTAGAACGGGTCATTGCAGATACTCGCCCCCAGCGCGGTCATGTGTACGCGCAACTGGTGCTTCTTGCCGGTCACGGGGAACAGGCCGTAACGCCACAGGTCGGCGTTTTTCTCACGGACTTCTACCGCCGTCTCGGTGTTGCTGACGCCGGGGCCTTCCTGCATGCGAAAGAACGGTTCACCCTCCACCAGACGGCTTTTGTGAACCATGGGGAAGGTCAAATCAGGCAACGCGGGAGCGATGGCTTCGTAGAATTTGTCGATGCGCCGTGTTGGAAACAGCTGTTGATAGGCTGAACGGCTATGCGGGTTGGCCGAAAACAGCACCAGCCCTGCGGTGTGCCGGTCGATGCGGTGCAAGGGCACCAGAGCAGGGTTATCCAGGCGCCGGATCAGGCGGCGCAACAGGGTCTGTTCAACGTACTCGCCCGCCGGGGTCACCGGGAGAAAATGCGGTTTGTCGGCGACCACCAGGTGCTCGTCGGCATACAGGATGGTTTCCTCAACCGGAATGACTTTCTCATTCGGCACTTCACGGAAGTAGTAAATGCACAGGCCTTCCTTGTAGGCCAAATCCATTTGGATCGGCGTGCCGTTGATGTCGAGTACACGACCACGGGCGATGCGGTCCAGCCAGCGTTCACGGCCAATCGCAGGGAAATGCTCACACAGACACTCCAGCACCGTCGTCCACGGGCCAGGTGGCAAATACAACGTGCTGGCTTGGTGTTGCGACGCGGAAAAACCGGAAGATGACATGACAATGCTCGAGGCCTGGAAAATCAGGCGGGCATTATCCCGCATGGAGCGCGATGGAGCCTAGGGCGGATCTCAGGCCTTGGCCAATTGCGCGCGCAGGATCGGCGAAGCGCTGGCCGCTTCGGTGAACTCCTTGAGCCAACGCAGTACGTCCACCGCTTCCCAGCGACCGGGATCGTAAAGCGCGTACAACAACCCTTGGTAACCCACTACATCCAACTGTTTGTGATAGCCGGCGCGCTGGAACAACGCTTCGATCTCGGCAAAGCAGGTATTGAAATGCACTTTGTTAAACGGCGTCTTGCCTTCCGTGACCAGGCCGTCGAGGCGCAGCTCGTTCACCGCGTCGCGCACGACGTCGGCGGACATGCGATTGACGCTGCTTTTCAATTGTTCAACATTCACCACGGGCGTTCCCTCTATTCAATCGCTGTACAAACATACAGTAACGTAATATTTGGAAACTCGCCATCGGAGAACGCCTAGGACAGGAAGGCAACCACCTGTGCTGTGTCGAATGGCCAGTCCAGCTCGGCCCCGGTATCCACCCGGCGAAGCACCGGAATCCGCAGGCTGTAGGCGTCTGTAAGGTCGTCGGGGTCGGTGATATCCACCAGTTCCACCAGCAACCCGTGTTCGACGAGCGGCATGATTTCGACTTCGGCAATCTCACAAAGATGGCAACCCAGGGTGCCGAACAACTGGCATTCAGGAAGCATGGCGAATTGGCCTGATCAGGAAACAGGCAACCATTCTAAGCCTGCCAAATACCGGTGGCGAGCAGGCTTGATCTGCGTTGATTGGCGAAACGGCTCAGGCGGCTGGTGTGTTTGTTCTGGATGGACTCGTAGGCAGGCTTCAGGGGCGCTTCGCGCCCCAACGCGGGGCAAGCCCGCTCGCCACAGCAAGCCCGCTCACCACGACGGGCCCGCTGGCCACAACTAGCCCGCTTGGAATGGAAAGCCTGACCCAGATCACCATGGCCTATAACTGATTCAGCGATTCTCGCGCCTTTTTGTCCGCTCAACCTGCAAGGAAGCCGCCTGTGTTTGCCAATCTGCTGATCATTCTGGCCTCATCCCTGGTGGTGATAGCGCTGTTTCGCCGCCTGCAATTGCCGCCCGTGCTGGGTTACCTGTGCGTGGGCCTGGCGTTGGGGCCCACCGCTCTGGATTGGGTGAATGACAGCGAAGAGCTGCCTGACCTTGCCGAATTGGGGGTGGTGTTCCTGCTGTTTTCTTTGGGGTTGGAGTTTTCCCTGACCAAGATGCTTGCCCTGCGCAGCGTGGTGTTTGGCTTGGGCAGTTTGCAGGTGCTGGGGTGTGCAGCCTTGCTGGGAGGGCTGTTGATGGGCTTCGGTCTGTCGCCAAGCGTCGCGCTGATGCTCGGCGCGGGGCTGGCATTGTCCTCCACCGCGATTGTCAGCAAGGAGCTGAGCAGCCTGGGGGAAATCTTCAGCAGCCACGGCCAGAACGCGATTGGCGTATTGCTGTTCCAGGATGTGGTGGCGGTGTTGCTGCTCACGTTGGTGCCGGTGTTTGCCGGCAGCAGCGAACACGCCTGGTATTGGGCGCTGCCGCTGACGCTGGGCAAAACCGTGCTGTTGTTCGTCGGATTGCTGTTCGCCAGTCGTTGGTTGCTGCCCCGCCTGTTCCACGAAGTTGCCGCGTCCCATTCGGCTGAACTGTTTGTGCTGTTGGCGCTGGTGATCGTCTTGCTCACCGCCTGGCTCACGCATTTGCTCGGCCTCTCCCCTGCCCTCGGGGCTTTTCTGGCGGGCATGCTGTTGGGGGAAAGCCATTACCGGCATCAGATTGAAGCGGACATACGGCCATTTCGCGACATTCTGCTGGGGCTGTTTTTCGTCAGCATCGGCATGCTTATCGACCTGCAGCTGTTCGTCAGCCACAGCCTGCTGATCCTCGGCCTGACCCTCGCGCTGATGCTGATCAAGGGCTGTGTGGTGGCAGCCCTGGTCAAGCTGCGCGGCAGCGACGGTGAAACCGCATGGCGCAGCGGCCTTGCCCTGGCGCAAGGCGGCGAGTTCTGCTTCGCGTTGATGGCGCAGATGCAGCAGAGCCGGCTGATTCCGGACGAATTCAACGGTTTGCTGCTGGCCGCCACCTTCTGCTCGATGCTGCTGACCCCGCTGTTGCTGCGCGCCGCACCGGGCATCGCCCTGCGCCTGCACCGCAAGCCCAACCAGCAGGTGCAACTGGAGGAAATCACCGCGCTCAATGCCGACTTACATGGCCACGCGGTAATTTGCGGGTATGGCCGCGTCGGGCAATCCATCGGGCGCTTTTTGCGCCGGGAACATCAGGCGTTCATCGCCCTGGATGACGACCCCGAGCGCGTGAAAGAGGCCGCCACCGAAGACAGCAGCGTGCATTACGGCGACTGCCGCCGTGGGGCGCTGCTCAGTGCGGTCGGCCTGGAGCGCGCGCGGCTGGTGGTGATTGCCGTGGATAACAGCGATGTGGCCCTGACCGTCCTGAAAGAAGCCAGGAGGATCAACCCGCACGTCCCCGTGCTGGTGCGCACGCGCGATGACGGCCAACTGGCCGAGTTGAAAGCTGCGGGCGCCAGCGAAGTGGTGCCCGAGTTACTGGAATCGAGCCTGATGCTCGCCTCCCACGCCTTGATCCTGCTGGGCCTGCCGGACCACCAGGTGCAGGCGCGGGTGGATGAGGTGCGCCATGACCGTTATCGCCTATTGCACGGCTTTGATGCGCAGACCGAAAAACCGCTCAATCCTGACTGACCGCCCCAATCTTGTGGATCGACAGGTCCGCGCCGTAGTACTCCTGCTCCTGGCTCAGGCGCAGCCCGTGCACGCGCTTGATCACGCCGTACACCAACAGCCCGCCGACCAGCGCCACCGCCACGCCCAATGCCGTGCCGATCAACTGGCTGATCAGGCTCACACCGCCCAGGCCGCCAAGGGCCGTCTGGCCAAAGATGCCGCATGCTATGCCGCCCCACACGCCGCACAAGCCATGCAGCGGCCATACACCCAGCACATCGTCGATCTTCCAGCGATCCTGGGCCGCGATAAAGAACCACACAAACAATCCACCGGCCACCGCACCGGTGACCAGCGCGCCCACCGGGTGCATCAGGTCGGAACCGGCGCAGATCGCCACCAGCCCGGCCAACGGACCGTTATGCAGGAAGCCTGGGTCATTGCGGCCAATCACCAACGCGGCAACGGTGCCGCCGACCATGGCCATCAACGAGTTCACGGCGACCAGGCCGCTGACGCCATTAAGAGTCTGCGCGCTCATCACGTTAAAGCCGAACCAGCCGACAATCAGGATCCACGAGCCCAGCGCCAGGAACGGAATGCTCGACGGCGCAAAGGCCACCAAGCGCCCTTCCCGGTATCGACCATTGCGCGGTCCCAGCAGCAGCACCGCCGCCAGCGCCAGCCAGCCGCCCATGGCATGCACCACCACGGAACCGGCAAAATCGTGAAAGCTGGCACCAAAGGTTGCGAGCAGCCAGGCTTGCAGGCCGAAGTTGCCGTTCCACACCATGCCTTCGAAAAACGGGTAGATAAACGCCACGATCAGCGCGGTGGCACACAGCTGCGGAGCGAACCTGGCGCGCTCGGCAATACCCCCGGAAATAATCGCCGGAATCGCCGCTGCAAACGTCAACAGGAAGAAAAACTTCACCAGGCCGTAGCCATGATCGGCGCTGATCACCGCCGCCGGTTGCATGAAGGTCACGCCGTAGGAGATCCAATAGCCTATAAAGAAATAGGCCAGGGTAGAGATAGCGAAATCGCTGAGGATCTTCGACAGGGCATTCACCTGGTTTTTCTGGCGCACGGTACCGACTTCCAGGAACGCGAAGCCGGCATGCATGGCCAAAACCATGACCGCACCGATCAGGATGAACAGGGTGTTGGAGCTGTGAACAAGCGTGTCCACCGCACTTTGCATATTTTCCATGGAGGTTGGCAGGCCTGCATTAAAGGCAAAAAGCACCAAAGCGGTTCAAGCCAGGGTGTCGCGCACTAAATTGGCACCACCGGTCCCACCTCTGTGCAGAAGGTGTGAACCGCTTTAGCGCAGCGATAAACACAACAGGCCGTTGCCGACAGGGTTTTTCCGCGGGTTTTGTTGATTTAGGGTAAGGTTTTTCAAGGCATTAGCCTCGGGTCGCCCGGATTCAGCGCATACCCTGGAGCAGGCGCACCAAGGCAAAGCAAAAGCTGTACCAGACAATTGCAGTGAACCTTCACCGTTACCGGTGACTCGAAAACAAACGTAACGCACCAGACGCACAGATCAGCCAATCACGGAGATAACCATGGCCCGAAGAACTGCAAAGACTGCTCAAGAAATACTGATGGCGGATTTTCAAACCTTGGTCAGTGACACTGAAAGGTTGCTGGACGACACCGCAGTATTGGCCGGCGACCAGGCCGACGAGCTGCGCACGAAGATCCACGACAGCCTGCTCAAGGCCCGCGAAACCCTGCAACTGACCGAAGATTCCCTGCGTGAACGCGGCCAGGCGGCTGTCACCGCCACCGAAGATTACGTGCAAGCCAACCCTTGGCAGTCAGTCGGCATTGCCGCCGGCGTTGGCTTTCTGATCGGTCTGCTGGCTACAAGGCGCTAATACCATGTCTATCGGCGAATCCGGCTCGTCCACGAGCTCAAGCTCCACTTCCCGACGCCTGGGCGCGGCCGTTCTGGGCTTGCTGCACAGCCACGTCGAATTGTTTGGCATCGAGTTGCAGGAGCAGAAATCCCGCACGGTCAGCTTGCTGCTGTTTGCAGGCCTGGCGCTGGTATTTGCCCTGCTGCTGCTGGTGGGGTTATCGGCGCTGGTGATGATTCTGGTCTGGGACACTTACCGTCTCACCGGGATTATCAGCCTCTGCGTGTTCTACAGCCTGGCCGCAGCATTTTGCGGAGTGCGCTTGAAAGCGGCAATATTCGATGAATCCACGCCCTTCCACGCCACCCTCGAAGAGCTGGCCAATGATCGGGAGCGCCTGCTGCCATGAGCATGACTGAAATCCCGCAAAACACCTCCCGCCGGGAAATGCGCAAGGCGTTGATCCGCCTGCGCATGGAAATGCACCGTCAGGAAATCCGCCATGAGTCTCAGCAACTGATGGTCCCGCTGAACAAAGTGCGTGACCTGCGCCATAACTGGCAGGACAGCCTGGGCATCAAGCATGCGCCGCTGTGGGGCGTGGCTGCAGTGACGCTGATGGGCTTTTTTACCGGCAAGGGCGCCAAGGCCGGCAGTATCAGCAGCGTGACGCGCCTGGTGCGGCTGGGCGCCGGTTTGATCCCGTTGATCAAATTGGCCATGGCAGGGCGCAAGGGTTAATCGCGACTGGCTGCATTCTTGCAAACAGAATCGGCCCGGCCCTCCTTACTGAGGGCCGGGCCTTTTTTCGCCAGCTCTCTTAAGGAGGCCCCGTGATCGACGGGCAACCGCTCGCCTGTTTCCAGCCATTCATCGACACTGCCACCGGGCGGATCGCCGGCGTCGAGGCACTCGGCCGTCTGCGCCAGGCTGATGGCCGCTTGCTGTCAGTCGGCCCGCTGTTTGCCGACCCGCGCACGCCAGGCGTGGCCTTGCGCCGCCTCGACCGGCAGATCCGCGACAATGCCTTGAGCCGCCTGCATGAAGCGCCTGCAGACTGGTTTCTGAGCCTGAATATCTCGCCCCGCTGGATCAACCGTCTGCGCCCCGGCCAAGCCTTGCCCAGCCTGAAGCAGGTGCATGCGCATGGCGTCGATCCGCAGCGCATTGTGTTCGAGATCACCGAACTGGGCGGTGACATCCAGCGTCTGGCCGAGGTGGTGGCGCGCTATCGTGAGGCCGGTGCACGCATTGCCATCGATGACTTCGGTGCCGGCTACTCTCAGCTTGACCGGGTGCTCGCGCTGCAGCCGGATATCCTCAAGCTGGACATGCGCCTGTTCCAGGAAGCCGCCAAGGGCGGACCAAGCAGTGAGGTCGTGCGCGCGCTGGCGCAAATGGCCGAAAAGACTGGCTGCTGGATCATCGCCGAGGGCGTGGAAACCGAGGCGCAGCTGAGCTTCGCCCTGGAATGCGGCGCGCGGTACGTACAGGGTTACCTGTTTGCCCAAGCGCAACTCGACTGGTTTGCCACCGATGCCTTCGTGCCGCAGTTTGCCCGGCTGCGCACGGTTTACGTGCAGCAAAAACTGGCTGAACGCGGCCGCATCATGCAGTTGCGCCTGCAACTGGCCCAGCTGATGCTGATCCTGCAGAACTGGGCACAGGGCCAGGCACCGCTGGAACAGTTACCTCAATTGCCGGATTTCCCCTGGCTGCTGCGCTTTTATCAGTGCGACCGGCATGGCACCCAGCTGACGCCCAACTTCGAATGGCGCCAGGACGCCTGGCAGGCCGACAGCCGCTACCTGGGGCATAACTGGTCGTGGCGCCCCTACTTCTATCACCTGCTGGCCGAAGGCTGGGAGGAGCGACGCCTGACCCTCTCCCAGACTTACCGCGACGCCACCACCAATCAGTATTGCCTGACCGCCGGACAATTCTTCGATAACGGTCAGCGTTTGCTGTTAATCGATATAGACGCGGCCGGCTTGTAGATTTTCGCTTGCCCCGGTGCAGCTGAACCGGGAAGCTGGGAGGGTCATTCACCGCACGGAGAGTACCCGCCTTGGATTGGCCCACCCTGCTTACCCGCGAACGTCTTGGAAAGCCTCTGCACAGCCCGGAAGAACTCGGCCGCAGCCCGTTTCACAAAGACCATGACCGTATTATTTTCTCCGGTGCGTTCCGCCGCCTGGGCCGCAAGACCCAAGTGCACCCGGTGTCCAGCAACGATCATATTCATACGCGCCTGACCCACTCCCTGGAAGTCAGCTGCGTCGGCCGATCCCTCGGCATGCGCGTGGGCGAAACCCTGCGCAGCGCCCTGCCCGACTGGTGCGACCCCAGCGATCTGGGCATGGTCGTGCAATCGGCTTGCCTGGCCCATGACATCGGCAACCCGCCATTCGGGCATTCCGGCGAAGATGCCATCCGCCACTGGTTCCAACAGGCGGCCGGACGCGGCTGGCTGGACGACATGAGCAGCGCCGAGCGCAATGACTTCCTCAATTTCGAAGGCAACGCCCAGGGTTTTCGGGTGCTGACTCAGCTTGAGTACCACCAGTTCGACGGCGGCACTCGCCTGACCTATGCCACCCTGGGCACCTACCTGAAATACCCCTGGACCGCCCGCCACGCCGACTCGCTGGGCTACAAGAAGCATAAGTTCGGCTGTTACCAGAGCGAGCTGCCGATTCTTGAGCAGATCGCTCACAGGCTCGGCCTGCCGCAACTGGAAGAACAACGCTGGGCCCGTCATCCACTGGTGTACCTGATGGAGGCGGCAGACGATATCTGCTACGCCCTGATCGATCTCGAAGACGGCCTGGAAATGGAGTTGCTCGAATACGCCGAGGTCGAGTCGTTGTTGCTCGACCTGGTCGGTGACGACCTGCCCCAGACTTATCGACAACTGGGCGCGCAAGACTCGCGCCGGCGCAAGCTGGCGATTTTGCGCGGCAAGGCCATCGAGCACCTGACCAATGCCGCTGCCCGGGCTTTCGTGGAACAGCAGGATGCGTTGCTGGCCGGCACACTGCCGGGCGATCTGGTGGAGCACATGCATGGCCCTGCCAAGCGTTGCGTGCTGGATGCCAAGGACATGGCCCGCAAGAAAATCTTCCAGGACAAGCGCAAGACCCTGCATGAAATCGGTGCCTACACCACCCTCGAAATCCTCTTGAATGCGTTTTGCGGTGCCGCGCTGGAGCAACATGGCGGGCGCACGCCGTCGTTCAAGAACCGGCGCATCCTCGACCTGCTCGGCAACAGCGCACCGGACCCGGCGTGGCCGTTGCACGCCTCGTTCATGCGCATGATCGACTTTATTGCCGGCATGACCGACAGCTACGCCACCGAGATGGCACGGGAGATGACCGGGCGTTCGAGCCCACAATGACGCTTTCGATCACGCCGCCTGTTCCCCGAACAGAATCTGCCTACGAAGGGAACAGAGCTGCCTGATCGAATTCGTACACTCATTCAAGGAATAATCACGCCCGCTTCTGGCGGACCTGGCGAGCAATTCCTACGCGCCACCCCATCGACGCTTGACTGACCCGTGTGCCCCTATGCCCAGACACCCTCTTCGAATCCTATTGGTGGAGGATCACCCTTTTCAGCTTCTGGCCACCCAGTGCCTGCTTAACACCTTCGGCTTCGACCACCTGACACTGGCAGAAAATGCCGAACAGGCGATCCGCGCGATGTCTGAGTCCAAAAGGCCATTTGACCTGATGCTGTGCGACCAATGCCTGCCTGATTTACTCGGCCTGGAGCTGGTGGAAATCGCCAGTCGCCAACACTTTATAACCGGCGCCATTCTGCTGAGCGGGCTGCCTTCCTCGGAACTGTTCAACCTGACCACCCAAGCCCTGCAGCGTGGTTTGCCGCTGCTTGGTTATTTATCCAAACCGCTGAATAAAGACGAACTCGAAAAATTGATTGCCCCTCTGGTCCGATTATAAATGTAGGACTTTAAACTCTGCCCCCCTACGAAAACATACCTGAACCAAGCGCTGAATCACTGGCACTGCCAATGACCGCACTGATTTAAAACTTGCTTACATCCAGCGTCACAAAGCCTTAACAACTGGTAGGCAACTACCTTTTTTCATGTAGGAATTCTCCTGTTTTATACCTGTTCCCACCATGGTTCATGCTCCTCCCTCTTCTTCTGAGCTAATGTGCCCGCTTTATTTGCACTTGCATGGAATGTGATTATGAACACGGTTTTTATCATTGATGACCACCCCGTTATCAGGCTGGCGATCCGCATGTTGCTGGAACATGAGGGTTATAAAGTCGTCGGTGAAACGGACAACGGTTGTGATGCGATACAAATGGTTCGCGAATGCCTGCCGGACTTGATCATTCTGGATATCAGCATTCCCAAACTTGACGGCCTCGAAGTGCTGTGCCGATTCAACGCCATGAACACATCGATGAAAACCCTGATCCTGACCGCCCAGAGCCCGACGCTGTTTGCCACGCGCTGCATGCGCTCGGGCGCGGATGGCTATGTGTGCAAGGAAGGCGACCTGAGCGAACTGCTGAGTGCGATCCGCGCCGTATTGTCGGGCTACAACTATTTTCCCAGCCAGGCGCTCAATGGTAATGCAGACGGCACAGACACGCTGGAACTTGAACTGTTTAAAACAGTCAACGATCGGGAACTGATGGTCTTACAACTTTTCGCACAAGGCCGTACCAATAAGGAAATCGCCAAAGGCATGTTTTTAAGTAACAAAACAGTAAGCACTTACAAAAAAAGGCTGATGCAAAAACTTAAAGCCAAGTCCTTGGTAGAACTTATCGAGATGGCAAAACGAAACGCGCTAGTGTGAGAAAGCGGATGCCCAGCCGTATAAAGGACTATTTGATTATATTAATCGCCGGTGTGTGTTTCAGCACGACGGTGCCTGCGGACCCCGCTCCCGGCCCGGAACACTTCACGCTGTTGAGCCGTGCAAGTGCGGTACAACTGGATGTTCAACTGGACAAGGCCCAGCGCCAGTGGTTACAGAACAAACGCGAGTTGGTGCTCGGCACTTCGGCTCCGGACTACCCGCCCTTCGACCTGACCTCCAGCGGCCGCGACTACGAGGGCCTGACCGCCGATTACGCAGGGCTGTTGGCCCAAGCCCTGGCATTGCCCGTGAAGGTGGTGCGCTACCCCACCCGAGAAGCCTCGATCCACGCGCTTGAAACGGGCGAAATTGACTTGTTGGGCTCCTCCAACGGCTTTGAAGCCGCCAACCCGAATCTCATCCTGTCGCAGCCATACGCGGTGGACCAACCCGTGCTGGTGACCCGTGAGGGTGAAACCTACAACCTGGGCAATGGGCTGGCCGGACTGCGCTTGAGCCTGGTCTACCACTACCTGCCGTTGAGCGAAGTGCAGAAGCTGTATCCAAAGGCCAACATCCGCGCCTACCCCTCGTACCAAAACGCGTTGAATGCGGTGGCGTTCGACCAGGCCGACGTGTTTTTGGGCGACACCATTTCCACCCATTACATGATCAACAAGGGCTACCTGAAAAACATCCGCATGGCCAACTTCGGCAAGCATGAAGCCTACGGCTTCAGCTTTGCGCTGCGCCAGGAACAGCGCACTTTGCTGAGCATCGTCGATTCGGTGCTGGCCGCCATCCCCATCAATGAACGCGACAGTATCGCCAAGCGCTGGAGCGCCGGCAGCGATATCTTGCTGACCGACAAGAAACTGCAGTTGACCCAGCGCGAAGAGCGTTGGCTCAAAGACCATCCGGTGGTGACAGTCGTCGTCAATGAGACCTTCGCACCGCTGACGTTTTTCGACGCCGAAGGCAATTTTCGCGGCATCACCGCAGACTTGCTGGAACTGATACGCCTGCGCACCGGGTTACGTTTCAAGATCCTGCGCAGTCGCGAAGTCAACGCGATGATCGAGCAGGTCACCACCGGTAAAGCCGATATCATCGGGGCCATTGTCCCCAGCGTTGAAAGGGAGGCTTCGCTGAGTTTCAGTCGCCCTTACCTGGAAAACTCCTACGTCCTGCTGACCCGCAAAGAGCCCGGCGCGCCCTCGAACCTGGAGCAGATGGCAGGCAAGCGCCTGGCTATCACCGTGGGCAACCCCTTGGAAAAAATCCTCACGCAGGACTTCCCGCAGATTCGCCTGGTGGAGGTCAGCGACACCTTCAAGGCATCCGAAATGCTGGCCCAAGGCAATGTGGAAGGTGCCGTCAACTCGCTGGTGATCGCCAACTACTTCCTGTCCTCCCAGGTTTTCCAGGACAAACTGCAGATCAGCACCAGTATCGGCACCCTCCCCGCCACCTTCGCCCTGGCAACACCTCGCCGCGCCGTCGAACTGAGTTCAATCCTGGACAAGGCCCTGCTGAGCATTGCTCCAGACGAAATGGGCGTGATCAACAGTCGCTGGCGAGGCTACACCGCCGCCCCCGACAGTTACTGGCGCAATTACCACCAGTTGATCGCGCAAATCATCGTCGGCACCGGGCTGTTGCTGCTGATTTCACTGACCTGGAACGCCCACATGCGCCGCCAGATCAAACATCGAAAAATGGCCGAGCGCGCCCTTAACGATCAGTTTGAGTTCATGCGCGCATTGGTCAACGAAACCCCGCACCCGATCTATGTGCGTGATCGAAACGGCCTGTTGCAAACCTGTAATGACAGTTACTTGCAGGTCTTCGACGTCAAGCGTGAAGACGTGATCGGCAAGAGCGTGATCCAGATGGACATGGCCCGGGAATCGGAAGCCGCGCAATACCACGCGGACTACCAGCAAGTCGTGGCGCAAGGCAACCCACTGATTCTCGACCGCACCCTGCACCTGCACGGAAAAAAACTGACGATCTATCACTGGATTCTTCCTTACCGTGACTCCGTCGGTGAAGTCCAGGGCATCATCGGGGGCTGGATCGACATCAGTGAGCGGCGCCAGCTGTTCGACGAGTTGCGCGCCGCCAAGGAACGCGCCGATGAAGCGAACCGGGCCAAAAGCACCTTCCTTGCCACCATGAGCCATGAAATCCGCACGCCGATGAATGCCGTGATCGGCATGCTGGAGTTGACCCTCAAGCGGGCTGACCAGGGCCATCTCGACCGCCCGGCGATCGAAGTGGCCTACAACTCGGCCAAAGACCTGCTGGAATTGATCGGCGATATTCTGGACATCGCGCGCATCGAGTCCGGCCGTTTGAGCCTGGCGCCGGAACGCGTGAACCTGCGGGAAGTCATCGAATCGGTGGTGCGCGTGTTCGACGGCCTGGCACGGCAGAAAACCCTCAGCCTGCTGCTGGAGTTCAAGCCCGAGCAGGATGACACCGAGGTGCTGATCGACCCGTTACGCTTCAAACAGGTGCTTTCCAACCTGGTGAGCAATGCGATCAAGTTCACCGAGCGCGGGCGGGTGCACATCAAGGTGGACGTGCAACCCACCGATCAACCGCAGCAGGTCGAAATGAAACTGGTGGTCGAGGACACCGGCATTGGTATCAGTCGCGACGACCAACTGCGCCTGTTCGAGCCGTTTGCCCAGGCCGACAACTCCGGGCACCTGGCCAGAAGCGGCGCCGGCCTGGGGCTGGTGATCTGCCGAAGCCTGTGCGCGATGATGGGCGGGCAACTGAGCCTGAGCAGTGTGCCGATGGTGGGCACCCAAGTGCATGTCAACTTGACAATGCCCCGCCTGCAGCCGGTCCAGCCCGTGGGAGAACTCAAACCCGCGCCCCCGGCGTTTGCGCCGGTGCTCAACGTATTGGTGGTGGATGACCATCCCGCGAACCGCCTGCTGATGTGTCAGCAACTGGGTTACCTGGGGCATCAGTTCACCGCAGCCCAGCACGGTGCCGCCGGCTTCAAGGCATGGCGTCAGGAACGCTTCGACCTGGTCATCGCCGACTGCAACATGCCGATCATGAACGGCTACGAATTGACCCGCTCGATCCGTGAGTATGAACAGCGCGAACAGCTGCCGGCCTGCGTCGTGCTGGGCTTCACCGCCAATGCTCAGCCGGAAGAGAAACTGCGCTGCGCGCAAGCGGGCATGAACGACTGCCTGTTCAAGCCAATCAGCCTGACGGTGCTGGAGCGGCAACTGGCGCAGATCGGCCAGCAACCCGGCGGTGTGAGGCTCGACCTCAGCAGCCTGGAGGCGCTGACGGGCGGCGACCCACAGCTGAGTCGCCGCCTGCTCGAGGAATTGCTTAACAGCAGCCGTAATGACCGTCAGGAACTGACCGCCATGTTGGCGCAACAGGCATCGCCCCAGGCCATCATTGACCAGGCCCACAAGATCAAGGGAGCTGCGCGCATCGTGCAGGCCGCTGCGCTGGCCGGCGAATGTGAAGCGCTGGAGCACGCCTGCGCGCAAGGTGAAGATCGGCCGAGGATCGAAACCGGCATCAAGACCCTGGAAAAATGCATGCTTGAATTGGAGAGGATGCTGCAGGTGCGCCTTAATGAACTGGACGCCTTGCGATAGGCAGGGCGAGTGTTTGCACTCTCCCTGCCGCCATCGGTCAGCAGTCGGTCAGACGCAGGAAGATCGCTGCCAGCTGTTCGATGCCCGCCTGGTCCTGCGCGGTAAAGCGCGACAGCGACGGGCTGTCCAGATCAAGGACGCCAATCAGTTGGCCGTCCTTGATCAGGGGCACCACCAGTTCGCTGTTGGAAGCGCTGTCACAGGCGATATGCCCAGGGAACGCGTGAACGTCCTCCACCCGCTGGGTTTGCCGCGAAGCCGCCGCCGCGCCGCACACCCCACGACCGAACGGAATGCGCACGCAGGCAATCTGGCCCTGGAACGGGCCAAGCACCAGCTCTTCGTTGCGGTTGAGGTAGAAGCCGGCCCAGTTCAGGTCATCCAGCTGGTTGAACAGAAACGCAGAGAACTGCGCGCTGTTGGCGATGAAGTCGCGTTCATCGGCCAACAGCGACTCCAGTTGCGCACACAGCATTGCATAGCCATCCAGGCCCGTGCCGGCCTGTTGCAAATCGATCATGGTTGACGCTCCAACAACTTGAGACCCACCCAGTAACGGGCGAATTGATACGCGCACCGGCCATTGCGGTTGCCGCGCCCGGTGGCCCAACGTACGGCCAAAATATCCAGCGCTTCATCGCGCTGCCAGTGCAAACCGGCCTTGCTGGCCAGTTCGCCAATCCAGTGCTCGACCACGTTCAGGAAATGTTCCTGAGAGAACGGGTAGAAAGACAACCACAGGCCGAACCGGTCGGACAGGGCGATTTTATCTTCAACGGCCTCGCTGGGGTGCAGCTCGCCGTCCACGCGTTTCCAGTTGTCATTGTCGCTCTGATTTTCCGGCACCAGGTGACGACGGTTGGACGTGGCATACAACAGCACGTTTTCCGGCGCCTGCTCCAGCGAGCCATCCAGCACACTCTTGAGCACGCGGTAGTCGCCCTCGCCGGCCTCGAACGACAAGTCGTCGCAGAACAGGATGAACCGCTGCGGCAGCTTGAGCAGTTGCTCGACCACGCGCGGCAAGTCGGCCAGGTGATCGCGCTCGATTTCAATCAGGCGCAAGCCGGCCTTGGCGTGCTGGGCGAGCAAGGCGCGCACCATTGACGATTTACCCGTGCCGCGCGAACCCCACAGCAGCGCGTGGTTGGCGGGCAGGCCTTCGAGAAACTGCTGGGTGTTGCGAGCCAGTTGTTCGCGTTGCTTGTCCACACCGATCAGGTCGCTAAGGTGCATGTCCAGGCTGACTTCCAGGGGCAGCAAAAAGCCGCTGCGGCCTTCGCGCTGCCAACGGGCGGCGAGGCACTGGTCCCAGTCGATGGCTTGGCGGGGCGCCGGCAACAACGGTTCCAGGCGTGCAAGTACCGCATCGGCACGCTCAAGAAAGGCATTCAATCGATTATCCACGACTATTCCTCTGGCAAGTTCTTGCAAAAGATGGCGTATTGGCAACCCTGCGGCACACCGCGACAGGGCTGCACCTGTAAAAAAATCAACGATTATGCCGAGCAAGCCAAAGCCGGTGGATGTTCAGCTATGCTTGCCGGGCGAAGGGAAACGTGAAGTGGTTCAACACCCGATGGATATCAAGTTCGCCCACCGCTTGTCTTATAAACAAGCTCGATTGACTGTGCTGGTCGGTTTCGTCTTGGGAACCTTGCTCAGTCTGATCCAAATCGGCATTGATTATGCCAGCGAAGACGCATCCATCAACCGTGAAATACGCTCGCTGATCGAAATCAGCCATAACCCCGCCTCCCGTATCGCCTACAACATCGACGCCGAACTCGCCCAGGAACTGACGCTGGGCCTGCTGCACTCCCCGGCGATCACCCGTGCGCAATTGGTCGACAACAATGGCGTGGTACTGGCCGACGTCGATCGCCCGCGCAAGGAAAGCACCTACCGGCCCATCAGCGATTTTCTGTTTGGCGCCAACCGCCAGTTTGAGGACCGGTTGTTCCTGAGCCACATGCCTAATGATTCCTTGGGCGTGTTGCGCCTGGACGTCGACACTTACGCCTTCGGCAGCCGCTTCCTGCACCGCGCCGAGATCACACTGCTTAACGGTTTTGCCCGCAGCCTGCTGCTGACCGGCATCCTGTTGGGCCTGTTTTACGTGATGCTGACCCAACCGCTGGTGCGCATTATTCGCGCGCTGAGCACCAGCAAACAGGCACACCTGGATTGCCCGCCAGGGCACGAAAACGACGAAATCGGTGTGCTGGTCAGTGTCGCCAACCAGCAATTCGAAAACATGGAGACCGAAATCCAGCAGCGCCGCCACGCCGAGGACCGACTCACCGAGTACCTGGGCCAGCTGGAAGATATCGTCTCCGCACGCACACTGGAGCTCAAGGCCAGCAACCAACGCCTGAGCCAGTCCAATGATGAGTTGGAGGCTGCGAAGATGACGGCGCTGGGCATGGCCCAGGCACGGGCGGCGTTCCTGGCCAACATGAGCCACGAGATTCGCACGCCGCTCAACGGCCTGCTGGGCATGATCGCCCTCTCGCTGGACAGCCCGTTGAATGCCGAGCAGCGTCAGCAACTGTCGATTGCCCATGACTCCGGCAAAGTGCTGGTGGAGTTGCTCAACGATATCCTCGACCTGTCCAAGTTTGATGCCGGCCAGCTGGAGCTGGAGCGTATCCCGTTCGATCTCAGCTCGCTGGTGGAAGACACCGCCAACCTGCTGTCGCAAAACGCAGCACCGAGCGTTGAACTGACGTGCTTGATCGACCCGCTGTTTCCCGCCCAAGTGATTGGCGACCCGACACGCGTGCGGCAAATCGTCAGCAACTTGCTCTCCAACGCCTTGAAGTTCACGCGCTTCGGCCGCGTCGACGTGCGCCTGAGCGCCAGTGAGGGCCGGGTGAAGATTGAAGTGTGCGATACCGGTATCGGCATCGCTCAGGATGCGCAGGTGAAGATATTCCAGCCGTTTACCCAGGCCGGCGCAGGCATCACCCGCCAGTTTGGTGGCACGGGGCTGGGGCTGGCGTTGACGCACAATCTGTGTGAAGCGATGAAGGGCCGGCTGAGCATCAGCTCCGAAGTCGGTTTTGGCAGCCAGTTCTGCGCCGACCTGCCACTGCCCACGCATTTGCCCGCCACTCGTTACGCGCCGCTGGCAGGCGAAGTCATCGCCATCACCAGCGCGGGTAGCGGCCTGACAGAATTGCTCAGCACCCTGTTGCCTCACTGGGGGCTGGCACCGCGCGTTTATTCTCAAGACGACGACCTGAGCGGGCAACACCCTGACCTGTTGATCACCGATTGCCCGGAGTGCCTGTTCCGTCTGCGCCCAGCCATCAAGGCGCCTATTCTGCTGGTCACCGCCTACGGCAACTTTATGCCCAGTGAGGAAGTGGCAGCCTTGGCGCCGCTGCAGCAACAGGCGCGCCCTTTGAGCCGCAACGCGCTGTATCAGATCCTGCAACGCAATTTGCGCAGCGACGCGCCACTGATCCTCGACCCGATCCAGATGGAAGCCGCGCCGTTTACGCACCGAGCGCGCATCCTGCTGGTGGAGGACAACCCGGTCAATCAACTGGTGGCCAAAGGCATGCTCAGCAAGCTCGGCTGCGAAGTGGTGGTAGCCGCGCACGGTGGCGAAGCGCTCAAGTTCCTTGAAGAGCAGCGCTTTGACATGGTGCTGATGGACTGCAACATGCCGGTAATGAATGGCTACGAGGCCAGCCGGCAGATTCGCCGCAGCGGGCGCTGGCCCGATTTGCCCATTGTCGCCTTGACGGCCAACGCCCTCTCGGAAGAGCGCGAGCGTTGCAGGGCCGCGGGCATGGATGACTACCTGGCCAAACCGTTCCGCCGCGAAGAACTCAAGGCTCTGTTGGACCTGTGGGTGCCGCAGACGACAAGCTTTTGATCTGCGCCAGCAACTGGTCCAGGCCTTCGCGCAAAGCGTCGGCCTGGTTCAAGTCAATGCCGCTGTCACACAGTAAGCGGGTTTTCAGGCGGTGAGTCTGGTCGCGTAACTGCACACCGGTATGAGTCAGACCCAGGTGCACTTCCCGCTCATCCCGTGCGCTGCGTTGGCGGCTCACCAGGTCGAGCTGCTCAAGACGCTTGAGCAGCGGCGTCAATGTGCCCGAATCGAGCATCAGCCGCTCGCCCAACGCCTTGACGGTCGGCTGCGGCGCAGTTGCCTCGTGCCATTCCCACAGCACCAGCATGACCACGTACTGCGGATAGGTCAGGCCCAACTGGTCAAGCATCGGTTTATAGGCACGCGTCACCGCCCGTGAGGCAGCGTAGAGCTTGAAACACAGTTGGTCGTCCAGTGCCAGGGACACGGCGGATACATCGATCATTTGAGCAGGGCTTCAATCTCTTGGGTCAGGTCCTGGGGCTTGGTGGTCGGGGCAAAACGCTTGACCACCTGACCGTCACGACCGATCAGGAATTTGGTGAAATTCCACTTGATGCCCTTGGACCCCAGCAAGCCCGGCGCTTGTTTTTTAAGCTGCACGAACAGCGGGTGGGCCTCGCTGCCGTTGACGTCGATCTTCTTGAACAACGGGAAACTGACACCGAAATTCAATTCGCAGAACTCGGAAATCGCGCCTTCGTTGCCGGGCTCCTGCTTGCCGAATTGGTTGCAGGGGAACCCCAGCACCACCAGCCCCTGGTCCTTGTACTGCTGCCAGAGTTGCTCGAGGCCTTTGTACTGCGGGGTGAAACCACATTTGCTGGCGGTGTTGACCACCAAAATGGCCTTGCCGGCGAAGTCGGCCAAGGTCTTTTGCTCACCTTTGATGGTGGTGCACGGGATGCTCAGCAGGTTGGTGCTCATGGCAGTGCCTCAAACAGGGGGAAGACCTGGAAAGATAGTAGGCAATTCAATTGTGTGCAATTTAATTGACCGCATTGATGAGGCCCTATTTGCTCACATCAATCCCTTCATTCACGCTCGATACAACAGTGGGAGCGGCTTGCTTGCGAATGCGGTGTGTCAGCCAGCTCATTGGTCACTGACACACTGCATTCGCGAGCAAGCCCGCTCCCACATGTGGAGGGTGCTGCCTGCCCTAGCGCGGGACGAGGTCCAGGCACACCGAGTTGATGCAGTACCGCAAACCCGTCGGCGGCGGACCATCCGGGAACACATGCCCCAGGTGCGCATCGCACTTGGCGCAGGTGACTTCGGTGCGGATCATGCCGTGGCTGACGTCGCGGATCTCGATCATCGCGCTGTCGGCAATCGGCGCGTAGAAGCTCGGCCAGCCGCAACCGGAATCAAACTTGGTGCTGGAATCGAACAGCGGCTCATTGCAACAGATGCAGTGATACACACCGTCGGTCTTGGTTTCGTTGTATTTGCCGCTGAAAGGGCGCTCGGTGCCCTTGAGACGACACACCTGATACTGCGCGGGGTCGAGCATGTCCCGCCACTCATCCAGGGTTTTCTGCAACTTATCCATCAATCCACCTCGGCAACTGAAAAAGCCTGATCTGTATCTTTTCCACTGAACAGGCGGCACGTATGATTGCGCCTCTTCAAAACGCCAGTCTGGCACCCGCGCTACCGGCATTCAAACGTATTTATGGGTGCAGGCCTCGCAGGATTCGCAGTACGGTAGTGTCCACGCCGTCTGGATCGTTCATTTTCAGGATCACATCGCCATGCAGGTCAGCAAATCGAACAAGCTCGCCAACGTCTGCTACGACATTCGCGGCCC
>Ga0153931_100030_pt1 | contig 83284 bp, 69 predicted proteins | sample TSNJ015MetaG_FD_104730 | JGI IMG/M metagenome (GOLD analysis project Ga0153931, IMG submission 104730) | Attine ant fungus gardens microbial communities from New Jersey, USA - TSNJ015 MetaG | ecosystem: Host-associated > Fungi > Mycelium > Unclassified | place: USA: New Jersey, Wharton State... | reverse complement strand
GTAATCGGTAACCGGGGATTTTGTCGACGACGACATCTACTACGCCCTCCTCGACCCGGCCGACATCGACATGGTCTGCAAACCGGGGAGCGACGCCGTGTATGTGATTTCATGGGCGATCGAGCCGACCGCCATCGTCATCCACGACACCTTCGACAAGTTCGGCAACCCGATCGAACTGTCGCCGCGCAACGTGCTGAAAAAGGTTCTGCAGCTGTACACCGACAAGGGCTGGAAGCCGATCGTTGCGCCGGAAATGGAGTTCTACCTCACCCAGCGCTGCGAAGACCCGGACCTGCCGCTCAAGGCGCCACTGGGCCGTTCGGGCCGTGCCGAAAGCGGTCGGCAGTCGTTCTCCATCGACGCTGCCAACGAATTCGATCCGCTGTTCGAAGACGTCTACGACTGGTGCGAGTTGCAAGGTCTGGATCTGGACACGCTGATCCACGAAGACGGCCCGGCGCAGATGGAAATCAACTTCCGTCACGGCGATGCGCTGGATCTGGCCGACCAGATCACCGTGTTCAAACGCACCCTGCGCGAAGCGGCGCTTAAACATAACGTCACCGCAACGTTCATGGCCAAGCCGATTGGCGACGAGCCTGGCAGCGCGATGCACCTGCATCAGAGCGTGGTCGACATCGAGACCGGCAAGCCGATCTTCGCCGATGCCGACGGCAAGATGAGCGAGCTGTTCCGCCATCACATCGGCGGGTTGCAGAAGTACATCCCGAAAGTGCTGCCGATGTTTGCGCCCAACGTGAACTCGTTCCGCCGCTTCCTGCCGGACACCTCGGCACCGGTCAACGTCGAGTGGGGCGAAGAGAACCGCACTGTCGGCCTGCGTGTGCCGACCTCCGGCCCAGAATCCATGCGCGTGGAAAACCGTCTGCCGGGCGCCGACGCCAACCCGTATCTGGCGATCGCCGCGAGCCTGCTGTGTGGCTACATCGGCATGGTCGAAGGCATCGAACCGAGCGCCGCCGTCGAAGGCCGCGCCTACGAACGCCGCAACCTGCGCCTGCCGATCACCATCGAAGACGCGCTGACACAAATGGAAGAGTGCACAACCGTTGCCGGGTACCTCGGCAGCAAGTTCGTGCGCGGCTACGTCGCGGTGAAACGCGCCGAGCATGAAAACTTCAAGCGCGTGATCAGTTCGTGGGAGCGCGAGTTTCTGCTGCTGAGCGTCTGACTCCAGCACAAATCCCCTTCCTCCATGGCATGGCTTTTTGTGGGAGGGGGCTTGCTCCCGAAAGCGGTGTATCAGCCAGCTGTAATGTTGGAGGTACCGGCCTCTTCGGGAGCAAGCCCCCTCCCACAAGAGCAGGGGAACAATGATCCATCTGAAAATCCAGAACCACCCGAAAACTCCAATAATTCCAAGAGGTGTCGATATGCGTCTATTGAAATCCATGGTTCCCGCCGCACTGGCGCTGTTGTGCAGCACCGCAGCCCTGGCCCAGCCCCAGGTCAGCGTCTACAACTGGACCGACTACATCGGTGAAACCACCCTCGCCGACTTCCAGGCCAAGACCGGGATCAAGGTGATCTACGACGTTTTCGACTCCAACGAAACCCTGGAAGGCAAGCTGCTTGCCGGCCGCACCGGCTACGACGTGGTCGTGCCGTCCAACCATTTTCTCGCCCGCCAGGTGAAGGCCGGCGCGTTCCTCAAACTGGATCGCGAGCAGTTGCCGAACTGGAAAAACCTCGACCCGAAACTGCTCGCGCTGCTTGAGAAGAACGATCCGCAAAACGCGCACTCGGTCCCCTACCTGTGGGGCACCAACGGCATCGGCTACAACGTCGACAAGGTCAAGCAAGTGCTGGGCATCGATCACATCGATTCCTGGGCGGTGCTGTTCGAACCGGAAAACATCAAGAAGCTGTCGCAGTGCGGCGTGTCGATGATGGACTCGGCCGACGAAGTGTTCCCGGCGATCCTCAACTACATGGGCATGGACCCACGCAGCGAGAACCCGGAAGACTTCAAGAAGGCTGAAGCCAAACTGCTGAGCATCCGTCCGTACATCACCTATTTCCATTCCTCGAAATACGTGTCCGATCTGGCCAACGGCGATATCTGCGTGGCGTTCGGCTACTCCGGCGACGTGTTTCAGGCCGCCAACCGCGCCAAGGAAGCCAAGAACGGCGTGAACATCGCGTACGCAATTCCCAAGGAAGGCGCCAACCTGTGGTTCGATCTGTTGGCCGTTCCAGCCGACGCCGCCAATCCCAAGGAAGCCCACGCCTTCATCAATTACCTGCTTGATCCGCAAGTGATCGCCAAGGTCAGCGCTTCGGTCGGTTACGCCAACCCGAACCCGCCGGCCAAGCAGTACATGGACGTGGCACTGGTGAGCAATCCAGAGGTTTACCCACCGCAGGAAGTCCTCGACAAACTGTATATTTCCACCACCCCGCCCCAGTCGATCATGCGTCTGATGACCCGGTCCTGGAGCAAAGTGAAGTCGAACAAATGAATCAGTACAGCAAAGAACACGCCCGCTCCTATTACGCTGCTTCGGCCCGGGCAAGTACGCCCTGGCCGGTGCTTGACGGTGATCTCACCGCCGATGTCTGCGTGATCGGCGGCGGGTTCACCGGGGTCAACACCGCAATCGAGCTGGCGCAACGCGGGCTGTCGGTGGTGTTGATCGAAGCCCGGCGCATCGGCTGGGGGGCCAGCGGACGCAACGGCGGTCAGTTGATTCGCGGCATCGGTCATGAGGTCGAGGGCTTTGCACGTTACGTGGGCAACGACGGCGTGCGCTATCTGCAACGTGCCGGGATCGACTCGGTGGACCTGGTGCGCCAGCGCATCACTGAAAACGATATCGAGTGCGACCTGCGCTGGGGCTTCTGCGAACTGGCCAACACCCCGGCGCAGTTCGCGGCGTTCAAGGACGAACAGGTCAGCCTCGACGAACTCGGCTATCAACACCAGACCCGCCTGGTTGGCCCCGAGCAGATCCGTCAGCAAGTGGTCAACGCCGACGGCTACGCGGGGGGGCTGATCGACATGGGCTCCGGCCATCTGCACCCGCTGGATCTGGTGCAAGGCGAAGCGCGTCTGGCGGCGTCCCTCGGTGTGCGAATCTTCGAGCAAAGCCCGGTGCTGCAGATCATTCATGGCGAAACCGTTGAAGTGCGCTGCGCCACCGGCAGCGTTCGCGCCGGCAGTCTGGTGCTCGGTTGCAACGCGCATCTGGATGAACTCGAACAGCAACTCAGTGGCAAGGTGTTGCCCGCCGGCAGTTACATCATCGCCACCGAGCCGCTGTCCGAGGAACGTACCGCGCAACTGATCCCGCACAACCTCGCGTTGTGCGACCAGAAAGTCGGACTCGATTACTACCGGCTCTCGGCGGATCGACGCCTGCTGTTTGGCGGCGCCTGTCACTATTCCGGCCGCGATCCGGCGGACATCGCTGCCTACATGCGCCCGAAGATGCTCAAGGTCTTCCCGCAACTGGCGGATGTGCGCATCGACTATCAGTGGGGCGGCAAGATCGGCATCACCGCCAACCGCTTCCCGCAGGTCGGCCGGCTCAAGCAGCAGCCGAACGTGTTCTACGCTCAGGGTTATTCCGGGCACGGCCTCAACGTCACGCACTGGTGCGCCAAGCTGCTGGGCGAAGCGATTCACGCCGGCCACAGTCAGGGTATGGATGTGTTCAGCGCGGTGCCGCACATGACCTTCCCCGGCGGCCCGGCGCTGCGTTCGCCGCTGCTGGCACTGGGGATGTTCTGGTATCGCCTGCGCGAACTTGTCGGCTGAACGCATCCCCCCTGTAGGAGCTGCCGCAGGCTGCGATCTTTTGATCTTTAAAAATCAAGATCAAAAGATCGCAGCCTGCGGCAGCTCCTACACGTAACCAGCTCCTCGCTATTTGCTCTATCGCCAAGCACTTCTATATTGATGGAGTGCTTTTGCGTTCCTGACGCTCAGCATCCACAAAACCGAGGGGGACATGGATGAAGTCGTCAGCCGCCGATGAGCCACGAGCACCGGGCCAAGCGCCGATCAAGACGCGTCGTTTCAGCATTTCACTGGTGTGGATCGTGCCGATCGTGGCGGTGCTGGTCGGTATTTCGCTGGTGGTGCACAACCTGCTGCAGGAAGGCCCGACCATCGTCGTCAACTTCAAGACCGGCAGCGGTCTGACCGCCAACAAGACCGAGGTCAAGTATCGCAACGTGGTGATCGGTCAGGTGACTGACGTCGAGTTGAGCGCCGACCAGAAGAGCGTCGATGCCACGATCAAACTGGCCAAGCAGGCCGAAACCTTTACCCGCGAAGACTCGCACTTCTGGGTCGTGCGCCCGCGCATCGGCGCCGGTGGCGTTTCGGGCATCGACACCCTGCTCTCCGGCGACTACATCGGCGCCGATATCGGCCAATCCGACAGCCGCGCCAAACACTTCAAGGGCCTGGAAAATCCACCGCCGATCACTTACGGCGAACCGGGCAAGCGCTTCATGCTGCACGCCCCGGATCTCGGCTCGCTGGACATCGGGTCGCCGGTTTACTACCGCAAGATTCCGGTCGGCCAGGTCGTCACCTACACCCTCAACCCCGAGGGCAAAGGCGTGGACATCGAGGTGTTCATCCATTCGCCGAATGACGCGTTCGTCACCGAAAATACCCGGTTCTGGAACGCCAGCGGCATCGACATCAATGTCGGCGCCAACGGCTTCGCAGTAAAGACCGAATCGCTATCGACCATGCTGGTCGGCGGCATTGCCTTCCGTGCGCCGGATTACAGCCCCAACGACGTTGCTGCCACGGACGACAAAGACTTCGAGCTGTTCGCCGATCAGCAGACCGCCCTCGCCCCGCCCAACGGCAAGGCGCAATACATGGTGCTGCGTTTCGATCAGTCGCTGCGCGGACTCAAGGTCGATGCACCGGTGGAGTTTCTCGGCATGGAGATCGGCCGGGTCGTCGGGATCAACCTGGACTTCGACGCGAAAAAACGCAGCTTCCCGCTTAACGTCGGCATCGTCATCTACCCGCAGCGCCTGGGCCAGGCCTACAAAAAGATGCTGACCGAATTCAAGCACGATCCCAACGACGAAGCCGCCGGTATTCGTCTGCTCGGCACCTTCGTCGATAACGGTCTGCGCGCCCAGGCCCGCAGTGGCAACCTGCTGACCGGGCAGTTGTACGTTGCACTGGATTTCTTCCCGAAAGCCGAGAAAGTCGCGTTTGACCCGACGGCCCGGCCGGTGGTCTTGCCCACCGTGCCCGGCAGCCTCGAACAGTTGCAGGAAAAACTCGAAGCCGTGGTCGACAAGCTCAACAAACTGCCGGTCGAACGGATTGCCGGCAACCTCGACAGCAACCTCGTGGAGCTGCGCAAAGGCCTGACCCAGTTCAACGCGAAAACCCTGCCGAGCGTGCAGACCACCCTGGCCGACGTCAGCAAGACCTTGCAGTCCGCCAGCTCGACCCTCGCCGAAGACTCACCGCAGCGCGAGAAACTCACCGAGACCCTCGACGAACTCGGGCGCATGTCGCGGTCGCTGCGTGAGCTGTCGGATTATCTCGGGCGCCATCCGGAATCGCTGATTCGCGGTCGCCCCGACAATGCCGCGCCGCTGGATCTGAAAGGACCGCCACGCAATTGAGCACAGGAGCTACCCCATGGCTTTACCGCTGAAGATCACCGTGCTCGCTGCGTTCATGCTGCTGGGTGCCTGCCGCAGCGAGCCGATCAACTTTCACACCCTGACGCCGGTGCAACTGCCGACGTCCCGGGCCGGTGCGCAAATTCCCATCGAGGCGATCAGCGTGCCGCCACAGGTCGACCGCCCGCAAATCGTCATCCGCCAGGGCAACAATGGCCTGGCGATTCTGGAAACCCAATGGTGGGGGGCGAGTCTGGCGGATGAGTTGCGCAGCGCGTTGAGCGATCAACTGAGCAATACCGGCAGTCGCGGCAATGTTTCGGTGCGCATTGATGTGCAGCGTTTTGACTCGATTCCCGGACAATACGGGCTGATCGACGTCAAGTGGCGCCTGCGCCCGAGCGGTGCGGCGGACAATGCTCTGCTGACGTGTCATTCAACCTTGCAAACACCGTCCGGCCCGAGCATCGATGACCTGGTGGCCGCGCAACAGAACAACGTCAAACGACTGGCTGCATTGATCAATCAAGCGGCGGGCAATTCACGCACCTGTCCATCGGCGTCCTGAGTCGCCGCCGGTAGCGTGACGGTGAAACGGCAGCCGTTGGGTTCGCGAGTCACCAAGTGAACCTGCCAGTGTTGATGGCTGCAGATTCGCTGCACCAGCGACAACCCCAGGCCAAGCCCTTCACCGCGCTGTTCGTCACCACGCACGAATGGCTGAAACATCGCCTGGCGTTTCTCTTCCGGAATACCGATGCCGCTGTCCTCGACCACGAAACTGTCCTTGAGCAGAGTCAACCGGACAAAGCCCTGATCGGTGTAGTGCCAGGCATTACGCAACAGATTGCCCATGACCGATTGCAAGAACGTCAGGTCATATCGCGTGGTGCCCGCCAGTTGCGGCTCGTAGATAAGCTCCAGACCTTTTTCGCGAATCAGCCGCCCCCAGATTTCCACCTGGGCGTCAGCGATAGATTTGAGTGTGCAGGTGGATTCGGTGCCAAGCTCTTCCGGCTTGCGCGCCAGCATCAAGAAGGTTTCGACCAGTTGGCGCATTTCAGCGCTGGCCCGGGCAATGCGTTTGACCTGCTCAGTGGAACGCCGATCCAGCGAGGGGTTGGCCAGCAACAGCTCGCAGGAGCTGGCGAGAATCATCAGCGGTGTGCGCAGTTCGTGGCTCACGTCACTGGTGAAGAGCTTTTCCCGGTTCAGGGTCTCGCGCAACCGCCCGAGTGTCTGGTCGAAAGACAGCGCCAACTCCCCTACTTCATCATCGGCGTAATCCGGATGCAGGGCCGGCGCCAACGCGATCAACTGATCGCGATGACGTACCTGCCCCGCCAGGCGAATCACCGGCGCCATGACCTGCCGCGCCAGCAGCCTGCCGAGTGCGACAGCCAACATGACACTGAGGATGAACCCGACAATCACCACGACGAACAGCAGGTGCTCGCGTTGTTCGAAGCTTTCCTGATTGCGCAGCAACACATATTTGCGGCCGCCGACCGCCTCGACCATGGCGTAGAAGTCATCACCGTTGAAGGTGATCTCCTGAAACCCCAGGGGCAGTTTTGCCAGTTGCGGCGTCAGCGCCATGGGCCCCGGACCGTTCTCGAAAAAAAACAGTTCGCTCTTTTCCGGCTCATGGCGCCACTGGTTGATGTCGTCCATCGCCAGCAACCGGCGCAGTCCGCCGCTCAGGGCCGTCATGGTCAACTTGTGCTCCACGACATGCACCGTGGCCACAATGCCCATCGCGAAGACACCGGCTACCACCGCGCTCATCAAGGCGAACACAATCACGATCCGATTGGCGAGGCTTTGCTTGAGGTCCATCCGGTTCAATGACTCCAGTGCTGATGTCAGAGCTGCAAGGGGCGGCGCGACGACGTTGTCCAAAGCGCGCAGCTTCGCCCTGCCCGGCGCAGTTGTTAAGTGCTTCAAGCAAACAAAACGGCTATTTGAGTTTAGTTATCAAATAGCCGTTTCTGTTGATACCTGCGCCACTCTCGCAAATTTTTCACATGTTCTTCACTGCGCCGCCACGACTCTGAACGTAGTGTTCAGCAGCCATTCAAGCAACCCGCCGTAAAGTAACTTACCTCCTGGAGCTTACGTTGCACTTTGCGTGTGAACTGAATGGAACTCGGGAATGACAAGGGGCAACGTCGTGGTTGAATTAGTACAAATACAATCAGCACCCAAGAGATCGTACCTCTCTCGTCCGCGGGCCTGGGTCGCCATCGCTGCCGGCGTGCTGGTGATCACCCTGATTTGTGGCTTCGTCTGGCTGCAGCGTTCACCTGCCAACCTGCGTTATGTCAGCGACTCTACCACCCAGCAATGGGTGAAAGCCTGGCAGGCTGGCGAGGTCGTCGCACTGGTGCGCCACGCCGAACGCTGTGACCGCTCGAGCAACATTTGCCTGGGTCCGGCAGACGGTATCACCCAGACAGGCAGCGTCTCCGCAGCCTCCGTAGGCCGGGCCTTCACGCAATTGGGAATGCAGCAGACCCAAGTGTTCACCAGCCCCCTGACGCGCACTGCGCAAACGGCTCATTACATGTTCGGTCGCGACGCAATGGCGGCAGAATGGCTGGAAACCTGTGGCCCGACGATGCGCGATGAGTTGGTGGCGCACAAGACCCCTGGGCAGAACATGATCCTCGTGACCCACAGCGGCTGCATCGCCGATTTCGAAAGACAAACCGGTTACCCGCGCGCGGTAGCCACCGAATATGGCGGCGCGGTTTTAGCCCGTATAGATGCACAAGGAAAACTTGAAGTCATTGGCATCATGAACCCCGAAGGCTGGCAGCGATTGACCAAGTAACCAGCAAACTTAATCAAGCAACAAACAGCTCGGCCAATGCTCTGGCACAGGGTATTGGCGCCTATGAAATTGTAATAAGAAATGTTTTTTATTTTGAGCAACTGGACATATTTCATTTTAGAGCTTGTCTTCCCCAGGAGAACTTAAAGCTGGAAGCAGACCCGTTCTCTGAATACAGGACACGCCCTTCGGACGTGCTCGCTTCTGCATTCATTCAACCCAGTGCCGCGCCTGCAACGGAAATCGCCAGGCGCTTCACTGAAACGCACACTTTGTACTGCACCAAGGTCCAGTCATGACGTCTGAGAACAAACCGCTGCACCATGCAGCGTTGAATTTGCCGCGCCTCCACCAGAGCACCCTGGTCGAGCGCTTTGCGATACCCGGGCTGGTGCTGGCATTCGTGGTCTTTTATCTGCTGCCACTGATGACCCACGGTCTGTGGATTCCCGATGAAACCCGTTATGGCCAGATCAGCCAGGAAATGCTGCTGAGCGGCAACTGGGTGGCGCCGCACTTCATGGGCATCCGCTACTTCGAAAAACCGATTGCCGGCTACTGGATGATCGCCATCGGCCAGGCCATTTTCGGTGAAAACCTGTTCGGCGTACGCATCGCCTCGGCGCTCAGCACCGGCGTAAGCGTGTGGCTGGCCTACCTATTGGCCCGTCGCCTGTGGAACAACCCACGAATCAGCGCAGCGTGCGCCCTCCTTTATATGAGCTTCGGCCTGATTGCAGGTCAGGCCGGCTATGCCAACCTCGATCCGCAGTTCACCTTGTGGGTCAACCTCAGCCTGGTGGCGATCTGGTTTGCCATCGACAGCACCACCCCGCGCGCGCGCCTGGGCGGCTGGGCGTTGTTGGGCCTCGCTTGTGGCATGGGCCTGATGACCAAAGGTTTCCTCGCCCTGATGCTGCCAGTGCTGATCGCCCTGCCCTACATGATCTGGCAACGACGCTTTGGCGAGCTGGTGCGTTATGGTCTGGTCGCCGTTGCGGTGGCCGCCCTGGTCAGCGTGCCTTGGGCACTGGCCGTGCATTACCGTGAACCGGATTTCTGGCGGTTCTTCTTCTGGCACGAACACATCCGCCGCTTTGCCGCCGGCGAAGACGCACAGCATGCACGGCCATGGTGGTTCTATCTGCCGCTGCTGTTTGCCGCCACCTTGCCATGGGCATTGCTGCTGCCTTCGACGCTGTTGCGCACCTGGCGCGAAAAGCGTGACCCGAAAATCGCCTTCCTGGCTTTGTGGTTCCTGCTGCCCCTGGCGTTTTTCAGCGCGAGCAGCGGCAAACTGCCGACCTACATCATGCCGTGCCTGCTGCCATTGGCCCTGTTGATGGGCTACACCGTGATGAACTGGCTCGCTGACCACAACGGCCGCGTCTTGCGTACCAACGGTGTGGTCAACGTGGTGCTGGCCGGCGCCGCGCTGGTGGCGCTGATTTATCTGCAAGCGACCCGTGAAATCTATGCAAACACCGAGATGTTCAGCCTGTCACTGGCCTACATCGTATTGCTCGGCTGGATCATTGCCGGTTCGCTGCAAGCCTTGCGACCACTGACGCTGTGGGCGATGCCGGCGCTGGGCATCGGCCTGCTTGTCGCGCTGCTACCCGCTGCAATGCCGGCGACCATCGTCAACAGCAAGATGCCGGATCAGTTCATCGCCGAACATCAGCAGGAACTCAGCCAGACCAGCTCGTTGCTGAGCAACGACCTGGGCGCCGCTTCTGCGTTGTCATGGCGCTTGCGCCGCCCGCAAGTCGACCTGTTCAACACCGTTGGCGAGCTCAAGTACGGCCTCGATGACCCGGCCATGGCTTCACGCAAGGTCAGCTTGGAAGGTGTTGGCCAATGGATGACCGAAGCACGCAAAAAAGGCTCGGTGGGCGTGGTGATGCGAGTCAACAGCACATCGGACGCGCAACAACTTGAGTTGCTGCCAATAGACGGCAAGCACTACCGCCGTGGCCAAATCGAAATCCTCATCTTCAGTCAGAGCCAGCCATGACCCAGACCAGGACTGAACGGAGGCAGTTGCTGCTTCTGCTGGCAGCGACTGCCCTGCTTTTACTGCTCGGCCTGGGCAGTCGTGAGCTGTGGGGGCCGGAGACCCGTTGGGCCAACATCGCGTTGCAGATGCTGCAAAGCGGCGATTATTTCGACCCCTATCTCAAGGGCAGCCCCTACTACGACAAACCGTTGCTGTCGTACTGGCTGATCACCGCCACCTCGTGGTTCACCGGCGGATTGGGACATTGGTCGTTGCGCCTGTCATCGGTGATTTCCGCGTGGTTCAGCGTGTGGCTGGTGTACCTGATCGGCGAGCAACTGTTTCGCAAAGGCACCGGGTTGATCGCCGGTTGGATGCTGGCGACCACCTTCTATTTCGTGTTCTGGGCGCGCGTCGCCACCGCCGACATCCTCACCGTGTGCGGTGTACTGGCGGCTGTCTGGTGGTACTGGCGTGGCCCGGATGACACGCGGTTCTGGCGCTACGTGGTGTTCTTCGGCCTGCTGTCGCTGACATCGCTGTTCAAAGGCCTGATCGGTTTCATCCTGCCCGGTCTGGTGCTGCTGCCGCACCTGCTCAGCGAACATCGCTGGAAACGTCACCTGAACCTGCGACTGCTGGGGGCTCTGCTGATCGCCGGGGCGTTTTACATGACGCCGTTCCTGTTGTCCCACCTCTACGGTGCGCCCAACTACGAACAGAGCGGCCTCGGCCTGGTGCTGCGCGAAAACGTCGTGCGGTTTTTCCAGCCGTTCGATCAGTTCGGGCCGATTTACACCTACTTGATCTACCTGCCGGTCTACACCCTGCCATGGGCGCCGTGCTGGTTGATCGCCTTGTGGGTGGCCGCGCGTAACTGGAAGCACATCGAACCGGATACCCGCTGGCTGATTCAAGGGCTCGCGCTGCTGATGCTGTTCTTCACCGCCAGTGGCAGTCGCCGCAGCTATTACGTGTTGCCGCTGGTGCCCTTCGCGCAATTGCTGGGTGCCTGGTGGGTAACCCGGCGCATGGCCGCCCGCAACAGCGAAGGCCGTGGGCTGAAGATCGGCTTCGCTGTCACTACTGTGTTGCTCGCTGCGGTACTGGGTGTGCTTTACCCATGGACCAACAGCGGCGGCGGTGTTATCCGCTTCGGCGAGCAGGTTCGCGAACAGGCCAGTCAGCAGGCACCGTTGAATCAATGGCGGATGGTCATGATCGAGGTCGACAACAAAGTGCCGATGTACCTGCAAACCGGTGGTGCACCGTTCTACTACGTGCCGGAAACGATCCAGGACTTCCCGCACGATGGCGACACCGCGACGCTGATCGCCTGGCTGGAAAGAACCAGCGGGGAACATTGGGATCCGCAACGCACGATTTTCGTCGCGCAATACCGTTCCGGTGATGCCGTGCCACTGGATGCGCTGAAGGCTGATCACCAGGTCATCACCACCACGCCCACCCGTGGCGAGCAGCTATTCCACGGGCGTGAAGACCAGAGCGTGGCCTACATCCCCCACTCCTGAGCAATGACGTTAAGACAAAAGTGGAGAGTCGCGGTAAATTTGAATGGCAATGACAAGTATTAACGGCTTCTTTGACGTTTTTTTCTCATTTGCCACCCTACATTGCCGCGACTCGACACTTGCAAATCGTTCGCATTGTTTCCTGCGAGGGTTTGCTCATAACGTCTAAAAACAGGAGCTGCCCGAATGAATCCACGCCTTCCATCCTTCTTCAAGCGCGCATTGCTGGCCACCGCATTGCTCGGCACCGGGCAGGCGTTTGCCGCCGACTCGGTGGGTCTGGTGATTTACAACGCGCAGCATGAAACGCTGACCAAGGCCTGGGTGGCCGGTTTCACCGAAGAAACCGGGATCCCGGTGACCATTCGCAACGGCGATGACACCGAGATGGGCAACCAGCTCGTGCAGGAAGGCGCCGCCTCGCCGGCAGACGTATTCCTCACTGAGAACTCCCCGGCGATGGTGCTGGTGGACAATGCCAAACTGTTCGCCCCACTGGCGCCCGCGACCCTTGAGCAAGTCGACTCCGCCTACCGCCCGGCCCATGGCAATTGGGTCGGCATCGCTGCCCGTTCCACCGTGTTCGTCTACAACCCGAGCAAGCTGACTGAAAAAGACCTGCCCAAATCCCTGCTCGACCTCGCCACCCCGGCATGGAAAGGCCGCTGGGCCGCCTCCCCGGCTGGCGCGGATTTCCAGGCGATTGTCGCCGCCGTCCTGCAACAGAAAGGCGAAGCCGCCACGCTGGAATGGCTCAAGGGCATGAAGACCAATGCAACCATCTATCGCGGCAACAGCGCGGTGCTCAAAGCGGTGAACGCCGGGCAGATCGACAGCGGCGTGATCTATCACTATTACAGCTTCGTCGATCAGTCGAAGACCGGCGAAAACAGCAACAACACCAAGTTGTACTACTTCAAACATCAGGATCCGGGCGCATTCGTCAGCACCTCCGGCGCCGGCGTGCTGGCATCGAGCAAGCATCAGGATGAAGCGCAAAAATTCGTCAAATACATCACCAGCAAGGAAGGTCAGGAAGTTCTCGAAACCGGCACCTCCTTCGAATACGCCGTGGGCAAAGACGCGCCGTCCAATCCGAAGCTGACCCCGCTGAAAACCCTCGATGCGCCGAAAGTCGATGCCTCGACCCTCGACAGCAAAAAAGCCGTCGAGCTGATGACCCAGGCCGGATTGCTCTAAGTGATGCCCGAAACCTTGCCTGCACCGGCCGTTGCGACGGCCCCCGCCAGCCTCCTTCACCCGCCCCGCGCGCTGGCCGGGCGCGGCAGCTCGTGGGTGGTGAGCTCGGCGGTGCTGGTGTCATTGCTGTCACTGCTGCCGATTGCCTTCGTGATCGGCGTGTCGTGGTACACCGGTTGGGCAACCATCGAAGCCATGATATTCCGCCCACGGGTCGGCGAATTGCTGATCAACACGGTACTGCTGGTGCTGATCACCCTGCCCTTGTGCATCGTGCTCGGTACAACACTGGCCTGGCTGACCGAACGCAGCAACCTGCCCGGCCGACGCTTGTGGTCAGTGCTGGCGGTCGCACCGTTGGCCGTGCCGGCGTTCGTCCACAGCTACGCGTGGGTCAGCCTGATTCCATCAATCCACGGTCTGCCGGCCGGTGTGCTGGTGTCGGTGATCGCGTATTTCCCGTTTCTGTATTTGCCGATTGCGGCGACCTTGCGTCGTCTCGATCCGGCGATTGAAGACGTTGCGCAATCCTTGGGACTCAAGCCTTGGGCGGTGTTCTTTCGGGTGGTGTTGCCGCAGTTGCGACTGGCAATCTGCGGAGGAGCCTTGTTGGTCGGTCTGCATTTGCTGGCCGAGTATGGCTTGTACGCGATGATCCGTTTCGACACCTTCACCACGGCGATCTTCGATCAGTTCAAATCGACCTTCAACGGCCCGGCCGCCAACATGCTCGCCGGGGTTCTGGCGCTGTGCTGTCTGGCGATGCTCACGGCTGAATCCGCCGCCCGTGGCCAGGCGCGTTATGCGCGAGTCGGGTCCGGCAGCGCCCGGGATCAGCGCAGCGTGCAACTGGGGCGCGGCGCGACATCTTTGGCGTTACTCCTGCAAACGTTGACCTGCCTGCTGGCGCTCGGTGTGCCGTTGCTCACGCTGGGCCGCTGGCTGGTGGCCGGTGGTGTGCAGGTCTGGCAAGGCGACGAGTTAATGCCGGCCCTGCTGCAGACGTTGTCGTATGGCGTGGCCGGCGCGTTGCTGACCAGCATCGCGGCGATTCCCATTGCATGGCTGTCAATCCGCTCTCCCGGCAAACTGCAGCGCTTGCTGGAAGGCTGCAATTACATCACCAGTTCGCTACCCGGCATTGTCGTTGCGTTGGCGTTGGTCACCGTGACCATTCATTTCGCCCGGCCGATCTACCAGACCACCATCACCGTGCTCTTGGCCTATCTGCTGATGTTCCTGCCGCGGGCGCTGGTCAGTCTGCGCGCCGGTTTCGCTCAGGCCCCGGTCGAACTGGAAAACATCGCGCAAAGCCTTGGCCGCTCGCCGTTGCGCGCATTGTGGCTGATCACCGTGCGCCTGGCTGCTCCCGGCGCGGCGGCAGGGGCAGCCCTGGTATTTCTGGCAATCACCAATGAACTGACCGCGACCCTGCTGCTCGCGCCCAACGGCACGCGCACCCTCGCCACTGGCTTCTGGGCGATGACCAGCGAAATCGATTACGCCGCCGCAGCGCCCTACGCGCTCTTGATGATCCTGCTTTCCCTGCCGCTGACGGCCATTCTCTATCACCAATCCAGGCGTACCGCTGGCCGATGAACGCTCTCGAACTGCTCAACCTCAGTAAAACCTTCGGCGCACAAAAGGCGCTCGATGACGTCAGCCTCAACGTGCCGACCGGCAGCCGCACGGTGATCGTCGGCCCCTCCGGTTCCGGCAAGACCACGCTGTTGCGGATGATCGCCGGGTTCGAGTTTCCCGACAGCGGCAGCCTCACGCTCAACGGCCAGACGCTGGTCGACCGCAGCCACGCAGTGCCGGCCTATCAACGGCAGATCGGCTACGTCCCGCAGGACGGCGCGTTGTTCCCGCACATGACGGTGGCAGCGAACATCGGTTTCGGCCTGGCCCTGACCGGCGCTGCGCGCCATCAACGCATTCTGCAATTGATGGACAGCGTGGCGCTGGACGCGAACATGGTCAACCGTTGGCCGCACGAATTGTCCGGTGGTCAGCAACAACGCGTATCCCTGGCCCGGGCACTGGCGCAACAACCACGGCTGATGCTGCTCGATGAGCCGTTCTCTGCCCTCGACACCGGTTTGCGCAGTGCCATGCGCAAAATGGTCGCGCGCCTGCTCGAAGACTCGGGCGTCACCACCATTCTGGTGACCCACGACCAGAGCGAAGCGTTGTCGTTTGCCGATCAATTGGCGGTGATGCGCAGCGGCCGGCTGGTGCAATCCGGGCATCCAATGGATCTCTACCGCTTTCCGAATGATGAGCAGACTGCGCACTTTCTCGGCGAAGCGGTGGTGCTGCCCGCGCGGATCGAGGCGGGTTGGGCGCATTGCGATCTGGGTCAGGTGGCGGTGAACAGCAACGGTTTCAGCGGTGCTGCGCAGATCATGCTGCGCCCCGAACAATTGCAGATCGCCGAAGTGGCGCCTGACAGTCAAGGCTGCCATGCGCTGGTCACCGACCGCGATTTCGCCGGCAATACCTGCACCTTGACAGTCGAACTGAGCTCGTCCGCGACTCAGGATCCGGCCCGTTCGATTCTGGTGCGCAGTTCCGGCATGCACGCACCGCCCGCCGGCAGCGCGGTGCAACTGTCGGTGCTCGGTGCGGCGCATGTGTTTGGCCTGAACTGATCAGAGATCGAAGCGATCCACCGCCCGCCGCCGCTCGTTGTCATCGCGCACATCGTAGTTGGCGGTGGTCTGGATGTTGCTGTGATGCGCCAGTTTCTGCGCGATCGACAGGTCGTGCTCCTCGATCACCCGGGTGATGAACGAGCGACGGAAATCGTGGGGCATGATCTTCACCCCGACCTGAGTCCCGCGCTGACGGGCGATGTAATAGATCGCGTGCTTGGTGATGCGCTCGCGGGTGATGTGGCTGCCACGGCGAATGCGGTTGAACAGGAACGCATCGTCGCTCTCGCCTTCCTTGAGCTGTGAACGGCGCAGTTCGAGCCAGGCATTGAGCTTGCTGAACGCCCACGCCGGTGCGTATTTGATCAACTGCTTGTTGCCCTTGGCGGTGACGCACAGGCTGCGCTCGCTGAAGTCGACCTGATCCAGGTCCAGATCCACCGATTCCGACTTGCGCATGCCAGTCCCGTACAGCAACGCGATGATTGCCGCATCACGCAGGCCCTGCGGGCGCGGATCGGCGGCGCAGACTTCCATCAATTCGTGAATCAGCGTGCGCTTGAGATTGCGCCCCTGAGACAGCCGCGTGCCGGCGATGCCCTTGACCGAGCGCATTTTCAACAGATGTTCCTGGCTGATCAGGCTCATGCGCCAGGCTTCATTCATGACCCCGCGCACGGCATTCACATACAACGAAGAAGTGTTGGGTGCGTAGTTGTCTGCGCGCAACGCCGCGACAAGACCCACAACATCTTCGGGTTGTAACGCATGCCAGGGAATCTCTTCGACATTCATGTCTTCAAATCCCAGGCGATCGGCTGCATCTTGCAGCACGTAGCGCATGGTGAGCTGGCTGGAAGGCGCCAAACGCGCGAGGTACAGGCTCATCGGGTTGGGCTTTGGAACGACCGGGGTTGCAGCAACTAAATCAATCAAACGATAAACCTTGAGTAAAAAACGTACAGCACTACAACAACTAACAAATGCAATGTACTTGAAGTAAAGAAGGTACTAGGGCCGCACTGTCCGACAAAAAACTGCGATGGACGGTAGAAGCCTGAACAGCGGCTGTATAAGTGACAGATAAACGATTCGCCAACCGGTTTTTCATGTTCCTTTCACAAAAACCGGCATAACCTTAATTCCCATCGGTTCGGTAGTGGCTTTGCCCAACCTGCCGGGCAAATCGTGAAAAGTCAATCGATCCCGACGTCATGCTTTTTTTGCCAAGTTATTGATGCAGGAGTGCTTTTCTGCGTCTACGCTGAGGTTGGATCCAACGATTCCGTGAATTCATCCTTTATTTTTTTTGCAATGAGGTGCCCATGAGTCAGGCGTTTCTCCCCTTCTCTCGCCCGAGTATCGGCGATGAGGAAATTGCCGCCGTAGAGCAGGTGTTGCGCTCGGGCTGGATCACGACGGGGCCGAAAAACCAGGCACTCGAAGAGCAGTTTGCGCAGTATGTCGGTTGCAAGCACGCGGTAGCCTTGTCTTCGGCCACCGGCGGCATGCACATCACGCTGCTGGCCCTGGGCATCGGCCCGGGCGACGAAGTCATCACCCCGTCGCAGACCTGGGTCTCGACCGCCAACATGATCTCCCTGCTGGGCGCCAAACCGGTGTTCGTCGATGTCGACCGCGACACGCTGATGACCGACGCTGCGCGCATCGAAGCGGCCATCACCCCGCGTACCAAGGCAATCATTCCGGTGCACTATGCCGGCGCAGCGTTCGATCTCGATCCGCTGTATGCCTTGGCCGACAAGCACGGCATCCCGGTCATCGAAGACGCCGCCCACGCTGCCGGCACCCGCTACAAGGGACGTCACGTCGGCTCGCAAGGCACGGCGATTTTTTCCTTCCACGCGATCAAGAACATGACCTGTGCCGAAGGCGCGATGTTCGTCACTGACGACGAAGCCCTCGCCAGCCGTGTGCGCATGCTCAAATTCCACGGCCTGGGCGTCGACGCCTATGACCGTCTGACCGGTGGCCGCAAGCCGCAGGCGCAAGTGATGGAGCCCGGTTTCAAGTACAACCTGGCCGACGTCAACGCCGCGATTGCCCTGGTGCAACTGCAGCGTCTGGACGAAATCAACGCCCGTCGCACCGAACTGGCCACGAGCTATCTGCAGAAGTTCGAAGGCTTGCCAGTGCAACCGCTGGCCCTGCCCGACTACGCCCAGCAACACGCCTGGCACCTGTTCATCCTGCGCATCGACAGCGAGCGTTGCGGCATGGATCGCGAAGCTTTCATGAAAGCTTTGCAGGATCAGGGCATCGGCACCGGTATCCATTTCATTGCCACCCACCTGCACACCTGGTATCGCCAGCGTGACCCCGACCTCTACCTGCCCAACACCGAATGGAACTCGGCGCGGCTGTGCTCGATTCCGCTGTTCCCCGACATGACCGATCAAGACCTTGACCGTGTTGTCGGTGCCATCGCACAAATCATGGAAAAACGCCTGTGAAACCTTATCCAATCCGCAGTGTGTCGATCGTCATCCCGGTCTACAACGAGCAGGAAAGCCTGCCCGAGCTGCTGCGTCGTACCGAGGCGGCCTGCCGCCAGTTGCATCACGACTTCGAAATCGTGCTGGTCGACGACGGCAGCCGCGACGAATCGGCGAACATGCTCGAAGAAGCCGCCGGACGTGAAAACAGCCCGTTCGTGGCGGTCATTCTCAACCGCAACTATGGTCAGCACGCCGCGATCATGGCCGGTTTCGAACAGTGCAAGGGCGACGTGGTCATCACCATCGACGCCGACCTGCAGAACCCGCCGGAAGAAATCCCACGGCTGGTGGCCGAAGCCGAAAAAGGTTACGACGTGGTCGGGACCGTGCGCGGCAATCGTCAGGACTCGGCGCTGCGCCGGTATCCGTCGAAGCTGATCAACCTTGCCGTGCAGCGCTCCACCGGCGTTGCCATGAGCGACTACGGCTGCATGCTGCGCGCCTACCGCCGCAACATCATCGACGCGATGCTCGCCTGCCGTGAGCGCAGCACGTTCATCCCGATCCTGGCCAACAGCTTCGCCCGTCATACCACCGAAATCGTCGTGGCCCACGCCGAGCGTGAACACGGCGACTCGAAATACAGCCCGATGCGCCTGATCAACCTGATGTTCGATCTGGTCACCTGCATGACCACCACCCCGCTGCGCTTGCTCAGCATCGTCGGCTTCGCCATGGCCGGTCTGGGTGTGCTGTTCGCCGTCGCACTGATCATTCTGCGTCTGGCGTTCGGTGCCGGCTGGGCGGGCGGCGGTACCTTCGTACTGTTCGCCGTACTGTTCGTGTTCACCGGTGGCCAGTTCATCGGCATGGGGCTGCTGGGTGAATACCTGGGCCGCATGTACAGCGATGTGCGCGCCCGTCCGCGTTTCTTCATCGAAAAGGTGTTGCGCAGCCAGCCGGCCGATCCGGCCCCTGCCGTCACCGTTGATGGTCTTTCTTCTACCGCTAATTCTTCCACTTCCGATCAGGTTCTCTCATGAGTGCAAAAACTGTTGTCTTCGCCTACCACGATATTGGCTGCGCCGGCATTGAAGCCCTGCTCAACAGCGGCTTTGACATTGCAGCAGTGTTCACTCACGCCGATGATCCGAAAGAAAACGCGTTCTATGCGTCGGTTGCACAACTGTGCGCGAACAAAGGCATTCCGGTACACGCGCCGGAAGACGCCAACCACCCACTGTGGATCGAGCGCATCGCCAAGCTGGACCCGGAGTACATTTTCTCCTTCTACTACCGCAACCTGCTGAGCGAGCCACTGCTGGCCCTGGCGAAAAAAGGCGCGTTCAACCTGCACGGTTCGCTGTTGCCACGTTATCGCGGTCGCGCTCCGGCAAACTGGGTGCTGGTCAACGGCGAAACCGAAACCGGCGTCACCCTGCACCGTATGGTCAAGCGCGCTGATGCTGGCGCGATCGTTGCCCAGCAACGCGTGGCCATCGAGCGCAGCGACACCGGTCTGACCCTGCACGCCAAATTGCGCACAGCCGCCAGCGACCTGCTGCGCGACACCCTGCCGAACATGCTGCAAGGCAAGATCACTGAAACCCCGCAAGACGAATCCAAAGCCACCGTGTTCGGTCGCCGCACCCCAGCGGACGGCAAACTGGTCTGGGCCAAACCGGCCGAAGAACTGTTCAACCTGGTGCGCGCCGTCACCCGACCTTACCCGGGCGCCTTCTGCGCCGTGGGCGAGCACAAACTGATCGTCTGGAGCGCTGAAGTCGTCAAGGGCAACGAAGGCCAGGCGCCAGGTCGCGTGATCAGCGTCGATCCGCTGCGCATTGCCTGCGGCCAAGACTCGCTGGTGATCAACGCCGGTCAGCGCAACGACAACGGTCTGTACCTCAGCGGCCCGCAACTGGCCAACGAACTGGGTCTGGTGGATGGCTCGTTGCTGCGCGGCGCCGAATCCGGTCGTGCGCCACGTCGTACTCGCGTACTGATCCTGGGCGTCAACGGTTTCATCGGTAACCACCTGTCCGAGCGCCTGCTGCGTGACGACCGCTACGAAGTCTACGGTCTGGACATCGGCTCCGACGCCATCGAGCGTCTGCGCAGCCACCCGAACTTCCACTTCGTCGAAGGCGACATCAGCATTCACTCCGAGTGGATCGAGTACCACATCAAGAAGTGCGACGTGGTCCTGCCGCTGGTGGCCATCGCCACCCCGATCGAATACACCCGCAACCCACTGCGCGTATTCGAGCTGGACTTCGAAGAAAACCTGAAACTGGTTCGCTACTGCGTCAAGTACAACAAGCGCGTGATCTTTCCGTCCACTTCGGAAGTCTATGGCATGTGCCAGGACAAGAACTTCGACGAAGACAGCTCGAACCTGATCGTCGGCCCGATCAACAAGCAGCGCTGGATCTACTCGGTCTCCAAACAACTGCTGGACCGCGTGATCTGGGCTTACGGCGCCAAAGGCCTGAACTTCACCCTGTTCCGTCCGTTCAACTGGATGGGCCCGCGTCTGGACCGTCTGGATTCGGCGCGTATCGGCAGCTCCCGCGCCATCACCCAACTGATTCTGAACCTGGTGGAAGGCACGCCAATCCGTCTGTTCGACGGTGGCGAGCAGAAGCGTTGCTTCACCGACATCGCTGACGGCGTCGAGGCGCTGGCGCGGATCATCGACAACGACAACGATGTCTGCAACGGCCAGATCATCAACATCGGCAACCCGGACAACGAAGCCAGCATCCGTCAGTTGGGCGAAGAGCTGCTGCGTCAGTTCGAAGCGCACCCGCTGCGTCACAACTTCCCTCCGTTCGCCGGTTTCCGCGACGTGGAAAGCAAGGCGTTCTACGGTGCCGGTTACCAGGACGTGGAACACCGCAAGCCAAGCATCGCCAACGCCAAGCGCCTGCTGAACTGGGAGCCGACCGTGGAAATGCGCGAAACCATCGGCAACACCCTGGACTTCTTCCTGCGTGAAGCCATGCTCGAAATCGCGGACAAGAAGTAATGCAGGCAGGTCTTCGTATCGATGTCGACACCTACCGTGGCACCCGTGAAGGTGTGCCGCGGCTGCTGGAGATGCTCGACGAGGCGCAGGTCAAGGCAACGTTTTTCTTCAGTGTCGGCCCAGACAACATGGGTCGACATCTGTGGCGCCTGATCCGCCCGCAGTTCCTCTGGAAAATGCTGCGCTCCAACGCTGCCGGCCTCTACGGCTGGGACATTTTGCTGGCCGGCACTGCCTGGCCCGGAAAACCGATTGGCCGTGATCTCGGGCACCTGATGCGTCAGGCCCGGGACGCCGGTCACGAAGTCGGCCTGCACGCCTGGGATCACCATGGCTGGCAGGCCAACGCCGGGCGTTGGAGCGATGCCCAACTGATCGAACAGATTCGTCAGGGCGTCGACACGTTGAGCGACATCCTCGGAGAAAAGATCCAGTGTTCGGCCGCCGCCGGTTGGCGTGCGGACGAGCGCGTGATCGAGGCCAAACAGGCCTTCGGCTTTCGCTACAACAGCGATTGCCGCGGGCAGAGCCTGTTCCGTCCGCTGCTGGCGGACGGCACGCCGGGGACTCCGCAGATTCCGGTGGACCTGCCGACCTTCGACGAAGTCGTCGGCCCGCACGTGGCGGCGAAGGACTTCAACGCCTTCATCCTCGACCGGTTCCAGGCGCAAGCACTCAACGTCTACACCATTCATGCCGAAGTAGAAGGGATTCTGATGGCTCAGGATTTTCGTCAATTGCTGGCCGATGCACGCCAGCGCAACATTGACTTCAAACCCTTGGGCGACTTGTTGCCCGAGTTCTTCAACACCCTGCCTGTGGGCCGTGTGCAACGCGGTGCGCTCGAAGGCCGTGAAGGCTGGCTGGGAGTGCAAGGCGCATGACCAGACGCTGGGCACTGCCGTTGTTGATCGGCCTCTGTCTGCTGGCTTATCTGTTGCCGTTGCACACCCATGGCCTGTGGATCCCCGACGAAACCCGCTACGCACAGATCAGTCAGGACATGCTGCTCAGTGGCAACTGGGTATCGCCGCATTTCATGGGGCTGCGTTATTTCGAGAAACCGATTGCCGGCTACTGGATGATTGCCATCGGCCAGGAATTGTTCGGGCAGAACCTGTTCGGCGTGCGCTTCGCGTCGGCCCTCAGCACCGTTTTGAGTGTGCTGCTGGCCTACCTGGTCGCGCGCAGGCTATGGAACGATCCGCGCAAGAGCTTCGTCTGCGCCCTGCTCTACATGAGCTTCACGGTCGTCGCCGGCCAGGCCGGATACGCCAACCTTGATCCGCAATTCACCTTCTGGGTCAACCTGAGCCTGGTGGCGCTGTGGTTTGCGCTCGACGGCCGCAGCACCGGGCAACGTCTGGGCGCCTGGGCGGTGTTGGGGCTGGCCTGCGGCATGGGCTTCATGACCAAGGGCTTTCTCGCCTGGTTGTTGCCGGTATTGATCGCATTGCCGTGGATGCTCTGGCAGAAACGCTGGCGTGAACTGCTGGTGTTCGGTCCGGTGGCGATTGCCATCGCGATCATCGTCAGCTTGCCGTGGGCACTGGCGGTGCACGCGCAGGAGCCGGATTACTGGCGGTTTTTCTTCTGGCACGAACACATTCGCCGCTTTGCCGGTGACGATGCGCAGCACGATGCACCGTGGTGGTTTTACCTGCCGCTGCTGGTGGCGTTCAGCCTGCCGTGGGTCGGTCTGTTGCCGACCGCGTTCAAGCAAGCCTGGCAAACCCGTGCCCAGCCGAAAATGGTCTTCCTGCTGCTGTGGCTGTGGCTGCCGCTGGGCTTTTTCAGCCTGAGCAACGGCAAGCTGCCGACCTACATCCTGCCGTGCCTGCTGCCATTGGCACTGGTGCTGGGCAATGCGCTGGCTGATCGCCTGCGTCTTGAACAAGGTCGGGCGCTGGGGATCAACGGTCTGCTGAACCTGCTGCTGGGTGTGGTCACGCTGATCGCACTGGTTTACCTGCAATTGAACAAACCGGTGTACGACCACGAACTGCACAGCATGGTGCTGGTGTTCATCGCCCTGATCGGCTGGATCATCGCCAACCTCGCGCAAGCGTTCCTGCCGTTGCAGTGCTGGGCGGCTCCGGCGCTGGGCAGTCTGTTGCTGGCCGGGATCCTGCCGGCGGCGTTGCCCAAGTCGGTGGTGGCCAACAAGACCCCGGATCAGTTCGTCCGTCATCACGTCACTGAACTGTCCGGCGCTACGCATCTGCTGAGCAACGATCTGGGCGCGGCAGCGGCACTGGCCTGGCGCATGAAACAACCGGAGGTCGCGCTGTACAACACAGTCGGCGAACTCAAGTACGGTCTTTCCTACCCGGAAGGCGCCGAACGCCGACTCACCAAGGACAACGTTCAACAATGGGTACGTGAAGCGCGCCGAAGCGGATCGGTCGGTGTGCTGATGCGCGTCAAGGGCCAGGACGAGCTCGAAGAGCTGGACCTGTTGCCCAAAGACGGTACCCGTTACGAATCGGGCAACCTGGTGATCATGGTGCTGCCCAAGGATCCGTCATGAGCTGGTTGCTGTTACTGACGGCGTGTCTGCTGACGTGCCTGGGGCAAGTCGCGCAGAAATTCGCCGTGGAGAGCTGGCGCGGCGTTGATTCGTCCTGGGCCGACAAACTGCGCTCGCCATGGTTGTGGCTGGCGCTGGTTTCTCTAGGCAGCGGGCTGCTGGTGTGGCTGCTGGTGTTGCAACGTCTTGAAGTGGGCATCGCTTACCCGATGCTCAGCCTCAACTTCGTGCTGATCACCCTGATTGCCCGCTTCGTCTTTCGCGAGCCCATCGACCGCCAGCATTGGCTGGGCGTGGTGCTGGTGATCGGCGGCGTGGTTTTGCTGGGGCAACAGTCATGAACAAGGCACGTGGTATCGGTTTCGCCCTCGCCAGCGTGGGGTTGGTCAGCAGCGCCCAACTGGGCATGCGCTGGAGCATGACGCGCCTGCCGCAACCGGAACAATGGCTGACCGCGCTGAGCGCCGGCAGTGTCGATCTGTCGGCACTGGCGGTGGTGCTGGTGGCAATTTTCGCCTACGCCCTGTCGATGCTCTGCTGGCTCGCGGCGCTGCGCGATCTGCCGCTGGGACGGGCTTATTCGCTGCTGAGCATCAGTTACGCGCTGGTGTACCTGCTGGCGGCCAGTCTGCCGCTGTTCAACGAATCGTTCAGTTTCACTAAATCGCTGGGCGTGGCACTGGTCATGCTCGGGGTCATCACTATTAACACTCGTCCGTCTCGTGCGCCCGAATTCAGGAGTGCTCCATGAAAATCACAGTATTTGGTAGCGGTTATGTTGGCCTGGTGCAGGCCGCCGTGTTGGCCGAAGTCGGTCACGACGTCGTGTGCATGGACATCGATCAGAAGAAAGTCGAACTGCTGCGCCAGGGTCACGTCAGTATCTTTGAACCGGGCTTGTCGAGCCTGGTACGCGAAGGTCTGGACTCCAGCCGCCTGCATTTCACCTCCGATGAAAAACTTGCCGTACAACACGGTCGCGTCGCGTTCATCGCCGTGGGCACACCGTCCAGTGAAGACGGTTCGGCCGATCTGAAATACGTGCTGTCGGTGGGTGACGCCGTGGCGCGCCACCGTGAGCAGCCGCTGATCCTGGTGGAGAAATCCACCGTGCCGGTCGGCACCGGCGACACCCTGCGTGCACACATTCAAGCCGCGCTGGACAAGGCCGGTCGTGAGCTGCAGTTCGATATCGTGTCCAACCCGGAATTTCTCAAGGAAGGTTCGGCGGTGTCCGACTGCCGTCGTCCGGACCGCATCGTCATCGGCTGCGAAGGTGACGAAGTGCGCGACGTGATGCGCGACCTGTACTCGCCGTTCAACCGCAACCACGACCGCATCATGTTCATGGACCTGCGCAGCGCCGAGCTGACCAAATACGCCGCCAACTGCATGCTGGCGACCAAGATCAGCTTCATCAACCAGATCGCCGAACTGGCCGAACACCTGGGCGCCGACATCGAGTCGGTCCGTCAGGGCATCGGTGCCGACACGCGCATCGGTTACCACTTCATCTACCCGGGCTGCGGTTACGGCGGTTCGTGCTTCCCCAAAGACATGCGCGCGCTGATCCACAGTGCCGAACAGGCGCATTGCTCAAGCGACCTGCTGCAAGCGGTCGAGGCGATCAACGAGCGGCAGAAGCACAAGCTGTTCGACCGCATCAATGCGTTCTACAAAGGTGATCTGCGCGGCAAGACCTTCGCCCTGTGGGGCCTGGCGTTCAAGCCGAACACCGACGACATGCGCGATGCGCCGAGCCGCGTGCTGCTCGACTCGCTGTTCGCCGCTGGCGCCAGCGTTCGCGCGTTCGACCCGGAAGCGATGCAGGAAACCCAGCATCTGTATCCGAACGAAGAAAAACTGATGCTGATGGGCACCCCGGAATCGGTGCTGTCGGGTTCCGATGCGCTGATCATCTGCACCGAATGGCAGCAGTTCAAGGCGCCGGATTTCGACTTGATCGAGCAACGCCTGAAAGCCCCGGTGATCTTCGACGGCCGCAACCTGTACGACGCCGAGCGTCTGGCGCGCAATGGCTTCAAGTACTTCCCGATCGGCCGTGGTGATTCGCGCAAACTGCCGATCCCGTTGCAACAGTGGCCTAACAAAGCGGACGTCGCTTGATCACGTTGTCGCCTGTCATCCGCCGGCAGTCCCTGATCGCAGGGCTGCTGGCGCTGTTGCTGTTCATAGCCGGGGTTTACGGACAGGCTCCCATTGGCTTCGATTCACGGTTCGTACTGTTTGCCCAGGAAATGCTGAGACACGGGCCGACCGTATTCCCGACCACTTACGGTCAACCTTACGCCGACTATTCGGCACTCTCGACGCTGTTCATCTGGCTGTTGTCGTTGCCCTTCGGCGCGATCAATACCCTGACGGCATGGCTGCCAAGCGCCATTGCCGGCGGCGTGATCGTGACGTTGATGTATCGCTTGCTGGCGGTGCATTCGCAGCGTTGGGCCTTGATCAGCATTGCGCTGTTGATGCTCACCAGCACCTTCGTCACCGAAGTGCGCGCCGTGTCGCAAGACCTGATGCTCGCCGCCGTGGCGCTGTCGGTGTTTTACCTGGGCTACGCGCACGATCATTTCGGCTCGCGCCGTCGCTGGCCGCTGATCTTTATCCTGTTGTTGCTGGGCTTCGGTATTCGCGGGCCCATCGGCCTGGTGGTGCCGACCGGCATGCTCTGCAGTTACTACTTACTCAACCGCGAGTGGAAACGGCTTTTCGTGTTCGGTGTGCTGGCATCGATCCTGCTCGCTGCATGCGTCGGCCTGCTGTTGTGGCTGGCTAAACTCAGCGGTGGCGAGGCGTTCCTGCAAGACGTGATTCGTATGCAGTTCATGGGGCGCATGGACGGCAGCGAAGGCGTCAGCGGTTCGCTGTATTACTTCACCAGCTCGATGGGCAATTACGCACTGGCGTATCCGCTGGCGATACTGGCGTTGGCCGCGACCTGGCTGAGCAAGCCGCATCAGCGCGGGCCGGCCTTGCGTCTGGTGCAATACTGCGCGGCCGCCGGGCTGATCGTCATGGTCGGTCTGTCGATTCCACAGGCGAAGAAGGCGCGTTACCTGCTGCCGATGTTGCCGATGGCGGCGATCATCGCGGCGTACCCGTTCCAGGTGCTGCACGGTCGAGTGTTCCGCGTATTGCGTGGGGTAATTCAAGGCATTTGGCTGGTGACGCCGGGGCTATTGATGGTGGCCCTGCTGGTTGCCAAGCGCCGCTTTCCCGAGCAGCTCGACGGCATCACCCTGGTGCTGATCGTACTCGGCGTTCTGCAATTGCTCGCGTTGTCGCGTCTGATGATCCCGCGCTGGCGTGCCGAAGTGCTGGCGCTGTGTTCGGTATTGGCGTTGTGGACGGTGTATGCCGCGGTGTTCGAACCGGTAGAGCGGCGTCTGTACGACACGCAGGCGTTCAGTCGCGCTGCTTTCGCGCAGGTGCAGCAGAACCCGGCACCGCTGGTGCTGCACGGCATGGGCAAAGACGCCAAGGCGATCAAGTTCATGGTCAACGTCGAGCAGGATCTGCAACCGCAGTTCACCGAAACAGTCCAGCAACTCGAAGCCCTCAAGGGCCCGGCCTGGCTGATGATGGACAGCAAGGACCTGCAATCGCTACAGGGCACCCCGCTGGCCGGCTTGCAACCCGTGCTGACGGGGCGTTTCGACAAGAACGATTACGTGCTGTTGTATCTGAAGCCCTTGTAGACCTTGTCGAAGGCTGCGATCTTCTGATTTTGGATCGCAGCCAGCAACAGCGCCTACAGGGATTTCTTGACCATGAGTTTTGTTGTACGCCGGGCGCGGCAGAATGATGCCGCCGCCCTCCCCGCCATCGAACGCTCGGCCGCCGAGCTGTTTCGCACCGATCCAACCCTCGCCTGGCTTGCCGATACCGACGTGGCAAGCGCCGCGCAACACCGCCAAGCCATCGACAATGCCCACGTCTGGGTCGCCGAAACCACCTCGGCGCAACTCGCAGGGTTTATCCGCGCGCTGGATTTCGACAACTTGCTGCACATTGAAGAACTGTCGGTCAGCCTCGCGTTTCAGGGTCAAGGCGTGGGCCGTAAACTGCTGCTGGCCACGATTGAACATGCCCGCTGCGAGCAAATGCGCGCGGTGACCCTGACCACGTTTCGCGACGTGCCGTGGAATGCGCCTTTTTATGAACGGATAGGGTTCGTGGTCGCAGCAGCGGATGGGCTTGAAATGCACCTGACCGAGGCACTGCAAAAAGAAGTCGAACATGGTTTTGTCGCCGAACGACGCTGCGCCATGCGCCTGCCCCTCTATTGATAACACCGCCAATCCCCTCTGTGGGAGCGGGCTTGCTCGCGAAGGCGGTGTGCCTGCTGATAAAGATGCTGGATGTGCCGGCCCCTTCGCGAGCAAGCCCGCTCCCACAGAGGAAATTGCGGTGTGTCAGGTTGACCGCTGAGCGGGACCCGGTGAGGATGGCAAGGCTCACCCGCGCATTCTGAAATAAGGACATTGATCTCTTCGTGGCCACCTACTCCCGCCTGATCCGCCGACTGATGATCACCTCGCTGAGTATCGTCATCAGCCGTGCCCTGATCAGCCCGCTGCTGACCTTGTTTCTCAGCAACAAACTGGGCCTCAACCCACAGGACGTCGGTCTGCTGTTGGGCATCGCCGTGTTCAGTGCCACGCTGTTGTCGCTGTACGGTGGCTACATCATTGATCGCCTCGACAAGCGTCAGCTGTTGATCCTGACCATGCTTTCCAGCGGTGTCGGCCTGATGCTGCTGACCTTCGCGCAGAATCTGTACCTGGTCACGCTGGTGCTGATCATTAGTGAAACGGCGTCGGCGCTGTTCCTGATCTGCTCCAAAGCGATGCTCAGTGAAAACCTGGCGGTCGGCCAGCGGGTCAAGGCGTTTTCGCTGAACTACACGCTGACCAATATTGGCTACGCCGTGGGCCCGATGATTGGCGTGGTGATTGCCGGCGTTCAGCCTTCAGCGCCGTTTATTGTCGCGGGGCTGATTGCCGCCGGCAGCGTTTTCCTGCTGCTGGGCGTGTCCCGCGAGGCCAGTCCGCTGTCGCAGGTCAGCCAACCGCAGAGTTTCCTGAACACCCTGATCATCCTGAAAAACGACCGCACGATGATCCTGTTCACCTTTGGTTGCCTGCTCAGCACCCTGGTTCACGGGCGTTTCACTCTTTACCTGTCGCAGTACCTGCTGGTGACCCACACGCAGGACCAGACACTCGACACCATGGCCGCCCTGCTCGCCTGCAACGCGATCACGGTGATCCTGCTGCAGTACCAGATCGGGCGATTCCTCAAACGTGAGCACCTGCGCTACTGGATTGCCGGCGGCACCGCGTTGTTCATCGTCGGTCTGATCGGCTTCAGCCTGGCCGACAGTCTGGTCGGCTGGTGCGTGGCGATGTTCATCTTCACCCTCGGCGAGATGATCATTTACCCGGCGGATTTCCTCTTCGTCGACACCCTGGCCCCGGAAGAATTGCGCGGCAGTTATTACGGCGCACAGAACCTCGCGGCGTTAGGCGGCGCGGTGAGTCCGGTGATGTGCGGGTTCCTGTTGATGCACACGCCGGCGCCGAGCATGTTCTACGCCTTGAGCGCTTTGGCGGCGCTGGGTGGGTATCTGTGTTTTGTCAGTGGACGCCGCGTGGCGACAATTCAAAAATAATGCACTGAAGCAGCATTTATATGAATTTGTCAGCATCGACTTTGCACGGCACACTGTGCGCGTTCCTCCCCCAATAGTTGGAACGCTTCGAGGACTTTCCGAAACGGACAAGTCCTTTTTTTTGCCCCGAATTTACTGCAAGGACCCGATTTACATGCTCGCTCGCTGGTTGCCCGCCGCCATCAACACTCGCCCCACCGAATGGAGCCGCGCCGCGATCGGCATGGCGCTGGGCACCTTGTTCAGCGTCTGGGCATGCAGTCAGGTGTTCGGTATTGAGGTGGCGTATCACCTGATCGGGCCGTTGGGCGCCTCAGCGGTGTTGCTGTTTGCCGTCTCTTCGGGCGCCCTCGCTCAACCGTGGTCGATCATCGGCGGCTACCTGTGCGCCAGCGTTGTCGCGCTGCTGGTCGCCCACGTCCTCGGTCGCACCCTAGGCAGCGCCTGTTTGGCGGCGGGCATCGCGTTGATTCTGATGTGCTGGCTGCGTTGCCTGCACCCACCGGCTGGCGCCCTGGCGCTGACCTTGGTGCTGGCCGATCCCGCCACCATCGCCATGGACTGGAAAGCCATGGAACCGGTGATGCTCGCCGCCGCATGCATGCTGCTCAGCGCGCTGGCCTACAACAACCTGACGCGCATCCGTTACCCGAAACGCCCGGCCGAGCCTGCGCCACTGCTGGCTCCCGTCGATAGCCAGTCAATTACCGCCGAAGATTTGAAACGGGCACTGGCCGACATGGAAGCCTTTATCGACGTCACCCCCGAAGACCTCGAACAATTGATTCATGCCAGCGAGCTGCACGCCAAACGCCGCAGCATCGGCGAAGTCTTCTCCTGATACCCCACACTCCCTGTAGGAGCTGTCGAGTGCAACGAGGCTGCGATCTTTCAAGATCAAAAGATCGCAGCCTTCGGCAGCTCCTACACCAGCAGATGTCGATTCTCCCCTAAGGCAAAAACGCAAACTCCCCCTGCACATATCCCGGTTGTACATGGCAAATTTGCACTGTTACGATCCGTCAACGCTCGCGCGCGAGCTTCTCGAATAAAGACAATAAAAGCAGGGAGTTAGTGATGACTGCTCAGGCTTCATCCCCGCGGACGCCGTCCATGGATGCCACACAAAACGCAGTGCTGGCCGAGGTTCGCAATCACATCGGTCACCTGACCCTCAACCGCCCCGCCGGTCTCAACGCCATCACCCTCGACATGGTTCGTCAGTTGCAGCAGCAACTCGATGCCTGGGCCACTGACACCAACGTGCGCGCGGTTGTACTGCGCGGTGCCGGTGACAAGGCTTTCTGTGCCGGTGGCGATATCCGTTCGCTGTACGACAGCTTCAAAAGCGGCGACACGCTGCACGAAGATTTCTTCGTCGAAGAATACGCCCTCGACCTGACGATTCATCATTACCGCAAACCGGTGCTGGCCTTGATGGACGGTTTCGTCCTGGGCGGCGGCATGGGCCTGGTGCAGGGTGCGGATCTGCGGGTGGTCACCGAAAAGAGCCGTCTGGCGATGCCCGAAGTGGCGATCGGTTATTTCCCCGATGTCGGCGGCAGTTATTTCCTCTCGCGGATTCCCGGTGAACTGGGGATCTATCTGGGCGTCAGCGGCGTGCAGATTCGTGCGGCCGATGCGTTGTACTGCGGGCTGGCCGACTGGTTTGTCGACAGCAGCAAACTGGCGAGCCTCGACGAACAACTCGATCACCTGGAATGGCGCGATACGCCGCTCAAGGATCTGCAGAGTCTGCTCGCGAAAAATGGCGTGCAAACCCTGGCCGATGCACCGTTGGAGAAACTGCGCCCGGCCATCGACCATTTCTTCGCCCTGCCGGACGTGCCGAGCATTGTCGAGCAACTGCGCGCGGTCACAGTCGCCGACAGTCATGAGTGGGCGACCACCACCGCTGACCTGCTGGACACCCGCTCGCCACTGGCGATGGCCGTGACCCTGGAGATGCTGCGTCGCGGCCGGCACCTGAGCCTGGAACACTGTTTCGCCCTCGAACTGCATCTGGATCGCCAGTGGTTCGAACGCGGCGACCTGATCGAGGGCGTGCGCGCCCTGCTGATCGACAAAGACAAGACACCTCGCTGGAACCCGCCGACCCTTGCTGCGCTGGACGCCGGGCATGTCGCGAGTTTCTTTCACGGTTTTACTGAGAGCGGGAGCTGAGCCATGCACGATCTCGAACTGACTGAAGAGCAAGTGATGATCCGCGACATGGCCCGGGACTTCGCCCGCGGCGAAATCGCGCCCCATGCACAAGCCTGGGAAAAGGCCGGCTGGATCGACGACGCGCTGGTGGCGAAGATGGGCGAGCTCGGTTTGCTCGGCATGGTGGTGCCCGAGGAATGGGGCGGCACCTACGTCGATTACGTGGCCTATGCGCTGGCGGTGGAAGAGATTTCTGCCGGCGACGGCGCCACCGGTGCCTTCATGAGCATTCACAACTCGGTGGGCTGCGGCCCGGTCATGAACTACGGCAGCGAAGCGCAGAAACAGACCTGGCTGGCGGATCTCGCCAGTGGCCAGACGATTGGCTGCTTTTGCCTCACCGAACCGCAGGCCGGCTCCGAGGCGCACAACCTGCGCACCCGTGCCGAACTGCGTGACGGCCAGTGGGTGATCAACGGCGCCAAGCAATTCGTCAGCAATGGCAAACGGGCGAAACTGGCGATCGTGTTTGCGGTGACCGACCCGGATCTGGGCAAGAAAGGCATTTCCGCGTTCCTCGTACCGACCGAGACCCCGGGTTTCATCGTCGATCGCACCGAACACAAGATGGGCATCCGCGCTTCCGATACCTGCGCAGTGACGTTGAACAACTGCAGCATTCCCGAAGCCAATCTCCTCGGCGAGCGCGGCAAGGGCCTGGCGATTGCCTTGTCCAACCTTGAAGGCGGCCGCATCGGCATCGCTGCGCAAGCCTTGGGCATCGCCCGGGCGGCGTTTGAAGCGGCGCTGGTTTACTCCCGCGACCGAATCCAGTTCGGCAAGCCGATCAATGAGCACCAGAGCATCGCCAACCTGCTGGCCGACATGCACATGCAAATCAACGCGGCGCGACTGATGATCCTGCACGCGGCGCGCCTGCGCACAGCGGGCAAGCCGTGCCTGTCGGAGGCTTCACAGGCCAAACTGTTCGCCTCGGAGATGGCCGAGAAAGTCTGCTCCTCGGCGATTCAGATTCATGGCGGGTATGGGTATCTGGAGGACTATCCGGTCGAGAAGTACTACCGCGATGCGCGGATTACCCAGATCTATGAAGGCTCGAGCGAGATTCAGCGGATGGTGATTGCCCGGGAATTGAAGAACTATCAGTTGTAACGCCAAAAGCTTCGCGAGCAAGCCCGCTCCCACATTGGATCTGCGTCGTACACAAATCCCATGTGGGAGCGGGCTTGCTCGCGAAGGCGTCAGTCAGGTCAGCGCATTATTTGCCCTGAAACTCCGGCGTCCGCTTGGCCACAAACGCCGCCATCCCTTCTTTCTGATCCAGGGTGGCAAACGCCGCATGGAACACCCGGCGCTCGAAGCGTACGCCTTCAGTCAGGTTGACCTCAAAGGCGCGGTTGACGCTTTCCTTGACCATCATCGCAATCGGCAGCGATTTGCTGGCGATCACCGCGGCCACTTTCAGCGCCTCGTCGAGCAACTCATCGCTCGGCACGATCCGCGCGACGATGCCGCAGCGCTCGGCTTCCACCGCATCGATCAGACGCCCGCTGAGGCACATTTCCATGGCCTTGGCTTTGCCCACGGCGCGGGTCAGGCGCTGGGTGCCGCCCATGCCCGGGAGCACGCCGAGGTTGATTTCCGGTTGGCCGAATTTGGCGTTGTCGCCGGCCAGAATGAAATCGCACATCAGCGCCAGTTCGCAGCCGCCACCGAGGGCGAAGCCGTTGACCGCAGCGATGATCGGCTTGCGTCGATTGGCCACGCGGTCGCTATCGCTGAACAGGTCGTCCAAGTAGATCTGCGGATAGGTGAGTTCGGCCATTTCCTTGATGTCGGCGCCGGCGGCAAAAGCTTTCTTCGAACCGGTGATGACGATGCAACCGATATTGGTGTCGGCTTCCAGGCCGTCGAGGGCGTGGTTCACTTCACTGACCAGTTGCGCGTTCAGGGCGTTCAGCGCCTGTGGTCGGTTCAGCGTGATCAGGCCGACGCGGCCGTGGTTTTCCAGCAGAATCGTTTCGTAAGTCATGGGCAAGATTCCTTGTCAGAGATTGCGCGAAATAACCATGCGCTGAATGTCGCTGGTGCCTTCGTAGATCTGGCAGACGCGTACGTCGCGGTAGATGCGTTCCAGCGGGAAATCGTTGAGGTAACCGTAACCGCCCAGCGTCTGCAAAGCCATCGAGCAGACCTTCTCGGCCATTTCCGAGGCGAACAGTTTGGCCATCGAAGCCTCGACCAGCGCCGGCTGACCGCTGTCACGCAGGGCGGCGGCGTAGTGCACCATTTGCCGGGCGACGGCGATCTGCGTGGCCATGTCGGCGAGACGGAAGGCCACGGCCTGGTGCTCGATGATCGGTTTGCCGAAAGTGTCGCGCTCACGGGCGTAATCGCGGGCCGCTTCGAACGCGGCACGGGCCATGCCCACCGCTTGCGAAGCGATGCCGACGCGTCCGCCTTCGAGGTTGGCCAAGGCAATCTTGTAGCCTTCACCCTCCTCACCCAAGCGGTTGGCGACCGGCACTTTCACGTCTTCAAACAGAATCTGGCAGGTGTCCGAGGCATGCTGGCCGAGCTTGTCTTCGACCCGGGCGACTTTGTAGCCCGCTGAATCGGTCGGCACGATGAATGCCGTGATGCCGCGTTTGCCGGCACTCGGGTCAGTCACCGCAAACACGATCACGATCCCCGCGTTCTGCCCAGAAGTGATGAACTGTTTGCAGCCGTTGAGCACGTAGTGATCGCCTTCGAGGCGCGCGCGGGTTTTCAGGCTGCTGGCGTCGGAGCCGGCCTGCGGCTCGGTCAATGCGAACGCACCGAGCATCGCACCGCTGGCCAGCGGTTTGAGGAAGCGTTCGCGCTGATCGTCGTTGCCGAACTTGAGGATCGGCACGCAGCCGACCGAGTTGTGCACGCTCATGATGGTCGAGCAGGCGCCGTCGCCGGCGGCGATTTCTTCCAGGGCCATGGCGTAGGCCAGGTAGCCGGTATCACAACCGCCCCATTGCTCCGGCACCAGCATGCCGAAGAAGCCCAGCTCGGCCATCTCGCCGATGGCTTCCTTGGGGAAACGGTGCTCGCGATCCCACTCGGCGGCGAACGGTTTCAGTCGTTCCTCGGCGAACTGCCGGGCCATGTCGCGAATCTGGGATTGGTCTTCGTTGGGAATCATGGTGAATCCTTAATTCTGGTAACACCACCCGTTCATTGTGGGAGGGGGCTTGCTCCCGAAGAGGCCGGGTCAGTCAAATAACTTCTGAATGACACACCGCTTTCGGGAGCAAGCCCCCTCCCACAAGGACAGTCAGATGTTGGCTTCAGTAGACGCATTCCACGGCCATCGCCGTGGCTTCACCGCCGCCGATGCAAATCGCTGCGATCCCGCGTTTCAGGCCCTTCTGGCGCAGGGCCGAGAGCAAGGTCACCAGAATCCGCGCGCCCGAGGCCCCGATCGGATGGCCCAGTGCGCAGGCGCCGCCATGCACGTTGAGCTTGTCGTGGGGGATTTCCAGATGGGTCATCGCCGCCATCGCCACCACGGCGAACGCTTCGTTGATCTCGAACAGATCGACCTCGTTCAGCGCCCAACCGGTCTTCTTCACCAGCTTCTTGATCGCGCCAATCGGTGCCACCGGGAACAGGCCCGGCGTGTCGGCAAACGCCGCGTGGCCGTGAATCACCGCCAGTGGCTTGAGTCCGAGTTTCTGTGCCTGCGACTGGCGCATCAGCACCAGCGCCGCAGCGCCGTCGGAGATCGAACTGGAGTTCGCCGCCGTCACCGTGCCGCCTTCGCGGAACGCCGGTTTCAGTGAGGCGACCTTGTCCAGTTTGGCTTTCGGCGGCTGCTCGTCGTTGCTGATCAGCACTTGTTCCTTGCCAACGGTCACGGTCAGCGGAACGATCTCGGCCTTGAAGCTGCCGTCCTTGATCGCCTGCTGGGCGCGGGTGGTCGAAGCGATAGCAAAGGCGTCCTGGGCTTCGCGGCTGAAGTCGTTGGTTTCGGCGCAGTCTTCGGCGAAGGTGCCCATCAGACGGCCCTTGTCGTAGGCGTCTTCGAGGCCGTCGAGGAACATCGAGTCGAGCACCCGGCCATGGCCCATGCGGTAACCGGCGCGGGCGCGATCAAGCAGGTATGGCGAGTTGGACATGCTTTCCATGCCGCCGGCGATCACCACGTCGGCGCTGCCGGCCAGCAGCATGTCGTGAGCGAGAATGGTGGTCTCCATGCCCGAGCCGCACATCTTGTTGACCGTGGTGCAGCGCGTCGATTTATCCAGACCGGCACCCAGTGCTGCCTGACGGGCCGGTGCCTGACCGAGGCCGGCGGGCAATACGCAACCGAACAGCACTTCGTCGACCGCATCGCTGGCGACGCCTGCGCGTTCAACCGCGGCCTTGATCGCCGCAGCACCCAGTTGCGGCGCGGTGAGGCTTTTCAGTTCGCCCTGAAAACCGCCCATCGGGGTGCGGACGGCGCTGACGATGACAATTGGATCGTTGGAAAGGCTCATGACAAATCCTCCTTACTTGGCGGCCATACGCAAGGCGCCGTCGAGACGGATCACCTCACCGTTGAGCATGCTGTTTTCGATGATATGCCGAACCAGCGCGGCATACTCGGCAGGTTTCCCAAGACGCGGCGGGAACGGTACGCCGGCGGCCAGCGACTCGCGCACTTCCGGGGTCATGCCGGCCATCATCGGGGTTTCGAAAATGCCTGGAGCGATGGTCATCACGCGGATGCCGAAGCGTGCCAGTTCGCGGGCGGCCGGCAGGGTCAGGCTGGCGATCGCGCCTTTGGAGGCGGAGTACGCGGCCTGGCCGATCTGGCCGTCGAACGCTGCGACTGAGGCGGTGTTGATGATCACCCCGCGCTCGCCGTCGGCATTCGCCTCGCTCTCGGCGATCGCCGCTGCGGCCAGACGCAGCATGTTGAAGCTGCCGATCAGGTTGACGTTGATCACTTGGGCAAAACTCGACAGCGCATGCGGGCCGTTCTTGCCGAGAATCTTCTCGCCCCGCACGATGCCGGCGCAGTTGACCAGACCGTTAAGGCTGCCAAAAGCTTTGAGCGTGGCCTGCACGGCGGCTTCGGCAGCGGCTTCATTGCTGATGTCGGCGACGACGCTTTGCGCGCCGAGGCGCTGGGCCTGCGCGGCAACGGCTTCGGCGTTCATGTCCACCAGCATCACTCTGGCGCCGGCGTTGACCAGCAACTCAGCGCTGGCTGCACCCAGGCCGGAGGCGCCGCCGGTGACGATAAAAACCTTGTTCTCGATCTGCATGACTGACTTCCTGATTCAAGCTGAAACGTTGTGCGCCGCGGCCTCTTGAGCCTTGGCGATTTCCTGGTTGCGCAAGATGAAGCGCTGCAATTTGCCGCTTGGGGTTTTCGGCAATTCGCTGACAAATTCGATTTCCCGCGGGTACGAATGCGCGGCCAGCCGTTTGCGCACGTGTTGCCGCAACTCCTCGGCCAGCGCCGGTTCGGCGCGGTATTGCGGGTTGAGCACGACGAAGGCTTTGACCAGTTCGGTGCGCTCCGGATCAGGCTTGCCGACCACGGCGGCTTCGACCACCGCCGGGTGTTCGATCAGCGCGCTTTCGACGTCGAACGGGCCGACGCGGTAGCCCGAGGTGGTGATCACGTCATCACTGCGACCGACGAAGCTGATGCTGCCGTCCGGGTTCCACTCCACGGTGTCGCCGCTGAGGTAGTAATCGCCGACGAAGGCTTTGGTCGGCACGCCCTCGTAGCCGCCGAACCAGCACATCGGCGACTGGGTGCGGTCGATGGCGAGGATGCCCGGCTGGCCGACGCCGAGTTCGTTGTAATTTTCGTCGAGCACCACGATGCGATGGCCCGGCGAGGCGAAACCGGCGGCGCCAAGGTGGATCGGGTGCTGCAGACCGTGGTGGTTGCACAGGACCATGCCCAGTTCGGTCTGGCCGTAATGGTCGTGAATGACTACGCCGAGGTTGTCGGCGAACCAGCGGATCACTTCCGGGTTGAGCGGCTCGCCGGCGCTGCTGACGATGCGCAGCTTGCCCTTGATCGACTTGGCGAATTCGTTGCCACCGGCAATCAGCAAGCGGTACGCGGTCGGCGAGCCGGTGAGATTGGTAATGCCGTATTTGTTGATCACCCGGCAGGTGCTTTCGAGGGTGAACGGGCCATCGTAAAAGGTGATCGGGTGACCCATCGACATAGGGCCGGTGACGCCGAAATAGATGCCGTAGGCCCAGCCCGGATCGGCGACGTTCCAGAACGAATCTTCAGAACGCAGATCCACCGCGTCGCGGGTGTAGCTCTGGAACGCGACGATGGCCTTGAGCGGCACCGACAGCGCTTTCGACGGACCGGTGGTGCCCGAGGTGAACATCAGCAGGAACGGCTCTTCGCCCGTCAGCAGTACCGGCTCGCAGACGCTGGAATAGTTGGCCAGCTCGGCCCAGAAACTGAAATCGCCACGGACGATGCCCTGACCTTTGGTGCCACCGACGGTGACGATGGTCGGGCAATCGTTGACCTCAGCGAGTTTCGGCCGGTTGACCGCATCGGTGACCACCACTTTGGCCGCGGAGCTGTTCAGCCGATGTTCGATGGCCTTGGGGCCGAACGCGGTGAACAGCGGCTGATACACCGCGCCGATGCGCCAGGTGGCGAATACGGTGATGAGCAATTCGATGTTGCGTGGCAGCAGGCCGGCGACCTTGTCGCCCTTCTGCACGCCCTGGGCGAGAAGGAAATTGGCGAAACGCGCGGCTTTGTCTTGCAGCTCGCTGAAGGTGTACGTGGCACTCGCGCCGTCGCGGCCCTCCCAGAACAACGCAATGCGCCCCGGCAAGGCATGGCGGTCGCAACATTCGACGCAGGCGTTGAGCGCCCCCAGCGTGCCGCTGAGCGCAGCGTCCACGGTGTGCTGATAGTTGAACTGTTCGGTGGCAGACAAGTAATCGCGCATTGCCAGAATCCCTCTGTGTTTTTATTAGGCTGGGAACCGTAAACAACACAGGGATAGTCGCGCTGCGGCGCGGAGGCGGCAATGGTCAAAGCTGTCAATCTGGCTGATTGGTTTGGCCAAGATTCCAGAGATGTGCCGCCTGGACTGGCGCCTTCGGGAGCAAGCCCCCTCCCACAAGGGAATTGCATTGCAAAGGGAGGATCACTGTGAAAGCTGCAATCACAGAAGATTGCATTTCAAAGAATGCTCCACCTGTGAAAACCAGGAAGACTGCAATCACAGGAAGAATGCATTTCAAATGTGGGAGGGGGCTTGCTCCCGAAGAGGCCCGATCAGGCGACTGACAATCCGGATCAGACGGCTTCGTTAAGGATCAACGTGCGGTAATGCCCCGGATTCGACCCGGACCACTTGCGAAACGCCTTGTAGAACGAACTCGCATCGGCAAACCCCAGCCGCGTGGCGATTTCGACGAAGCTGATCGACGGTTCGGCCAGCCAGGTAATTGCCAGTTCCTTGCGCACGCTGTCCTTGAGCCCCTGATAGGTCTGCCCCTCCTCGGACAATCGCCGGCGCAGGGTCGAGGCGGACATGCATAGTTGTTGCGCCAGCGCCTCGGTCTCCGGCCACTGTTCGGCGGGTAGCTGCCGCAGATCCTGTTTGATTCGGCTGGCAAGGCTTTCCGGGTCGCGGTACTTCACCAGAATGTTTGCCGGCGCATGGGCCAGAAAGCGTTTCAGCTCTTCGGCCGTACGCTTGATCGGCAGATCGAGACAATCAGCAGCAAAGATCATCCGCGTGCGCGGACGGTCGAAGCGCAGGTTTTCCGAGAACATCACCCGGTAGTCGTCGCAGAAATCCGGCTCGGCGCAGCGCAACTCGATCGCCAGAATCGGAATCCGCCGCCCCGCCAGCCAGCACGCCACGCCGTGGACGATCATCCAGTAAGTGAAATAGGTGAAGGCCCGGCGGGGTTCGGGGTCGTCTTCGAGCAGGACGATTTCCGCCAGACTTTGCTGATGCAGCAGTTGCGCCGGGATTTTTTCCAGCATCAGCGAGAGGAAGTTCAGCCCGCTGTTGAGCCCGGCGGCCAGCGTCGGTTGCGCCATGGCGCTGCGGCAAAGGAACTCAAGACTGCCGGACTTGAGCTTGCGCGGATCCATGCCGAAGAACTCGTCATCACCGCGCCGGGCCAGCAATCGCCAGAGTTTCGCGTATTGCGAGGCCGGCACCCGGCCCTGTTCGCTGTCCAGCAGGGCCGGAGCAATCCCGACCTTGTTCAAGACTTCATCCGTGGCCACGCCCGGGGCACAACTTTGCAGCAGCGCTTCACGCACCAGTTGAACGGCGATGGTGTCTTTTTCCGACATGGAGCGAGGCAGACCTTGTTGTTTCGGGTGACGGGCATCTTAACGCAGGATGCGAATTCAGCACGAATCCCCCTGTGGGAGCGGGCTTGCTCGCGAAGGCGATGTGTCAGCAACATCCTTATCGACTGACGCGCCGCCTTCGCGAGCAAGCCCGCTCCCACAATTGGATCTGAGCAAGGCCAAGATAGGTACCGTTCAGCGAATGTTCAGATAAATGTCAACCATCCCCATTTGGGAATGAGTGTCATTATGTTACAACTTAGCCACCTATCTAAAACTCGTGGTTGCCTGAATGCTCGTTCCCTTTCTGATCATGCTGCGCGAAGGCATCGAAGCCGCGCTGATCGTTGGCATCATCGCCAGCTACCTGCAACAAACCGGCCGTGGCCAGTGGATGCCTGCGGTGTGGATCGGCGTGTTTCTCGCTGCGGCCCTGGCGCTGCTGGTCGGCGGTGGCCTGGAACTGGTGAGCGCCGAATTCCCGCAGAAACAGCAGGAGTTGTTCGAAGGCATTGTCGGACTGGTCGCGGTGGGCATTCTCAGCTCGATGGTGTTCTGGATGCGCAAAGTCGCGCGTTCGATCAAGCATTCGCTGCAGGCCTCGCTCGATCACGCCCTGACCTCGTCAAAGCATCAAGTGATCGCGCTGATCGCCATGGTGTTCTTCGCCGTGGCTCGCGAAGGGCTGGAAACCGTGTTCTTCCTGCTCGCCGTATTTCAGCAGAGCGAAGGCCCGGGCGCGCCAATCGGTGCCCTGCTCGGCCTGGTGCTGGCGATCATTGTCGGCTTCCTGATCTACAGCGGCAGCATGCGCCTGAACCTGTCGGCGTTCTTCAAGTGGACCGGGTTGTTCATTCTGGTGGTCGCCGCCGGGATTCTTGCCAATTCGGTGCAGGCGCTGCATGAAGCCGGGGTGTGGAATCACCTGCAAACCGTGCTCTTCGACTTCAGTGCGACGCTACCGATGGATGGCCCGCTGGGTTCGGTGCTGGCCGGCATGTTCGGCTATCAGGATGCACCGACCGTCAGCACCCTCGGTGCCTATCTGATCTATCTGGTGGTGGCGCTGGTGATGTTCTTCTACCCCGCCGCACCGGTCAGCACTAAAGCCGCTGCCAAAACGACTTCCGCTTCCAGCCAATAAGGGCATCCATGTCAAAGCCTAATACTCCTCAGGCCTCCCCTCCCCGCGCCTTGCGCTGGGCGGTGGCCGGTTCGGTGGTCGTGATGATCGCCGCCGGTGGCTTGTTCTACTACGCCTCGAAAATGGCCGCGGCCAAGCGGCAGCACAACCATGATGAAGTGGTGGTGAACATCAACGCGCACAGCTGCGATCCGAACGAGCTGACGGTTCCCGCCGGTCGCGCCAGTTTCCGCATCGTCAACCGCTCCGACCGGGCGGTGGAGTGGGAAATTCTCGACGGCGTGCTGGTGATCGAAGAGCGCGAGAACATCGCCCCCGGCCTGAGCCAGGTGATCAACGCCAATCTGCAACCCGGCGACTACGCGATTACCTGCGGTCTGCTGAGCAATCCGCGTGGCGTGCTGCACGTAACGCCGACTGCTGCCTCCGATGAGGCCGCCAAGGCCAAACCGTCGATGGTCGCGTTCGTCGGGCCGCTGTCGGAATTCCGCGTGTATCTGGCGACTCAGGGCAGCGCGCTGATCAGAGCCGTGACCGCACTGAATCAGGCGATTGCCAGCGGCGACCTGGCCCAGGCGCAAGCGCTGTACCTGCCGGCCCGTGCCGCTTACCAGCGTCTGGCGCCTGCCGCGCAACGCCTGGCGGAACTGGACAACAGCATCAATGCCCGCGCCGATTACTTCGAAAAACGCGAACAGGATCCAGCGTTCGTCGGTTTCCACCGGATCGAATACGCGCTGTTTCAGCAACGCAGCCTCGACGGCTTGAACCCAGTGGCCGAGCGTCTGCTGGCCGACGTCACCACCCTCAAACAGCAACTGTTGGCGCAATCGCTGCCGCCGGAGCAACTGGTGAGCATCGTGGTGCGCAACCTCAACACCCTGGCCGACGTGCGCGCCGCCAGCGGTGAAGAGGAACGCTACAGCCACGGCGACCTCAACGGTTTTGCCGGCAACCTGGAAACCGCACACAAGGTGGTCGAGCTGCTGCGGCCGATGCTGACCAAGTCAGCGCCGGATCTGCTGCCGAAAATCGACGCGGCGCTGAGTGATTTCGACAGCGTACTGAATAGCTTCAAGGTCAAGGACGGTTACGCCACTTACGACACGGTCAGTGGCGAACAACGCAAACAGATCGCCGACAAGGCTCAGGCTCTGGCTGACGCTCTGGATGGCATCGATCCCGCCCTCGGCCTCTCCGGCCTGTAAGCAGAAGACGAATACCGATGAAAGATTTGCAAAACCTCGATCTGCAACGTCGCCGCCTCCTGATGGGCATGGGCGTCGCTGGCGTCGCCCTGGCCGGTTCGGCCCTGAGCTGTCCGGCGATGGCTGCGGCCCCGGCACAAGTGACCGAAGCGCCGAGCAGCGACAAGACCGAAGACCGCCACGATTTCCATGGTGTGCACCAGACCGGCATCGTCACCCCGCGTCCGGCGTCCGGCATGTTCGTTTCGTTCGACGTACTGGCCAGTGATCGCGAAGACCTGGAGCGGCTGTTCCGCACCCTCAACGAGCGCATCGCGTTCCTGATGAAGGGCGGCCCGGTGGCGCAGATCGACCCGAAACTGCCGCCGCCGGACTCCGGCATTCTCGGGCCGGTGGTGACCCCGGACAACCTGACTATCACTGTCTCCGTAGGCGAATCGTTATTCGACGAGCGCTTCGGTCTGGCCGCAGCCAAACCCAAGCGCCTGCAACGCATGGTCGGTTTCCCCAACGATGCGCTGGAAGCCGATTGCTGCCACGGCGACCTGAGCCTGCAATTCTGCTCGAACACCGCCGACACCAACATTCACGCCCTGCGCGACATCGTCAAGAACCTGCCGGACCTGCTGCTGGTGCGCTGGAAACAGGAAGGCAGCGTGCCGCCACAAGCCCCGGCCAAACCGGGGGTGCCGGCGCAATCGGCGCGTAACTTCCTCGGTTTCCGCGACGGCTCGGCCAACCCCGATTCCAACGACGCCAAAGCGATGGACAAGATTGTCTGGGTGCAACCGGGCAGCGATGAGCCGGCGTGGGCGGCCCACGGCAGCTATCAAGCCGTACGGATCATCCGCAACTTCGTCGAGCGCTGGGACCGTACGCCGTTGCAGGAACAGGAAAGCATCATCGGTCGGGTCAAGACCAGTGGTGCGCCGATGGGCGCCAACCACGAGACCGAAGTCCCGGATTACAGCAAAGACCCGGAAGGCAAACTGACCAAACTCGACGCGCACATTCGCCTGGCCAACCCGCGCACCGCCGCGAGTCAGGCCAATCTGATCCTGCGCCGGCCGTTCAACTACTCCAACGGTGTGAACAAGAACGGCCAGCTCGACATGGGCCTGCTGTTCATCTGCTACCAGGCCGATCTGGAAAAAGGCTTCATCACCGTGCAGACCCGCCTCAACGGCGAGCCGCTTGAGGAATACCTCAAACCGGTCGGCGGCGGTTACTTCTTCACCCTTCCGGGTGTCACCGGCGACAAGGATTTCATCGGTCGCTCGCTGCTCAACGCCACACAACCCAAAACAGCTGCATAACCATAAAAACCTTCGGAGCCGCTCCATGAAAAAGTCGCCACTCGCGTTACTGCTGACCCTCGGTTTGCTCAACACCCCGCTTTCGGCGTTCGCCGCGACGGCGCCACTGGATCTGGTCGGCCCGGTGTCGGACTACAAGATCTACGTCACCGAGCAATTGGATGAACTGGGCAGCCACACTAAACAATTCACCGATGCGGTGAAGAAAGGCGATCTGGCCACCGCGCAAAAGCTCTACGCGCCGACCCGCGTCTACTACGAGTCGATCGAGCCGATTGCCGAGCTGTTCAGTGACCTTGATGCGTCCATCGACTCGCGCGTCGACGACCACGAAAAAGGCGTGAAGGCTGAAGACTTCACCGGTTTTCACCGCATTGAATATTCGCTGTTCTCGGAGAAAACCACTGAAGGCCTGACCGCCCTGGCGGACAAGCTCGACAGCGACGTCAAAGACCTGCAAACCCGCGTCGCCGGCCTGACCTTCCCGCCTGAGAAAGTCGTCGGTGGTGCCGCCGCGCTGCTGGAAGAAGTTGCTGCGACCAAGATCTCCGGTGAAGAAGACCGCTACAGCCACACTGACCTGTACGACTTCCAGGGCAACATCGACGGCGCGAAGAAAATCGTCGACCTGTTCCGTCCGCAGATCGAGAAGCAGGACAAGGCGTTCGTTGCCAAAGTCGACAAGAACTTCGCCACCGTGGACAAGATCCTCGCCAAGTACAAGACCAAGGACGGTGGTTTCGAGACTTATGACAAAGTGAAGGATGCAGACCGCAAGGCGCTGGTTGGCCCGGTCAATACTTTGGCTGAAGATCTTTCCACGTTGCGCGGCAAGCTCGGTCTGAACTGAGTTTTTGTAGCGCCTGATACGGCCCCTTCGCGAGCAAGCCCGCTCCCACATTAGGCCTGTGTCGATCACCTTGTTTGTGGTCAACACAGCCCCCTGTGGGAGCGGGCTTGCTCGCGAAAGCGGTCGAAGCCGCACCGAATAATCTGAAAGTTTACAAAATCCGGTAGAGCAACCGCTCGATCCGCACCCGACTCACCCGCTTGAGAAACTTCGCCACCCCCGCCGGGTACTCCGGCAGTGTCTCCAGGCTCTGGAAGCTGGCAATCCGCGTGGTATTGCGGAAAATCTCTTCCTGCTCCTTCGCCCGTGGCGCCAGCCACTCGCCTTGCGGATCATCGATCAGCAGCGCGTTTTCCAGGTCCAGGCGGAACGCCCGTGGATTGAGGTTGTTGCCGGTCAGCAGCGTATAACGCTGGTCAACCCACATGCCCTTGAGGTGATAGCTGTTGTCGCCGTCACGCCACAGATGCAGGTTCAACTGGCCGCTGTCGATGTTGCGCTGATGCCGCTTGGCAAAGCGGCGCAGGCTGATTTCGTACAGATACGGCAGCGCCGCGATCACCTTGAACGGTTCGCTCGGCGGAATGTAGAAATCGTTGGCCGTCTTGTCGCCGACCACGATGTCGATCTTCACCCCACGGGCCAGCGCGCGGTTGACTTCGCGGATGATCGGCAGCGGCAGATTGAAGTACGGGGTGCAAATGGTCAGTTGCTGTTGCGCGCTGGCGATCAGCTCGACAATCACCCGGTTCAACGGGTTGTTCTTGCCCACGCCCAGCAGCGGACTTACCGACAGGCCGGTATGCGCCGTGCTGCCGGCACTGGTGTCGTACGCCGCATATTTGAGACGGCTGCGCAGGTCGCCGATGTCGTTGCGCAGGCTGCGGGTGGTCGGCAGGTTCGGCAGATCGAGGCGATGCACGGCCTTGGATTCGATGAGACCGTGCTTGACCAGATGCTGCATCGAGTCGGCCAGTTCGCGGTTTTCGATGACGTGATAGCGGTCGAACCGGTACTTGTCGAACTTGTGCAGGTAGACATTGTTCAGGCTCGCACCGCTGTAAACCACGCAATCGTCGATCACGAAGCCTTTCAGATGCAGCACGCCAAACAACTCGCGGGTCTGCACCGGAACGCCGTAGACCGGCACTTCGCTCTGGTGTGTGCGGGTCATTTCCTGATACCAGGCCGAGTTGCCCGGCTGTTTGCCGGCACCGATCAAGCCGCGCTGGGCGCGCAGCCAGTCGACGACCACGACGATTTCCAGCTCCGGACGCTTGAGCTTGGCGGCGTGCAAGGCATCGAGAATTTCCTGACCGGCCTCGTCGTGCTGCAGATACAGCGCAACGATGTAGATGCGTTGAGTCGCCTCGGCGATTTTCTCCAGCAGGCAACGACGGAACTCGGCGGCGCCGGACAGAATGGTCACGGCCTCGGCAGTCAGCGGAAAGCTGCGCAGTTTGGGCAGCAAAGAGCGTTTGAAAAGCAACGGCATAGGGCTCGCAATGGGTCGAATCCGAAGAACCCGAGAGCTTACACCATCAACCGGTTCGGGTCTTGTTACTGTCTGTAATGACGCCTTCGCGAGCAGGCTCGCTCCCACATTCGAACGCATTCCCATGTGGGAGCGAGCCTGCTCGCGAAAGCAATCTGAAAATCACTGCTTGACCAAGGAGAACGATCGTTCTACTGTTCGCCACATGAACGAAATCACTGACACCTCGACCCGCGACATCATTCTGGATGTCACCGAAAAGTTGATCTATAAAAGTGGCATAGCAGCCACCGGCATGGATCTTCTGGTGAAAACCGCCGGCGTCTCCAGAAAAAGCATCTACCGCTACTTCGCCAACAAGGAGGAGTTGACCGTCGCGGCCCTGCAACGCCGCGATGTGCGCTGGATGCACTGGTACCGCAGCGCGGTTGATCAGGCCGAGACCCCGGCCGACCGCCTGCTCAACCTGTTTACCGTGCTCAAAAGCTGGTTCGCCTCGGAAGGCTTTCGCGGCTGCGCCTTCATCAATACCAGTGGCGAAACCGGCGATCCCGAAGACCCGGTGCGCCAGGTCGCCAAAGACCACAAACAGAAACTGCTCGACTACCTGTGCGAGCTGTGTACCGAACATGGCGTCGAAGATCCGCAACGTCTGGCCAGACAATTGCTGATCCTGATTGACGGCGCCATTACCGTAGCGTTGGTGATGGGTGATCACAGTGCCGCTGATAATGCGCAATGCATGGCGCGTAAGTTATTGGACCTGTAACGCCTTAAATCAGCCTGAGCGTTGTTTAATCGTTAATTAGATCGGGAGACTGAAAATGTCGACTGCTGCCCAAGTGCGTCCGCCTTTACCGCCGTTCAACCGTGAATCGGCTATCGAAAAAGTACGCCTGGCCGAAGATGGCTGGAACTCTCGCGATCCCGAGAAGGTGTCGTTGGCCTACACCCTCGATACGAAGTGGCGCAACCGCGCCGAGTTCGCCAACAACCGCGAAGAAGCCAAGGCCTTCCTGACCCGTAAATGGGCCAAGGAGCTGGACTACCGTCTGATCAAGGAACTCTGGGCGTACTCCGACACCCGCATTGCCGTGCGTTACGCCTATGAATGGCACGACGATTCGGGCAACTGGTTTCGCTCCTACGGCAATGAAAACTGGGAGTTCGATGAGCACGGGCTGATGTTTCAACGCTATGCCTGCATCAACGACATGCCGATCAAGGAAAGCGAGCGCAAGTTCCACTGGCCGCTGGGTCGGCGTCCGGATGATCATCCGGGGCTGTCCGATCTCGGTCTCTAGTTCACATAGATCGAAAATGTGGGAGCGGGCTTGCTCGCGAAGGCGTCGTGTCAGTCAATATTCATGTAACTGACAAACCGCTTTCGCGAGCAAGCCCGCTCCCACATTGGTTTTGTGGTGTTCAGGCTACTGCGGCAGTCCTTTCAGCCTCCAACTCGCGCACCAGCGGCAGCACACGCTTGCCGAAATACTCCACCTCCTCCTGAAAGTGCAGAAACCCTGCCAGCACCAGATCCACCCCCACCGCTTTCAACGCCACGATCCGCTCGGCAATCTGCTGTGGCGTGCCGATCAGGTTGGTCTTGAAGCCATCGTTGTACTGCACCAGATCCTCGAACGTCGATTTCGCCCAGTTGCCCTCACTTTCTGGCGACGCCCTGCCCGCCTGTTTCGCGGCGTCACCGAAAGCGTTGACGGCGTCCGGGTCAGCCTGGTCGATGATCTGCGCCAGTACCGCACGCGCCTCTTCTTCAGTGTCGCGGGCGATGACGAAAGCGTTGACGCCGATTTTCACCGAATGATTGTTTGCCTCCGCTTTGGCCCGAATGTCATCGACCTGAGCCTTGATCCCCTCGACGCTGTTGCCGTTGGTGAAATACCAATCCGAAACTCGCGCCGCCATGTCTCGTGCGGCACGGGAGCTGCCGCCCTGAAAGATTTCCGGACGCCCGAGCGGTTTCGGTTTGAGGGTGTAATGGTCGAAGCGGTAGAAGTCACCGCGAAAGCTGAAGTCGTCCTGACTCCAGATCCCGCGCAACGAACGGATGAATTCCTCCGAGCGCCGATAGCGCTCGTCGTGTTCCAGCCAGTGCTCGCCGATGGCCTGGAACTCGCCCTTGAACCAGCCGCTGACGATGTTCACCGCGATCCGGCCGTTGGTGAGTTGATCGATGGTCGCCAACTGCTTGGCCGCCAGCGCCGGTTGCCAAGGCCCCGGCAGAATCGCCGCGATCACCTTGAGCTTGCTGGTGGCGGCCAGCAGTGCGTGACTGAACGCCACTGATTCATGCTGGAATTCGGCACCGTACCCGGCGGTGAAGCGGATCTGCGTCAGGGCATACTCAAACCCGGCCGCCTCGGCGAGTTGCGCCAGTTTGCGGTTGTAGTCGATGCCCCAGTCGGTGCGCTGCTCGATCTTGCTGACCACCAGACCGCCACTGACGTTCGGCACCCAGTAGGCGAATTTAACGGCTTGCTTGCTCATTGGCGTGTCCTCGGACATTGGGAAGGTCAGTGAGGTAGAGCAGCAAGCGTGCCAGGGTTCGGGCGCCCGGTATTATTGGGTTTCATGGATTTTTGACTGCACTGCTGGAGGGTGCTTTGTTGTGTGGGTGTCGGGTGGGCAACAGTTGGGTTTTGAGTTGAAAGGGCTGGCCCTATCGCGAGCAGGCTCACTCCTACAGGGAGAACGCATTTCAAATGTAGGAGTGAGCCTGCTCGCGATAGGGCCATACGGGTCGCCGCAACAGCTGGAAATGAGTAACATGTCAGCCCTTCCCCGCAGCCCCTCTGCGCCCTGCCGAATAAGCCGATTCCATGCCTTTCGAACTCAGCGTTGACCTCACCACCCTGGCCATCCTCGCCCTCGTCGCTTTCATTGCCGGTTTCATCGACGCCATTGCCGGCGGCGGCGGTCTGTTGACCACTCCGGCGCTGCTCACCGCCGGCCTGCCGCCGCATCTGGTGCTGGGCACCAACAAACTGAGTTCGACGTTCGGCTCGGCCACCGCCAGTTTCACTTTCTACCGACGCAAACTGTTCCACCCTCGGCAGTGGATGCACGCGATCGTCGGCACCCTGGTCGGCGCGCTCACCGGGGCCATCGTCGCGCACTACCTGCCGGCGGAATGGCTGAACAAGATGCTGCCGGTGATCGTCTTCGCCTGTGGCCTGTATCTGTTGTTCGGCGGCACGCCCAAAGCGCCGCTGGACAGCGACGCGCCGATCAAGAAGAAATGGCAATCGACCCAAGGCTTCAGCCTCGGTTTCTACGACGGCGTGGCCGGCCCCGGCACGGGTGCGTTCTGGACGGTCAGCAGCCTGCTGCTCTACCCGATCGATCTGGTCAAGGCCAGCGGGGTGGCGCGCAGCATGAACTTCGTCAGCAACATTGCGGCGCTGTCGGTGTTCGTGTTTTCCGGGCAAGTGGACTGGATCATCGGCCTGAGCATGGGCCTGTCGGTGATGGTCGGCGCATTCTTCGGGGCGCGCACCGCGATCAGCGGCGGCGCCAAGTTCATTCGTCCGGTGTTCATCACCGTGGTATTGGGCTTGACCGTGCGCCTAGCTTGGCAACACTGGTTCAGCGTGGCCTAAGCGGCGCGCCACGTAGACGTCGATCAGGTAACGGGCAATCGATTTTGACGCCGGCAACGGCGGCAAATCGTGCACGTTGAACCACTGGGCGTCTTCGATCTCGTCTTCCTGGCAGATGATTTCGCCACCGGCATATTCGGCATGGAAGCCGAGCATCATCGAGTGCGGGAACGGCCAGCACTGGCTGCCCATGTACTGGATGTTCTTCACCTCGATACTGACTTCCTCGCGCACCTCGCGAATCAGGCAGTCCTCTGCCGACTCGCCCGGTTCGGCGAACCCGGCCAGCGTGCTGTAGACCCCGGTGACGAAACGCGGTGAGCGCGCCAGCAGGATCTCGTCACCACGGGTCACCAGCACGATCATGCTCGGCGAAATGCGCGGATAACTGCGCAGGTCGCACGGCTGGCAATACATCGCCCGCTCGCCCGGCACCTGTGTCATCGCCTGTCCGCAGTTGCCGCAAAACCGATGCTCGCGGGCCCAGGTGCCGATCTGCGCGGCATAGCCCAGCACTTTATAGACGGTGTGATCACCTTCGAGCATGAACGCCCGCAGGCCTTTCCAGTTGCAGCCCGGCACGTCGCTGGAACGGTGCAATTCCAGCAGATACACCGGCTCGCCATCGAGATGGCCGATGCCGTGTTCGGCGAGGATCGACAAGTCCTGGCGCTTGAGCCATTCCCGCGGGAACAGCGCGCCGTTGTCATCGAACAGAAAGCCTTCGGGGCTGCGCGCCACGGCCCAGCCGCCGGGTTGATCGGTGTCCAGTACTGCAGTGGTCCAGCGAGCTGTCATGGTTTCTCAATCCAGAAATTCGGGTTTCTGTTTACTCATATGGGCGGCCATGGCCACGCGCAAGTCGGTGGATTGCAACATGGCGGCGTTCCAGGTGGCAACGTATTCGAGGCCGTCGTCAATGCGATGGTCGCGCATGTAGCTGATCATTTCCTTGGTCCCGGTCACGGCGATCGGCGATTTGCTGGCGATGTCACGGGCAATGTCCATCACGCCTTCGAGCAGCAGCTCCTTGTCGCCATACACGCGATTGACCAAGCCGATGCTGCGCGCTTCTTCAGCGCCGAAGGTGCGGCCGGTGTAAGCCAGTTCACGCAGCATGCCGTCCCCAATGATCCGTGGCAACCGTTGCAAAGTGCCAACATCGGCGGCCATGCCGATATCGATTTCCTTGATCGAGAACTGCGCGTCTTCGGCGGCGTAGCGCATGTCGCAGGCGGCGATCAGGTCGATGGCGCCACCGAGGCAATAACCTTGAATTGCCGCGAGCACCGGTTTGCGGCAGTTGTCGACAGCGTTGAACGAGGCTTGCAGGGTGAGGATCTTGCGCCGCAGCAAGCGTGCGTTACGGCCGACGTCCTTGCCCAGTTCATTGGCGACGCCGGCGAGCATCATCAGGTCGATGCCCGAGGAAAAGTGTTTGCCGTTGCCGCTCAGTACCACCACCCGCACTTCGTCGGTGTCATCGATCCACTGGAAAATCTCGACGATCTCGCTCCAGAACGCGGCGTTCATCGAGTTGATCTTTTCCGGACGATTGATCTGCACATGAGCGATGTTGTCGGCCAGTTCGACGCTGAAGGCGGTGTATTGAGTCATGGCAGTGATCCTTTACCGGGCAAAAAATGAAGCCCGAACTATAACAAGGCATCACGATGGCGGTTCGGCCAAATGCGGGACTGACTCCAACAAGGAGATTTTTGCCGCGCCTTGATCTCTGTAGGAGCTGCCGAAGGCTGCGATTTTTTGACTTTCAAGATCAAAAGATCGCAGCCTTCGGCAGCTCCTACATGGATTGATGACACCCACTTGCCCCTGTGGGAGCCAGCCTGCTGGCGATGAAGTCACCGCCGATCTAACCGCCCTTCACCGCCACATAAGCCGCCGTCTCATAAGGCACCGTCAGCACATGCCGCCCACGCAACGCCGGCTCCGAGGCGATCAACGCGCGGATCTGCTCATCGACCTTGTCCCGTTGCGCCTGAGGCAATGCTGCAATGAAGCTGGTGGAGCGTACCCGATTGAAAATCACGTCCTCCGGCGAGCCGGTGTGACTATGGTGAAACTTCTGCAACAGCAGCGGTCCGAACGCCGGATGCGGGAACGCCTGACGCCACTGGCCGGTGTAGTAACGCGGCGTGTCACCCTCCAGCGCGTTGACCAGGGCATCGAGTTTCGGTACCCAGCTCACCTGCGTGTCGCGCAGATTCCAGATCAGCCCGAGCCTGCCGCCGGGCTTTAGCACGCGGGCGATTTCGTTCAAGGCTTCGGGAGTGGCGAACCAGTGAAACGCCTGCGCGCAGACCACCGCATCCACCGACGCGTCGGGCAATGGCAGATCCGTGGCGGTGCCGCTCACCGCCAGCACCTGCGGCCAGGCGGCGGAGAGTTTTTCCAGCATCTGCGCCACCGGTTCCACGGCGATTACCTGCGCGTCGGTCGCCACCAGCCGTCCGGTGAACTTGCCGGTACCGGCGCCCAGATCGATGACGGTCTTGTGACTGTCCAGACCCAACGTCTGGGTCAACCACTGGCTGACCTGCGGCGGGTAATCGGGGCGACCTTTGACGTAGGTGTCGGCGGCAGTTCTGTAGCCGGCAGCAGCGGAATGATGGACCTGATCTTTCATGGCAGTTCCTCGTGTGTCAGCGCTGGGTCATGGCGAAGCGCTGGATGGACGGCAGGCGTTCCTGAGCATAACCGCGCTATTTGCGCGTACCTTGAACAGAGCCTGACAAAGCAATGAATAAATTGCCGTCCTGCGGTGTTCAAAGTGATACATAACCCTCTGTGGAGCCTTGCCCATGACTATCCGTTCCGTTATGTTCGCCGCCCCGTTGCTGCTGGTGGCTGCGTTGTCCGCATCGATGGCGTTTGCCAACGGTGATGAAGACGCTCCCGTGCAGAAGCCCAATTGCCCCAAAGGCCAGGTCTGGGACAGCAAATCGCAGAAATGCGTGATGCAGACCAGCAGCGCCGTGCCGGATGCCGATCGGACCGATTACGCCTACAGATTGGCCAAGGACGGTCGATACGAAGAAGCCCTGGCCCTGCTCGACACCTTGAAACAACCGAACACCGCCAAAGCCCTGAACTATCGCGGTTACGCCACGCGAAAACTGGGGCGTACCGATGAAGGCATCGGCTATTACCTGCAATCGGTGAAACTCGATCCGCAATACGCGCAGGTGCGCGAATACCTCGGCGAAGCCTATGTGATCAAAGGCCGCGTCGATCTGGCGCAGGAACAGTTGCAGCAGATCAAATCGATTTGCGGCACCTCCTGCGAGGAATACCAGGACCTGGCTGAAGCCATCAACGATTCATCGAAAACCTGAAATAAATAAAGGAACGCCATCATCGTCAGCGATCAGGCATTCAGAGCGGAACTCGGACAGCATCTGGCGCGACTGTGGCGCTACGGTCTGCTGTTGTCGCGCAATCGGCACGTGGCCGAGGATCTGGTGCAGGCCACGTGTGTGCGGGCGCTGGAGCGTGCCGGGCAATATGTGGTCGGCACGCGCATGGATCGCTGGCTGCTGAGCATCCTGCATTCGATCTGGCTCAACGAAGTGCGCGCCCGCCGGGTGCGTCAGGGCGCCGGTCAGGTCGATGCCGACGGGCAACTGGCCTTCGATGGCGAATACGCCGCGCAGACTCATGTGATGGCGGCGCAAGTAATTCGCCGGGTCGATGCTTTGCCGGAAACCCAGCGCGAAACCGTGTATCTGGCTTATGTCGAAGGCCTGTCCTACCGCGAAGTCGCCGAGATCCTGCAAGTGCCGATCGGCACGGTCATGAGCCGTCTGGCTACCGCGCGCCTGAAACTGGCTGAATACCCGCCCCTGCAAGCCGTGCCGAAAACCACCGGAGGTGACCGCCCATGAACAAGCCCTCCGACGAACAACTGGTGGCCTACCTCGATGACGAGCTGGACCCCGCGTATCGCAGCCAGCTCGACAGCGCGATTGCCGACGATCCGTTGCTCAGCCTGCGCGTGCAATGGTTCGAACGCAGCAGCCTGCCGTACAAGGAGGCCTATGACGAACTGGCGCAACAGGCCCCCCTGGAACGTTTGCAGGCGCGCCTCGATGCGATTCCCTCCCCCCAACGGCCGGGCCTGAGTCGGCGCTGGTTTATCGGAGCGGCCGCCGCGAGTCTCCTGGCTGGCGGCGTATTGGCCGATCGCCTGTTCATCGCCTGGCAATCACAGCAAGCGCATAACTGGCGCGCCTTGGTCGGCGATTACATGGCGCTGTATGTGCCGCAAACCCTCGATCATTTGCCGAGCGACGAAGCCAGCCAACGCGCGCAATTACGCGCGGTGGACACGCGGCTGGGCCTGAATCTGTCACCGGCGCTGCTGAAGTTGCCGGGCGCCGAACTCAAACGTGCACAAATGCTCGAGTACGACGGCGTACCGATCGCACAACTGACCTATCTGGACGCGAAACATGGGCCGCTGGCCTTGTGCGTGACCCGCACCAATAGCGGGAGCCGGCCACTGGCGCACGAAAGGCGCCATGAAATGAACGTGGTGTACTGGACCGAGGGTGAGCATGCGTGGATGTTGATCGGGCACAACCCGGCGCCGGAGCTGGAAGACTTCGCCAGGCGCCTGATCGAACGGTTGAGCGCATGATTGCCGCGGCTACTATGCTGAGCGCGTGATTATCCAAGGAGGAAGCACCGATGCAGATTTCACCCCGCACTGCCCTGCTGGTCATCGACGTTCAGAACGACTTCACCCCCGGTGGCCAACTGGCCGTCCCTGAAGGCGATCTGATCGTACCGCTGATCAATCGTCTCGGCGCTCTGTTCAAGCAGGTGATCATTGCCCAGGACTGGCACCCGACCGGGCACGCGTCGTTTGCCTCGAGTCACCCCGGGCGCAAGCCCTACGATGTGATTCAGTTGCCCTACGGCGAACAGACGCTCTGGCCGGATCATTGCGTACAGGGCACTGCCGGCGCCGAGTTTCACCCAAAGCTGGATCTGCCTCACGCGCAACTGATCATCCGCAAGGGCTGCAACCCGGACATCGACAGCTATTCAGCGTTTCTCGAGGCGGACCGGCGCACCACCACCGGTCTGGCCGGTTACCTGAAAGAACGCGGGATCGATACGGTGTACATGGTCGGTCTGGCGCTGGATTTCTGCGTGATGTACTCGGCGCTGGATGCGCGGGCGGCGGGGTTCAATGCGTTTGTGGTGCTGGATGCCTGTCGCGCCATTGATATGGATGGATCACTGGCGGAGGCGATGGAGCGGATGCAAACGGCCGGGGTTGGGTTGATTCAGTCGAACCAACTCATCTGACACAGCAACCGCATCCTTGTGGCGAGGGAGCTTGCTCCCGCTCGGCGGCGAAGCCGTCGCAAAAACGGCAAATGACGCCTGGCTGCGGATTGCCTAGGGCCGCTTCGCAGCCCAGCGGGAGCAAGCTCCCTCGCCACAGTTTTTTTCCTCACTTTATTCAGGCAGTAGTAGGCAACCACAACCTGAACCGCGCCCCCCCCAGCGGTGAGCTTTCCACCGTCAGCGTCCCGCCCTGCGCCTCCAGCGCACGGCGGCTGATCGCCAGACCCAGGCCAAAGCCACCGGTGGCCCGATCGCGACTGCGATCGAGGCGATAGAACGGTTCGAAAATCCGCTCACGCTCGTCATCCGGGATGCCAATGCCATCGTCGTCGACCCAGATCCCGCAGCCATCGGGGCTGACCTGCACGCCAATCTGAATGCGTTTTTCGCAATAGCGCATGGCATTGCGCAGCAGGTTCTGGATCGCCCGGGCGGTCAGGCGCGGATCCAGCGAAAAGCGTTCGAGCTGGCCATGCAGCAACACATCAATGACGATGTCCGGCGATTCCAGCTCTTCATCGACGCTGCCCAGAATGCTGTCGATGAACTCATCCAGCGACACCTCTACCTGTTCCGGTAATTGCGCCGGATTCTGCAGGCGGCTGTAAGACAGCAATTCCAGCACCAGCTCATCCAGTTCGCGTATGTGCGCGACCAGTCCTTGCAGGCGCTCGCGACTGGTCGCCGGCAAATCATCGGACAGCGCCAGGGCCAGACCGAAATCCAGCCGGGTCAGCGGCGTGCGCAATTCGTGGGACACCGCATTGAGCAGGTCGCGCTGCTGATTGAGCAGATCCTCGATGTCGCCGGCCATGGTGTCGAACACGTTGGCCAGGCTGCCGATGTTGGAGCTGGGCGGGATCTGCGTGCGCTCGCTCAAGTGGCCCTTGCCGAAGCGTTCGGCGGCGCCCTTGAGCCGTTCCAGATCACGCCAGTGCGGGCGAATCCACAACAGCAGGCAGGCGAGCATGCTCGCGCCGATCAGCACGTTGATGCTCCAGTACAACAGATTGACGTCCAGCGGATCCGGCGGCACCACCATTTGCACGGCGACGTCATCGTTCAGCGGCGTAACCGCCAAGGTGCGCCATCCCCAATCGCCAATGCGCACCACGTTTTCCCCAGCGCGCAGACGTGCCTGCTCGGGGGCGGTGAAATCGGCGTCGTCGATGCGCGCCAAGGCGATGTGCAACGGCAGGAAGTCCTTGTCCATCGACTGCGCCAGCGCTGGCCACTGGTCTTGCGGCACTGCGTGAAACTGCCGGGTGATCAGCGATTGCAGGCCTCGCGAGTAGTCGAGGTTGTAGGTGATGAAGCGCTCGCGGAACGCCATGATCACCAAGTCCGGCACCAGATAAATGGCCGCGCTGTAGGAGACGATCGTCACCAGATACAGGCGAAACAGGATTCTGAACATCAGCTCAGCATTCCCATTCGGAACGGCTGAACAGGTAACCCTTGCCCCACACGGTCTTGATCTTGCGCGCCTCGCCGGCGTGATCGTCGAACTTGCGCCGCAGCTTGGAAATCGCCACGTCCACCGAGCGATCAGTGCCGTTGAACTCAATGCCGCGCAGGCGTTGCAGGATTTGATCGCGGCTCAGCACTTCCCCGGCATGCCGGGCCAGTACCACCAGCAAATTGTATTCGCCGCTGGAAAGCTCAACCGGCTGCTCGCGCCAGGTCACGGTGCGCTCGGACAGGTCGATGCACAGATTGCCCATGACGATCCGGTCATTGACCGTCATCGGTTCACCAAGGCTGCTGCGCCGCAGCAAAGTACGCACTCGTGCCAGCAGAACCCGTGGCTCGCAGGGTTTGGTGACGTAGTCGTCGGCCCCCATTTCCAGGCCCAGCACCTGATCGTGACTGTCGTCGCGGGCGGTCAGCATCAGAATCGGCAGGGTTGCCGAATCGGCGCGCAGCAAGCGGCAGACTTGCAGGCCGTCGAGACCCGGCAGCATCAGGTCGAGAATCACCAGGTCCGGCGGATTGATCCGTGCCCGTTCGCGCACATGGTCGCCACGGCCGATCACGCTGACGGAATAACCGTTGCGCTCCAGGTAGCTGGAAATCAGTTCGGCGAGGGCGGTGTCGTCTTCGACCAGGAGGATGTTGGGCATGGGGTGTTCCAAGGAAAGTGCAGTGGCGACTGTTCGGGCCTCATCGCGAGCAGGCTCGCTCCTACAAGGTTCGTGTCTGGCACAGTTCCAATGTAGGAGTGAGCCTGCTCGCGATGGCGGTTATCTGTCGCAATAAATTTCAAGGCGTAAAGGATATACGCCCTCACCCGTCCCTGAGTAAAACCCTTACACAATTTCACACAGCGCCTACAAAGCTTCACCGCTACCCTCGGCGTCTGGCCTTAGGATGCGGGCTTCAATATTGGGGGTAGTACATGTCGAAAAATCTGCTGGCCGGGCTCGGCCTCATCGCCGTTGCGCTGTTGCTGGGCGCCTGTGATTCGTCTTCGAAGGCTGAAGAGGAAGCGCCGCCGGCCACCGTGCGGATCGAGACCATCGAGGCCCGCCCCCTGTCGATCAGCAGCGAACTGAGCGGGCGCATCGCTGCGCCACGGATCGCCGAAGTGCGTGCCCGGGTGGCCGGTGTGGTGCTGCAACGCACCTTTCGCGAAGGCAGCGACGTGAAAAAGGGCGACGTGCTGTTCCGCATCGACCCGGCACCGTTCAAGGCTGACCTGGACAGCGCTGAAGCCGCGCTGCGCAAGGCCGAAGCCAATGCGTTCCAGGCGAAGTTGCAGGAGCAGCGCTACGCGCAGTTGATCGACGACAAGGCCATCAGCGCTCAGGATTACGACAACGCCCGCGCCAATGCCCGGCAAACTGCCGCCGACGTGGCGGCCAATAAAGCAGCGGTAGAGCGTGCGAAGTTGAATCTGGGCTACGCCACCGTCACCGCGCCGATTTCCGGACGCGTCGGCCGTGCCCTGGTCACCGAAGGTGCGCTGGTCGGGCAGAACGAAACCACGCCACTGGCGCTGATTCAACAGCTCAACCCGATCTACGCCGACCTTACCCAGTCGACTCGTGAACTGAATGAACTGCGTCGCGCGTTCCGTTCCGGGCAGTTGCAGGAAGTCGGTCAGGATCAGGTCAAGGCCACGCTGATTCAGGATGACGGCAGCCTCTATCCGTTACCGGGCAAACTGCTGTTCAGCGACATCAGCGTCGATCCGGGCACCGGCCAGATCATTCTGCGCAGCGAATTCCCCAACCCTGACCTCGACCTGCTGCCGGGCAGCTTCATCCGCGTTCGCCTGCAACAAGCGACGGTGCAGAACGGCATCACCGTGCCACAGCGTGCGGTGCAGCGTGACAGCGCGGGTATCGCCCAGGTGCTGACCGTCGACGAGCAGATGCGCGTCGCCCAGCAGCCGGTGCAACTGGGCGCGGTGCAGAACGACCGCTGGATCGTCACCGGCGGCCTCAAGCCCGGCGACCGCATTGTCATCGAAGGCCTGCAACACGCCCGTCCCGGCGAAAAGGTGCAGATCGACGACACCCCTCTTCCACTTGCCCAGACCTCTGGTCAGTAAGCAGGACGTTTTCATATGCCGCAGTTTTTTATCGATCGCCCGGTGTTCGCCTGGGTCGTCGCCCTGTTCATCCTGTTGGCCGGTGCGCTGGCCATTCCGCAATTGCCGGTGGCGCAATACCCCGACGTCGCCCCGCCGCAGATCGAAATCTACGCCGTATACCCCGGCGCATCGGCACAGACCGTCGATGAAAGCGTAGTCAGCCTGATCGAGGAAGAGCTCAACGGCGCCGATCACCTGCTGTACTTCGAATCGCAGAGCAGCCTCGGCAGCGCCACGATCAAGGCCACCTTCCAGCCCGGCACCAACCCGGAACTGGCCCAGGTCGATGTACAGAACCGCCTCAAAGTGGTCGAGTCGCGCCTGCCGCAAGCGGTGAACCAGCAAGGCTTGCAGGTGGAGAAAGTCTCTGCCGGCTTCCTGTTGCTGATCACCCTGACCTCCAGTGACGGCAAGCTCGACGACGTGGCGCTCAGTGATTATCTGGCGCGCAACGTGATGAACGAGATCAAACGCATCGACGGCGTCGGCAAAGCGCAGTTGTATGGCGCCGAACGGGCGATGCGGATCTGGATCGACCCGCAGAAGCTGATCGGTTTCAATCTGACCCCGGCCGACGTCAACGCCGCCATCGTCGCGCAAAACGCCCAGGTCTCGGCGGGCAGCATTGGTGACTTGCCCAATCCGTCCTCGCAGGAAATCACCGCGACGATTCTGGTCAAGGGGCAGTTGTCGACGCCGGAAGAGTTCGCCGACATCGTGCTCAAGGCCAATCCGGACGGCTCCACCGTGCGGATCGGTGATGTGGCGCGGGTCGAGATTGGCAGCCAGGAATACCAGTTCGGCACTCGTCTGAATGGCAAGCCGTCCACCGCTGTCGGCGTGCAGCTGGCGCCGGGAGCCAATGCCCTCGCTACCGCGACATTGATCCGGGCGAAGATGGACGAGCTGTCGCGCTACTTCCCGGCGGGCGTGGAATACAAGATTCCGTATGACACCTCGCCGTTCGTCAAAGTCTCGATCACCAAAGTCGTCTACACCCTCGGCGAAGCAATGCTGCTGGTGTTTGCGGTGATGTTTCTGTTCCTGCAGAACATCCGCTACACGCTGATCCCGACGCTGGTGGTGCCGGTGGCCCTGATGGGCACTTTCGCCACCATGCTGGCGCTGGGTTTCTCGATCAACGTGCTGACCATGTTCGGCATGGTGCTGGCGATCGGCATTCTGGTGGACGACGCGATCGTTGTGGTGGAGAACGTCGAGCGGATCATGGCCAGTGAAGGCTTGTCGCCGAAAGAGGCGACGCGCAAGGCGATGAAGCAAATCACCGGCGCCATCATCGGCATCACTCTGGTGCTGGTGGCAGTGTTCATTCCGATGGCATTCATGCAGGGTTCGGTGGGCGTGATTTACCGGCAGTTCTCGCTGTCGATGGCGACCTCGATCCTGTTCTCGGCATTCCTGGCCCTGACCTTGACCCCAGCACTGTGCGCCACGCTGCTCAAGCCGATTGCCAAGGGCGAGCATCATGAGAAGTCCGGGTTCTTCGGCTGGTTCAACCGCCGCTTCGAGCAACTGACCGATCGCTATCAAGGCTGGGTCGGCTACGCGCTGAAGCGCAGCGGGCGTTATCTGCTGATCTACGGCGTGCTGCTGATCGGCATGGGCCTGTGCTTTGCGCGCCTGCCCTCGTCGTTCCTGCCGGTCGAGGACCAGGGTTACACCATCACCGACATTCAATTGCCACCGGGCGCGAGCAAGAACCGTACGGTGCAGGTGGTGGAGCAGATCGAAGCGCACAACGCCAGTGAACCGGGTGTGGGTGACAGCACGGTGATTCTCGGCTTCAGTTTCTCCGGCAGCGGGCAGAACGCGGCGTTGGCGTTCACCACTCTCAAGGACTGGTCTGAACGCGGCCATGATGATTCCGCCACCTCGATTGCCGATCGCGCCAACATCGCCCTGAGCCAGATCAAGGATGCGGTGGCGTTCGCGGTGTTGCCGCCGCCGGTGGATGGCCTCGGTACGTCGAGCGGCTTCGAATTCCGTCTGCAGGATCGCGGCGGCCTCGGCCACGCGACATTGATGCAGGCGCGCAGCGAACTGCTCGCCGCCGCGGAAAAAAGCCCGGTGCTGATGAACGTGCGCGAAAGCGCGCTGGCCGAAGCACCGCAGGTACAACTGGAGGTGGACCGCAAGCAGGCCAACGCGCTGGGCGTGTCGTTCGCCGACATCGGCAACGCGCTGTCCACTGCCATCGGCTCTTCGTACGTCAACGACTTTCCCAACCAGGGCCGGATGCAACGGGTGGTGGTGCAGGCCGAAGGCGATCAGCGCAGTCAGGTCGATGATCTGCTGAAAATGCACGTGCGCAACAACGCCGGGCACATGGTGCCGCTGTCGGCGTTCGTCCAGGCGAAATGGACTCAAGGCCCGGCGCAGTTGACCCGTTACAATGGTTACCCGGCGATTGCGATTTCCGGCGAGCCATCGCCCGGGCACAGCACCGGCGAGGCCATGGCGGAGATCGAACGGCTGGTCGCCCAAGGGCCGAAAGGCCTGGGTCAGGAATGGACAGGGCTGTCGTTGCAGGAACGTTTGTCCGGCAGTCAGGCGCCGATCCTGCTCGGTCTGTCGTTGCTGATCGTGTTCCTGTGTCTGGCGGCGCTGTACGAGAGTTGGTCGATTCCGACCTCGGTCCTGCTGGTGGTGCCGCTGGGCGTGCTCGGCGCAGTGCTGGCGGTGACCTTGCGCGGAATGCCCAACGATGTGTTCTTCAAGGTCGGGCTGATTACCATCATCGGTCTTTCGGCGAAGAACGCGATCCTGATCATCGAGTTCGCCAAGAGCCTGTATGACGAAGGCCATGACCTGATCGATGCGACGTTGCAAGCCGCGCGCCTGCGTCTGCGGCCGATCATCATGACCTCGCTGGCATTCATCCTTGGCGTAGTGCCGCTGGCCATCGCCACCGGCGCCAGTTCGGCGAGCCAGCAGGCGATCGGTACCGGAGTGATCGGCGGGATGATCACGGCGACGCTGGCGGTGATCTTCGTGCCGTTGTTCTTTGTAGTAGTGATGAAGCTCGTACAACGCTTCAGCAAACACCACTGATCCCTGTGGGAGCGGGCTTGCTCGCGAAGGCGTCGTGTCAGTCAACATTCATGTAGCTGACACACCGCTTTCGCGAGCAAGCCCGCTCCCACAAGGTCATTCGAACAGTCAAGTCAGTGGTCATCCCGGACGTCGCTGGGCTAAGGTGTAAGGACATCCTGGCCCATCGAGTCTCCATGCGCTTCCTCGCCCGCACCCACCCTCGCCTGTCCGCCGCCGCTCTGGTTGGCCTTGCCACCGGTCTTCTGGTGCCTGCCGACTCCGTCGTCAGCAAAATCCTCATCGGCTGGAACGCCGGCGTCTGGACCTACCTGATCCTGATGTTCTGGCTGACCGTTCGCGCCAAAGCGCCAGACGTCAAGCGCATCGCCGTCGTCGAGGACGAAAACGCCGGACTGGTGCTGTTCGTGGTGTGTATCGCGGCGTTGGCCAGCCTGGCCGCCATCACCCTGGAGCTGGCCGGCACCAAGGATCTGGATACCCATCACAAACTGCTGCATTACGCGTTCACCGCAGTCACCGTGGTAGGTTCGTGGCTGCTGATCGGTGTCATTTTCTGCGTGCACTACGCCCGTCTGTTTTACACCTGGGATGGCAAGGAACCGGCTCTGCGTTTCGCTGAAGGTCTGACCACGCCCAATTATTGGGACTTCCTGTATTTCTCCTTCACCATCGGCGTGGCCGTGCAAACCGCCGATGTTGGCGTCGGCACCCGAGACATGCGCAAAATCGTGCTGGCGCAATCGTTAATCGGATTCGTCTTCAACACCGCTATTCTGGGCTTTTCGATCAATATTGCTGCGGGCCTGTTTGGCTGACGAAGGCGCAGATATTTCAATAACGCTGAGCGCCGCCCGTCGGCGCCAAGTTGAAGTACCACGCGCATTCACTTGACGGAGTGTCGGCTTCTGGTGTTTCCTGAAACCGGTTTCAGCGCCATCGAGGCGCCTGAAACGGATAAATCCAATAACAAGGTTTCAGACCGTGAATGACTTTTCCGCCGCCCAGCGCAGTCGCGTGACGATGCTTGATGTCGCTGAACACGCTGGTGTCTCCAAGGCCAGTGTCTCGCGCTTCATCGGCGATGACCGTGCGCTGCTCTCTGATGCCACTGCCCTGCGCATCGAACAGGCCATCGCCGAACTGGGCTACCGCCCGAACCAGATGGCCCGTGGCCTGAAACGCGGGCGCACGCGCCTGATCGGCATGCTGGTGGCCGATATCCGCAACCCCTATTCGATTGCCGTCATGCACGGGGTGGAAACCGCCTGCCGTGCGCATGGCTACAGCCTGGTGGTATGCAACACCGACCGCGATGACGAGCAGGAACGCCAACACCTGGCGCTGTTGCGTTCGTACAACATCGAAGGGCTGATCGTGAATACCCTCGGCCATCACCGTGACGAACTGCACGAACTGCACCGGGAAATGCCACTCGTGCTGGTGGACCGCAAGGTCGAAGGACTCGACAGCGACATGCTCGGACTGAACAACCCGCAGGCTGTCGAGATGGCGCTGACGCACCTCGAACAGCGCGGCTACCGCGATGTGTTGCTGGTGACCGAACCTTATGACGGCACCAGTTCGCGGATCGAGCGGGTCAGCAGTTTTCAGACGCAGATCGCCCAGCGCTCCGGGTTGACCGGGGCGGTGCTGGAAACCGGCGACGCACTCGCTACGCATCTGCAAGACTTTTTGAACACCACGGCTACCGGCCCCAAAGCACTGTTCTGCGCCAACGGCGTGGCGGCGCTGGCCTGCACCCTGGCCTTGCGCGAAGTCGGTTGCCGGTTGTTCGAAGATGTCGGGCTGATTGCCCTGGATGATCTGGATTGGTATCCGCTGGTAGGCAGCGGAATTACTGCCCTCGCCCAGCCAACGGCCGAGATTGGCGCGCGAGCGTTTGAGTGTTTGCTCAAGCGCTTGCGGGGGGATGTTGAGCCCACCCGCAGACTGGATTTTGCGCCGGTGCTGGTTGAGCGGGGTTCTACCCAGGGATCTTTGCGGTGACTGTTATGGCGCCATCGCGAGCAGGCTCACTCCTACATTTGGAATGCGCTCCCCCTGTAGGAGTGGGCCTGCTCGCGATGGCGCCCGAACGCCCGACAAAGATCCATCAGATTTTTTTTGAATAAAAATGAAACCGGTTTCAGAGGTAGATAACAATGAATAAACCCGCCGTTTCCATCAGCCTGTCCAGCTACGGCGCCGAGCTTGTGCGCCAACGCGGGCAGGACTTCTTCATCGACGTGCTGGCCGCTGCCGGCGCTGATCGCATCGAGTGGCGCGAAGAGCTGCTGACCCGCGAAGTGCCCGCGCAACTGAATGCCGCTACCCAGGCGCAGGGCCTGCAAAGCATCTATTCCTCGCCGACCGAGCTGTGGCTCGCCGGTCAGGCGCGGCCCAATCCCGAGCTGATCAGCGCCCTGCAGCACGCAGAGGCGTTCGGCTCGAAATGGCTGAAAGTCTCGCTCGGTTACTTCACCGACAACTGTGATTTGCAGGTGCTGAAACAGCTGCTCGGCGCCAGCCCGGTGCAACTGCTGGTGGAAAACGACCAGACTTTGCAGGGCGGCCGCATCGAACCGTTCCAGCGTTTTTTCGCGGCGGTCGAGCAGCACAACTTGCCGATCAAGATGACTTTCGATATCGGCAACTGGCAGTGGCAGGACCAGTCCGCCACCAACGCCGCACGCCTGCTCGGACGTCATGTCGGCTATGTGCACTGCAAAGCCGTGGCCCGCCGTGCCGACGGCAAACTGGTGGCGGTGCCACCGGCCGTCAGCGACCTGCATCTTTGGGAACAACTGTTGCGGCACATGGCCCAAGGCGTTATGCGCGCCGCCGAATACCCGTTGCAGGGCGATGATCTGGTGGCGTTGACCACGGAACATGTCGCCGCCCTCGCCCGCCTCGGCCAATCCCGTCTGGAGCCTGCCCATGTCTGACATCGATATTCTGTCGTTTGGCGAAACCATGGCGATGCTGGTCGCCGAACAAACCGGTGATCTGGCCGAAGTCGAACACTTTCATCGGCGCATTGCCGGCGCCGACAGCAACGTGGCGATTGGCCTGTCGCGCCTGGGTTTCAACGTAGCCTGGCTGAGCCGCGTTGGCGCCGATTCGCTCGGGCGCTTTGTGCTGGAAACGTTGGCCAGCGAAGGTCTGGATTGCAGTCATGTCGCAGTCGACAGCGCACATCCGACCGGTTTCCAGTTCAAGTCGCGCACCGACGATGGCAGCGACCCGCAGGTCGAGTATTACCGTCGCGGTTCGGCGGCCAGTCATCTGTCCATTCAATCGATCAGCGAAACCCTGCTCAGCGCGCGTCATCTGCACGCCACCGGGATTCCACCGGCGCTGTCGGCCACCGCCCGGGAAATGTCGTTCGAGCTGATGACACGCATGCGCCACGCCGGGCGCAGCGTGTCGTTCGACCCCAATCTGCGCCCAAGCCTGTGGGCCAGTGAGCAAGAGATGATCCGCGAGATCAACCGCCTCGCCGCCCTCGCCCATTGGGTGCTGCCGGGTTTGAGCGAAGGTCGCCTGCTGACCGGGTTCGAAGACCCGGCAGACATTGCGGCGTTTTATCTGGATCAGGGCGCTGAAGCCGTGGCGATCAAGCTCGGACCGCAAGGTGCCTATTACCGCACGCAACTGGATCAGGGGTTTGTCGCCGGGGTACCAGTGGCCAACGTCGTCGATACCGTGGGTGCGGGTGATGGCTTTGCGGTCGGCATGATCAGCGCCCTGCTGGAGCATCAGAGTTTTGCCGAGGCCGTGCAACGCGCGAACTGGATTGGCAGTCGGGCGGTGCAAAGTCGCGGGGATATGGAGGGGTTGCCGACCCGGTCTGAACTCATCGTTGAATTCGAAACCGCCTTCGCGAGCAAGCCCGCTCCCACATTTGAAATGCATTCCCCTGTGGGAGCGCGCTTGCTCGCGAAGAGGCCCGCTTGATCACCGCAAAAATTTGAACCTGCTGCGACAAAAACAACAAGCTCAGGAGCAACACCATGAAAACCGCAACCCTCGCCGCCCGCCGCTGGTGGTACATCATGCCCATCGTGTTCATCACCTACAGCCTGGCGTATCTGGATCGCGCCAATTACGGCTTTGCCGCCGCGTCCGGCATGGCCGCCGACCTGATGATCACCCCGGGTCTTTCTTCATTGCTCGGTGCGCTGTTCTTCCTCGGTTATTTTTTCTTCCAGGTGCCGGGGGCGATCTACGCGCAAAAGCACAGTGTGAAGAAGCTGATCTTCTTCAGCCTGATCTTCTGGGGCGGCCTCGCCACCCTGACCGGGGTGGTCTCCAACGCCTACTGGCTGATCGTGATTCGCTTCATGCTCGGCGTGGTCGAAGCCGCGGTCATGCCGGCGATGCTGGTCTACCTGTGCCACTGGTTCACCCGTGCCGAACGCTCGCGGGCCAACACCTTCCTGATCCTCGGCAATCCGGTGACCATGTTGTGGATGTCGGTGGTTTCCGGCTATCTGGTGCAACACTTCAGTTGGCGCTGGATGTTCATCATCGAAGGTTTGCCGGCGGTAATCTGGGCGTTTATCTGGTGGAAACTGGCCGATGATCGTCCGGCTCAGGCCAAGTGGCTGAGCGAGCAGGAAAAGCACGATCTGGAAACCGCCCTCGCCGCCGAACAGGTCGGGATCAAAGCGGTGAAAAACTACGCCGAAGCGTTCCGCTCGCCGAAGGTGATCATTCTGGCGCTGCAGTTTTTCTGCTGGAGCATCGGCGTCTACGGCTTTGTGCTGTGGCTGCCGTCAATTCTCAAGGCCGGCGCACAAATGGACATGATCGAGGCCGGCTGGCTGTCGGCGCTGCCGTATCTGGCGGCGGTGATCGGCATGCTCGCGGTGTCGTGGGGCTCGGACAAACTGCAGAAGCGCAAACGCTTCGTCTGGCCGCCACTGCTGATCGCCTCCATTGCGTTCTACGGTTCCTACGCCTTGGGCGCGGAACATTTCTGGTGGTCGTACACGCTGCTGGTGATTGCCGGCGCTTGCATGTACGCGCCGTACGGGCCGTTCTTTGCCATCGTTCCGGAGATCCTGCCGGCCAACGTTGCCGGTGGGGCCATGGCACTGATCAACAGCATGGGCGCGCTCGGTTCGTTCGGCGGCTCGTACCTGGTCGGCTATCTGAACAGCTCCACCGGTTCGCCCGGTGCTTCGTACCTGCTGATGAGCGGCGCGTTGCTGCTGTCGGTGGTGCTGACGATTTTTCTCAAGCCTGGCGCCAGTGATCGTGTCGTGGCCAAAGCCGTAGTCACGCGTCCCGTGCCGGCGCACTCCTGAAGAGATTTTTGCCCATGAAAAAGCAAGTCGTGCTGTACAAGAAACTGTCGCCAGCGCTGATGACGCGTCTGCAGCAACAGTGTGAAGTGACGTTGATCGAAAGCCTCGACGCCGACGGCCTGAGGAAGCTGCGTGACGCCCTGCCCGGCGCCCATGGCTTGCTCGGCGCCAGCCTGAAACTCGACGCCGCGCTGCTCGACCTGGCGCCGCAACTAGAGGCGATTGCCAGCGTTTCGGTGGGCGTCGACAACTACGACATCGATTACCTGACCCGGCGCAAGATCCTCCTCAGCAACACCCCGGACGTGCTCACTGAAACCACCGCCGATACCGGTTTCGCGCTGATCCTCGCCACGGCCCGGCGCGTAGTCGAGCTGGCGAATATGGTGCGCAGCGGCCAGTGGCATCGCAACATCGGCCCGGCGCATTTCGGCACCGATGTGCACGGCAAGACCCTGGGCATCATCGGCATGGGGCGCATCGGCGAGGCGCTGGCGCAGCGCGGGCATTTCGGTTTTGGCATGCCGGTGCTCTATCACAGTCAGTCGCGCAAACCTGCGGTCGAAGCGCGTTTCGATGCGCAGTACCGTAGCCTGGAAGCGCTGCTGCAAGAGGCCGATTTCATCTGCCTGACCCTGCCGCTGACCGCGCAAACCGAAGGCCTGATCGGCGCCGAGCAGTTTGCGCTGATGCGCCCGGAAAGCATCTTCATCAATATCTCTCGCGGCAAAGTGGTGGATGAGGCAGCGCTGATCGACGCGTTGCGCCATCAGCGGATTCGCGCGGCGGGGCTGGATGTGTTCGAGCGTGAACCGCTGAATCATGATTCGCCGTTGTTGCAGCTGAACAATGTGGTGGCGACGCCGCATATGGGTTCGGCGACGCATGAGACGCGGGAGGCGATGGCACGGTGCGCGGTGGACAATCTGCTTGCTGCTTTGGCTGGGGAGAAGCCGGCGAATCTGGTGAATCCGGCGGCTTGGCAGGGCTGAAATTTTTAGTGCCTGTCCGATCGTCACCGCGAGCAGGCTCACTCCTACAGGGGAATGCATTTCAATTGTAGGAGTGAGCCTGCTCGCGATGAGGCCGGGACAGGCAACACACATTTCTCAGGCACTACGCGCCTGCAACAGCTGCACCGCACACAACGCAATCCGCGCACAGGCATCGGCCAGTTTCACCCGGTCCAGCACCAGCCCGATGCGAATATGCCCCGCCGCACTCGGCCCGAACGCTTCGCCGGCCAACACCGACACCCCGTACCCTTCCAGCAACCGCTCGGCAAATGCCTGCGCGCCATACCCGGTCTGGCGCACATCGACCATCACGAACATCCCGCCATCCGGGCGGATCGGTTGCAACCCCGGGCAACCACGCAAGCGCTCGCACACCAGATCGCGGCGCAATCGATACTCGTCGCGCATCTGCGTCACCTCCGGCAGATCGCTTGCCAACGCGACCTCCGCTGCTTTCTGCACAAAATCCGGCAGACCGAAGAGCATGCTCAACGACAGGTTCACCAGATGCTCGGCCAGCACCTTCGGGCCGATCGACCAGCCAATGCGCCAACCGGTCATGGCATGGGATTTCGACAGACTGTTGATGGTCGCCGTGCGTTCGGCCATGCCCGACAGGCTCGCCGGGCTGATGTGCTCGCCTTCGTAGAGCAGATCGCTGTAGACCTCGTCACTGATCAGCCACAGATCGTGGCGCACGCACAGCGCCGCCAGTTCTTGCCAGATCAGCAGCGACAAGCTCGCGCCGGAGGGATTGTTAGGACTGTTGAGCAACAGGGCACGGGTTTTCGGCGTGATACGCGCAGCGACATCGGCGGGATCAACGCGAAAGCCGTTCTCCGGCTTCACAGGCACCGGCACCACCGTCGCACCACAGGCACCGAACACACCTTCATAAGTCACGTACATTGGCTCGGCGACGATCACTTCATCGCCCGGGTCCAACAGGCATTGAGCCACCGAATACACTGCGCATTGCGCGCCGGGCAGCACGATCACGTGCTCGGCATCCACCACCTGACCGCTGCGCCGCTGGTGGCGCGCGGCAATCAGCTTGCGCAGCGCCAACCGGCCACGCACTTCGGAATAATGCGTATCGCCCGCCAGCAGGCTATCGATGGCGCCGTGGATGATCGGCAGCGGCGTGTCGAAATCCGGATCGCCCACGCTCAGCAGCAGGATATCGACACCCTCGGCGCGCAACTCCAGCGCTCGGTCATGAATCTGCCAGGCCGCTGCTCCCTCCCCGGCGATTCGTTGGGTCAAGGCTGAATAGCGCATGCACGTCTCCTGATTGCGCGGTCTCCAGCCTTCACCCTATCTCAAATCACAAAACGCGCCACCATGGCATTCAAATCCACCGCCAGACGCGACAGTTCATGGGTGGCGGCGCTGGTCTGGTTGGCCCCGGCGGCCGATTGGGTGGCCAGATCACGGATGTTGACCAGGTTGCGGTCGACCTCACGCGAGACCTGCGCCTGTTCTTCAGAGGCACTGGCGATGACCAGGTTGCGTTCGTTGATCTGGTGGATCGACTGGGTGATCTGTTCCAGCGCCACACCCGCAGCGCGGGCCATTTCCAGGGTGGTCTGGGTGCGCTGGTTGCTTTGCTGCATCGACGAAACCGCTTCGCCGGTGCCGTTCTGGATGCCGGCGACCATTTTTTCGATTTCCTGGGTCGATTGCGCGGTGCGATGGGCCAAGGCGCGCACCTCGTCCGCCACCACGGCGAAACCGCGTCCGGCCTCACCGGCACGCGCCGCTTCGATCGCCGCGTTGAGGGCCAGCAGGTTGGTCTGTTCGGCAATGGCGCGGATCACGTCCAGCACTTTACCGATGTCGCGGCCCTGCGCGGCGAGGCCTTCGATCATTTGCGCGGTGCTCTGCACGTCATGGGTCATGGTCTGGATCGCGTCGACGGTTTTCACCACTTGGTCACGACCTTCGCGGGCGGCCTGAGTCGACTGGTTCGAGGCTTCGGACGTCGACACCGCGTTGCGTGCCACCTCTTCCACGGCGGCGGTCATTTCGTTGACGGCGGTGGCGGCCTGTTCGATTTCGTTGTTCTGCTGTTGCAGGCCACGGGAGGCTTCTTCGGTAACCGCGCTCAGCTCTTCGGCCGCCGCGCCCAACTGAGTCGCGGAACCGGCGATCTGTTCGATGGTTTTACGCAGGTTGATCTGCATCGTGGACAGGGCTTGCAGCAGTTGGGTGGCTTCGTCTTTGCCGTCAACTTCGATCGACTGGGTCAAGTTGCCGCCAGCGATGGTTTGCGCAGCCTGTACGGCACGGTTCAATGGGGTGACGATGCTGCGGGTCAGCAGCAAGGCCAGCAGTACCGTGGCGAGTGCCGCAACCACAGCGACGATGATGATGCCGGTAATGGCGCTGTCGTAATGCTCACCGGCCTGATTGGAGGCGACTTTCGCACCCGCCGCGTTGATCGCGATCAGCTTGTTGAGCTGTTCGCCCATCTGGTCGGTGCCGTCCTTGATCCGCGTGTTGATCAAGGTGCGCATCTCGTCGACCTTGTCCTGACGCGACAGCTCCATCATCTGGTTTTGCGCTTGCAGGTAGTTGTCGAGCGTGGTCGCGAACGTCTGATACAACGCACGTTCTTCGCCCTCTGCCGGCAACGCGGCGTAACTGGCTTGAGCACTGCGCACCTTGTCCACCAGTACGCCGATACGTGTTTGCGCTTCTTGCAGACCTGCCGGGTCGCGGTTGACCAGAATCCGGAACGACAGAATCCGCAGGCGCAGAACGTTTTCCGTCACCACGCCAAGGTAGGCAACGCTGGGCAGTTGATTGGTCTCCATGTCGATGGAAGCCTGGCGGATGGTCGACATGCGATTGACGGCGAACACACCAAGGACAATCACCAGCAAGGCGATAAAGGCAAAACCGAGGAAGGCACGGGGCGCGATATTCAGGTTACGCAAGGACATGGTTGGACTCTCGGATAGAGGTAACTGCGAGCGTCCTTGCCGTCATCACTGACCCCTATGGCGGGTTCAGTCCGGCGTCACCATTCGAGGGAATCTGTGTGCGCCTGATCTCTGTATCGGCTGGGCTTTAGGAAGATTTCGTGTAAAGCGAAAATATTTTTCAAGGTGTTTCAGCGCTGAAACACCTTGCGATCCCCCTGTAGGAGCTGCCGAAGGCTGCGATCTTTTGATCTTGTTTTTTTTTGAACATCAAAATCAAAAGATCGCAGCCTTCGGCAGCTCCTACAGGGTTTGCTCAGGATTTCGCTGCCAGTTGCCAAACGCGGGCAATGTCAGTCGCCCGTTCGCGCAACAGGCGCGGGGCTTCGGCGCAGGCCTGTTCCAGGGTCATCGGGCCGCTGGTCACGGCGAATGCCGCATCGATACCGTGCTCGTAGAGTTCCTGATAACCCTCGCCCAGCGTGCCGGCGATGACAATGACCGGGACATCGTGTTGTTTGGCAATCCGCGCCACGCCGAACGGGGTCTTGCCGCGCAAGGTCTGGGCGTCGAAACGGCCTTCGCCAGTGATCACCAGATCCGCGCCATTAACCGCTTCGGCCAGCCCCACCAACTCGGCCACCACTTCAACGCCGGCCTGAAATTGCGCACCGAGAAACGCCTTCGCCGCAAAGCCCAATCCACCTGCCGCACCGCTGCCCGGTTCATCGCGAACGTCCCTGCCCAACGCTTGCGCGCAGAGCTCGGCGAAGTGTCCGAGCGCCTGATCCAGTTGTTGTACCTGTGCCGGTGACGCGCCCTTTTGCGGGCCGAAAATGGCCGAGGCACCGTGCGGGCCGCACAGCGGATTGTTGACGTCGGCGGCGATGTCGAAGCGCACTCGGGCCAGACGCGGTTCCAGCTCGCCCAGGTCCAGCCGCGCCAGTTGCGCCAATGCCAGACCGCCCGGCACCAGCGCTTGGCCTTGCGCATCGAGCAATTTCACCCCGAGCGCCTGCATGGCGCCGGCGCCGCCGTCATTGGTGGCGCTGCCGCCGATCGCCAGAATTACCCGTTGCGCGCCGGCATCCAGCGCGGCGCGAATCAGTTCGCCGGTACCGAAGGTGCTGGTGATGCAGGCATCGCGCTGCCCCGTAGGCACCAGTTGCAAACCACTGGCCTCGGCCATTTCGATGATCGCGGTGTGATTGCGCGGCAGCCAGCCCCATGCGGCGTCGACCGGCGTACCCAGCGGCCCGCGCACCCGGGTGCGGCGCAGTTCACCTTCACACGCGGCAAGAATCGACTCCACTGTGCCCTCGCCACCGTCGGCCATCGGGCACTTGACCAATGTCGCCTGCGGCCAGACTTGCGCCAGCCCCAGCGCAATGGCTTCGGCAACGCCTTGGGCACTCAGGCTGTCCTTGAACGAATCGGGGGCGATGACGATTTTCATGCGAATTCTCCAGTTCCAATGCTCCTCATGCTGCCAGTCGGCATGCGCATTGACGCCTGTCCGCTGCACAAGCGGGGGTGGCGATTGTTGTTCATTTCTACAAAAGCCCAGCGAGATATGCGCTGGATGTACCGGCCTCTTCGCGAGCAAGCCCGCTCCCACCCTGGAATGCGTTCCTCCTGTGGGAGCGGGCTTGCTCGCGAAGGCGTCGGTGAAAACACCCAATCAACCCGGATCAGTCTGCGGCAACAACTGTACGCCAAGGTACAACGCCAACATCCCGTCCAGCCGCAACGGATCAACCCCGCTCAACTCGGCAATCCGCTCCATCCGGTAACGCAGACTGTTGCGATGAATGCCCAGCGCATCGGCGCACGCCTGGCTCTGCCCATCATGCTCACACCAGCTGCGCAGGGTCGCGAGCAACTGGCCGTTGCTGTCCTTGGCGATGACCTTGCGCAACGGTTTGAGCAATTCATCCAGCGCATCATCGTTGCGATGGCGCCAGAGCATCACCGGCAAGCGATAGCGGTTGAGAGTCAGCAAGCGCGAGTGCGGCAACACATCCCGGCCATAGGCAAGCAGATCGCCGACCCGCCGATAACAGCGGCGCAACCCTGCCAACCCGTCCGCCTGCCCGCCAACGGCGATGCGCAGAATGTTCCAGCCCAGGCCATCGAGCTTTTCCAGCAAACGATCATGCTCAACCGTCTGACCCGCCGGCCGACACCACAGCAGCGATGACTTGGCGGAACTCACGCACCAGCTGTCCGGGTAGCGCGAGGTCAGCCATGCGCTCAACGCCTCGACGGTCTGCCCCGGCCCGTGCTCCAGACCCAGTTCGAACAGATACGGCACCCGGGTCAGTTGGGGTTTGAGGCCCAGCTGCTGCGCCTCATCGACCAAGCGTGGCGAGTCCCCCGCTTCGCTCAACAGCAACGCCAGCAGGTCATCGCAACGTTGCCGCCGCCATTGCTGTTCGGCCTGCTGATTGCGCTGGCCGACCAGCATTTCCGCAGTCATGCGCACCAACTCGGCGTAGGTGCGCAGTTGCTCCGGTTCGCCGGTAATGCCAAGCACACCGATCAAGCGCTGATCGAGCAACAGCGGCAGGTTAATCCCCGGCTGCACACCTTTCAGATGCACGGCGGTTTGCGCGTCGATCTCCACCACTCGCCCGTTGGCCAGCACCAGTTGCGCACCTTCGTGGCGGGTGTTGATGCGCTCCGGCTCACCACTGCCGAGGATCAGGCCCTGGCTGTCCATGACGTTGACGTTGTACGGCAAAATGGCCATGGCCCGGTCGACGATATCCTGGGCAAGATCGTGATCGAGTTCGAACATAACGACTAGAATCCTTCAAAACAGGCGCGGACGGTTGTTCACCCGCACAGGGTCTGGCGGCAAACCCTGTGCTCAGGCACAAAGACAATCCGGCCACAGGTGGCCGAGACTCTCAGGGCGATCAACGTTAACCTGTGCATCGCAAAAAATCATAATAAAGAGAGAGCCGCCATGTCGCAGAGCGCCGCAGCTACCCAGACCATCGACGCCGGTAAAAACGCCGTCTACAAACGCATCACCCTGCGTTTGATCCCCTTTATCTTCATCTGCTACCTGTTCAACTACCTCGACCGGGTCAACGTTGGATTTGCCAAACTGCAGATGCTCGACGCGCTGAAATTCAGCGAAACCGTGTACGGCCTCGGCGCCGGGATCTTCTTCATCGGCTACGTGCTGTGCGGTGTACCGAGCAACCTGGCGCTGACCAAATTCGGTCCGAGACGCTGGATTGCCGTGATGATGATCACTTGGGGCACGCTGTCGACCTGCCTGTTGTTCGTCACCACGCCGACCCAGTTCTACACCCTGCGCCTGTTTACCGGTGCGGCCGAAGCCGGGTTCTTCCCGGGCGTGGTGCTCTACCTCTCGCAGTGGTTCCCGACGTTCCGCCGTGGGCGGATCATGGCGCTGTTCATGTCGGCGATCCCGGTTTCCGGCCTGCTCGGCAGCCCGTTTTCCGGCTGGATCCTCAACCACTTCGCCGCCGGGCAAGGTGGACTGGCGGGCTGGCAGTGGATGTTTCTGCTGCAAGGTATTCCGACGGTCATCCTCGGCGCCCTCGCCTATTTCCTGCTGAGCGACAGCTTTGCCAACGCCAAGTGGCTAAGCCCGCATGAACGCGCGGTGCTTGAGGCGGACCAGGCCGAAGACCAGGCGAACAAACCGAAAACCACCACTGACTCGCTGCTCGCGGTGTTCAAGAACCCGGCGATCTGGGCCTTCGGCCTGATCTACTTCTGCATCCAGAGCGGCGTGTACGCAATCAACTTCTGGCTGCCGTCGATCATCAAGAACCTCGGTTTCAGCGACAACCTGGTGATCGGCTGGCTGAGCGCGATTCCGTATCTGCTGGCGGCGGTGTTCATGCTGCTGGTGGGGCGTTCGGCGGACTTGCGCAAAGAACGTCGCTGGCACCTTGTTGTGCCGATGCTGATGGGCGCCATCGGCCTGGTGATTGCGGTGAACTTCGCCGCCAACCCGGCCATCGCCATCCTCGGTCTGACCATTGCCACCATGGGCGCGCTGACCGGTCTGCCGATGTTCTGGCCGGTGCCGACCGCGATGTTGAGCGCGGGCGCGGCGGCCGGAGGTCTGGCATTGATCAACTCGATGGGGCAGATGGCCGGTTTCCTCAGCCCGTACCTGGTGGGTTGGGTCAAGGACAGCACCGGTTCGACCGATGCGGCGTTGTATCTGCTGGCGGGTGTGATCGTCGGCGGGAGCTTGCTGGCGCTGCGCATGACGCGCACGTTGCGGGCGTAAACACGCTGCGATCTTTTTTGCCCTTGTTTATTGCAGGCGGATTGCTCAGCCGATAATTCACTTTGCCCCGTGGGATGCTTCTGGTATTTGATTGGAGTTTTCCCACCGACAAAAGGATTTCGGCATGAGCTACCGCACACTGGGGCACTCGGGGTTGCAGGTGTCCACCCTCACCCTCGGCACGATGATGTTTGGCGAGCAGACCAGCGCAGAGGATTCGCTGCGCATCATCCACAAGGCCTGGGATCAGGGCATCAATTTTATCGACACCGCCGACGTCTACACCAACGGCCGTTCGGAGGAAATCGTCGGCGAGGCGATCGCCCGACACCGTCACGAATGGGTGCTGGCGACCAAGGTCGGATTCGGCCCGGCGGACGGCGTGCCGAACCGCAGCGGCTTGAGCCGCAAGCACATTTTCAATGGTCTGGAGGCCAGCCTGACGCGCCTCGGCACCGACTACCTCGACATCTATTACCTGCACCGCGAAGACCACAATACGCCGCTGGAAGTCACCGTGTCGGCGATTGGCGATCTGATTCGCCAGGGCAAGATTCGCTACTGGGGCCTGTCGAACTATCGCGGCTGGCGCATTGCCGAGGTGATTCGTATCGCTGACCAGTTGGGTGTCGATCGCCCGGTGATCAGCCAGCCGCTGTACAACATCGTCAACCGCCAGGCCGAGACCGAGCAGATCACCGCTGCGCAAACCTACGGTCTCGGTGTGGTGCCTTACAGCCCGCTGGCCCGTGGCGTGCTCAGCGGCAAATACGCACCCGATGTGACCCCGGACGCCAACAGCCGCGCCGGGCGCCAGGACAAACGCATTCTGGAAACCGAATGGCGGGTGGAATCGCTGCGCATTGCCCAGCAGATTCAGCAATATACCCAAGGCCGTGGGGTCGGCATCGTCGAGTTCGCGATTGCCTGGGTGCTGAACAACAGCGCCGTGACTTCGGCGATCGTCGGCCCGCGCACCGAGCAACAGTGGGACGCGTACACCCAGGCGCAAGCGGTGAAAATCACGGCCGAGGATGAAGCGTTTATCGATTCGCTGGTGACACCGGGGCACGCGTCGACGCCGGGGTTCAACGATGTGAGCCATTTTGTGTCGGGCCGTAAACCGCGCCAGCCATAAGTTTTTCCCTCGTTGTAGAACAGCCGATACAATCGGCTGTTTTTTTTCATTGAACCAAGTGCGATCAAATGGAAAACGCTGATTGATCGTGTGCAAATGGCCCGGGATAAATGATGTTCAACCGCCCTCTTCAGTTAGCGTGCAAGCCTCTGCGCGGGATGCTGTTCAAAGTAATTGGCAACAAGGACGCATCGACCACGCACGCGTCGCCGCTGGCAGGGGCCGTCTCCGAAGATGGGAAACCTTCACTGCAATACCGTGCGGATGTCGACGGCCTGCGCGCAATCGCTGTGCTGCTTGTCTTGATTTTTCACGGCGGCCTGGCGCTGTTTCCGTCGGGTTTTATTGGCGTCGATATCTTCTTCGTGATCTCGGGCTACCTGACGACCTCGATCATCATGAAGGCGCTGGACAACGGTACATTCAGTTTTGCCGGGTTTTACAACCGGCGCATCTGGCGCCTGCAACCGGCGGTGATTGCACTGCTGATTGCCACACTGATCGCCACGACATTGCTGTACTTGCCCAATGACTATGTCGAATTTCTCAAGAGCGAAAAGTACACCTCGTTAATCATTTCCAACCAGTACTTCTCAAAAGCCACCACCGGCTATGCCACACCCGATGCCGCAAGCTTGCCGTTGCTGCACACCTGGTCACTGGCCATCGAATGGCAGTGGTATCTGGCCTTGCCGCTGGGTATCTGGCTGCTCGACCGGTATGTGGCGAAAAGCGTGTTCAAGGCGACGGTATTGGGCTTGACCCTGGCGGCGATCGCGCTCGCGCTCTATCTGTCCCGCGCCTACCCCGACAAGAACTACTACTTCTTCACCGCTCGAATCTTCGAATTGATGATCGGCTCCTGCGCCGTCATCTTCAGTGCGCAAAACTTCAGGCTCAATCGCACAAGTGCCACGTTGGTCTGTGTGCTGGCGCTGGCCACGATCTTCTACTGCGCCACCCGAGAAGGCATCCTGTCTGGCTTTCCCGGTTACCACGCCATTTTCGTGTGCCTCGCCACCGCAGTGCTGCTCTTTCGCGGTATCGGCGATAACAGCCTGACCTCCAGGTTATTGGCGTTCAAACCGCTGGTGTTGATTGGCACGCTCTCGTACTCGCTGTACTTGTGGCACTGGCCAATCCTCGCGGTGATGAATTACATGGGCCTTGCCCTGACTCCGCTGCTGACGACCGTTTATTTCATCGCCACCTTCATCATCGGCTACGCCTCCTATGTGCTGGTTGAAAACCGGTTTCGCAGAACACGCGTACGGTTTGGCAAGACACTGCTCTGGTTGATGGTCCTGCCGGCGGTCAGCCTGTCGTTGTTGCACGCAGCGGGCGAGAAACATGACGGTTGGCCATTGCGCTTCGGCCACGCCTACGGCAGCCAGTTCGACACCCTGAGCGCCGCCATTCCGCCTGCCCGGGAGGGTTGCCTGGGTGTCAGCGACGGTGCTGATCCCGGCTGCGTATTCGGTGCTGTGCGGGACACGCCCAACGCGTTCCTGATGGGTGATTCCTATTCGAACCAGTATTGGGGTTTTGTCGAATCACTGGCCAAAGATGCCAACCTTTCAGTACTCGCCCAGGCTTACCCGGCGTGCCTGACGATGCCTGGTGTCTATTTGTACAACTGGTACAAATACAAGAACGCGCTGTATCAAAAGTGCCACGATGCCACTCAACGTTACTACGACATCGTGGCCAGCCATCACTTTCAGTACGTGATCATCGGCCAGATCTGGGAGGCGTATCTGAGCGACGCCGTTGTTACCCGCCTGGATGACCCTCGCAGCCTTGAGTTATCTCACCAACGCTTGGGGGTGGCGATCCGCGAAGCACTGGACATTATCGTCAAGTCAGGTGCAACTCCGGTCTTTTTGCTGAGCACACTGCGAATGCCGGCGGGGATCAACGAATGCCTGTCGAAGCAGGTCAAGTTGCGCGGCACGCTGGGCAGTACCGAGCAAAGCCGCGCCTGCGCCACGACACCCTGGTCAGGCAGTGAAGAACCGGTATTGGCCAGGCTGTTGAATGAATTGAAGTCCGAATACCCGAGCTTGCTGGTGATCGATCCGAAAAGCGTGCAATGCGCGCAGGCCGATTGCGCGACGACCGTCGACGGCCTGCCGGTCTACCGTGACATCGGCCACTTGACTGATTACGCCTCTTACCGGTTTGGTCAGATGTACATCGAGCACTTCGCAAATCCGTTGAAAGCACAACAGTAATGCCCGCGAACCCGCTAAGGATTTCGGGCTCTGCCCGAATCCACTGACTACGCTGGTGAGGGTGCGGCGCCAATGTGCATGTTGGAAATAATGAGCACTCGGCCAATATTCAGCACAAAAACCACGTATCCTGCGCGCCCTGTTTGATCACCCACCCGCGAGGACAGTTTGTCTAAAGGTATCGCTCTATCGGTTTCAGCCTCGGTGCTGTTTGCCGTCATGTATTACTACACCTCGCTGCTCACCCCGTTGAGCGGCGTAGAGATTTTCGGCTGGCGGATGCTGCTGACGGTGCCGTGCATGACCGTGTTCATGCTGGTGTCCGGTGAATGGCGGCGGGTACTGGAGCTGCTGCGGCGGGTTGCGGGCTATCCGAAGCTGATCGGCGGCCTGATCGTTTCGGCCGGTTTGCTCGGCGTGCAGTTGTGGCTGTTCATGTGGGCGCCGCTCAATGGCTACAGCCTCGACGTGTCGCTGGGTTATTTCCTGTTGCCGCTGGCGATGGTGCTGACCGGGCGCATTGTGTACGGCGACAGCCTGTCGTACCTGCAGAAGATCGCGGTGTTCTTTGCAATCCTGGGTGTGGCGAACGAGTTGTATCAGGTCGGCGGTTTTTCCTGGGCGACGCTGGTCGTCGTGGTCGGGTATCCACTGTACTTCGTGCTGCGCAAACGCTTGAAGACTGACAACCTTGGCGGTCTATGGGTCGACATGACGCTGATGCTGCCGGTGGCCTACTGGTTTGTGCGCGGTGGCGAGCAAGGCTTTGGCGTGTTCGATCAGTATCCTGGCTTGCTCTGGTTGATTCCCCTGCTCGGCCTGATCAGTGCATCGGCGCTGGTGGTCTACATCATTGCCAGCCGCTTGTTGCCGTTCAGCCTGTTTGGTTTGCTCAGTTATGTGGAACCGGTGCTGCTACTCGGTGTGGCGCTGTTGCTCGGTGAAAGCATCAAGGCCGGCGAGTGGCTGACCTACATTCCGATCTGGCTCGCCGTTGTGGTGCTGATCTTCGAAGGCTTCAAACACCTGATGCGACAACGCCGCTCTTAAAAGCAATACAAGACTACTGTGGGAGCGGGCTTGCTCGCGAAAGCGTCAGGTCAGTCAACAAAGACCTTGAACGAAAGACCGAATTCGCGAGCAAGCTCACTCCCACAGTTTTGCTGACGCAAAAAATCCCGGCTGTGCATGACTGCAAGCCGGGATTTTTTCATTCTAGTGGCGGATTACTCGGTGGTCAGCACACCACGACGCACCTGATCACGCTCGATCGATTCGAACAGGGCCTTGAAGTTGCCCTCGCCGAAACCATCATCGCCCTTGCGCTGGATGAATTCGAAGAATACCGGGCCCATCAGGGTTTCCGAGAAGATCTGCAGCAGCAGGCGCTTGTCGTCCGGGTTCGACGAACCGTCGAGCAGGATGCCCCGCGATTGCAGTTGATCCACCGGCTCGCCGTGGTTCGGCAGGCGACCTTCGAGCATTTCGTAGTAGGTGTCCGGCGGCGCGGTCATGAAGCGCATGCCGATCTTCTTCAACTGATCCCAGGTCTTGACCAGATCGTCGGTGAGGAACGCCACGTGCTGGATGCCCTCGCCGTTGAACTGCATCAGGAACTCTTCGATCTGCCCGGCGCCCTTGGACGACTCTTCGTTCAGCGGGATGCGGATCATGCCGTCCGGTGCGGTCATCGCTTTCGAGGTCAGGCCGGTGTATTCGCCCTTGATGTCGAAGTAGCGGATCTCGCGGAAGTTGAACAGCTTCTCGTAGAAGTTGGCCCAGTAAGCCATACGCCCGCGATACACGTTGTGGGTCAGGTGATCGATGATCTTCAGGCCGGCACCGACCGGATTGCGATCAACGCCTTCGATGAACACGAAGTCGATGTCATAGATCGAGCTGCCTTCGCCGAAACGGTCAATCAGGTACAGCGGCGCACCGCCGATGCCTTTGATCGCTGGCAGGTTGAGTTCCATCGGGCCGGTTTCGATGTGGATCGGCTGGGCGCCGAGTTCCAGCGCGCGGCTGTAGGCCTTTTGCGAATCCTTGACGCGGAACGCCATGCCACACACCGACGGGCCGTGTTCGGCCGCGAAGTACGAAGCGACGCTATTGGGTTCGTTGTTGAGGATCAGATTGATCGCGCCCTGACGGTACAGGTGCACGTTCTTGGAGCGGTGGGTTGCGACCTTGGTGAAGCCCATGATCTCGAAGATCGGCTCCAGGGTGCCAGGAGTCGGCGATGCGAACTCGATGAACTCAAAGCCCATCAGGCCCATTGGGTTTTCGTATAAATCTGCCATGGTGACGCCTCATCATTCTTATCAATTAACCAGGGTTATTTGTCAGTAATGCTGAGATCGCTGGGTGGTGCGCAGGAGATGCCTCGCACACTGCGGGCGAGGAAGTCACCGTAGATCAGTTGAAACCCGAATATCTTCATTGTCGACCCAAGGCTCTTGCGGGCGAGGCTTCTGCTGCCAGAAGACGATTATTATTGTATGCGTAACTCGATTCTACACAGCGTAAATAGGGTTGTCTGCCCTCTCTATAAAATCCGCCTTTTTCGCATCGGTGCAAGGGGTTTGTTGCACAGGTAAACAAGCTGAGCCTGTATCGCACTCGCCCCGCAGATCAATCGCCTGTAAGCGGCACAAGCGCCAACGGCCATCTATCATGCCTCTTGACTCCGCGGTGTTTCACAGGCGCGCCGTTGCCAGGCCTGCATTCGAGAGTTTCCCCTTCCATTGCAACAGGATGTGCCCATGCCGTTGACTGTCAGACCCCGCCGCAAACGTAGCGTGCGCATGATTGTGACCCTGCTTTGCGCCCTGCTGCCGGTGCTTCTGGGCACAGGGATTCTGTATATGCAAGCCGAGCGCACCTTGCAGCAGAGCACGCAGAACACCGCCGATGAGGCGTTGCGTCAGGTCGAACTGATGCTCGACAACACCGCCCAGGCCGCCAGCGATCTGCTGCCATTGGCCGGCCAGCCCTGCGACAGCGTCAAACTGGCGTTGCGTGAACAGGTGACCCGTCGGCCTTTCGTGCGCTCGACCAATCTGGTGTGGGACAACAATCTCTATTGCAGCTCGCTGTTCGGTGAGTACAAGGAAGCCGTGAACCCGGGCGACTACACCCAAGGCAAGCTGTGGTTGATGAACGGCAATCCCGTTACGCCCAATACCGCGCTGCTGGTGTATCGGCTCAGCGAAGGTCGTGGCGGCGCGCTGACCACGCTCGATGGCTATCACCTGAGCAACGTCCTGCGCCTGATTGGCCGACAGACGCTGCTGTTGCTGCAGGTTGGCGACAACTGGCTGTCCGCCGATGGCAAGGTGCATCAAGGCAACCTGCCGCCGTTGCCGGTGGCACAAAGTATGTTGGTGTCTTCGCGCTATGCCTTCAGCGTCGCCGCAGGCTTCCCGCAGGGCGAAACCTGGCGCTATATGGCCGACGAATACCCGCCGCTGTTCAGCCTGCTGATTTTTTTCGGGATCATCTCCGGTGCTATCGGCCACGTCCTGCAGCGGCGCTCCACCTCACCCAGCCATGAAATGCTGCGCGCCCTGGAGGCAGGCGAGTTCATCCCTTATTTCCAGCCAGTGGTGCATGGCGACAGTAAAAAGTGGTCCGGTGCCGAAGTGCTGATGCGCTGGAAACATCCGAAAGAAGGTCTGGTGCGCCCGGACATGTTTATCCCGTTTGCCGAACATTCGGGCCTGATCGTGCCCATGACCCGCGCCCTGATGCAGCAGACTGCCGCCCTGCTCGGCCCGTTGTCTGCAGGTTTCAACAAACCGTTTCACATCGGTATCAACATCACTGCCAGTCACTGTCACGATCTGCAACTGGTCGAAGACTGTCGCGAGTTTCTCGCTGCGTTCGCGCCCGACAGCATTAGCCTGGTGCTGGAGTTGACCGAGCGTGAGCTGATCGAGCCGAGCGACATCACGCACCAACTGTTCGAGCAGTTGCATACGCTGGGTGTGATGATCGCCATCGACGACTTTGGCACCGGGCATTCAAGCCTGGGTTACCTGCGCAAATTCAATGTGGACTTTCTCAAGATTGATCAAAGCTTCGTCGCGATGATCGGGATCGACGCATTATCGCGACATATTCTGGACACGATTATCGAGCTCTCGGCCAAGCTCGATTTGGGTATTGTTGCCGAAGGTGTAGAAACTCAGGCACAGGCTGACTACCTGACTGCACACCACGTCAACTTCCTGCAGGGCTATCTGTTCGGAAAACCCATGCCCGGCGCCGACTTCATCGATGCATTAAGTCACCATTAACTAAAAACAAATTAACCCCGGCACTGCGACCGGACGCACCAAATTGATACAAAACACCACTGTTGTTACATGACGACAAGATCAGGATTTACTCTTGGCGCATTAACTACTACAATTTTTTCAGCCTGTGCAAGATTGGCAGGTGAGCCATTATCACCGAGTCGCTTCAAGGCTCTTGGCTTATAGCTTTGTTTGCGGTTGGTATCAGCCAAACACACTATTGGAGTAAAGATATTGTGTTTGCGGTTGGTATCAGCCAAACACACTATTGGAGTAAAGATATTG